>Ga0310831_100270_pt1 | contig 39903 bp, 27 predicted proteins | sample WT_ome_6_FD_201307 | JGI IMG/M metagenome (GOLD analysis project Ga0310831, IMG submission 201307) | Sorghum-adapted microbial communities enriched on wild type (WT) sorghum from Joint BioEnergy Institute, Emeryville, California, United... ... | reverse complement strand
GTCGCCACTCGACGCTCGGCTTCCTCTCTCCCCATGAGTTCGAGCACGAGAGGGAGAGATCCATCAACATCAAGAACGAAGAAGAACTGACCTAACCGAACGTGTCCGCCGAAGCGGGGGAAGTCCAACCGAGAAGATCCGCCGCGACGGGCCATGGAAGACGCTTTCAGACGTCGAGCTCGCGACCCTCGAATGGGTGGACTGGTACAACCACGCACGCCTGCACTCTGCCTGCGGGTGGCTGCCTCCGGCAGAGTACGAGAGAGACCACCTTCAAGCTCTTCAGACCCAATAACCACCGCCTCCAAGAAACCCGGGGCGGTTCAGTCGGCCAGGGCATCGAGGACTACTACACCGGGGCCGGGGAAGCCCCCGGCCGCTGGCTCGGCTCCGCCGCCGACGAGCTCGGCGCCGACGGTGAGGTCGACGCCGCAACCCTGCACGCCGCCCTCACCGGCAACCACCCGCTCACCGGCGCCCAGCTCGCGCGCCCGCCGCGCGGCGGCATCCGCGTGCCCGGGTTCGACCTGACGTTCTCGGCGCCCAAGAGCGTCAGCGTCCTGTTTGGGCTCGGCGACGCGGCGCTCAGCCGCGAGGTCCGCGACGCGCACGAGGCGGCGGTCGAGGCCGCACTCGGCTACATGGAGCGCCAGGCCGCCGTCGCGCGCCGTGGCCGCGGCGGCACCGAGAGCGTCCTCGGCAACGGCTTCGTCGGCGCCGCATTCCGCCACCGCACCAGCCGCGCCGGCGACCCACAGCTCCACACCCACGTGCTCGTGGCCAACATGACCAGAGGACCCGACGGCCGCTGGACCGCACTGGACGCGCGCCGGCTCTATGCCCAGGCCAAGACCGGCGGCTACCTCTATCAGGCCCACCTGCGCGCCGAGCTGACCCGGCGCCTCGGCGTCGAATGGACCGCGATCCACCGCGGCGCGGCCGAGGTCGACGGCATCCCCGCGCGCGTGCTGCGCACGTTCAGCCGCCGGCGCGCAGAGATCGAAGACCAGATGCGCGACCGCGGCGACACCAGCTCGCGCGCCGCCCAGGTCGCCGCGCTCGACACCCGGCAGGCCAAGGACTACGCCGTCGCCCCCGCGTCGCTCGCCGCGCGCTGGCGCGATCAGGCGCGGGCACTCGGCTTCGAGCCCGAAGCCGTCCGCGACCTCACCGGGCGCCAGCAACCACAGCACCTAGCGCCGTCCGCCGAGCGCGCGATCCACGACCACCTCGGCGGCCCCGATGGCCTCACCCGCCAACGATCGACCTTCGCGCGCCGCGAGGTGATCCAGGCGTGGTGCGAACAGCTTCCGAACGGCGCGCCGGTCGCCGAGGTCGAGCGCCTCGTCGACGACTTCATCACCAGCGACCGCGCCGTGCCGCTCGCCGCAGACGTGCGCGGCCACACCGGCACCGACGTGATCCGCCGCGCCGACGGACGCGTCGTCCCCGCCACGGCCGACGAGCGCCCGCACTCCACCCCCGAGCTGCTCGCCCTCGAGCGTGCCCTCATCGAGCGCGCCGCCGCCCGCCACGACGACCGCGTCGGCATCGTCAGCAGCGACGCCGTAGACGCCGCGCTCACCGCTCGGCCCACGCTGTCGTCAGAGCAGGAGGAGATGATCCGCCGCCTGACGACCGAGGGCGCCGGCGTGGCCGTCGTCGTCGGCAAGGCCGGCACCGGCAAGACCTTCGCGCTCGACGCCGCGCGCGAGGCGTGGGAGCGCCAGGGCTACCGCGTCGTCGGTGCCGCGCTCGCACGGCGTGCCGCGCGGGAGCTCCAGGACGGCTCGGGCATCGAGTCCACCAGCGTCGCCGCGCTCCTCCAGGACCTGCGCGACGGCGGTGAGCGGAGCCTGCTGGGTCGCGGCCGTTGCGTGCTCGTCATCGACGAGGCCGGCATGGTCGGGACCCGTCAGCTCGCCGAGTTGCTCGACCATGCCGCTGCCGCCCGAGCCAAGGTCGTCCTCGTGGGCGACGACCGCCAGCTGCCCGAGATCGACGCCGGCGGCGCCTTCCGCGGGCTCGCGCACCGTCTGCGTCCGATCGAGCTCGTCGAGAACCGCCGCCAGGAGCATCAGTGGGAGCGCGAAGCCCTCGACCTGCTGCGCGAGGGCCGCGCCGCCGAGGCGATCGCCCGCTACGAGGAACGTGGCCGCGTCGTCCTCGCCGACACCGCCGGCGAGGCCCACGACCGCCTCGTGGCCGATTGGTGGACCGCCGCGAGCCGCGGCGAGCAGGCCGTCATGGTCGCCGCCCGCCGCGTCGACGTCGCCGAGCTCAACGCCCGCGCCCGCGCGCTTATGGCGCGCGACGAGCGGCTCGGCTCCACCGAGATCGAGGTCGCCGGGCGGCGCTTCGCGACCGGCGACCACGTCGTCGCGCTCGCCAACGCCCGCCGCCTCGGCGTGCTCAACGGCACGCGCGGCGTCGTCACCCACGTCGATGCCACTGCGCACGCGCTCGAGCTCGAGACGCCGGACGGCACGCGCATCCTCCTCCCGGCCAGCTACCTCGACGCCCACACCGCGCGCGGCGGCGCGACCGTCGACCACGGCTACGCGATCACCGGCCACAAGAGCCAGGGCATGACCACCGGCCGCGCCTTCGTCCTCGGCACCGAGGAGCTCTACCGCGAATGGGGCTACGTCGGCCTCAGCCGCGGACGCACCGAGAACCGCCTATACCTCGTCGCGCCCGAGCCGCCCGAACGCGACGAGTACGCCCCGCCGGAGGCGCGCAAGGACGCGCTTGAGGCGGCGATCTCGGCGCTCGGTCGCAGCCGCGCGCAGCACATGGCCACCGATGTGGAGCAGCAGGCGAAGGTCCAGGCGCTGTCGCACGAGCAGCTCCGCTCGGAGCTCGACCGGCTGCGGCCGCAGACGATCGCTCCGTCGTCGCCGCTTCAGAAGCGCCTCGAGCGCCAGCTCCGCAGCGTCAAGCAGCAGCGCCTGGCGGCAGAGGAGCGCGCCGCGTCGATCACCGGGCCGTCGGTGTCCGGGCTCCAGCGCGACACCGACGACGCCCGGCTGTCCGCCGCGCGAGCGCACGTGCTCGAACGCGCTCGGGCTCTGGCAGCACAGGAGCGGACCCTCGAGCGCCAGCTCGAACAGGCGCACGTCGCCGCCCCGGCGCGCGACAGCGCCTACGTTGCCGTCCTCGACGCGGAACTTCGCCGCCGCACCGACGTCGCCGTGCAAAAGGCGATCGCCGATCCGCCGGCGTACGTCATCGCGGCGGTCGGCGAGCGGCCGGACCGCCTTGCGCACCGCCGCGCGTGGTACCGCGCAGTGCGAAAGATCGAGACCTACCGCTGGCGGTACGGCGTGCGCGACGACGAGCGCGCTGTCGGCGAGGAGCCGGGCGACGACCTCAGGCGTCGCTCAGACTTCCGCGCCGCCCGCGAGGAGATCGAACGAGCGCGCGAAGAGCTCACACGAGGCGCTCAGCAGGTTCGCGACCACGGCCGCAGCATCAACTGAAGGCGACGAATCAAGCTCGGACGCCCGAAACTTCAGCGTCCCGTGGTCCCGTCAGCGCCAGCGCGAGCTCACGTAATCGAGTGCGTCCGACGTGTTGAGAAGACGCGTCGAGTTGTTGAGCCTCACGTAAAGGTCGGCCTCCCGATTCCCTCCCCGGACGAAGGTCGGCTTGTTCCCCGGGCGCACATCGATACGGCAAACCATGCCTTGCGGGAACTCCTCAAAGGAGATCGAGACGCGAGATGTTCCCGTCGGACCAAGGGCGTTGTCGAGAAGTCCGGTGAGCCAGAGCTCGAAACCATCCCGGTTCTGCTTACTCCCAAGCGTCTTCAGGTCCCTTTCGATCCCAAAGACCTCTCCGGCGTCCGTCACGCCGATGAGCAGCGTTCCGCCCTGGGCGTTCATGAACCCCGCCACAGACTTGACGATCATCTGCTCGATCACGGCGTCACGCTGCTTCGTGGCGAGATTGACTCGAGCTGTCTGCTTGAACTCGACTTTGGAGCTCTCACCGCCCGCGATCAGCTCCGCCGTCGAGACGCCAACGGCCGACGATGCGGACGGAGGTTCCGCGTCTGCTGCCGCACCATTGCCTGACACGACCGGCGCGGAGGTATCGATCTCGTCGGGTTGCTCAGGTACGTCGACCCAAACCTCGTGTCCAGTGTCCCGCTCGATGTACGAGAACGCCGTCTTGGCGTAATCGTGGCCAGCGAGCTTCTTGAGTTGCTCCTTGACGCGGCGCCGGCCTTCCATGGCGAACTCGAGGTAGTCCCGCAACTCTCCATGGCTCCACTCGCCGTCCGGATGCAGGATCTTGAGCAGGCCGGACACGGTCTTCCTGACGGCCTTCTCATCTCGGGCCGAGAGGTGGGAGCCAAGGGCGAAATCCCGGTCGAGCGCCCCGACCCGGCTTTGTTTGCGCAGTTGACGCAGGGCCTCCGCGAAGTAGTCCGACACCAGCCCGAAATGGTCGGTGAAGAGCCGCTTCTCGAGCTTGGGCGCCTCCCACCCCGGCAGGTAGTAGTGCAGGCGATCGAGAAACGCCGGGTCGACCATCGCCTTGGGCAAGTCAGCGAATAGGTGGGCACTCCGCACCAGCTCCTGGTGTGGCTTGCTCGTGTTCCCGATGAAGACGATCGACGCCTCCGTCGGGACCTCCTCCTTCCCGCGGGCGAAGGAACCCGACTCCATGAAGTCCTTGAGCATGTTGACCACTGTCGAGTCCGACATCTCCAGACCGGCGACCTCGTCGAATGCGACGACGTCCCACATGCCCAGCAGCCCGACGCGGCCGGAGCTGAGATTGACGAATAGCTGCGCGACCGTGACCTTGCCGCCGGAGACGAGGATGGCGTTCGGCGACGACTCGCGATAGATGAAGGACTTGCCGGTCCCCCAAGGCCCCAGCTCGATCAGGTTGTAGTTCCGCTCCACCATCGGCACCAACCTCAGGACCGCCAGGAGCTTTCCCCTGAGGTCGTAATGAGCTGGCTCCAAACCGATCGAGCGCGTGACAAGGTCGAGCCACTCGTCGCGGCTCAGCTGCGCCCGCGCCGCCAGGTATTCGTCCATGTCGAAGGCGGCCACCTGGATCGGTTTGAGACCCTTGATGTAAAAGGGCCGCTTCTGCGGCTGGTCGTCGTCGGCGTTGTACACGAGGTCCAGCTGGCACCAGACGCCACCGCCGAGCAGCCGCTCGTACTTGTAGACGAGCTCCTCCGGAATGTGCACGTACTTGTCGCCGAAGCTCGCCAGGTGCGCCCAGAACTTGTCCTCGCTTGCGACGAGCCGGACGTCCACCTTGTCGAGCAGCCGATGCTGGCCCTTGCGCTTGAGTTTCGCTTTGGCCTGCTCGGACTCGTCCGGCCGGATGAAGTTCTCCCGGAGCGTCTGGTTCACCACTTCAAGCCCGGCGTCGATTGCCGCAGGGTCGTCGGACGCGCAGTACTTGCCGAGGAGGAACTCGAGGACGTACACGGGGACGTTGGCCCCTACCTTGACCTGCCGGACCAGGTCCTTGCGCACAACGCGCCCAGCGAAGAGTTCGTTCGCCCGTCGATCGAGGGCGTCCATCGGGTGCTCGGTCACAGCTCGTCCTCCACGACGATATTCGTCGCGACCGGGGCGCGAGCCTCCGCGATGAGCCGATCCGTGCGCGCGTCTAGGACCCGGAGCCGGACATCGTCATTCGGCCGTAGATTCGCCGTGACCCGAAACGCGAGCGAAGCCGGCTGCGCGCTTTCGAGACGAACCGAGCCCGTCGCCTCGTCGAGCCCGACGCCGGACAAGGGGCGAGCCACCACGCGGTCCCCCGGACGTTCGGCGAGTACCCGGACGAACGTCTCGGAGCTGAAGAGATCAGGAGCCACGAAGGTGACGGTGGCCCTGAAGACACCGGTCTTGATCGATTCACCGTCGAGGGCGATGTCGACCGTGACCTCGGTGTCGGTTCGCTGGGCTTCGGGGCTCGTGGCGACAACGGCGGCAACCGTTAGTTCCTGTGGCGACATGCCGCCGTGGAAGAACTGCCGACCGCCAGAGGCGGAGAACACCGCCAACCCGCGCGGAGTGACGATCTCCAGCTCGCTGACGATCCCGGCTTGCGACAGCGGCACTTGGAGACAGTGCTCGGGAACGTCCGCCCCGGTACCGATCCACGCTCGGCGGTGCAACTCTCCGCGGCCGCCTCGCGGCGGCTCGGTCGTGCGATCTGCGCCCAAGCTTCGCGTGAGCGCGATGAAGCCGTGATCGGCAGTCACGCAGACCGTGCGGACCCCGGCGACATTGAGTCGAGCGATCACGCGCGGAAGCAGGTCGGTCACGTCTTCGAACGTTCGCCAGCCTGCGGCCAGGGCACCGCTCTCTCCGGCTGCATCCACCTCCTGGGACCGCACAACCACGAGGCGCGCACCTCGGATCTGCTTCGCAAGCTCCTGTTCACCGGTCCGCAGGACGCTCGACAGCTCGAAGTCGACGGTCTTGCCGAAGTAGGTCCGCAGCAGCTCGACCCGATGAGCCACCGTCTCGATCGGCGTGCCACCGACCTTGACGGCCAGCCGGTTGGCCGGCCCGAGACTAACAGCCAAGTCGTCGTGCTCGGCCGCCGCGGCCGCGGCCATTCCCACTCGAGTGATCGTGGGCAGCGGGGAGACGGCCGGCTGGCAAGTGACGTCGTGACCGGCTGCCCGCAAGGCTTCCGCGACCTCGAGGCCCATCTCATATCTGAGGGCATCGACCAGGATCAAGCCGACGGGAGCTTCGCCCTCGGCCGGTAGCAGTTCGTTGATGCCCTTCAGGTGCCGGATGGCTCCCGTATCGAACCCATGCTGTTTGACGCCATCCGATGTGCCGCACAACACCCTGTCGAGCCAGCTCTCATACGCTGCACGGGCGTTAGCCACGATTGGCTCCAGCTCCTCGAGCGTCGGGAGGAGAGTGAGTGCGAGCTCCATCCGCCGATGTGCCCGGTCGACGCGGTGCCCCCGGTCCGCATACCAGCGCAGGAGCTCCTCGAGGGTCGAGTCGCCAGGAACGGTCGCAGCGTCCGTCGCGTTCAGCAGCTCGGCGACCGCGGCGACAGCGACCCACCGATCGCGCCAGGTGCCGGCCGGCCGGACATCGCGCGCCTCGTTCCGCACCCAGTAGCCGGCGAGGCGGGCTGCGGCCAGCTCTTTGACGCCCCTCCCGCCCTGCGACAGGAGTTCGCAGGCGCGTCGGTGTGCGAGCCGCTCGAGGGCGGCCGTCGAGCCGACGCCGCTCAGCGCGTCCTGCCACTCAAGGGAACCCTCCAGGTCGAGGTCCCGTTCCGCCTGGAGCGCCAACTCGACATAGGTAGCGCTCGCTCGGGTCGAGCTGCGCCAGCGGTCGAGCAGCTCAACGGCCGCCGCTGCTTGTGCCTGCGATACCCCGCCGACCATGGCGACGAGCCCGCTTGGCAGCAGGGCACCCGCCTCGACAAGCTCGAGCAGGAGGAGACGACGCGTGATGGCCTCCCGCAACGCACTGGCGGTCAGATGCGCGTACGCGCCTCCAACCGTCTGCTCGGCAAGCCGCGCCACCGATGGCCACGCCGACTCCCTCTCGATGGCGTCGTCATGGATGCCCGCCAGGACCTTCACGAGTTGGCCAACGGGATCGCCCGGACCAAGTGCGCTCGCCAGCCGGACATCGACGGTCGCGCTGCCCGCCGCTGCCTGCTCGGCCTCCTCGAGCGTCTTCGCTTCGCGAGCGATCTCGGTGAGTCGCCCCGCGGAGAGCTCGCCGCCAAGGGCTTGGCGCACGAGTGTTCCGACCCTCAGTCGGAAGTCGTGTGCCGCAGCGCGTAGCTCGAGGAGCGGATCGGGCTCTGGAGCCGGGGCAGGCACGTAAACGACGAGCTTCGGTGGCGATCCAGCAGAAAGTCGGCCCTCCACCTCCTTGCGAAGCTCATACCAGCTTCCATCCCAGCGTTCGAACTCGGCGCCCTCGGGCACGACCTCGGCCGCAACCGTCCGATACTCGCCGTCGGAGTCCTGCCAGACGACCAAGTGGTGCTGAGCGACGCGGCGCTTCAGCTCCGATGACAGACGTTCGCGCAGCGCGCTCACACGTGCTCCCTCCAGTCGTGTACCGCTGCCCATGGGAAGGCGCCCTTCGCGACGTCCGCGGCGAGTCGGTCGAGCTTGGGCCACGCGCGTGCAGCGAAGAGGCGTCGTAGCACGGTGGCAACCAGGGCGAAGCCGTCCTCGAGGTCCGGCTCCCATCCGAGGCCGGCCAGTCGGCTCGCCTCGTCGCGGAAGACCCGCAGCTCCTCGAGCAGCCGTTCCTCAACGTCGAGCCGCCGCTCGAGCTCGCGTGCTGCCGGCCCGGAAGCGGTCTCTCGCTCCTGGCGGAGGCGGCGTGCCTCTTCTGCCCCGATCGCCATCCGGCGCTCGGCTTGGCGCACGATGCCGTGAAGCGTCTCCCGCGTCAGCAAGGGGGCGTAGATCCAGGCGCTCCAGGAGCGGCTCGGCACCGTGAGCTGCCAGTACAGCGGCGCCTCGCGACGGCTCTTCGTGTACATCGCAAGGTGGTCGCGGAAGAACGTGCGGGCCAGGTATGTCCGAAGGTCCCGCACGCCAAGGAAACCAGCGAGCTCATCAAGCACGTCCGCGGCATCGTCTCCGTACGCCCGCTCCGCCGCGGCGCGAACGTGACCGACGAGATCGTCGGCGTTACCCGGCTCATCGAGCAGCATCGGAATCACAGAACCCTCGACGGCTTCGCCAGGCGCGCGAACCGGAAGCGGCCCGGTCAGCTCGGTGGGGACGTCACGCGCGAGCGCGTCGGGGTCCCACCGACCGAAGGCGACGCCGACGAGCCACGATGCAAGTCGCACTCCGGCGCGACGACGAACCTCGTTCGCTACGGGCAGGCGCCGGCGGGCCTCCGCGATCCGCCGCGGATGGACACCCAGTGCGCTGGCCGCCGGCTCAAGCGTCGGCGAGACGCTGAACGAGCCCGCCGGGGCGTCGACGCCATCGCGCAGCGCTTCTACCTGCTCGTCAGCCACCGGCTGGTCGGCAAGCTCCCAGACCGGCTTGCCGAGTTCACCCTCGATGTACGCCTCGGCGTCGCTATCTAGACCCAGCGCGTGCGCCCAATCCCGTTCAAGCGCGCTCATCGCCTCTATAGCGAGCACCTCGCGGCTGTCCTGCTCCGCCTGCGCCGCCGCGAGCCGGTCGCCGAGCGTGCCGCTGCCCCGGGCGAGCTCGGGAGCGACGAACGACCGCGTTGTCTCGTCGACAGTGTCGCGCAGACGCACAGTCGAAGTGACCTGATGCGCGTGCTCGACGATCTTCGGCGCGTCGCTCGCAAGCACCTCGCCTGGCCACGGGACACGCTGCACGGCGCCCACTTCATAGGAACCGAACGTCGCCACAGCGTCAAGCAGACACCGGGCGGGACGACTGTTGAGCCAGGAAAGGAGAACGAGCGAGTCGGTACCGGCGCGCGCGAACACTCCGGGTCCCTTATCCCCGAAGCCACAGCCGGAGGGCAGCACGCTTGGGTTGAATCCGCCTTGCGTACGTCGTGGCCAGGTGACCCCTTGACCGAACATGTACTGCGCGTTCTGTACTCGAGCTCCGGGGAACCGTCGAAGCACCTCGCCATCACGCGCCCAGTCCAGAACCAGGTGGACGTCGGACCAGAACGGCGAGTACTCGCCACCCTTTGCGAATGCGACCCAGCGCTTGCGCTCAAAGGTCTCCTCTCGCGTTCGCGCGACGCGCTCGGGGCGCACCTCCCAGGCGCAGCGCAGGAACCGGAAGTCGTCGCCGGTCGCCGTGCCCTGCCGCACGTCGGCCGCGTGCCCTTCGATACCTGGCAGCCGCTGGAACAGTGTGCGCAGCGATGGATGCATCCAGTACGCGACGGGGTGGCCGGGGATCGCGTCGAAGTCCGCGAGCGTTACGCGGTAGAGGCGCGCGTCTTCGGCGTTTGCGCGCAGAGCCTGGATCGCGGCCTCGAGCGCCGTGGCTCGAGGACGCTCGTTGAGGAGCCGCACGAACGGCACCGGGCGGTCGGCTTCACGTGGCTTGCGGCCGATGACGTACGCCGCGGCTTCGACCATCGCCTGTTCCATGACGCCACCACCCAGGTCGGCGACCGCGGTCAGCTCATGTCCGAGGAAGACCTGCTCGCGCCAGGCGAGGTAGGTCGTGTTGAACATGCCGGCCCGTGATGTGATCGCCCCCACGTATCCGCCGTCCCGGCAGAGATCGACGCCGCGACCGACGAACGCAGCGAACAGGTTTGCGTCCTTCGTCGGGACCCACGGGTACGCCGCCTTGATGTACGGCTTCGTCGAAGGGACGGGCTCGCCGAAGGGCGGATTCATCAGCACGGCGTCGTAGCGACGCCGCAGCGCATCGACGAATCGAACAGCGTCGGCAGCGTCAGCGGTGAGGAGCCGCTCCGCGCGCGTCGACTCGGCCCGGTCGGCGACGTCCGACAGCGCGCGCAGAAGGGCGCTCTCCGCGCGGTCGAGCGCCTCGTCAACCACGCCGCCCGCCCGGAACAGCGTGTCACCCGAGGCCGCCTCCGGCACGACTCGCCGCAGCGCCTCCTGGAGACGCTCTTCGGCGACCAGCAGCGGACCCAAGATCGGCGCGTCATCAAGCTCCGCCTGCACCGCGCGCAGGAGCTGGCGCAGCTCGGGCGCCAAGAATGGCTCCACCTCTGCCACCGCCTTCGCGGGTAGGGAGCGCGCACACACCACTTCCGGGCTCGGCAGTGAACGCGTCCGAGCGGCCCGCCGGGCTCGCAGGACCAGCGCGGCGGTCGCGACCTGCGCGGCGCGGGGATCGATCTCGACGCCATGGAGGCACGGCAGAATGCGCGCTGCCGCATCTTCTGCCTCAACACCCCGGAGCGCCCATGCGCGCTCCAGAAGGTCGTAGCAACCGAGGAGAAAGTGCCCGCTCCCGCAAGCTGGGTCGAGGACGCGCACCTCCTCGAGCGGCAACGGGTCTGCGGCGGGCTCATCATGACCAACGAGAAGCGGAAGCTCGTCGGCCAGCTCGTGCGCGCCGTACGCCTCGATAAGGCGACGACCGAGTGCGTTCTGTACAAGGAACCGGACGACGTAGCTCGGCGTGAAGAACTGGTTGCGCACGGCCAGTTCTCGGCTGTCCCTTGGCGCGGCGGATTCGCGCATCTCCCGCCGCTCCTCCGCCGTGTTGAAGAACTGGTAGGCCCAACCCAGCGTGTCGGGCGCCGTCCAGATCGACGACAAGCCGTCGTCGGCTAGGAGTTCGACGAGCCGATCCAGAGCGGCGGCGCTCGGCGCGAGGTCGAGCAACGGGTTGCGCGGGTCGAAGAGGCCGGGGGCGTCCGGCGCCAGCTCGTCTCCACACCAGCGCAGGTAGAGCCAGTATCCCTCCGCGGGATCGTTCCGAAGGCGCGGCGACAGCTCGAGGATCTCCTGGTAACCGGTAGACGCGCGACCATGCGCCAGCGACTCCGGAAGAAGGTCGGTGGCCTCTGCGATGCGGATCGCCGTCAGCCGGTTGGCGTGCGTGAACGCGGCCTCGCGCACAAGACGGCCCACGGCAACCTCGGAGCTGCCACTGTCCTCCTGTAGGACGAGGAGGATCTCAAGGAGATCCTCGCGCAGGCGGGCGTCGTCGGGACCAAGTCGCAGCGCGTCCTCGGGATCGAGCGACCCGTCGCGATTGATCCCGAAGCGGCCCGCCAGCGTTGCGCTGAGATCCTGTTCGAGAGTTCGGCGCAGCGCGATGACCGCCCGCTCGAGCTGACCGCGTTGGTCCGGCGTGAGGCCCGTCATCGCAGCCGAACCTGCCGTTCGGCAGCGAGGTGGACCGCCACGGCTTCTCGCAGGTTCGCCAGCGCCGCTTCGAGCTCCTCGGCGCTGGTAATGGGTTCGGGCACGACTGCGCCGGCCGACACCTCGGCGACCTCACCCTTCGCTGCAATCGCGTCCAGATCCCGCTCGACCGCAGCCGCGCGAAGCGGGACGAGCTCGGCTCGCTCCCGCAGCGAGCGCACTGACAGGCCATCGGAGGGCGCCGCGGCGAGATCCTCAAGCTGACGCGATGCTTCCGCGACGACCGCTGCGTCGAGGTCGGCGTAACGCTCAGTCACCCGTTCCCGAGCGGAGCGCAGCTGCTCTTCGAGCTTCCCCGCCGCTTCGTCCCGGAGCAGGCGACGCGCCGCTTCGAGCTGCTGCGCCAGGGCGCGAATTTGCGGCTGCTGATCCGCAAGGTCGTCGGCCGCGAGCAGCTCTCGCAAGCGCTGGAGATCGCCGATCTTCTCGGCGCCGAACTCCTCCGCGTCCTGCCGCGCCAGGTCAATCGCGTGGCGGAGCTCGTCCGCGTTCTGGGTCAGCGCCACGTCGAGCTTCGCGACGGCTGCGTCCACGGCCACGAGGTCCGACCATCGGTCGAGCGCGGTAAGCACGACGCCCTCCTCGTCGCCGGCTCGCACGGCCTGAGCGAGCTCTCGCGCCTGCCCGACCGCGGCCGGCGCTGGGAGGCCGAACCCTCTTAGCGCGGCTTCGACGCGTGCGACGGCTTCCCCGAGGGGGCCGAAGCGCGAGCGAACGAGGTCCGCCAGTGCCGTCGTCGTGTGCTGTTTCGGGCGGTCGCCAGTCAGCTCGTGCAGCTTCCTCGCGAGCTCCACCCGGCGCTCGAGCGCGATCGGCTCATTAGCCGGACGGAACGTCGCTCCGCGAAACGCCTGCACGCCCTTGAACAGCGTCAGCAGCCGATCGTCAGCCGGGCTGGAGATCCGATTGCCGCCGTAGACGACTTCCAGCTGGCCGGCTCGGATGCCCGCCGCGAGGACGAGTTGCACGGCGTCGATCTGCGCGCCGTATGGCGGGCCACCGAACCGATGGGCAAGCGCCTGCCCGCTTGGGTCCTGGCCGTAGCTGTGACGTTCCGCGATCCAGTCAACTACTAGCTTCAGGGGACCGTCATCGACCTTGACCCGCCGCCCATCCGGAGTGTCCTCCAACAGACCCATGGCGCCCTGACCGAGCTCGCCTGGGAGCTCACCGAGCGATTCGGCTCGCAACATCACGCGGATGTGCTCGGGCTTCAGCGTGCCGGCCGCGAAGAGGTGGCTCTTGGGGAAGATCTGCGGGAGGCGATCCTCAATCGCGCCCTGCAGCGTCCCGCGCAAATCGCCGCCCGAAAGCTCCTCTACCGTGCCGCGGAAGATCATCGCGCCGGAGGTGATGTCTGCCGCCAGTCGGTCGCGCGCGATGCGCTCCGATCGCTGCAGGCGCTGGCGCTCCTCCGCGATCAGCTCATGCTCGGCCGGCGTCTTGGTACCCGGCACGTCGCGGCGCGTAATGATCTCCCGGCTCCGGAACCACTCGACCAAGGCGTCATGGGTTGCATCCGAGATCGAGAACGCGACGGTCATCTCGTTGGCCCGGCTCTCCTCACGCGACTGCTGCTTTAGCTCGTCCCGACGGTTGCCGGACGCCTCCTCGATTCGCAGGACCACGTCCCCGTCGGAGAGCTTCTCGCCGGCCGCGTGGACCTCCACGCGGAAGGACCGACCGCTGCTGACGGAGAAGCCCCGCAGAGTTTGGGCGACTGACTCGCGCCAGAGCCGAATCAGGTCCGCCGGACGAGGGTCGATCTCGCGGCGCTTCTTCTCCCAATCCTTCTCCTCCGGCGACTGCAGGCGTACACCGTCCTCCCCCCGGCGCAGCACCTCCTCCGACACGAGCCGAGCGACCGCATCCCGCACCGCGGTCTCGATGCCTTCCGCTGCCATCGATTCGTGGAGCAACACCGCCAGGTTCTTCTCCGTCAAGGGCAGCGCACGCACATCAACGCACAAGGCCACGACCTTGCACACCCGTGCCTCGATGCTCTCGCTGCCGTGGCGCGCAACTACCTGGTCCACCTCACCCCGCCATGCGGTTGGGATGATGCTCTCCAACAGGTCGTACGCCCGATCGACGGTGACCAGGCTCCCTACCTCGTCGTCGCCTAGACCAGGACCCTTCGCGACGACGAGCTGCTGGGCAAGCTTGATGATCGTGCGGTTCGACCCACCGAGCATGCCCGTACCGCCACCCTGCGCCCGACGCGTAGAAACCGCGTCGATCAGCAACTGAACTTGATACGGCACGAGCGGGTAGAGCCGCACGAGCTCTTCCTCGGATGGGTCGTGTGCGCGCGCCGGGGAATCGAGGCGGATGTTCGTGGCGAGCTTGTTCCTGTTCGGGGACAGGGAGTTGCGGATCGCCTGTTGACCGGCATCGCTCTTCTCGAGCACCCGCCGGCTCGTCACCTCATCGATGTCTGACGGCAGTAGGTCGATGCGCAGCGGGAACCGATCCTTGGCGCGTGCGAGTTCGACCTTCTTGCCTTCAAGGCTGTCAACTACGTCTTCGAGCTTCTCCTGCGACGTCGCGATCAGCCACAGCGGGCCACGCTTTCGCTGAAAGGCTTCGGCGACTCCCTGCAGATCGCTGACCCGATCGACGTTACGTGAGACGTACTGTCCGACCTCGTCGACGACGAACACGATGCGCTGCGCCCCATTCCCGCGACGCCGCACCAGCTCGAGCGCGCGATCCGCGAACCAGTTTGCGTTGATCACCGGCTCGTCGATCGTTCGGGCGAACGTGTCCGGCGATGAGTACGTTGCCGGATCCAATACATGCAGCACTCGACTCGCTTGCTGCTTGGCGAGCGTGACGTTGCGACGTTGCTGCCACGTCTGTCCGGGGAACTGCGCCGCGAACTCCTCTTCGAATGTCGCGAGCTTTCCGGCCGCTTCGAGATCGATCTCGAGTTCCGCGTGGATGATGCTGCTCGCGTAGCCCAATTTGCTCAGGAGCGCTCGGTAGAGCGGAAGCACGACGCTTTCGCCCTCACGGTGAACGTTGCGGTTCGAGAGCAGGTCTACGAACACGACAACGGGAGCGGGCTGCTGATGTACGACGTTGAGAAGCGCCTTGGCAGCCGGGGCCTCGGTACGCGCGAAGAACCGCTCCGTCGCCGTCTGACCGAGGAGCCTCCGATCCTCCAGCAGATAGCCGAGGACTTTGGCAAAGCTCGACTTGCCAGAGCCGAAGAAGCCACTGATCCATACGTTCGTCTCCTCGCCCGGCACCGACAGCCGCTCGCGATATGCCTCGAGCACCCGGGTCAGGGAGTCGACGATGTTCTCCGTAGCGATGTACTCGTCGATTTCCTCGGCGACAACCTGCTCGTCGGCCAGTTCGACCTTAATGACCTCCTCGATCGTCCGATCGATCGGGCGGCGGAAGACATCGCGGATCTTCATTCTTTCTCCCCTCGTGTCACGATCGTCGCTCGGTAGCCGTACGCCGGGTCGCAGCGATCCATAAAGCTGAGCCCGTGGGATCCGATCTGCCGCCCCGGATAGAGCAAGACGACCGGCCGAGACAGCCTGCCCTGAAGGTCCTCTAGTAGTGCCGACGTCCTGAAGGCCGGGTAGAGGGCACCGGCCCGGTACAAAAACACCACGCAGTCCTCAGGTGCGCCCGACAGGCGCTCGAGCACGCGATCGGCAAGGGTGGGCGGCTGCCGAAGGACCTCGGCGACACTGCGGACGACATCGTCGAGCACCGAGGGATCGCCAGGCTGTTCTCGTTCGGCTGCAACGAGATCGGCGTACCAGCCGCCCGCTTCCAGGGCCTCCCACATCAGCTCGGCAAGCGAGATGGAAACACAGGCAACGCCGCGAGCTTCGAGCCAAAGCCGCAAGTCGTTCAAATCCCGCCGAACCCGCCACTCGTCCTTGGGCGGATAGACATAGAGCAAGAAGGGGGAGGCAGCAGGCATGTTCTCGCCGTGCGCCTGAAGTCGCCTCCCAAGGTCTGCGATCGACTCAGGCAGCGGCATCGAGCACCTCGTCGATCTGGGTCGACCGCCAATCGATCCGAGTCGCCGATCCCGCGGCGGAGTAGGTCCAAACACCACAGCGATCGAGCTGGACGACAAGCTCCTCGACTCGTCGGGCGTCGAGGAGCCAGGCGTGCCACAGCTCGGTCGTGAAGAGGATTCTGTCGGTCCCGGCGTCGCGAGTGAGCCGCCAAGCGGCATAAGCAAAGCCCGGGTTAGTCATCGCCGGGGCTCGAAAGCGCTTCTTCACGGCTCCCTCAAGCACGCCGAAGTCGCGCAACGCGGCGAGTAGTCCTCGGGCGACCTTGAGGCGAACCGTTTCGCTCCACGCTCGCGCACGTGGCTCGGTCAGGCCCTCAAGCCACTCGAGCGTGTCCTCCACCGTCAGGTGACTCCGCCCCGCCAGATAGTGCGCATAGAGCGGGCCGGTCGCGAAGTCCCTCAGCAGCTCGTCGTCGCGCATGGCTTCGAAGTACACGATGTCGGCGAAGGCGGCCGGGTCCGACTGGACCTTCTGCAGCGCCTCGATCACGAAGGGTCCAGGATCGACGAGCCTCGGCTTGAGCACACGCAACACCACGTCGGCCGCCCGCGTGCGTGTGCCCTTCGCGAGTCGATCTCCGTCCCTGACAGCGTGGAGATTCTCTTCCGGCGATAGCGCGGGATCCCACGCTTCGACCATCAGCCTCGCGTCATCCAGTAGGGCGCCGCCCTTCTGGATGTTCGTCGTGTAGCCCGTCAAGTCGTCCTAGCGATCTCGAGGTACGGCAACGCCCCTGGGACGCCGAGATAGGCCGCGGCCAGCCGTCGGACGACCACGGAGCAAGCTGCCGGGTCGCTCAGCTGCGCCGCCTCTACGTGCCCTATCCGCGAGCGCTCGCCGAACGTCACCGCATCGCTTAGTTCGTCCGGCTCAGATACCAGCGCCTCGAGGTCGGACGTGGAGCTCGCATGCAGGAGCTCGACGAGTTCGGCGTCGGTGCTCTCGGTCTTGCGCTCGGCGAGCCAAGCCCGCGCCAGAAGAACCGCCCCGAGGCTGGCGGAGAAGAGGTGGACGAACTCGCCGTGGTCGCCGAACTCCTCAAGATGGCGACGTTCCGCTGCGACCAACGCGATCTCCAAGCCGAGGATGCGACGAGTCCGTGGGAAACGGTCTTCGAGGACGAACGCCCCGGTTGCAGAGGCCCCGTTGCTCCCCCACCAGGCGTGGTGGTCCGCCTCTCCGAGCCGCGCGATAACGAGAGTGGGCACGATGAGGGCGGCGAGATCATCTTGCTTCTCCAACCGCTGCGCGTTCACGCTGCCGCCACCCCTGCCATCGCGGCTTCTCGGACCTTGGATAGCCGCGGCTCCGAGACGTGTTTGTCCGTCGACCGACCGTGACGACGTTGGGAGTCCACGACCGGCGTGTCGCGGCGGGTTCCTGATCTGCATTCTTCGAGACGAGCCATGGCGTGATGACGCAGCGGAGCGCGAGCGCATAAACCTAGCTCCTCATCCAGGTCGAACGCCATTGTCGCGACCTGACAGGCTCGCGGTCGCTTCGGTCCTCAGGCGAGGACCGAAATGAGGACTGCGAGGCCCCCACACAGCAGCCCGAGCGTCGCCCACGCGGTCGTGATGGCCCAGGTGTCGGCGTCCGGGTTGCGGCGCTTGGCGCGCAGGGCGACGGCCGAGCCGATGGCAGTCCCGGCCGCTGCGACCTGGAGGATGAAGGCGAGTTCCGGAACCGGCGCGACCGAGCTGACGACCGACGGAACTGAGGCCAAGCCGCCCACCGCCGCCGAGGAGAGGAGCACGAGCGCTTGCATGAGCGCCCTCCGCGCCGCGGACGCGGCGCATCATGCGCTGCCGCAAGCACCGTGCCTCAGTTCGAGGCGGGTTCGAGCTGGTCGAGGCTCCGGCGGCTCGCCTTGTCTGAGAGTGCCGCCGCTCCGGCGACGTGACACGGCTCATCGCAGCCCGTGGTCCAGCGACCACAGCCGTCAGCGGTCGAACGCGCGTCATCGTCGTCGAAGTCGCTGCCTCACCTTCGATGCCGACACGTCGGAAGCGCCGGGCGGCGACGCCAGACCCAGACCTGAGGGGCGAGCCGTCAGGTACATGCGCAGCCCGTGTCCACACGACCTCCTACCGCTTCGCTTGCCCATCGCTCAAGCGCGACGACATCCGTTGCGCACACCTTGATGTACTGCCGCTCGGTCCATGCGCCAGCAGTGCGTGGCGGGCCAGAGATGTAGCGACAGGTTGCGCGGTGCAGCTTAAGGTAGCTGGGTCTTGGATTTCGCTCGGCGTTGACGACATAGCCGGTTGGATGCGCAGCGAGCCACTCCAGGTAGCCGTCGTCGTTCCCGCGGAATACGACGCAATCGCCGCCGACGTGCGCGGCTTTCGGAGGCGTATTGGGCTGGCCGGCCGCCGCTGCGGCTACCGAGCGCACCGGCGTGCCCCGGCGAACTCCTGACTCGCCGCCGAACAGTTCCAGCGCCGTCCGCTGTTCGTGGCTGAGTACCAGCGCGGCGTTCACATGCCGGGGGAAGATCTCGGCGGCATCCCAGTCGCCCACGCGCACGCTCGCCGCGATCCCGATCTTCACGCCGCGGGCGCGCAACGCGTCGAGCAGCTCCGGGATCGCGAAGAGGTAGACGGCCGTGATGCGAAGAGGCCGCGTGCCGCCCAGCGAAGAGACTGGTGCGGCCCGCGGACCGGTCATCACGAGATAGAGGTCGGCGTCCGAGTCCTCGGCGAGGTCGAGGTTTCCCTCGCGCTTGCCGTACCACTTGACGTTCACGCTACGCCCCGCGAGGGGTCCCGAATTGAACCGGCCGTCGATGCCCTTGGCGACAGCGGACGGCTCAAGCTCAATGTCGAAGACCTGCGCGGCGATCCACTCGCCGAGGTGCCCGGCGACGACAGGCCGCCCGGTGATCGCGCCGATCTCGGCGTCGACGGCGTTGCGCTTGGCGATGAGCGCGGCGACGCGCGCGAGCGCTTCGCGATTCACGCCCGGCCTTCCGCGCCTTGGCTGTTGGCGAGCGGTGCGGGCGTCCCCGCCTGTTCAGCGGCCATCTCGACGAGCAGGCAGAGCGCGTTGACGAGCCGCATCTGCTCGGCCGAGCGACAGCGCACGTGCAGCAGCTCCGGGCTGCAGACGAGCACTCCGAGGCAGCGTGCACGCGAGACCGCGACGTTGAGGCGGTTTCGGCTGAAGAGGAACTCCAGATTGCGCGGGAGCTCGGCGCCGCTCGACGTCGCCATCGAGAAGAACGCAACGGCGGCCTCCTGGCCCTGGAAGTTGTCCACCGTCCCCACACGGACACCGTCGGGAAGGCACGCGCGCAGGCACCGCACCTGGGCGTTGTAGGGCGCCACGACCATGACGTCTTCAGCCTGCAGCGGGCGAACCTGGCCATCGGCGGTCGTGTAGTTCGCGCCGAGCAGACTCTCGATGCCGCAGGCGATCTCCGCCGCCTCCTCGGTCGATTGGCGGGCGTTGCCCTCGTGCGCGACGGGGATGTAGCGCACGCCGGTTCCCGTGAGCTGACCGCGAGCGTCAAGGCGCTGGCGAGCGCAGTCCGCGAAAGACTCCAGGCGCCCCTCGTAGATCGCCTCGGAGATGAAGCGGGAGACGTCGGGGTGCATGCGCCGCGTCTGGTCGATGAACAGCCCGCGCTGGCGCGGGACGGTCGCGTGCTCGCCGAGCAGGTGCTCGAGCACCGAGGCGCCGGCGCCGGGCGGGTGGACCGCTTGCGAGACCTGGGCGAGCTGCAGCGGGTCGCCGAGCAGCACGAGGTTGCGGGCGCTGGTGCCGATCGCGAGGGCGTCGGCAAGCGAGATCTGGCCGGCCTCGTCGATGAAGAGATAGTCGAGCGTGCCATCGAGCTCTTCGCGGGCGAACAGCCAGGCCGTCCCCGCGACGAGCCGACAGTCGGGATCGGTGAAGTCGTCGATGCGGTCGCAGTTCTCGATGAGCGACGCCTCGCGTGGGGAGCGATAGCGGCTCTCGAGCGTTCCGCTGTGCTTCTTGCGACCATGCCAACCGGGGTCCTCGCCGGCGAAGCGCTCGACTTCGGCGAGCAGGTTGTGGATGGCGGCGTGGCTGCTCGACGCGATCCCCACGCGGGCCCCGCGCGCCAGCAGGTTGCAGACGAGGTGGGCGCCGGTGAACGTCTTGCCGGATCCAGGTGGACCTTGGATGAAGAGGTAGCTGTCGCGCAGGCCGGCGGCGAGCGCCTTCGCTTCGTCGAGTTCGAAGGTCCCGGACTGCAGGGCGCTGCCGTGCTCGCGCGCGTCCGTCCGCGGCAGCTCGCGCTTGACGATGGCGCGCAACGCGGCGTAGCGCCCGCCCGCATCCAAGCCGCGCTCGAGCACGTCGTTCGCCAGGCGACGGAGGGCGGCCCGCTGCAGCCGGGTGTCATACGGGGTGCCGGGGATCAGCGCGCGCGGGAGCGGCTCGTCGGCGCGCGCCGTTGCGCGCCGGATCTCGAGGATGCCAGCGGCGTCGTCGACGCGTTCGACGTTCACGCCCTTCTCGGTCGCCGGGTCGACGTACTCGCCGGCACCGATCTTGTGCTCCTGCGCCGGGAAGCGCAGCGTGTAGATCGTCGACCGCGCCGGAGGCGGAAGCGGACGCGGCTCGACCCCGGCATCCGTCAGCCCGCCGAGCGCCTCGGTATCGACCTCGATGAGCTGCTGCTCGTCCGCCTCGAGACGGTCGAAGTAGGCCCACCACTCCGGCTTGGCCTCGCGGCGGTGGTAGTCGAGCAGCTGGCCGAGCAGCCACCGGGCCTGAGCCTCGGGGGCCCGGTCTTCCGGGCTCTCCGGCACGCCGGCGACGAGCGCGCCGCGGAGCGCGTCGAGTTCAGCGGCGTCCTCGGGATCGGGCTGCCACGGCTCGGGCGCCGGCCGCCACGGGATGTCACACCCGAAGCGCTCCTTCGCCTCGGCGCGGCGCTCGAGCAGCCAGTCGCGGAGCAGCCATGTCGACCGGCAGTCGTCGTCGTTGTAGCGCTCGATCGCCTCGAGCAGCGAGCGGTCTCCGGTCTCCAGGAACTCCTCGAACGCGATGATCGAATCGCCGCCCTCGGCAACCTCGGTGTCACGCTGCTCCATGTAGAACGCCTCGACCTTCTTGATCGAGTAGCTCGGCTGAGAGATCCGCAGCGCTTGTCGTACGACGGCGTACAGGTCGACGAGGATCTCGTTGCGCAGTAGATGGTCAATCTCGTCCTCGCGCGTCGCGTGGAGCCCCATCAGCCGCTTGAGCGCCGTCGGTTCGTACGGCGCGTAGTGGTAGACGTGCAGGTCGGGGTAGCGCTCCAGGCGTTCCATCACGAAGTCGACGAAGCCCTCGAACGCTTGCTTCTCCTCCGCGCGGTTCGTCGCCCAGAACGCCCGGAAGCGCGGCTCACCGTCCTCGATCCAGGTGACACCGAACAAGTACTCCAGTCCCCCGTCGAAGAACGGGTCGCCCTCCATGTCGAAGAAGAGGTCGCCCTCTGACGGCGCCGGGAGCCGGGCGAACCCGCGTCCCTCCTCGGGCACCAGCAGCTCGTAGTGCGCCGCGCCCGTGATCCGCTGCTCGACCTGTAGCCGCGCCTGCTCGCGCAACGCCTCGAAGGTCTGTTCGCCGATCCGCGCCGGTCGTGCCGCGCTCGTCGCGCTCGCAAGCTGAGCAACCGTGGTGATTCCCGTTTCGGCCAGTCGCAGGGTCTGCGAGCGGCGCATGTTCGCGACAAGCGAGAGGTGATCGTCGGCCTCGCGGCGCGCGTCGCACACCGCCTCCCACCGACACAGCCCACAGTGCTCGACCGGCTCGGGGTACGTCCCGTTGGCACCCGCCGCGAGCACCTGCTCGAAGCGCTGTTTCACCTGCCGGTAGTAGGCGGCAAACTCGCCGACACGGAAGCTCTCGCGCATCCGGGTGCCGAGCACGACGTGCATCCACTCCGGCGCCGCGCCCTGTGCGGAGGCCAGGAGCTCGGAGTAGAAGCACAGCTGCAAGAGGAAGTACGGCTTCACGCGGCGCGCAAGCTTGGTGTCGGCGACCTCGTAGCTCCAGCCGCCGAGCCTTGAGGGTGTCTCGACGCGCTCGAGGAAGTCCGTGTAGCCGCGCCAGCGCACGCCGTCGAACAGCACGCCCTGGTAGATCACCTCGGCCCCGGCGCGCATCGCCTCCAGCGTCCGCTGCGCACCCCGGCGCAGCCCGTCCAGGTCCGGCTCGCTGGTGATCTCGACAACCTCACGCCCGGCGGCCCGCACCGACTCGACGTACGCGAGCTCGTGTTCGTCGCCCTTGCGCGCCACCAAGTCGGCGGCGTCCGTGCGGGTCTCCTCAAGCGTCAGCGCTCCTGTCGCGACGCCAAGATCCAGGTGCGTGAGGTGCGCGCACTCCAGGTGGTTGATCAAGTCGGACGCCGACAGGATCAACTGGTCATCGACCAGTTGCACGCCGTTCCCCGTCCTCGCTCGTCAGCATGGTCACCGAGTCGCTGCCTTCCGCGCATTCTTGACAAAGCGCACGGACGACCGCGCGCGTCAGGTTCGCGCCGCGTGTCGCGACCATGACTCACCGCGTCGACCGAACAGATAGGACAATGCCGGCCGATCGACGGCTGGCGATAGCAGGAGGACAAGAAACGGCGTGGCAAGAGCAAAGTGGTGTGGGCCTGAGATCTACGACGCGGTCGTCGCGTTCAAGGAGCGCTGCCTCGTCGCCGACGACTCGCTCTTCGCGGCCGGCTCGGCCGGCTGGACACCTGCGCACGTCCATGCCGTCGCCGAGCGGGTCGGCGTCGAGGACTTGGGGTCGGGCTCGTTCATCGAGAAGCTCGAGTCCCAGCTCGATGGGCTTGACCCCATCGAGGTTCAACTCGGGGCCGAGCTGCTCTACGTGCTACTGCTGCCGGAGCTCGATACGTCCGGTTCAAAGAAGCGTGAGCACGTCTCCCGGATCCTGGGGATGCTGCCGGAGCCGGTCGGCCTTCCCTCGGAGTTGGACGCTGCGTTGGACGCCGGCGGCGTCGCGAACTTCGCCGCCGCGAAGGCGTACCGAGATGCCGGGCTGCGGTTCCTCGCGAAGCTGTTCATCCGCCTGAAGAATCTGCCGGAGCACGACCGCCGCTCCGTCCTCGACGCACCGTGGGACTTCCGGGCGCTCGTAGGCGAGGTCAGGACGTCGACGGATGCGATGCAGGCCAATGCGTTTCTGCACCTGATGTTCCCCGAGCACTTCGAGTACATGGTCTCCGAGGGCCACCGCGAGAAGCTCATTCAGGCATTCCAGGCGGCTCCGGGTGTTGGTGACGCCGACAATCCGGATCGGAAGATCGCGCGGATCCGCGAACTCGCGGGGGTCGGCGGTGATCCTGACCTCGATCTCTACGAGGATCCCTTCCAGCGCATCTGGAAGGAGGAAGCGCCACCACGGTGGATCGAGGCCGCCGACTGGTCACGCCGCCTCTACGTTCGCGATGACTTCGACGAGACGGAACGCCACTCGAAGCTCCGGGTCGCCTCGAAGATGGTCGCCGCGCGAGACGCCGTCCTCTCGCACAGCCCAGAGTGGCTCGAAGCACTCCGCGCGGCATTCACCGACAGCCGCAACAACCTCACCGACTGGAGGGCGCACGATCCCTTCCTCCAGTGGTGCGAAGGCCATGAGGCCGACGCCTCGCGCCTCCTGCAGGTTCTGTGGGGCGGCGAGGAGGACACGAGCTCAAACCTCCACGCCTTCCTCGACCAGCTTCCACGCGAAGCGGTGGCCGGTCCAGGCACTCGCGTATCGATTGCCTCGTTTCTGCTGCTCGGCATCGACGCGACGCGATATCCGTTCTTCAAGCCGACCGTCTACTCCGACTTCAAGAAGCTGCTCGGCGTCGCCGCAGCGGAGGCGATCGAGATAGACCCCGAGAGCGTGTATCGACCCGAGGAGCTCGCCGCCCGCCTCGGCCTGGATGGGCGTCGAGTCCGCGAGTTCCTCCGCACGACTTACCCGCGCGACGCGAGAGAGCACGGCAGCGCGTGGTACCTGTCGCCGGAACAGGCCCAGCGCGTCATCGACGAGTTCGCCGATGAGATCGACGTCACCCGCGGCGACGCCACGTACGCCGATTGGACCGCGCTGCTGGACGAGCTGCGCCTGCGCATGCTTGCCGTCGGCACACCGCTGAGAGACCTGCTCGATGCGCAGGGCCTCGCTTGGTGGTTGGTTCGCAGGCCTCCGCCGGAAGACTGGGACCAAGCCGACCGCGCGGCGTTCGAAGCGTTCCGGAAGGGAGGCACCGCGCCGACGGTCACTCCCACCATCGAGGAGTCGTCCGTGCAGGCCGGCTCCGCCGACGTCGCTCTGCCGGCGGTAACGCCTGATCTGGCGGCACGGCTGCACCTGCCCGAGTCATGGCTTCAGCGGCTGCTCGGTCTCCTTGCCGAGAAGAAGCAGCTCATCCTGTACGGGCCTCCCGGGACGGGGAAGACGTTCGTCGCCCAGCACATCGGTCACCACATCAGCGCCCACGGCGGCTCCTCCCGGCTCGTCCAGTTCCACCCTTCCTACACCTACGAAGACTTCTTCGAGGGCTACCGCCCTCGGCATCACGCCGGCGGGGCGCTGAGCTTCGATCTCGTTCCAGGCGCCCTGCGCGAGATCGCGAGCGACGCGGAGAACAACCCAGGCGTCCCGCACCTGCTGATCATCGATGAGATCAACCGCGGCAACATCGCCAAGATCTTCGGCGAGCTGTACTTCCTGCTCGAGTACCGCGACGAATCCATTCGGCTGCAGTACTCGCGCGACGAAGAGTTCCGGCTGCCGCAGAACCTGTTCTTCATCGGGACGATGAACACGGCCGATCGATCGATCGCGCTCGTCGACAGCGCCCTGCGTCGCCGGTTCTACTTCATGGGCCTGATTCCGACGCGCCCGCCGGTGGAGCGGGTGCTCGCCGACTGGCTTGCCGCGAACGAGCTCCCGCCGGAGCCCGCGGTACTGCTCGCAGAGCTCAACCGGACGATCGACGACGAGGACTTCGCCATCGGCCCGTCCTACTTCATGACCAAGGACGCGACGGCTCCCGACCTGGAGCGCATCTGGGCACACGCCGTCATGCCGCTCCTCGAAGAGCACTACTACGGAACCGGGCGTGAGCTCGACACCGAGTTTGGGCTCGCCGCCATTCGAAAGCGCATCGCAGCCGCGGCCGATGCCACCGAGGCCGCGCCGGATGACGATTGAGCTTGAGGCGTGGTCCGAGCGCGTCGTCGCCCTGACATCCGGGCAAGCGACGACCGTCGCTGACGTCGGGCTCGTCCGCGTGCTGGTCGACGAGCCGCCGGATCGTTGGAGGCTTGCTGCCGAGTCACGCGTCGGCGTCGCCCGCGGCGACGACTGGGAGCTGCGCGTGAACCCGAGGCTCGCCATCCCACGGCTGATGTTCCTGTTGAGCTACGCCGCCGACCCGCGCGGCTGGCGAGACGTGGGTCCAACGTTCGCTGCGGAGGACGACCTCTTCACCGCCGTGGCATCGGCCTTCGCGGTCCACGCCGAACGTGCGCTGTCGCCGGCACCCATCCGCGGCTACGTGAACCTCGAGGACCGCTCGACCGTCCTGCGAGGCAGGCTGCGGATGGCCGACCAGCTGGCGAGGTGGCCGGCGCAACCGATCCCGCTTGAGATCGCCCACGATGACTTCACGGCGGACGTCCCCGAGAACCAACTGGTACGGGGAGCTGCGGAGCTGCTCCTGCGCATGCCGCTCCTGCCATTCCGGGTGCGCAGACGACTTCTCCGAATCCGGGCCACGCTCGAGGACGTCACTCCCTCGCCGCCCGCGGCGTCGGTCGACGTTCCGGCGCTCACGAGGCTCAACGTGCGTTACCGCGGAGCGCTCGTCCTGGCGCGGCTGATCTTGCAGGGATGCTCGATCTCGACGCGTGCCGGGAAGGCCAGCGGCATCTCGTTCGTGTTCGACATGAACAGCGTGTTCGAGAACTTCTTGTCCGTGACGCTCAAGGCCGCGATCGAGCGCCACGGCGGCCGGCTCGATCCGCAGCACCGGCGCGAGCACCTCGATCTGCAGAAGCGCATCCGGCTGATCCCGGATCTGACCTGGTGGAAGGGCGGAACGTGCCGCGCGGTGATCGACGCGAAGTACAAGCCGCTCACCGACCAGCAGTTTCCGAATGCCGACGCCTACCAGATGCTCGCGTACTGCACCGCGCTCGACCTCGACCGCGGCTACCTCGTCTACGCCAAGGACGCCGGCGAGGCCGATCGCAACCACACGATCAAGAACGCCGGGAAGGTCATTCATGTCCGCGCGATCGATGTCGAGCGGCCGCCGGCTGACGTGCTGACGCAGGTAGAGCGGCTTGCTTGCGCCATCGCAGAGACGACTCGGGGCGCCGCGTCGGCCGCGGCGTAGAACGGGTCCATGGCCTCGCGCGCCGACATCCCCGGGCGCCGCTTTCTCTCGGCGATCACAAGACACGTAGGCTTGCAGCGACGATGACCCTGAAGCGCGGTCAACGAGTCCTCACCCCGCATCCGACGATGATGGGCCCCCAGAAGGTCGAGGGACGCTACGTCGGAGGGGCTCCGCCGCACAGGATCGGCCCGACGCTCGACGGCTACATGGAGCACGTCGAGCAAGGCATCGTCGAGTACGCCGATGGGACCCGAAAGACCTGGCCGGTCGACGCGATCGAAGCCGCGCCAGGCGAGTAGCTTCGCACGGCGACTACGGCTACGACGCGCTACGACAGGCGCTCGGCCGGGATCACGAACGACGCGGGATCGAGCTCTGCCGCGCGGTAGCGCTCCCAGGGATCGTCACCGAGCTTCCAGCCCGCCGGCATCCTCGCCCGTACCCCCGCCTTGTTGAGCTGATGGTCGTCTTCGATCGTCAGCACGGCAGCGCGGAAGTGGCGATCGAGGAACCCGGCCAGGTCGGCAGGAGTCTCGTTGAGCAGGGCCTCGGCGAGCAGGCCGCGTGGGATCAGGTGCTCGAACCGCAGCCCGTCGGTCGACGGACGTTTCGCGCCGGGCGCCCAGCCATCGAGCCGCTCGTAGGCCTTCGGCGACCATGGCAGGTGCAGCGAGTACTTGCCGAGCTTGGGCTCCTTGAGCTGGGGCAGCTCCCAGATCCAGAACACGGCTTCCTTGAGCAGCCATCGAGCGCGCGGGCGGTAGCGCTCGTCGTGCGCGAACCGCCGCATCAGCTCGATCTGCTCGACGATCAGACCGAGGAGCTCATCGCGGTTGTGCTCATGTCCGGCCACGACCATCACCGTAGAGCCGTGAAGGCCCGGCACACCCGCGTGGAGAGAGGGTGGTCAGAACACGAAGCCACCTGGCCCGCTTCCAAGCTCACGCCGGTGTCCGCCGGCTGGGACGAGGCTGCCGTTGACCGCGTAGACGTCCTGATGCTCGTAGACCGTCGAGCTGCCCAACTCGCTGTACGACCAGAACGTGACGGTCACCGTTCCGACGCCCGCGCGCTCGGCGCGCGGCCGCCAGTCCTCCGGCGGCGTTTCGGACCAGCGCCAATCGGCCGCGTCGAACATCCCGGTGGGCTCCATCGCATCGAGCGAGCTGTCATAGACCACCGGACGCTCGGACTCGTCCGACGGCCGATGAGCGTGTGGGTGCTCCACTCAAGTCCGTGCCACCACGCGCCAAGCTCCGCCACCTCACGCCCGAGGATCGACGCCTGGACGTACGACCGCAGGCTTCCGTCGCCCACGACGCCTTCCATGAAGTGCCCCAGCGCGCCTGGCGGCGGCTTCGGTTGGAATCGATCGGCAATCGCGAGCTCCTCCAGCGCGGGTGCTCCCGCCTCGGCCGGAATGGCAAAGGTCCAGCCGGTGCCGCCGATGCCGCCCCGGCTTCCATACGTCACGAGCCGGAACCCCGGGCGGACTCGGAGCCGACCGAACAATGGCACGATCGATCCTGCGGACTGCTCGTCGAGCCACCACCCGTCGCGCTCCGGCGGCTCGGCGATGAGCCGCGCGCCGCGGCGCCGCGCGCGCTCAAGTTCTCTCGCCGATACGAACTGGACTTCCGACACCTACCGCTGGGGTCGACCGGACCGGCGACGACCTGACATCAGAGTTCGTCCGCGGGGTGGCGCGCGGCGAGTGCCCGCGCGGCCGGCGCGATCACGTTCAGTCGCTCTGCGATGTTCCAGACGACCGACTGGAGTGCGTCGCGCGTGTAGGCGAGCCGGGCGTCCTTGGGCTCGAGCAGCACCGCGGGCAGCTCAGGGCAGGCGACGAGCACGGGCTCGTCCTGCGCTGCCCAAAGCGCGAGGAACGCAGTCCGAGACGTCACGGCGGGCGGAACCTCGTAGATGTCGGCCACCTGCACGCTCTTCGCCTGGAAGCCGGGCGGGCAGTCGTCCGGAGCGTCTGCGGCCTTGAACACCTCGTCGACGAGCCGCCAGAGCGACCGAGCGACCTTGCCGTAGTGGCGCGGCAACCAGTTCTCTGCCGGGAACAGCTCGAACAGGCTCATCGCCGGCTCGTGCAGCGCATCGCCGAGGCTCGTGATGCGGTCGTTGCGTCGCTGGGCCGCCGCGAGCAAGAGCTCGTCGACGCGATCGAGGCGTGGTCGGAAGCCCAGCGCGGTCACGCCGGGACCGTATCCCGTCGCGCTGTGTGCGGGGATCACCGCAGGCGCTGTGGTGGCCCGCCGTGGCCATCGACGCCGACGTTCACGGCGGCCTTGGCGAGGCGAACTCGATCCTCGAGGACGCTCCGGCAAATGAGCGCCACTGCCTTGAGCGTGAGCGCATCGGGCAGCGAATAGACGGCGAAATTGCCGTCCTGCCGACGCGTCACAACGTCGCAGCGATGCAGCTCGTTCAGGTGCTTGGAGATCAGCTGGTGCTCGATGCCAAGCGCGGCCGCGAGCTCCGTCACGCTCTGCGGGCCGTCCGCGAGCAACTCGATCAGTCGCAGCCGCACCGGATGACCCATGACGCGCAGGCGCCGGGCAGCGGCCTCGACGACGTCCGGAGGCGACGGGCCCGTCTGCCGGCGGCCCCGAGCAGACCGGCGCCCGGCTGGCGGCGCCGCCCCGTTGCCGTTGGCCCTCGCATCCGCGGCCATCGCCATCTGGGCTCGGCCGTCCGCCTCGAAAGTCGACACGCTGGTGGTGTCGGCCCACCGCTCAAGGCGCTACAACCGCGAAGCGATTATCTCGGCCGTTGGTTGAGCACCCGCGGCCCGTCGCCGTCGGCGAGCGTGCGCAGCTCGGCGGCGACCTGCGCACCGACGTCGTCGAGCAGCGAGAGCGCAGACCGGTCCGCGAGCCGGTACCACACCTGCCGGCCCTCATGACGGCGTTCGACGATGCGGTCGTCGTAGAGCAGCGCGAGGTGGCGCGAGACGTTCTGCTGGGTGGCGCCGAGGGCGTCGGCGAGTGCTTGGACGCACATCTCGCCTTCGAGATCGAGCTGCTCGACGATCCGGATGCGCAGCGGCTGGCCGAGCACCGCGAGCCGGTGCGCCACACGATCGACGAGCGGCTCGGGGATCGGGTGTTGGACCTGCATCGCCACTGTCGCGGCCTCCCGCTGAAGCGATTTCCGCAAATTGGGAGCTTCCAAACCCGTCTGGCTGGGGAACAGCACAGCTTCCCGGACGCGCCCGTCTGCCGCCCTTCTCGGGAGAAAAAGCGGGGAGAAAACTCCGCCGTAGCGCACGCTCCCGATAAGAAAAGCCTCGCATTTGCGAGGCTTTCTTGAGCGCGCCCGAGAGGATTCGAACCTCTGACCTTCGGTTCCGTAGACCGACGCTCTATCCAGCTGAGCTACGGGCGCAGTGGGGTGACCCCGCCGGAAGGGTAGCGCGGGGCCGCCGAACGGAGAGGGCGGGATTCGAACCCGCGAACGAGCTTGCCGCCCGTTACTCGCTTAGCAGGCGAGTGCCTTCAGCCACTCGGCCACCTCTCCTGGGACCCGCCAAGTGTAGAGGCACGCGGCGGCGATGCACCGATCGCAGGCCAGAGGGGCTCGGGTTCGGGAGCGGCGACGCGGACGCGCGCGTCGAGGATCGCCGCGCCGCGGGGCAGGACCTTCACCGGGTCGAGGTCGAGCTCGTGGACCTCCGGGTGGGTGTCGGCCAGGAGGGCAAGGCGGACGACGAGGTCCTCGAGCGCGGGGACGTCGAGCCGCGGCGCGCCCTTCCAGCCCTCGAGGATCGGGAACGTCCGCAGCGAGCGGACCATCTCCGCCGCCTCGATCGACGTGAGCGGCGTCAGCCGGACCGCGACGTCGCGCTCGAGCTCGGCGCGCTCGCCGCCCGGGCCGCACGCGACGACCGGGCCGAAGAGGCGGTCGTGGGTGACGCCGACGAGCATCTCCACGCCGCCGGTGATCATCGGCTGGACGAGGAACCCCTCGACGTCGAGCCGCGCGGCGATCTCGCGCGCGGCGGCCGCCGCCTCGCGCCCGCCACTGACGTCGAGCACGACCCCGCCGGCCTCGGCCTTGTCCACGAGCCCCGGCACGACCGCCTTGACCGCGACGGGCCCGGCGATCGCCTCCGCCGCCTCGGCGACGCCGTCGACGCCGGCGACGCGGTGACCGGGCACGAGCGGCAGCCCCCAGCAGGCGAGCAGCTCGGCCGTCTCGGTCGGGTCGAGCCACCGCGGGCCGGACGCCGCCGCCCCGGCCAGCAGCGTGGCGGCCTGGTCGCGGCGCACGTCGGCGAGCTCCGGCACCTCCCCGCGCGGGCGCGCGCGCCAGCGCCCGTACTCGACCGCCCGCGCGAGCGCGCGCGCCGCGTCCTCCGGGAACCGGTAGACGGGCGGGCCGCCGTCGCGCGGCCGGCGCTCGCCGGCCATCTGCACGACGAGCAGCGGCAGCGCCCCGGCGGAGCCGAGCGCCTCGGCCGCCGGCGCGTGCACCGCGATCGCGATGACCGCGTCGGCGAAGCCGGAGCGCTCGATCGCCGCGACGACCCGCTGGAAGTCGTGGGGCGCCGCCGTCGCGAGCACGTCGACCGGGTTGGCGAGCGAAGCCTCCGGCGGGAGGATCGTGCGGAGCTCGTCGACGAGCTCGTCCGGCGGCTCGGGCACCTCGAGCCCCATCGCCTCGCACGCGTCGGCCGCCAGCACGCCGGGCCCGCCCGCGTCGGTGACGATCGCGACGCGCGGACCGGCCGGCAGCGGCTGGCGGGAGAGCAGCGCGCCGACGTCGAGGAACTCCGACAGCGTGCTCGCCCGCACCACGCCGGCCTGGCGGAACAGCGCGTCGACGCTGACGTCCGACGAGGCGAGCAGCGAGCCGGTGTGTGACGCGGTGGCGCGCGCGCCCGCGCGCGTGCGCCCGCTCTTGACCGCGACGATCGGCTTGACCTGGCCGATCCGGCGCGCGATGCGCGCGAAGTTGCGCGGGTTGCCGAAGGACTCGAGGTAGAGCAGTACGACCTCGGTGCACGCGTCGAGCTCCCAGAACTGCAGGAGGTCGTTGCCCGACAGGTCGGCCTTGTTGCCGACCGAGACGAACGACGACAGGCCGAGCCCGAGGAACTCCGCGCGCTCGAGCAGCGCGATGCCGAGCGCGCCGCTCTGCGTCAGCAGCGCGACGTTGCCGCGCGGCGGCATCGGGATGCCCTCGGTCGCGTTGAGCCGGACCTCCGGGTCGGTGTTCGCGACGCCGAGGCAGTTCGGGCCGACGAGCCGCATCCCCGCGTCGCGGCAGATGTCGAGCAGCCGGCGCTGGCGGGCGGCGCCGTCCGGTCCGACCTCCGCGAAGCCGCCCGACAGGACGAGCATCGCGCCGCACCCGCGCTCGGCCGCCTGCTCGGCGACGTCGAGCACCTCGGCGGCGGGGACCGTGACGACGACGAGGTCGACCGGGTCCTCGTCGAGCGTGTCGAGGATCCTGCGCATGTAGCCGCCGTCGCGCAGCGACGCGCGAACGCGGTCGGCGCGCTCGCCGGTCCCGATCACCGCCACCGACGTCGGCCGCAGGACCCGCCCGACCGAGGCCGCGGTCGCGGCCCGCTGGCGCTCCTCGAACCGCGCCAGCCCGTCGGGCGTCAGCGTCGCCGGCGCCTCGAACCGCAGGCCGTCCTCGTCCGAGCGCACCGCGAACGCGAACCCGCTGTCGCGGAAGACGTTCGCCATCCGCACGTTGCCGCGCATGACGTGCGCGACGAGCCGCTCGATGCCGATGTCGCGGGCGTGCTGGGCGAGGTGGGCGAGCAGGACGGTCCCGAGGCCCTGGCCGTGCAGCGAGTCCGCGATCGCGAACGCGACCTCGGCGCTCGTGTCGTCGATGCGCGCGAGCTCGGCGAGCCCGACGACCTGCTGCGCCGGCCCGCGGAACGCGGCGAGCGCGAACATGCCCTCGCGCGGCTCGGTGACGTTGCGCGCCGCGCGGCGGACGTCGACGCCGCCGCCGAAGAAGCGCAGGTACCGCGACTCGGGCGACAGGCCCTCGAGGAACGCGACGATCGCGTCGACGTCGCCGGACTCGACGGGCCTCACATGGACCGTCGTGCCACCCCGCAGCACCACGTCGGCGGTCTCGCGCAGCACGAGCGCAGCGTACGGGTTGGGCGGCCGGTGCCGCGACCCCGTGCCCCGAAGGCCGCGGATCGATCATCTAGCCTGCGATCTCGTCCGGAGGGGTGGCAGAGCGGTCGAATGCGGCGGTCTTGAAAACCGCTGGGCGGCACACACCGTCCCGAGGGTTCGAATCCCTCCCCCTCCGCTGCTGCTGTTCTCGTCAGCGTTCCGATCCAGGGACGAGTCCAGCTACTGCCGAGGCTCAATGAGCCGTCGGCGCAGATGCTCCCATGTCGCTGCTCGGCGTCGCTCAGCGATCCGTCGGGAGAGAAGCGCACGCCAGAGTGTCCACAGGCTGAGTGCGAGGGCGAGGGCAAGAATCGCCAGGTCGATCGCCTCCAATGAGAATCCGAGGATTCGCTGCAGCTGTGAGTCCGCCTGCAGGAGTCCGACAACAGCGACGACGGCCAGGGCAATGGTCAGTGTTGTCTCGCGCTGTCGCTCGGAAGCCTCCCAGTAGAACGAGAATCCAGAGGCCGCTTGATCGAACCGTGCTCGCAGCTGGGAGATGCGCTCGCCGAGCCTCCATGCGTCGTAAAGCGCCTGCGCTGCGGCGATCTCTTGCTTGTTGACCCAAGTCTGGCTCGGATCCTCCAAGCTGAAGAGGTCGAGCGCTTGCGATACGAACTCGCGAGGAACGTCCCCCTTTGCGCGAACGAGGGGAAGTCGCTTGATTGCGGCGTCGACGACGTCCGCAAGACACCAGATCAGTGTGGTCTCGATCAGCAATGGCCGATCCGCCATCGGCATCTCGACGAGCTCCCACCCGACCGCACCGCGTGTATCGGTCTCCCACCAGAGAAACGAGAACGAGAAGTCGGAGGGCTCTTCTCCGATGACCCCGCCAGCGACCTCAAGCGCGCGCCGATACCACGGGTCGAAGTGGGTGTCGTCCACGTAGTAAGCCCGAGCGGCCTCGCGAGTGGCCGCGCGGCCCACCGCTTGCACCACAACCACTCCGCCGAGTGCACTCACCACAACGGTATTGCTGGCGTCGGCGGTAGACGTCCGATAGCACAGCGCGGCCGGGGGTGCGATCAATGTGTCTCGCGCATCGCGGTGCTTCATCGCGAGGGGTGGCACCTCGACGCCGATGCCATGAATCAGGTAGACGGGCTTCAATACAAGGTGAGAAAGTCGCCTACCGGCTGAGCCATGATCCGACGGAGGAACTCCAAGCCCTTCTCGAAGGTGTCAGCCTGTACGGCGAACCACAGCCCTCCAAGAAGGTACGAGAGCTGATAGGCCGGCAACTGCGTCCAGTTGAAGAGAGCAGTTTCGGCTTGGCTTGTGGAGTACCCCTGCGCTCGCACGATCGAAGGGATGGCCGAGCGGAGATCTTCAGGCTCGGCACCGATCACGTCCAGGAATCGGAGGCGTGTTTCGTCGGGTCCGGGCATTCCGGGCAGACACCACTCGGCGAACGTTGCCCAGCCTTCGATCAGTGCTAGTGCACCGTGGTCGACGAACGGCGGCGTCGTTCTTCGTATCAGCTCGTAGAAGACACCGTGGCCACCCAGCTCGTGCGCGAGCGTTTCCTGGAGAACCAGCGAGCGCAGGCTGTCGGGGTTGGCATCGATCGCAAGCTCGTCACGGCTGCGCCCGCGCAGCTCCTTGGGCCAATACGCACCGAAGCCCTGACCAGGGGCGACCGAAGTGTCGAACGCTGCAAGTCGACCCGAAAGCTCGGGGCGGGCCCCAAGGAACTCTTCGACGAGTCTTGGCACCTCGGACGGATCGACGCGGCGACCGAAGCCCCGCGCCTCTCCGACCTTGCGTCGAAGGCGCTGGCCGAAGCCAACGACGTGAGCGAGGTCGTCACCGAACACGATCTCGAGCGCTCCCGAGTGGGGGTCCTTCCACGACGAACGAAGCGCGCGAGAGAGCACACTCTGCAGAACCTCCACTTCGTGCGGGCTCGTCCCACGGGCTTCGATACGGCGAAAGGCACCCTCCGCAAGGAAAGCGGGAACACCGTTGAGCTCCAACGCGGAAGCCTTTGTGAGTATCGCCTCCCGTCGCAGTGGATCGTCCTCCTCCTCGAGCGAAGCCAGAAGACCGCCGATTGATGCAACGTCGTGAGCGTGTTCGCGCAGAGCCGCGAGCAGCTGCGCGTGAGGGAGGTAGCCGAGTTGCTGCAGCTGATCGATGCCTGAGCGAACCTGGGCATCCACGGCCTCGTCGAACGGGGCTCGCCACCGCCAGTCCCATGTCTGCAGAGACGAGATCGTCGGCATTCCACGCGAAGCCTACGGGTCCGGCCCAGCCTGCCGTCCATCGGGCTCCAGAGCGTGCTCCGCGGTCGAGAACGAGGTGCGTTCCAATGCCTCCACGGAGAACAATCCATGCGGTCGCGCTGCACGCAGCACTCTCAACCTGCGTCGCATTCCACCGCGTTCGCTCCGTCAGCCCGCCTCGACCGGCAGGAGCTCCGGGCGCTTCGGCAGGACCCCGTCCCCCGACGAGCGCCCGCGGACCCGGCGGACGACCCACGGCGTCAGGTGGCGCGCGATCCACGCCGCCTCGCGCGCCACCGCGGCCCGGCGGCGCAGGCGCTCGGCCGGCGCCAGCGGCGCCCACGGGTCGACCTCGGGGTCGAGGCCGAGGGCCTCGGCCATCGACGCCGCGATGCGCTCGTGCCCGGCCGCGTTGGCGTGCAGCCGGTCCGCCGACCAGAGGCGCGGGTCGACGACGCCGCGCTGCTCGAGGTCGACGAGGAGCGCGCCGTGCCGGGCGGCGATCGCGCGCAGCATCTCGTTGAACGCCATCACCCGGCCGCGGACGACCCGCGCGAGCGGCATGATCCGCGCGGTGTCGGGGAACGTCGCGCCGACGACCGTCGCGCCCGACCGGCGCAGCGCGCCGATCATCGCCTCCATCTCGGCCGCGACCGCGTCGAGGTCGACGCGCGGGCGCAGGATGTCGTTCAGGCCGCCGACGACCGTGGCGAGGTCGGGCTCGAGCGCGAGCGCCGGCTCGAGCTGCTCGACGCGGATCTGCCGGGCCTTGCGGCCGCGGACCGCCAGGTTCGCGTAGAGCAGGTCGGGGTTCTCCCGTGCGATCCGCGCGGCGAGCCGGTCCGCGAAGCCGAGATGGCCGCGGCCGTCCGGCGCGGGATCGTCCAGGCCCTCGGTGGTGCTGTCGCCGAGCGCGACGTAGCGGGAGAACGGCATGGCGGAGATATACACCGGCCGGCGGGCGGCCGTGCGCGCCTGTGGCTGGTCTCACAGGGGCGCAAACCCCCTGCTCCTATCGTTTTCGACGCTATGTCGACCCGTACGCCCATCCACCCCCGCGCGCAGTGGCCGATGGCCTACATCACCGGCCGGCTCGGCTGGCGCGTGACCGGATACGCCGTCGACGGCCCCGACCAGGACGTCATCTCCGCCGACCTCCGGCGGGACGCGGTCGAGGTGCACCTCGACTGGTTCCCGCGCACGCGCCACGTGGTGCTGTCGCGCGGCACCGAGCTGCTCGGCGTCTACGACTCGTTCCCCCGGCTCGCCGACGCGCTCGAGTCCCTCGCTCCCTAAAGGGGTCAGACACCTTTAGGCCGGCGGGGGCCTGTTGGTGCGCTCTGGCGCAATCGTTCTCTATGGTCCTGCGTATGGCAGGCACGGAGGTCCCGCCGACGTGGGAGGAGGCGTTCGCCGCCGACCCTGCCAGCGTGTCGGCGATCCGCCGCGCCCTGGCCGGCTTCGCCCGCGCCCACGGCGCCTCGGAGGACCTCGTCGGCGACCTCGCCCTCGCCGTCTCGGAGGCCGCGACGAACGCCGTCGTCCACGCGTTCGTCGGCACGGAGCCCGGCACCGTCCGGGTCAGCGCCCGGCCCGCTCCCGGCGCGTTCGAGGTCACGGTCGCCGACGACGGCCAGGGCATGCGCCCGCGCGGCGACAGCCCCGGCCTGGGACTGGGCCTGCCGACGATCGCCCAGCTCACGTCGAGCTTCGACATCCGCGACGGCGACGACGGCCGCGGCACCGTGGTCCGGATGGTGTTCGACGCGCCCGGCATCCGGGCGCCCGAGCCCGACGAGGGCACCCGCCGGCGCGCGGTGCTCGACGAGATCGACCGGCTGGCGAGCGCGACCGGCTGGCCGGCCGAGGGTGTCGACCGCCTCGCCGAGGTGCTCGTCCCCGCGCTCGCGGACGCCTGCGCGATCGACCTCGTCGAGGCGGACGGCCCGCGGCGCGTGACGGCGCGCGTCCACCCCGACCCGGACGGCGCGATGACCACGTGGCTCGCCGGGCGCAGCCCGTCCGCCGAGGCGCTGCGCTCGGCGATCCCCGCGACGAGGCCGGACGACGTCCACCTCACCGCGCTCGGCGACGACGTCCTGCAGGACCTGGCCGGCGGCCCGGACGACCTCGCGCGGATGCGCCGCCTCGCGTTCGCCTGGTGGGTGACGATCCCGCTGACCGAGGGCGGCGTGCTGCTCGGCACCCTCGGCCTCGGCCTCGGACCCGGGCGTCCGGACCCGCACGGCGAGCTCGAGCTGTACGCCGAGCTGGGCCGCCGCACGGGCGCCGGGCTGGCGTCGGGCCGGCTCGTCGACGAGCTGCAGCGCACCCGGCGGCGCCTGGAGCGGATCCTCAGCGCGCTGTCGGAGGCGGTCATGGTCCAGGACGCCGAGGGCCGCGTCGTCTACGCGAACGACGCGGCCGCCCGGCTGCTGGAGCTGCGCTCGGTCGACGAGCTCCTGACCACGCCGCCCGAGGAGCTGATCGCCCGCTTCACGATCCGCCACGAGGACGGGACGCCGGTCGACCCGGCCGAGCTGCCCGGCTTCCGCGTGCTCGACGGCGCGCAGGAGGCGTCGATGCTCACCCGCAGCATCATCCGCGCCTCGGGCACCGAGCACTGGCTGCTGACGAAGACCACGCGGCTCGAGGACGACGGGCCGTTCGCGGTCAACATCGTCGAGGACATCACCGAGGCCAAGAACGCCGAGCTGCGGCGCCGCGTCCTCGCGGAGGCCGCCGGAGTCGCCGCCGCGGCCGCGCGCGGCGACGGCGCGCTGGCGGACATCGCCGCGCTCACGGTCCCGGCGATCGCCGACTGGTGCGCGATCGACGTCGGCGGCGAGCGGACGGCGGAGGCCGGCGCGCCGGCGCCGCACCGGTCCACGCTCGCCGCCGCGATCGGACCGGGCGCGACGCTGCGCCTCGCCACCGCCCCCGAGGGCAGGGTGCTGACCGACGCCGACCGCACGTTCGCCGCCGACCTCACCGCCCGGATCGCCCCGATCCTCGCGCGCTGATCAGCCGTCGGCCGAGGCTCGCGTGTCCGCGCCGTGGCTGCGCGGCTGCGCGGCCTGAGCGCGCACCGCGCGCGCCTCGGCCCGCAGCGCCTCGGCCCGCTCGCGCACGATCGACGCGACCGGGAACAGGTCGGGCGGCGTCCGCGACACCTCGCGGCGGCCGTTGAGCGCCACGTCCGGCGGCTCGCCGTGCAGCGTCCACGACCCGTCGGCCTCGCGGCTGACCTTCCCGCCGTCGCGCAGGTCGGCGAGCGCGAGCGACACGGTCGGCCGGCGCGCGCCGACGAACCGGCCGAGGGTCATGTGCGTCAGGCGGAGCGGCAGGTGGACGCCGTCGGAGCGGACGGTCCCCCAGCGCTCGGCAAGGTGCCACAGGAGCAGGAGCAGGCGGTCCTCGACCCGCGGGAGCTGGGCGATCGCCGCGAGCGCGGCGACGTCCCGTTCCTGCTCGGCGAGGCGGTGGTGGAGGATCGAGGTCAGCCGCGGCCAGCGGGTCGCGCCCATGAGGAAGCGGCGGTCGAGCGCGACGGCCTGCACCGGGGTGAGCGCGGTGGTCTGCCCCGTGAGCGCGAGCAGGTCGCTCGCCGGCGGCTCGGGCAGCACGACCGACCCGGGCCCGAGGAGCTGCGGCGCCGCGGCGTCGCCGACCCCGACCGTCCGCCAGGCGGCGCCGTCGAGGATCACGAGCGCGACCTCCTCGCCGGCGTCGCAGGCGACCGCCTCGCCGGCGTCCGAGCGCCGTTCGGGCAGCGTCAGGGCCCGGTCGGCGAGCGGCCGGTCGTCGGCGGGGACGGCGCGCGCGAACTCGGGGTCGGCGGCGAGGAGGCGGACGGCGGTGGCGGAGTCGGACACGGGTGGGTCGGGGGTGCGCGGGGCCTCGTCGGCGGCGGCCGGCGGGGCACGAGCGGTGATCGGCGTTCAGGGCACCTGGCGCATGCTGGTTTCCAACGCCTACCCACGGGGTGCGCTTGTCATGCGTCGCTCGGCGGGGAGCCTCGAAGGCGATGCAACGCACGGATGAGCCCCCTGGCAGAGCGCGCGACGACGAGCTCCTACGCCGCTACGCCCGCACCCGCGACCCTCTGCTGCGCGACCAGCTCTTCGAGCGCTGGATGCCCCTGGCCCGTCAGCTCACGCGCCGCTACGGCCGCAGCAACGAGCCGTTCGAGGATCTGCTCCAGGTCGCGTCGATCGGGCTCGTCAAGGCGCTGCAGGGCTTCGATCCCGAGCGCGGCCGGGCGTTCTCCTCGTACGCGGTCCCGACGATCATGGGTGAGCTCAAGCGCCACTTCCGCGACCGCACCTGGTCGGTGCGGATGCCGCGCTCGCTGCAGGAGCTGGCCATGCGGGTCGACGGCGCGCGCGACCGCCTGTCGAGCGAGCTCGGCCGGTCGCCGTCGGTGACCGAGCTGGCCCGCGCGTGCGACACCACCGAGGAGGAGGTGCTCGAGGCGCTGCAGGCCGGCGACGCATATCACGCGACGTCGCTCGACGCGTTCCGCAGCGACGACGACGAGGACGGCTTCAGCCTCAGCGACGCGCTCGGCGAGGACGACGAGGGCTTCCGGCTGGCCGAGCACCGCGCGCTGCTGACCACCGTGCTGACCGCGCTCGACGACCGCGACCGGGAGATCCTGCGCCTGCGGTTCGAGGAGGACCTCACCCAGCAGGAGATCGCCAAGCTCGTCGGCGTCTCGCAGATGCAGGTCTCGCGGCTGCTGCGCCGCGCGCTGAACGTGCTCCGGGGGGCGGCCGAGCGCTCCCCCGAACGCACGGCCGCCGTAGCCTGAGCTACGCGATGATGAGCGTCCGCGGGTCCTGAGGGTCCACGCGGACGGGCACCGTCGCCCCCGGCTGGAAGCCGGCGATCGCCAGGCGTGAGATCACCTGGCGGTGGGTCACCGGGTAGACCGGTGTCCCGTCGACCGACACGTCCAGGTCGAGCTCGACCTGCGGGTTGTCGTTCACGGTCATGCCGGTGTCGCGCAGGGCCGTGACCGTCGCGGTCCCCTGGCGCCCCATCGCCATGAGCCGCTGCGCGACCTCGCTCTGGCGCTGCATGTCCTGGAGAGATCCCATGCGTTGCTCCTATGTCAAGGCGAGCGCCGGAGCGGGCGCGTTGCCGTTCTTGTTGGTCATGATCTTGTTGTTCTCGTTGGCCTGATCGGTCGGGGCGCAGAGCACGCGCCAGATGCGGCGGGC
>Ga0310831_100266_pt1 | contig 40330 bp, 43 predicted proteins | sample WT_ome_6_FD_201307 | JGI IMG/M metagenome (GOLD analysis project Ga0310831, IMG submission 201307) | Sorghum-adapted microbial communities enriched on wild type (WT) sorghum from Joint BioEnergy Institute, Emeryville, California, United... ... | reverse complement strand
GCCGAGGGCGGCGGTGTCATGCTGGCCCTCTACGAGCGACCGCACCTGGCCGTCACCTCGGCCCCCGCCGAGTCCCTTCAACGAACACCCATCAGGCATCCGCAATAAGGATGGTGCCCTAGTGACCACGCTTGCGCAGGTACCCCGCCGCATCGACTGGCCCTGGCTGCTGCTGGCGGTCATCGTGCTGATCGCGCTCGCCGTCCCGGCGCTGGCCGGTGAACAGGTCGCCGACTTCGCCGCCGGGTTGCGCCCACCCGGTCCGGGCAATCCGCTGGGGACCGACCACTTCGGGTACGACCTGGCCGTGCGGAGCGCGGCGGCGCTACGGATCTCGCTGCTGGTCGCCGCGGTGTGCGCGGTGGTGGCCACCGTGCTGGGCCTGCTCGTCGGTACGGCCGCCGCGCTGGCCGGCGGCTGGGTCGACGCGGTGGTGATGCGCGCCGTCGACGGTTTCAACGCCCTGCCGCATCTGGTGGTCGGCATCGTGATCGCCGCTATGTGGCGCGGCGCGCCGCTGGCCATCATCGCCTCCATCGCGTTGACCCACTGGCCCGCGGTGGCCCGGGTGGTGCGCGCCGAGCTGCTCGCCGCCACCGGTGCGGGCTGGATCGAGACGGCGCGGCTGGCCGGGGCATCGCGCTGGTTCATCGCCCGCCACCACCTGCTGCCCGCGGTGACCGGGCAGGCTTTGGTCGCCATGGTGATGCTGTTGCCGCACGCGGTCTGGCACGAATCCACGCTGTCGTTCCTCGGGGTCGGTTTCTCCCCGGACCGGGCCAGCCTGGGCACCTTGCTCGGCCAGGCCCGCGGCGACGTGCTCACCGGGGCGTGGTGGACGCTGGCGGTGCCCGCGGCGGCGCTGGTCGTCACCGCGCTGACCTTCGCCGCCGCCGGCACCCGGCTGCAGCGGCGGATCGAGCCGCCCGCGGGGAGGGTGTGGTGAGCGCACCCTCCGCCGAGCTGCTCGGCCTGACCGTCGACATCGCCACCCGCGACCGTCGCGGCCCGGTGGTGCGGGTGCTCGACACGGTGAATCTGCAGGTGGCCAGCGGCCGGGTCACCGCGCTGGTCGGCGAGTCCGGCTGCGGCAAATCCCTTGCGGCGCTCGCGCTGTGCGGACTCCTGCCACCCGGTTCGCGGGTGACGGGAGAGATTCGGATCGACGGGATCCCGGTGGGCGACGAACGGCACTGGCGCCGGTTGCGCGGCGCTCACATCGGCTATGTGCCGCAGTCGGCGGCCACCTCGTTCACCCCCGTGCGGACGGTCGGCCGCCAGCTGGCCGAGGTGTGCGGGCGGCTGCGGGCCGACCGCGGCGTCACCGAACTGCTCGCGGCGGTGCGGCTCCCCGCCGATGTCGCCGAGCGCTACCCGCACGAACTGTCCGGCGGCATGGCTCAGCGTGTCGCCATTGCCGCCGCCCTGGCCGGCCGCCCCGGCCTGCTCATCGCCGACGAACCCACCTCCGCGCTGGACCCGGAGAACAGCGACGGGGTGTGGCAGTTGCTCGGCGAGGCCGCCGCGGAAGGCGCTGGCGTGCTTGTCATCACCCACGAACTGCCGGGGCTACTGCGCTCCGGGGTCTGCGACGACATCGCGCTGATGCGGTCGGGAACCGTGCTCGGCCAGGGCACCACCGCGGAACTGGCCGCCGCCGGTGGCTACGCACAGCGCTTCTTCGGAAAGGTGATCGCATGAGTGCCCACCTACTGCAGGCCGCCCGGATCCGGGTGACGTTCGACGGCCGCACGGCGCTCGACGGGGTGGACCTGTCGGTGCGCACCGGCGAGGTGATCGGGGTGACCGGTGCGTCCGGTAGCGGCAAGACCACACTGCTGCGGGTGCTGGCCGGCCTGCATGCCCCCGACGCCGGGGCGGTGCTGTACGACGGGGAGGCCCACCGGCCGACCGGATCGGTCGCTTTGGTGGCCCAGCACCCCCGGCAGGTGTGCAACCCGCGCTGGACGCTGCGGCGCATTGTCACCGAACCCGCGGCGATCCGCCGCGCACCCGCCGATCCGGAGGTGCTCGCCGAGCGGGTCGGCCTCGACGAGGCCCTACTGGACCGCCATCCCGGCCAGGTCAGCGACGGACAGCTGCAGCGCGCCTGTCTGGCCCGCGTGCTGGTGCAGCGGCCCCGGTTCGTGCTGTGCGACGAACCCACCGCGATGCTCGACCCGATCGCCGCCGCCGATGTGGTGGCGCTGCTGCGCGGGCTCGCCCGCGATGCCGGGCTGGTGGTGGTGAGCCATGACGCCGCGGTGGTCGAGGCGCTCAGCGACCGGGTGGTCCGGCTGTCGTCCGGGCGCCTGACAAGTACGGAGGGCCCCGGTGTTGCCGACCGGCACCGGGGGCGGGCCATTAGGGTGGGACCGTGACTCACTATGACGTCGTCGTGCTGGGAGCGGGCCCCGGTGGGTACGTCGCGGCCATCCGCTCCGCCCAGCTGGGGCTGAACACCGCCATCGTCGAACCCAAGTACTGGGGCGGCGTGTGTCTCAACGTCGGGTGCATCCCGTCGAAGGCGTTGCTGCGCAACGCCGAACTGGCCCACATCGTCACCAAAGAGGCCAAGACGTTCGGCATCGGCGGAGACGTCACCCTGGACTACGGGGCGGCGTTCGACCGCAGCCGCAAGGTGGCCGAGGGCCGGGTCGCCGGTGTGCACTACCTGATGAAGAAGAACAAGATCACCGAGATCCACGGCTACGGCCGGTTCCGCGACGCCAACACCCTCGATGTCGAGCTCAACGAGGGCGGCACCCAGACCGTCACGTTCACCAACGCGATCATCGCCACCGGCAGCAGCACCCGGCTGGTGCCCGGCACCAAGCTCAGCGAGAACGTCGTCACCTACGAGAAGCAGATCCTGTCCCGGGAGCTGCCGGGCTCGATCGTGATCGCCGGTGCGGGGGCGATCGGCATGGAGTTCGGCTACGTGCTGGCCAACTACGGCGTCGACGTCACCATCGTCGAGTTCCTGCCGCGCGCCCTGCCGAACGAGGACGCCGAGGTGTCCAAGGAGATCGAGAAGGCGTTCAAGAAGCTCGGCATCAAGATCCGCACCGGCACCAAGGTGGAGTCCATCACCGACAACGGCTCCGAGGTCGTCGTCGAGGTCAGCAAGGACGGCAGGGGCGAGGCCCTGCGGGCCGACCGGGTGCTGCAGGCCATCGGGTTCGCCCCCAACGTCGAGGGCTACGGCCTGGAGAACACCGGCGTGGCGCTCACCGATCGCGGCGCGATCGCCATCGACGACCACATGCGCACCTCGGTGCCGCACATCTACGCGATCGGTGACGTCACCGCCAAACTCCAGCTCGCCCACGTCGCCGAGGCCCAGGCCGTTGTCGCCGCCGAGACGATCGCCGGTGCGGAGACCCTGACGCTCGGCGACTACCGGATGATGCCGCGCGCGACGTTCTGCCAGCCGCAGGTGGCCAGCTTCGGGCTGACCGAGCAGCAGGCCCGCGACGAGGGCTATGACGTCAAGGTCGCGAAGTTCCCGTTCACCGCCAACGGCAAGGCCCACGGGATGGGCGCTCCGGGCGGGTTCGTGAAGGTGATCGCCGACGGCAAGTACGGCGAACTGCTCGGCGGGCACATGATCGGCCACGACGTCTCGGAGCTGCTGCCCGAGCTGACCCTGGCCCAGAAGTGGGACCTGACGGTCAACGAGCTGGCCCGTAACGTGCACACCCATCCGACGCTGTCGGAGGCACTGCAGGAGTGCTTCCACGGCCTGGCCGGACACATGATCAACTTTTGAGAGCCGCGATCTGGGTGGCCGGCATCGGCGGACTGTTGCTCGGCCACATCCTGTGGTTGGCCGGGATCTCGCTGGCCATCAACACCGCCACGGTCAGCACCTGGGTGCTGGTCGTGGCCGCGGTGTCGTTCATGCTCGGTGGCCTCTGCGCCTACGTCGGGATGCGCTGCTACCGCAGCGCGGCGCCGAACTCCGATGTGTGGGCGGCGTTCCTGCTGGCGCTGCCGGCGTCGCCGGTGCTGCTGTCGCTGGCGGTGCTGGGGGTCACCTACCTGTAGGGCGGGCCGGATCGCGGGCCGGCGAGATGTGATGGGAGTGGAGATGGTCGACGCGCAGGAGCGGGTGACGGTTTCGGTGACCGACGGCGTCGCCGAGGTGCGGATGAACCGGCCGGACAAGCGAAACGCGTTCGACCCCGCGATGTTCGAGGCGCTCATCAACGCCGGCGAGGCGCTGAAGCAGCGGGCGGGGTTGCGGGCGGTGGTGCTGTCGGGGGCCGGACCCGATTTCTGTGCCGGACTCGACTTCGGCATGTTCGAGAAGATGCGCGACGGGCAGCGGCTCACGCTGCCGCCGGCCGGTGACCCGCCGGCGGACTCCCCGGCGCAGAAACCTGGTCACCGGGTGGTGTGGGTGTGGGCCGAGCTGCCCGTCCCGGTGATCGCCGCGGTGCACGGCCATGCGCTGGGAGCGGGTCTGCAGTTGACCCTCGGTGCCGACATCAGGATCGTGAGCCCGGACGCGCGGCTGGGGGTCTTCGAGGTGCTGTGGGGCCTGATCCCGGACATGACCGGCACGCAACTGCTGCCGGATCTCATCGGGCGGGACAAGGCCAAGGAGCTGACCTTCACCGGGCGGATCGTGACGGGCCGGGAGGCGGTGGACATCGGGCTTGCCACCCGGGTGGCCGACGATCCGCGTGCCGAAGCGCTCGCCATGGCCCGCGAGATCGCCCAGCGCAGCCCGGATGCCGTCCGCGCCGCCAAACGGCTGCTCGACCTCGCCGGGCGCGCCGACCTGGCGACCGGGTTCGCCGCCGAACTGGCCGAGATCGGCCGGCTGATCTCCAGCCCGAATCAGGTCGAGGCGGTCGCCGCGCGCCTGGAGCAGCGCGAGCCCCGGTTCGTCGATCCGTGACGGCCGGTCAGTCCGGGAAGTCCAGCGGCACCCCGAGGGTGGTGATCGTCGCCGCCAGCCCGTCGTACTGGGCGGCCAGCATGCAGAACTCGATCAGCTGAGGTCTGGTCAGGTACTGCGCCAGCTTCGCCCAGGTCTGCGGGGACACCCCGCGGGTGACGACGAACTCGTCGGTGGCGGTGATCAGCGCGCGCTGCCGGTCGGTCAGCCCGTCGGCGTCGGGGCCCTCGAAGATCCTGGCCTGCAGGTCGGCGTCCAGGCCCTTGCTGCGGGCCCGGCGGCGGTGCTGCTGCAGTTCGTACTCGCAGTTGCGCAGGTGCGCGACCCGCAGGATCACCGTCTCGATGTCCTGCACCGGCAGCTTGCTCATCATTCCCAGCAGGATCCCGCTGTAGGGCAGCCAGGACAGGAACAGCAGCCGGTGCTGACCGAGCACGTGGAACAGGCTGAACCGCGGCGCCCGGATCGCGCGTGCGCCGATCTTGGCGATGACCCAGTTCAGCAGGCCTAGTTCCCGGAGTCCGCCCGGCTCGATGCGCGCGGGCTTGGTGGCGCTCATCGAAGCGAGTCTAGGCGCTCAGCTTTTCCTGACCAGATACGGCGACACCGTGCTGCGGTGTTCGTCGAGGTCCAGCGCGCGGCCGATCGGCGGGAAGGCGCGCTGCGGGCAGTCGTCGCGCTCGCACACCCGGCAGCCCGCGCCGATCGGTGTGGCGTTCTCCCCGGACAGGTCCAGCCCCTCGCTGTACACCAGCCGGTGGGCGTGGCGCAGCTCGCAGCCCAACCCGATGGCGAAGGTCTTGCTGGGCTGCCCGTAGCGGCGGGCGCGACGCTCCACAGTGCGCGCCACCCACATGTAGTTGCGCCCGTCGGGCATCTGCGCGATCTGCACCATGATCTTGCCCGGGTAGGCGAAAGTCTCGTACACATTCCACAGCGGGCAGGTGCCGCCGGACGCGGAGAAGTGAAAACCGGTGGCGGACTGGCGTTTCGACATGTTGCCCGCGCGGTCGACGCGGACGAACGACAGCGGCACCCCGCGCAGCGACGGCCGCTGCAGGGTCGACAGCCGATGCGCGATGGTCTCGTAGGACACCATGTAGTGCGCCGAGAGCCGCTCGACGTCGTAGCGGAACTCCTCGGCGGTGGCGTGAAACTGCCGGTACGGCAACACCGTTGCGGCCGCGAAGTAGTTGGCCAGCCCGAGCCGGGCCAGCTTCGTCGACTCCTCGCTGGTGAATCGGCCCTCGTCGACGAGCTTGTCGATCAGATCGCCGAACTCCAGGTAGGCCAGCTCGGCGGCCATCCGGAACACCGTCTGCCCGGACGACAGGTGGTTGCTGATCTCCAGGGTCCTGGTCTCCGGGTGGAAGCGGTGCAGCACCGACTCGCCGAGGTCGCTGCGCCGCACGATGTGCACGCCGTGCACCATGGTCAACCGGTCGGCCAGCTGACGGCTCAACTCGGCCCGGTGCATGCCCATGCGGATGGTGAAATCCTCGGCGGCGGTGTCGAGTTCGTGCAGGTAATTCTGCCGCTCGTAGAAGTAGTCGCGGACCTCCTCGTGCGGCATGGTGATCTGCCCCGCGCCCGCGCCCAGGCCGCCGGCGTCGGAGTAGCGGCCCTCGGTCAGCGCGGCCAGTTGGGTGGTGGCCATCCGGTAGCGCCGGTGCAGGTTGACCATCGCGCGGGCCAGCGCCGGATGCGTGTTGACCATGTCGGCCACCTCTGCCAGGTCGACGTCGACGTCGACGTCGCGGTCCATGGTGACCTCGCGCAGTTCGGCGATCAGCCGGGTGTCGTCCTCGGTGGAGAAGAACGTCGCGTCGACCCCGAACACCTCGGTGATGCGCAGCAGCACGGGCACCGTCAGCGGGCGGACGTCGTGCTCGATCTGGTTGAGGTAGCTCGGCGAGATGCCCAGCATCTGGGCGAGTGCGGCCTGGCTGAAACCGCGTTCCGTGCGGAGCTGACGAACTCGTGAGCCCACGAACGTTTTCGCCACGTCATCGAGCCTAACAATGCTGTGAAGCTCGATTCGCATTGTTGGCAGAACCTGGGCTGTGGCAGGATCGTGCCGACCGAGCGAACGGAGAGCACGAGGGTATGGCGGGCGACGCGGGCAGCACCGGATTGGCGAAGGTGATGATGCCGGTCCCCGATCCGCATCCCGACGTGTTCGACGTGGAGTGGCCGCTGCGGGTGGCCGACGTGGACCGCACCGGCCGGCTCAAGTTCGACGCGGCGACCCGGCACATCCAGGACGTCGGCGCCGATCAGCTGCGCGAGATGGGCTTCCAGGAGACCCATCCGCTGTGGATCGTGCGGCGCACCATGATCGACATGATCCGCCCGATCGAGTTCCAGGACATGCTGCGGCTGCGGCGCTGGTGTTCGGGCACCTCCAACCGGTGGTGCGAGATGCGGGTGCGCATCGACGGGCGCAAGGGCGGGCTGGTCGAGTCCGAGGCGTTCTGGATTAACATCAACCGCGAGACCCAGGGCCCGGCCCGCATCTCCGACGACTTCCTCGAGGGGCTGCGCCGCACCACCGACGTCGACCGGCTGCGGTGGAAGCCGTACCTGACCGCGGGCGGCCGCGACGACGCCGACGAGGTCCGCGAGTTCCCGGTCCGGGTCAGCGACATCGACATCTTCGACCACATGAACAACTCGGTGTACTGGGCCGTGGTCGAGGACTACCTGTACCGCCACCCGGATCAGCTGCGCTTCCCGCTGCGGGTGACCATCGAACACGACGCCGCGGTGGCGCTGGGCGACAAACTGGAGATCCTCACCCACGTCCATCCGCCCGGATCGACCGACAAATTCGGTCCGGAACTGGCCGACCGCACTGTTACAACGCTCACATACGTGGTCGGCGAGGAGACCAAAGCGGTCGCCGCGCTGTTCGCGCTCTGACCCGTCGGCAAACTTGCCCAGTTACCAGTACAGGCGTACTGACCTGCGGAAACGCGTTACTGGCGGGTAACTTCTGAACCGTTTCAGAGTCCGCCGCCTTCGCAAGATTTGCAAAATCGATCGTTAGCTTTGCGAAAGTTGGCATTAGCAACGGCTGGACCTGCGGTAATGGGAAGGTGCATCCTCGAACTAGCGAAGCCGCGGCGGTTGTCAAGTGTTAACAGCTTGGGAAGCCCGGTACCGCCGTAGCAAAAGAAGAGTTCGAAGGGGAGCACCATGTCAAACGTTGGCAAACCGCGCACCGCCGAAGAGATCCAGCGCGACTGGGACACCAACCCGCGGTGGAAGAACACCAAGCGCGACTACACCGCCGCCGACGTGGTGGCGCTGCAGGGCACTGTGGTAGAGGAGCACACCCTCGCGCGCCGGGGTGCGGAGATCCTGTGGAACCAGCTGCACGACCTGGAGTTCATCAACGCGCTGGGCGCGTTGACCGGTAACCAGGCCGTCCAGCAGGTGCGCGCCGGCCTGAAGGCCATCTACCTGTCGGGTTGGCAGGTCGCCGGTGACGCGAACCTGGCGTTCCAGACCTACCCGGACCAGAGCCTGTATCCGGCCAACTCGGTGCCGCAGGTGGTGCGCCGGATCAACAACGCGCTGATGCGCGCCGATCAGATCGCCAAGGTCGAGGGTGACACCTCGGTGGAGAACTGGCTGGTGCCGATCGTCGCCGACGCCGAGGCCGGTTTCGGTGGTGCGCTCAACGTCTACGAGCTGCAGAAGGCGATGATCGCCGCGGGTGCCGCCGGTACCCACTGGGAGGACCAGCTGGCCTCGGAGAAGAAGTGCGGCCACCTGGGCGGCAAGGTGCTGATCCCGACCCAGCAGCACATCCGCACCCTGACCGCGGCCCGGCTGGCGGCCGACGTCGCCGACGTCCCGACCGTGATCATCGCCCGCACCGATGCCGAGGCGGCCACCCTGATCACCTCCGACGTCGACGAGCGCGACAAGCCGTTCATCACCGGCGAGCGCACCAAGGAAGGCTTCTACCGGGTCAAGAACGGCATCGAGCCGTGCATCGCCCGTGCCAAGGCCTACGCGCCGTACGCCGACCTGATCTGGATGGAGACCGGTACCCCGGACCTCGAGGTCGCGCGGAAGTTCGCCGAGGCGGTCAAGGCCGAGTACCCGGACCAGATGCTGGCCTACAACTGCTCGCCGTCGTTCAACTGGAAGAAGCACCTCGACGATGCGACCATCGCCCGGTTCCAGAAGGAGCTCGCCGCGATGGGCTTCAAGTTCCAGTTCATCACGCTGGCCGGCTTCCACGCGCTGAACTACTCGATGTTCGATCTGGCCTACGGCTACGCCCGCAACCAGATGACCGCCTATGTCGAGCTGCAGGAGCGCGAGTTCGCCGCCGAGGAGCGCGGTTACACCGCCACCAAGCACCAGCGCGAGGTGGGTGCCGGCTACTTCGACCGGATCGCCACCACCGTCGACCCGAACAGCTCGACCACCGCGCTGAAGGGCTCGACCGAAGAGGCCCAGTTCCACTGACGATCAAGCGGCCGTAGGCCGCGGTGAGGAAGTGGAACCGAAGACAGGAGCCACTGACGATCAAGCGGCCGTAGGCCGCGGTGAGGAAGTGGAACCGAAGACAGGAGCCACTGACGATCAAGCGGCCGTAGGCCGCGGTGAGGAAGTGGAACCGAAGACAGGAGCCACTGACGATCAAGCGGCCGTAGGCCGCGTTGAGGAAGGAGCCACTGACGATCAGCCACTGATCGTGATCCGGCACTGAACTGCAGCCCGTAACAGGGACATCAGGCCCCGTCCTTATTCTTGGGCGGGGCCTGATGTCGTGGAGAGGACTTACGAAGTGAGCATTGAACGAGTCGGCGTGGTAGGCGCCGGGCAGATGGGCAGCGGCATCGCCGAGGTGGCCGCGAAGGCGGGGGCCGACGTCCTCGTCTACGAGCCGGCCGAACAGTTCCTCGAGGCGGGCCGCAAGCGCATCACCGAATCGCTCGAACGCGCGGCCGCCAAGGGCAAGTTGTCGGAGGCCGACCGGGACGCGGCCCTGGCGCGGCTGACCTACACGACCAATCTCGCGGACTTCGCCGACCGCCAGCTGGTCATCGAAGCCGTCGTCGAGGACGAGAAGGTCAAGACCGAGATCTTCGCCGAGCTCGACCGCATCGTCACCGACCCGGACGCGGTGCTGGCGTCGAACACCTCGTCCATCCCGATCATGAAAATCGCTGCGGCGACGAAGAATCCGAGCCGGGTGCTGGGTCTGCACTTCTTCAACCCGGTGCCGGTGCTGCCGCTGGTCGAGCTGGTCAACACGCTGGTGACCTCGGAGGCTGCGCTGGCGCGCACCGAGCGGTTCGCCGGCGAGAAGCTGGGCAAGAAGGTGGTGCGCTGCGCCGACCGGTCCGGCTTCATCGTCAACGCGCTGCTGGTGCCCTACCTGCTGTCGGCGATCCGGATGGTCGAGGCGGGCGTGGCCAGCGTCGAGGACATCGACACCGCGGTGGTGGCGGGGTTGTCGCACCCGATGGGCCCGCTGCGGCTGAGCGACCTCATCGGCCTGGACACCATGAAGCTGATCGCCGACTCGATGTACGACGAGTACAAAGACCCGAGCTACGCGGCCCCGCCGCTGCTGCTGCGCATGGTCGAGGCCGGCCAGCTCGGCAAGAAGTCGGGTAAGGGCTTCTACACCTACTGAGCTACCTACTGAGCTCTGCCGGTCCGGGCGCTACTGGTCCGAGCCGACCAGTTCCCGGCCCTTGTGGTCGACGCAGTCGACGCGCAGATCGGCGACCGTCATCAGCGACCCGTCGACCAGGCAGCGGTACCGGCCGTCGTCGTCGCGGGGGCCGAGGAACGCGCAGGTGCTGCAGGCCCGCAGTGCCGGCAGCAGGTCCAGTTCCTGCAGCCGGGCCAGCACCTCCAGCAGCGCCTGCAGCAACCCCTCGGCCGCGGCGGCGTCCAGCTTGGAGGTGGCGATCTCCGCCGGGGCGGTCCAGCGCGCCAGATCCGCCGCCACCGCGCGCCCTTCGCGGGTCAGTTCCAGGTCCTGGCGGCGCCGGTCGCGCGGATCGGTGCGGCGCTGCACCAGGCCCTTGCGGATCAGTGCGGCGATCGCGTCGCTGACCGTGGGATCGGCGACATTGAGTTCGCGCGCCAGCGCACTGCTGCGCGCCGGCGGTGGGGGACCCACATGCAGCCAGCCCAGCACCCGCAGCTGGGTGACCGACAGGCCGTGGCGCGCTGCCGCCCGGCGAGCCAGGACCTGCAGCGCGCCACCGGCCAGATCGAGCGCCCCGACGATCTTGGCGTCGAGGCTGGCGTGACGGGAGCCCTCGTTCCTCAGAGCGTGACCTCGTGCAGTTTGCCGGTGGCCACGTCGAAGATGAACCCGCGCGCCGAGGTGTGCAGGGTGACGAACGGGCTGGCCTCGATGCGCCGCAGCGACTGCCGCACGTCCTCCTCCAGATCGGTGAACGACTCGGCGGCCCACTCCGGCTTGATGCCGGTCTCCTCCTGGATCTGGCGCTTGAACTCGTCGTCGGTGAAGGTGAGCATGCCGCAGTCGGTGTGGTGGATCAGAATGATCTCCCGGGTGCCGAGCAGCCGCTGACTGATCGCCAGCGACCGGATCTCGTCGTCGGTGATCACCCCGCCGGCATTGCGGATGACGTGCGCCTCACCGTCTTTGAGTCCGAGGATGCGGTACACGTCCAGGCGGGCGTCCATGCACGCCACGACAGCGACGTGTTTGCTGGGCGGCAGCGGCAGCGGGCCCTTGAACGTCTTGGCGTATTCCTCGTTGTTCTTCAGGTATTCGTCGGTGACTGACACGTCCACCCCTTCGTGAATCGGTATCGGTTTGCCGGAGCAGTCCGGACGGATGGTAACGCCGTCCGGCGCCGCGCCGAAGGGCGGAAATCAGGCTGAGCGAAATTCTTAGGAGTCCTTGGAACCGGCTCCATCATGGCCTCATCTCGCATTTCGATGCACCCAACCCAACCCAAGCCAATCGACAGACAGGACGCGCGAATGCCCCAGCTTTCCCGCAGTGACTGGTACGACCTGGCTCGGGACACCAACTGGAACTTCCGCTACGTCAGCGAGGAGGAGGTGTTTCCCGAGGAGTTGTCGGGCACCGGCCGGGTCCCGGCCGAGGCCTGGCTCAAATGGGACGAGCCGTACAAGATCACCTACCGCGAGTACGTCCACAACCAGGTCACCAAGGACACCACCACCTACTCGCTGAAGAACGCCGTCGGCCGCTCCAAGCTGTTCGACCAGCTCGATCCGGGCTGGAAGTCGGTGATCGTGGCCCACTACGGCGCGATCGCCATGCCGGAGTACCTGGCGTCGATCGGTGAGGCCCGGATGGGCCGGTTCGGCCGGTCGGCCGCGTGGCGCAACACCGCCACCTTCGGCGTGCTCGACGAGGTGCGCCACGGCCAGATCCAGACCTTCTTCCCGTACGGCCTGCTCGACAAGGAGCCGCGCGGCGACTGGGCGCTGAAGGCCTTCCACACCAACAACTGGATCATCCTGGCGGTGCGTTACCTGTTCGACGACATGTTCGTCGCCAACGACGCGCTGTCGATCGCGCTGCAGCTGACCTTCACCCTGGAGACCGGGTTCACCAACCTGCAGTTCCTCGGCATGGCCGCCGACGCCATCGACGTCGGCGACCTCGAGTTCGGTTCGCTGATCAGCTCCATCCAGACCGACGAGGCCCGCCACGCCCAGCAGGGCGAGCCCACCATCAAGGTGCTCATCGACAACGGCCAGAAGGAATACGGCCAGTTCCTCATCGACCACATGTTCTGGCGGTCCTGGCGCATCTTCGCGCTGCTGACCGGGCTGTCGATGGACTACTACACCCCGCTGGAGAGCAGGCGGATGAGCTTCAAGGAGTTCATCGAGGACTGGGTGGTCAAGCAGTTCGCCGACCAGTTCCGCGACTACGGCCTCGACTTCCCCTGGTACTGGGACGAATTCATCAAGGAGCTGACCTGGTACCACCACGCCATCCACCTCGGGGTGTGGTACTACCGGCCGACGGTGTGGTGGAACCCCGACGCCGGCGTGTCGGAAGCCGAACGGCTGTGGCTGGAGGAGAAGTACCCCGGCTGGAACCGGGTCTTCGGCCGGCACTGGGACGTCATCACCGAGAACGTCCGCAAGGGCGACATCGCCGCCACCCTGCCGGAGACGCTGCCGATCACCTGCAACCTGTGCCAGCTGCCGATCGTGCGGGCCGCGGGTGTGCTGGTCGGCGCGCACACCGACGCCACCCCGCCGACGCACGTGCACAACGGCCGCAAGTACGTGTTCTGCTCCGAGCCCTGCAAGTGGATCTTCACTCAGCGGCCGGACCGGTTCGCCGGGCACCAGTCGCTGATCGACCGGGTGCTCTCCGGCGAGATCAGCCCGCCCGACCTGGGCGCCGTGCTGCAGTACTTCGGGCTGTCGCCCGAGGAGCAGGGCCGCGACGCCGACGACTACGCGTGGGCACGCAACGGGACGAAAGGCTGAACCGATGGCGACACTACCGCTGACCGCCCTGTTCGAGGGCGACGTGCTGGAGCTGCTGATCCCGGTCGACGACAACGACACCGTCGAGGCGGTAAGCGCGGCGATCGCCCACCACGTCGTGGGCCGCCGGGTACCCGAACGTGACGCGCCGATCCGGTTGCGCCACAACGGCAGAGTGCTCGACCCGCAGGAGCGCATCGGCGCCGCCGGTGTCGGACCGCTGGACCACGTCGAGGCGTTCTATGCCTAGCTCCGATACCTGGATTCCGGTCGCCACCCTCGACGACCTGTGGGAGGGCGAGGTGATCGAGGTCGAGGTCGAGGACCGGCCGATCCTGTTGGCGCATCTGCCCGGTGGGCAGATCCGTGCCTACGACGGGTTGTGCCCGCACGCCGGGTTCGCGCTGGCCGACGGGGAGGTCACCGACGGTGTGCTCACCTGCCCGGCGCACAGCTGGGAATTCGACCTCGACACCGGTGCCGGGGTGAACCCGGACAACTGCCGGCTCGTCCGGCACCAGGTCCGGTTGGACGGCGACCGGATCGCCATCTCGCTCACGAGAGGAGAGCAGCCATGACCGCAGCGCAGACTCCGGCCACGGATCAGGAGAAACTCGTCGGACCGGTGGTGCGGGGGTTCGACCCGTCGATCGTGGACGCGGTGATCGAAGCCGCGTACGCCGACAACCCGGACGCCGACATCGTCATCGACGACCACGCCGGATACGTGCGCATCCACGCCCCCCGTTTCCTGCGCATCACCCGCGCCAGCCTGGAAACCGCTGCCGGACAGGAGTTTCCTCTGCACTCGCTGGAGCCGGCGCTGGTCGGGTTCGCCGGGCGGATCCGCTATCTCGGCGACGACGAACTGCACTTCTACCTGGACCGAGAGGAATGAGACGTTGACCACCAGCACTTCCGGGCGCCGGCTCAAGACATGGAGCATTGCCGGCGAAACCCGGCGCAAGCCCAACGAATACGAAGTTGTCACCGGAAAGTTCCACTACCACTTCAACCGCAAACCGGCGCCGTTCGACCTCGACCCGAACGCCCCGATCAACCAGTGGTACGTGAAATACCGTGAGGGGTCGGCACTGCAGGCTCCGGACTGGGAGGGTTTCCGCGACCCGGCCGCGCTGAACTACCGGCGCTACATCGCGCTGCAGCACGACCGCGAGGTCTACGCCGAGGGTGTGGTCGACCGGTACGAATCCCAGGACCTCGACGCGGGTCTCGGTGAGGACTGGGTGCAGCTGTTCGGCCGGCTCTACACCCCGTACCGGTATCTGCTGCACGTCCTGCAGATCACCAGCCTCTACGTCGGTCAGCTCGGACCCAGCGCCTACATCACCAACGCGGCGTTCTTCCAGGGTGCCGACGAGCTGCGCGCGCTGCAGTGGGTGGCCTACCGGTCCAAGTCGCTGTCGCTGACGCACGGCCCCCAGCTGGCGAACACCGAAGCGACGCGGCTGATCTGGGAGGACGACTCGGCCTGGCAGCCGGCCCGGGAGGCGCTGGAGAAGCTGCTGGTGGCCTACGACTGGGGCGAATCGTTCGTCGCGCTGAACCTGGTGCTCAAGCCCGCGCTGGACGCGCTGTACAAGCAGGCGTTCGCGCAGTTGGCGATCGAAGCCGGCGATCAGTTGACCGCCGCACTGCTGGCCGAGTCGAACGTCGACACGGTGCGCAACCAGAACTGGCATGTCGCACTGGTCAAGTACGCGGTGGATGCCAACCCGGACAATCGCGGCGTGATCGACGGCTGGGTCGACAAATGGCGCCCGCTGGCCGACCGTGCGGTCGAGGGGCTCGCCGGGGCGTTCCCCGACCCGGCCGCTGCCCACGCACTGGTCGCGGACTCGGTAGCGGCGTTCACCGCGAGGTGGGCTGACTGATCGGGCGGCGGCGGGTCTGTCACGGAGCGTTTCCTGACCCGCCGCCGTTCCGTACCCGTCCTCATGAACGACTCAGCACTGGACTGATCGGTTCCCTTGAGCCACTCGGTGAGGAAATCACTGCGATTGGCAGTGGTTCGGAATGGGCTGGTGTTGATCCTCCTCGCGGACTTGGGGCAAGACCGGCCGTGGAATGCTCACGGCTCGTTATGCGTGCCAGCGGGTCTGCTGCTCCCGTCTCTACTGGTGATGTAACCGCAGAGTTCAAGGGCGCCGCACTCATCGAACGGTGGTTGCAGAGCGACTGAGCAATGCGTCGCCGACCCGGCGGACGATCTCGGCGGGTCGGTAGCGTAGTTGACGGGCGCTCACGCGGATGATGGTCCAGCCCTGCGCGGCAAGGTATTCCAGGCGGTCGATGTCGGCGGCGTGTTCGTCGGGATCGGTCCAGTGCTGCGCGCCGTCGTACTCGACGCCGACCTTGAGCTCGGGGTAGCCCATGTCGACGCGCCGGTTGCCGACCTTTATCTGGGTGACCGGCCGGGGCAGCCCGGCGCGAATGAGCAGCAGTCGAAGCTCGGTCTCCTTCGGCGACTCGGCTCCGCCGTCGGCGAGCGTCAGCGTCTCGCGCAACAGCCGGATCCCGCGGGCGCCCGGGTAGCGGTCGGCGATCGCCGCGATCTCGTCGACGGTACAACCGGTCGCGTTGAGTAACGCGTCGACGCGGATGACTCCGAGATCACCGGGGATACGGCGGCCGATGTCGTATCCGGTGCGGGCCGGGGTGGTGCAGTCGAGGCTGCCGCGCACGCAGACCTCGTCGTCGGCGAGAGCGTCGCCGCGGACGACGATCCCCGGCGGCGCGGCGTAGCGGACGCGGGCGATCTCGGCCGGCGCGTCGTCCGGTATCCAGCGGCTGCCGAGCCAGGCGGCGGCCGAGACTCCGACCAGCGTAGCCTGCCCCTGTGACCACAGCCACGCCGCGAGGGCGCGGTCTTTGGGGGTCAGGTGCATGTCGGCGGGCGCGTAGATGTTGCGGTGGATCTTCCGATACCGTCGCCGCAGGTCCTGACGCGTCACCGAACCCGCCGCCAGCGCCGAGCTCGCCACGATCAATCCGCTCACGACGGGTTAGACGCACGGCGCCGCATTCGGTTGCGCCCAGACTACGGAAGATGATGGAAAATCCCGAAAATCGCGCAACAACCGTAGTTTCGGCGAGGTGCAGGGCGGGCCAGGGCCTGGGGGTCGCGCCGAAACCACGGAAGATGATGAAAAATCGCGAAAATCGCGCAACAAGCGTAGTTTCGGCGAACGGCGAACGGCGAACGGCGAACGGCGAACGGCGGGACGCTTCCCCGGCGGGTTACGTCGTGAGCAGCCGCTTGCGCTCGGCCTCGACGTCGAAATCGGCCGGCGGCCAGCTCAACCCGAGTGCCTCCAGCGCGGCGATCAGCAGTTCGGTGACCGCCAGCCGGCCGTACCAGCGACGATCGGCGGGCAGCATGTGCCAGGGCGCGTACTCGGTCGAGGTGCGCTCGAGCATCGCCTGGTACGCCTCCTGGTAGCGCGGCCAGTGCTGCCGCTCGTCGACATCGCCGGGGTTGTACTTCCAGTGCTTGGTGGGGTCGTCGAGCCGCTCGAGCAGCTGCTCCTTCTGCCTGCCGAGCGAGATGAACATCGCGACCTTCACCAAAGTCGTTCCGGCGTCGACGAGTTCGCGCTCGAACGCGTTGATCTCGTCGTACCGCGGCTCCCACACCTCGGGCGGCACCAGGTTGTGCACCCGCACGATCAGCACGTCCTCGTAGTGCGACCGGTCGAACACCCCGATGTGTCCGGCCGGCGGCAGCGCCCGGCGGATCCGCCACAGGAAGTGGTGCGCCAACTCCTCCTCGGTCGGCCTGCCGAACGCGGTGTAGCGCACACCCATCGGGTTGACCGCGCCCACAACGTGTTTGACGATCCCGCCCTTACCGGCGGCGTCCATGCCCTGCAGCACCAGCAGTACCGAGCGGTGGTCGCCGGCAGCCTTCCAGTTGGCGTAGAGCATCTCCTGCAGCTCGGCGAGCCGGGCGCTGCGCTCGGCCTGCAGCTCCGCCGCGTCGGCCTTGCCCCCGTCGAATCCGGGGGTGGCGGCGGTGTCGAAATCGGCCACCGTCATGCCGGGACGAAACCGCAGCAACTCGGGAATCCGGGCGAGCCTGCTCATGCGGTCAGTGCTGCTCGCCGCCGGCGCCGGAGGGCTGCCGCCCGTCGTGCTCGGCCTCACCGCCGTTGGCCGCTGCATCGTTCGCCGACCCGTCGGTGGGCGTCTTCTCGGTGATGGTCTTCGGCAGCACCGGCGGTGGGTGCGGCTGGTTGCGGAACACCTCGAGCGACCCGCCGACCTCGACGATGCCGCACAGCGCGCTCCACGACAGCATGGTCAGGTAGTCGATGAGCTCATCGGCGCTCATCCGGCGGTTCATCATCCACGAGTGCGTCGCCAGCTGCACCCCGCCGACGGTGTGATACGCCCACGGTTCGACCCCGCTGGTGTCCATCCCCGCCGCGGCCATCCGGCGCCGCAGCATCACCGCGAGCATGCGGGCGATGATCTGCTCGGAGGTCGCGATCGCGCGGTTCTTGCTGGCCGAGCTGTTGGCCATCACGAACCGGTACGGCTCGGGCTCGGCGGCGACGGTCTCGACGTAGACCCGGATGATCTCGCGGGTGAGGTCGTAGCCGTCGAGGTCTGACGACAGCGCGCGGGCCATGTTCGGGATCAGCGTGGTCTGCGCGAACCGCATCATGACCGCGGTCGTCAGGTCGTTCTTGTCGACGAAGTAGCGGTACAGCACGGTCTTGGAGACGCCGATCTCGGCAGCGATCTCGTCCATGCTGACGTTGGCGCCGCGCCGGCGGATAGCCTCCAACGTGCCGTCGACCAGCTCGTTGCGGCGCTCCACCTTGTGCTGATGCCATCGCCGCTTGCGGCCATCGGTCTTGACCGCAACCGCATCGGATTGCTGTGCCACTATCCCCGTGATCCGTTCCTTCGCCTGATCCGATAGTACGGCCGATCTTGACGTCGAGTGCCGCGGCTCCGGTCGGGTCCGCCGGGCCAGTCCCGGCGGTAGCGGATGATGGAGAAGTGGCACACAGAGCGAGCGCCGGCGCGGCTCCCCCTCCGGTTCGGCGGACCAGTTTCGCGGAGGCGTTTGCCGGCGCGGACACCGCCGCCGACGCCGAACGTCGCCGCAGCCTGCGGCGCATGAAGGCGGTGGCGCTGGCGTTCCTGCTCGGCGCCACCGTGATCTTCCTGGCGTGCACCTGGCTGCAGTCGCGCGGCTCCGCCCCCGGCTGGGTGGGCTACGTGCGCGCCGCCGCCGAGGCCGGCATGGTCGGCGCGCTGGCCGACTGGTTCGCGGTCACCGCGCTGTTCCGTCATCCGCTGGGCATCCCGGTCCCGCACACCGCGATCATCAAGAAGAAGAAGGATCAGCTCGGCGCGGGTCTGGGCACCTTCGTCCGGGAGAACTTCCTGGCCCCCGACGTGGTGGCGACCAAGCTGCGCGACGCCGAGGTCGCGGGTCGGCTGGGCAAGTGGCTGTCGGAGCGCGCGCACGCCGACCGGGTCGCCGCGGAGACCGCGACGGTGCTGCGGGTGCTGGTGGAGCTGCTGCGCGACGAGGACGTCCAGCACGTCATCGACCGGATGATCGTCAAACGCATCGCCGAGCCGAAGTGGGGCCCGCCGCTCGGCCGGGTGCTGTCCAGCCTGCTGGCCGAGGGGCGACAGGAGGCGCTGCTGCAGCTGCTGGCCGACCGGGCGTTCCAGTGGGCGCTCAACGCCGGCGAGGTCATCGAACGGGTGGTGGAGCGGGATTCGCCGAGCTGGTCCCCGCGCTGGGTCGACCACCTGGTCGGCGACCGTATCCACCGCGAGCTGATCGACTTCACCGACAAGGTGCGCCGCAACCCCGAGCACGAGCTGCGGCGTTCGGCGACCCGCTTCCTGTTCGAGTTCGCCGACGATCTGCAGCACGACCCCGCCACCATCGCCCGGGCCGAGCTGGTCAAGGAACAGCTCATGGCCCGCGACGAGGTGGCCCGCGCGGCCGAGACCGCCTGGAGTGCGGCCAAGCGGATCATCCTGGAGTCGGTCGACGATCCGTCCTCGGCGCTGCGCACCCGCATCGCCGACTCGGTGGTGCGGATCGGGGAGTCGCTGCGCGACGACGCGAACCTGCGCGACAAGGTCGACGGCTGGATCATCCGGGCGGCCCAGCATCTGGTGGCCGAGTACGGCGCCGAGATCACCACGATCATCACCGACACCATCGAGCGGTGGGACGCCGAGGAGGCCAGCCGGCGCATCGAGTTGCACGTCGGGCGGGACCTGCAGTTCATCCGGATCAACGGCACCGTCGTCGGCTCACTGGCCGGGCTAATGATCTATACAATTGCCCAATTGGCCTTCTGACCTGCGCTAACTAGCGCTTGCAATAGTTAGCACCCGGGCGTACGGTAGGTGGTGCCGATACCGGCAACCCGACCTACGAGGGGGTCTCGCATGGCGCAGGACGAGAAGTTGTCCGCCGTGGTGTCCATCGCCGCGCAGGACATCGGGGCGTTCATCCGCGCACAGCGTGAGGCCGCGCAGGTGTCGCTGCGGCAGCTGGCCGAGAAGGCCGGCGTGAGCAATCCCTATCTCAGCCAGATCGAGCGGGGACTGCGCAAACCCTCCGCCGAGGTGCTCAACCAGATCGCCAAGGCGTTGCGGGTGTCGGCGGAGGTGCTCTACGTCCGGGCCGGGATCCTCGAGCCCGGCCAGGGTAACCAGGTGCGCGACGCCATCATCACCGACACCGCGATCACCGAGCGGCAGAAGCAGGTGCTGCTGGAGATCTACAACTCCTTCGTTCAACAGAACGAAGCCGACGCCGATACGGACGTATCGGACGCCTCGGACGGGTCAGCACCCGCCGAGGACGGCCCGACGGACGGCTCGACCGCCGCGGCCGGCGCCGCGGCAGAAGAGGAGGCGCCGACTGACCATTAACCGAAAACCTGACCAGCTGACAACCAACCGGTGCACACGACAACGCACCAGCCACAACCGGACGAAAGGATTCTGCCATGGCCAAGGACAAGACCACCCAGCCGACCGTCGAAGACCTGAAGGCCCCGCTGCTCGCCGCGATCGGCGCCGCCGACCTGGCCCTGGAGCGGGTCAACGAGATCATCTCGACCCTGCGCGAGCGCGCCGACGAGGCCCGCAGCGACGCCGAGGCCCGCGTCGAGGAGAGCCGGGCCCGCATCACCCGCCTGCAGGAGGAGCTGCCCACCCAGTTCGAGGATCTGCGGGAGAAGCTGTCGGCCGAGGAGCTGCGCAAGGTGGCCGAGACCTACGCCGAGGCTGCGCAGAGCACCTACGCCAAGCTGGTGGAGCGCGGTGAGGCCGCCATCGAGCGGCTGCGCAACCAGCCGGTGATCGAGGAGGCCGCCGAGCGGGTCGAGCGTTACTCCGACCAGGCCGTCGAGCTGACCCAGGAGGCGCTGGGCAACGTGGCGTCGCAGACCCGCGCGGTGGGCGAGCGCGCCGCCAAGCTGGTGGGCGTCGAGCTGCCGAAGAAGGCCGACAAGCCCGCCGAGGAGCCGGAGAAGCCCGCCGCCAAGAAGGCGCCGGCCAAGAAGGCCCCGGCCAAGAAGGCCGCCGCCAAGGCTCCGGCCAAGAAGGCCCCGGCCAAGAAGGTCACCCAGAAGTAGATTCGACGGGGATGACGGCGCCCGCTTAGGCTGGTGCAGTGGTACTCACCGACCTACCGGGCGTCGTCATCACCGTGCTCGTCATCGCAGCGTTCGCGCTGTCGCTGTACGCCTTCGTCCACGCCGCCCTCCAGCGTCCAGATGCCTACACCGCAGCGGACAAGCTCACCAAGCAGGCGTGGTTGTTGATCCTCGGCGGAGGCATCCTCGCCGTGGTGTTGTTCGTCAGCGTGTTCGGCGCGGCCATCGCCACCATCACCTCGGGCATCTACCTGGTCGACGTCCGGCCGAAACTGCTGGAGGTCCAAGGGAAGTCGCGGTAGGGCCGAATTGACTCGGATGCGTACCGAGGTGTTGTCTGGGTTCGTGTCGAAGTACTGTGCGGCCGTTGTGATCCTGGTCGCCGCGCTGTTCGGGCTGACGGCGGTCCCGGCGCACGCCGACAACGTCGTCCCCCCGCCCTACGTCGACCACGTCGAGTGGGCGAAGTGGGGCGACCTGTCGAGCCTGCGGGTCTATCCGACGCCGGCCGGCCGTGCGGCCTCGGGCATCGGCTCGGGTGTGGGGCCCGAACACGCCTGGGCCGAGGTGCTCGCACTGGCGCCGGAGGCCGAGCGGCCCGGCATGTACGAACAGTTCGTCTGCCACTGGCAGTTCGCCGAACTCGTCGAACCCGGCAAGATTAGCTGGAACCTCGAACCCTGGCGCCCCGCGGTGCCGCTGGAGCGGGTGATCGAGGCCGGCTGCAATCCGGGCGGGACCGAAGAACCGTTCTGATGAGCGGCTATACCCGCGCCGGCGTGGCCGCGCTCATCGACCACACCCTGCTGCGGCCGGAGGCCACCGCGGCCGATGTCGAGGCACTCGTCGCGGAGGCCGCCGAGCTCGGCGTGTACGCGGTCTGTGTGTCGCCGTCGATGGTGCCGGCCGCCCGGGATGCGATGGCGGCGTCGCCGGACCGGTCGCGCCCCATCGCCGCAGTGGTGGGATTCCCCTCCGGCAAGCACGTGCCGGCGATCAAGGCCGAGGAGGCGCGGCTCGCGGTGGCCGCCGGGGCCGCCGAAATCGACATGGTGATCGACATCGGCGCCGCGGTCGCCGGCGACATGGACGCGGTCCGGGAGGATGTCGCGGCGGTGCGAACCGCGGTCGGCGCGGCGGTGGTGCTGAAGGTGATCGTGGAGTCCGCGGTGCTGCTGCCGGTGGGGCCGGACACGCTGGCCGGTGCCTGCCGAGCGGCCGTCGACGCCGGCGCCGACTTCGTCAAGACCTCGACCGGCTTCCATCCGGCCGGCGGTGCCTCGGTGCCGGCGGTGGAGATCATGCGCGCCGCGGTGGGCCCCGAGGTCGGGGTCAAGGCCAGCGGCGGGATCCGCACCGCCGCCGACGCGGTCGCCATGCTGGACGCGGGCGCCACCCGGCTGGGGCTGTCCGGCACCCGGGCCGTGCTCGACGCGATCCACGCGTGATTTCTGATCGCTCGGTGCCTGTTTTCCCGCGCGAACCGTAGATTGGTTCGGATGACCTCGCGGCACGATCAGGAGTCACCGTGCGCCGCTGGGCGGCGGTCCTCGTCGCGGCGCTGCTGACCGTCGCCGCGGTTCCGGCCTGCGCCGAGGAGCATCGCGCGCGGATCACCGGCGCATTCGCGGCGCTGCTGAACGCGTCCACCGACCTCGGCCCGTCCCGCGCCGCCGACGCCCAGCTCACCGTGACGCTGGCCCGCCCGGACGGCGCCGAACACGTGACGGCCTGGGCGCGCGCCGCGGGCCTGTGGGTGCGGGCGCGGCCGGGGGAGGGCTGGGCCGTCGTCGAGGGGGCCGCCGCGGATCTGGCCCGCGCCTTCGGCGTGCCGGTGCACGACTACCGGGCGCCGTCCGGGGAGGCGTTCTACGCCTCCGCCTACCAACCCGGGGTGCCCCCGGCGCTGCGCGCGGAGGTCACCGGGGTGGGCCGGATCAACAGCTACGTCCCGTACCGGACGGCGCAACCCGCTCCGCTGCCGCTCGACGTGCCCGACGGCGGGCTGAGCCCGAGCGCGCTGCTGGCGGCCTACAACGCGACCCCGCTGGTCGAGGCCGGATTCACCGGCCAGGGGGCGACGATCGTGTTCTTCGCGTTCGACTCCGCCGACCAGGCCGATCTCGACAGCTTCGCCGACGCCACCGGCCTGCCCCGGTTCACCCCGGTGCTGGTCGGCGGCAAGCCCGACGAATCCCACGGCGAGACCGCGATGGACCTGCAGGTGGCCCACGCCATCGCCCCGGACGCCCGGCTGGTGGTGGTCAACGCGCGGCCGACGGTGCAGGGCGACGGGGCCTACGAGAAGATCGCCGCGATGTTCGCCGAGGCCGACCGGCGCTTCCCCGGGGCGGTGTGGAGCCTGTCCATCGGCTGGGGGTGTGAGGCGTTCGTGACGGCCGCCGACCTGGCCCCGGTGCGGGCCGCGCTGGTCGCCGCGCAGCGGCACGGTACCTCGGCGTTCGACGCCAGCGGCGACACCGCCGGGCTCGAGTGCAAGGGCGGCGACCGCTGGTCGGCCCCGCCCGGCCCGGACGACATCGGCCTGGACGCGGTGGCCGCGATCCCCGAGATGACCTCGGTCGGCGGCACCACGCTGTCGACCGGGCCGCGCGGCCAGTGGCTGGCCGAGCACGCCTGGGTGGACTCGCCGCTCACCCAGGGCACCAGCGGCGGGGTGTCGACCCTGTTCGAGCGGCCCGCCTGGCAGGACAAGCTGACGATCGAGCGGGACACCGGACACCGCCGGCTCGCACCCGACGTCGCCGCCGTCGGCGACCCGGCCACCGGGGTCCGGTTCGTCTACCGCGGGCGGCCGGTGACCGGAGGCGGCACCTCACAGGCGGCGCCGATCTGGGCCGCGCTGACCGTGCTGATGAACCAGTATCTGGTCGCCAACGGCGGCCGCCCGCTGGGCAACATCAACCCGCTGCTGTACCGGGTCGCCGAGGGCGCGCCGTATCCGTCGTTCCGCGATGTCCGGCTCGGCGGCAACGCGGTCGATCTCGCCGGCGCCGGTTACGACCTGGTCACCGGGCTGGGCAGCCCCAACGTGTACAACCTGGCCCGCAGCCTGCTCGAGTTGCAGAAGCGGACACGGTGATCCGGCGCGAGGTTCCGGACCGGACGCCGCCGGGGCGGCTGTTCGCGCGGCCGGCCTCGCCCACCCCGACCGGTATCGCCCTGGCGCTGCTGGGCCTGGCGCTGCTCGTGCCGGCGGTGCTGCGTTGGCAGGGTGCGCTGGTGCCGATCATCGCCTGGGGCTTCCCGTTCGTGTATCTGTTGTCCCTGCGCCGGATTCGCGATCGGCCGCCGCTGGGTTCGGTGGCAGTGGCGGCGCTGGTCGGCGCGGTGCTGGGGTCGGGCTGGGCGCTGCCGACCGGTCAGGCGGTCGCGGATTCGCAGGATGTCGCGCTGGGAGGCGAACACCCGCTTCCCGGTCTCGCCGACGGCGGGTGGGCCGCCGGTGTCCCGGTCGGCGGTGCGCTGCTGCTCATGGTCCCGGCGCTGGCGGCCTGGCTGTGGGCGAGGTCGGCACGAGATTCCTTCGACGACAACATCATTGGCGCAGCCATCGGTGGCGCCGGCGCGGTCGTGTTCACCGCCGCCGCGACGCTGGTGCGGCTGGCGCCGCAGCTGGCCACCGGGGTGGTGGCCGAGGACCGGCCGGTTTCGGTGCTGCTGGTCCAGGCCGGGGTGCAGGGTCTGCTGCTGCCGGTCACCGCCGCCGCGGTGGGATCGCTGGCCGGTGCTGCGCTGTGGTCCGGCAGGTTCGGGGTGATCGCGGTGAGTGTGTCGGCGGCGGTGGTGCTGTTCGCCGCCGTCGGGGTGATGGAGCGCTCACCGCTGCCGCAGCTCGCGCAGCTCGCCGGGCATCTGGTCATCGCCGTCGCCGCCGTGTTGGTGTTCCGGTGGGGGGTGCGCGCTACCGCGACAGCGGCCGGACCCGAAGCGGCCCAGCGGGTTGCGCCGTCCGCCGGAACCGTTGGGACCGTCGCCGCGGTCGCGATCGGGCTCGCGGCACTGGGCGTCGTCGGGGTGGTCGCGGCGGCGGTGGCGACCCCGGCCGCGCCGCTGATCGTCTGCCCGCCGGACTGCGGCACCCCGCCGATCGGCGAGCCCGTCGAGTCCCGTCCGCGTTATGTGTCCGCCGACGGGCGGTTCAGCGTGCAGTACCCGGGTCCCGGCACCGCCTACCAGGTGGCCCTCGAACCCGACGGGGTCGAGGCCCGGTTCACCGGCGGTGACACCGGCCTGCTGCAGTTCCTCGGGCTCGAGGCGCGGGGCCGCACCGCCGAGCGGATCGTCCACCACCTCGTCGCCGAGGTATACCCGAACGCGCAGCTGCACTACCGGATTCCCAACGCCCTGGTCGGTTACCAGCCCGGCTACGGGGCGGTGTTCGACGACTACCCGCAGGACGCCAGCAGCTCGGCGGTGCGGCTGCGGATCATCGTGCTGGCCGCGGTGCGCGACGACTACGCGCTGGTCGCCGCGGCCGTCGGGCCGAACCGCGAGTTCACCCGCGAGGACGGCAACGGCATCCCGACCGGCGCCAACCTGCAACTGGCGCTCGATATGGGCAAGTACGTCAACAGTTTCCGGTGGCTCGACTAGAGGTTCGCGAAGCAGGGATCCTGCCGGCCCGGCGGGATCGCCGCATCGGTCGCCGAGAACCGGCTCTGCACACCGTTGTCGGTGATCCTGACCGAGTCGGCCTTGATCGGGACCGGGTAGTCGGCGGTCAGCCGGGCGGCCACCACGTCCAGAATCGGCTGGATACTCTCCCGCGGCAGGATGAAGCCCAGCCCCGTGGTCTTGGTGGCCTGCAGTTCCAGCTTGCCGTTGACCACGGTCGGCCGGGTGGAGATGCCGCTGCCCAGGATCCCCTGCACCTCGATGGTTCCGCTCGACGGGTGGGTCTGCACCCCGGTGATGAGCGCGCCGAACAGCGGCACCGAGTCCTGCAGGGTCTGGAAGATGCCCTCGGTGGACCAGTTGATGTCGGCGACCAGCGACCCGATCGTGCCGCCGGCGTCCGCGGTCTCCTCGAGACGCACGTCCTTGATGCTCAGGTCCATCTTCATGCCGATGGCGTCCCGCACCCGATTCCCCGCGGTCTCGATGTGGATGTCGGAGTAGTGCCTGGTCATGTGCTGCACCAGGAACGGCGGCCAGCCGCCGAAGGACACCGTCACATCGTCCTGCACCACGCACTTGAGCGCGTCCGCGACCCGTGCCTCGCCCCGGTTGCGGGAGTACAGCTCACCGACGATCAGGCCCGCCGCGGTCAGCGCCACCACGATCACCGCGATCAGCACCAGCGACAGCGGATCCTTGAACAGCCGGGTGAACCTCGACCCGCCCTCGGCGGCGTCGTCTCCGGCCGCCGCATCCGCGGGCGGGGGCGGCGGTGGTGCCTGCGGGGGCACGGCCGGGTCCTGCTGGGTCGGCGCCTCGGGCGGCAGGTGCTGCTCGGTCGGCGCGTCGGCGTGCGGGGTCGGCTGGGACGGTTGATCGGGACGGGCCCACGGATCGGTCACGTCCGTGATTCTGCCTTACCGCCGAAATCGCCCACCCGGTTGTGCATGACCGCGACGGTGTCGCGGGCCTTCGCCGCCGCCGCGACGTCGACGTCGACCACCAGCAGCTGCGGGTCGTTCCCGGCCGAGGCCAGCACCTCGCCGTACGGGGACGCCACCAGGCTGCCGCCCACCCCGGTGGGGCCGGTGGCGGCGATCTCGTCGCCCGGATAAGCCTGGTCCACCGCCGCCACGAACGCCGAGGTGTCGATGGCGCGCGCCCGTGCCAGCAGCGTCCACTGGTCGAGCTTGCCCGGCCCGGCGCCCCAGGACGCGTGCACGGTGATCAGCTCGGCGCCGCGGCGCGCCAACTCGACGTAGAGCTCGGGAAACCGCACGTCGTAGCAGAGCGAGAGCCCGACCGTCACCCCGTCGACGGTGATCACCACCGGCTCGCGGCCGGGAGCGACCGTTTTCGACTCGGTGAAGCCGAACGCGTCGTAGAGGTGGATCTTGTCGTAGCGCGCGTCGACGCCGCCGCCGGTCGCGATCAGGGTGTTGGTCACCCGGGGACGGCCCTCGTGCGTCCCGGCGGGCACGAACATTCCGGCGACGACGACCACCCCGTGGCGGTCGGCGATCGCCCGCACCCGCTCGGCCCAGGGCCCGTCGAAGGGTTCGGCGATCGGGGCCAGCGGCACCCCGAACCGGCACATGGTGGCCTCCGGGAACAGCACCAGCCGCGCACCGGCCGCGGCGGCGTGTCGGGTGTGGTCGTCGACCAGTTCGAGGTTGGCGGTCGGGTCGGTGCCGGCCAGGATCTGGGCGAGCGCGATACGCATGCCCTCAGCCTAGGGTTTTCCGGCCGGCCGCGGGGCGGCCGCCGACCACGGCACGGTCAGCACCCCGTCGCGCATCCGACGGCGTGGGCGTTCGACGGGAAAACCGTTGGCGTGCAACAGGTCCAGCATCGCCCGCCAGCGCACCCGGGGGCCGAACACGCCGTAGCAGGCCGCGCTGGCCCAGGCCCGGTCGGCGGCGGTGAGCAGCGAATGGATCGGCTGGCCGGCGACGTTGTGGTGGATCAGCGCCTTCGGCAGCCGCTCCGCCAGCTCCGACGGGCGCTCGATGGTCAGCGGATCGCAGGCCAGGGTCAGGCTCACCGGGCCGGTGGCGTCCAGCAGCACCCAGCCGCACAGCCGGCCCAGCTCGTCGCAGGTGCCGTCGATGATCAGCCCGCCCGGCGCGAGTTGGCGCTGCATCGTCGCCCACGCGCCGGCCACGGCGTCGAGCGGATACTGGCGCAGCACGTTGAACGCCCGCACCAGCACCGGGCGCAGGCCGGCCAGTTCGAAACCGCCCAGCGCGAACTCGACCCCGTCGCTCTGGGATCGCTGGGCGGCGAGCACCCGGTCCGGATGGATCTCCAGCCCCACCACCCGCAGGTCCGTGCGCAGCGGGCGCAGCCGGGCGGCCAGCTCCAGCGTGGTGGCCGGAAGCGCGCCGAAGCCGAGATCGACCACCAACGGGTCGGCGGCGTTCGACAGCACGGTGCGCACCCGGGGCGAGTTAACGAGCCAGCGATCGCTGCGACGGAGCCGGTTGTGGCCGGTGGTGCCCCGTGTGAGCTGTCCGATCGGGGCACTCACGAGCGGCCGATTCTATGGGCCGCCGACACCCCCAGCAAAGTCGACTACGGCGGGGTGTTCCGGGTATCGACGGCAAACACGCGGACTCGCAACGGGATTCGTGAGCGACGTGAGATTGCTGACAGTCAGCGGGTTCAGGCGTTCTCGGCGATCCAGGCGGTGGTGAACCGCTGTTCGTGGATCAGCAGCTCGACGAGCTGGTTGCCGATGAAGTTCTCGATCTTTCCGCCGACCAGCGGGATGTTCACCGCGACGGTGGCGTGGAAACTCAGCCGCGACGACGTCTCCGACACCGCCGACAGCTCCGCGGTGCCGGTGAGCGTGGCCGGCGCTCCCGGAATGGTCACCCGGATCGTCGCGGAGGCCCGGCCGTCGCTGACCGGCGACCAGCTCTCCTCACGCACCAGCCGCAGATCCCCGCGATGGAACTGCTGCACCAGCCCGGGCAGGCGGTCCGAGCGCAGCCGCTGGGTGGTCACGACGTCCACTCCGCCGTCGGGTTTCCGGGCCAGCGTGTCCAGCGAGTAGTCGTCGGCGCCGGAGTCGGTGAGCCGCGCCAGCCAGTACCGCTCGTCGCAGAACGCCCGGTGGACCTGCTCGACGCTGCCCCGGTACTCGGTCGCCATGTCGAATGAACGCGGCATAGCAGGTCAGGCTACCGGCAACGGGCGGCGCCAGGCACGGATCAGGGCTCGCGGCGACAGGCCCGCAGCTCGTGACCGGGGGAGGTCAGGCAGCGGCCGGTCGGCAGATCCCACTCCCAGCCGTGCAGGTTGCAGGTGAGCCTGTCGCCCTCCACGATGCCGAACGTGCCCAGATCGGCCTTCAGATGCGGGCAGCGCCGCTGGATCTCCCAGTCGCCGAACGTGATTGTCGCCGAATCGTCGTGGCTTTCGGCGTAGTAGCCCTCCGCGTAGGCGATCCGTTCCTCGGTCAGGCATTTGAAGAACGTGTACAGGTACTCGTTGTACCCGCCCACGCGGCGCGCGGTGAACCGGGTGGACAGGAATATGCAGTTCACCCAGTCCGGTTCGTTGTCACGCAGCGCGGTACGCACCAGTGACGCGTCGATCTCCAGCTCGTAGCGGAACTTCTCATCGCTGATCGGTTCGCGAACAATGCGTTTCGGGAAATCGACGACGATGTCCTCGGTGCCCAGCCGCAATAGGACCGGGTAGCCGACCCCGTCGCACACCAGCGGCGACAGGTTCATGATCGGCTCGAACTTCCGGCGCAACGGCTCCAACAGGGATTCGCCCTCGGCCGGTTCCCAGCCGGCTTTCTCCGCCGCGATCACCGCCGCCTGCCGCTGGGCGTAGGCCTCGATGTAGTCGGCCTTACCCGTGGTGAAGATCCTCTCCACCTCGTCGTCGGGCAGCGGATGTTGGAGGCTGCGCAAGTCGTTTCCGGCGAGAATCGCGGTGCTGCCGGGAATCATCAACAGGCCGTTGTTGAGTCCGTGAGCCCGCATCTCCCCGAGGAACACCATCTGGTCGGGGAAGATGTTCGTCGGGTCGTTGTGAATGTCGTTGAGGTGGCGCAGTTCGTCGTCGAGGAAGCACGGCGGCCCCGCGCTGGGAATCACCCAGCCCGGGTCGACCTGTTCGATGTACTGGCGGCAGCGGTCCATCTGGCGCTGACGCTTCTGCCGGGCGAAGGCGTCCTTGGCCCGCTTCGGCATGTCGTAGACCATCGGATACCAGATGGCCCCGGAGTACTGCACCATCAGCACGTCGACGCGGCCGAACTCGCGGGGCACCACGTCGAGGTCCACCGGGCGCGAGTCGTTCATGTTGAACAGCACCGTCTCTCCGTCGGAGACGATCAGCGCCGAATCGCCGAGGGGCCCGTCCGCCGGCGCGCGTAACGCGACGATCGCGATGTCGAGGTCGCCCTGCGGGGCGGCGATGCGGTGCTTCACCGAATCGCGGGTCTCGACGAACTCGTGGAAACCGAGCCGCTCCAGTTCCCGTCGGAGATCCGGCACCGGGAAATCCGGCAGGAGCACCGTCGCATTCTTGTTGACGTTCTCGGCGAGGTTCCTCGGATCCCAGTGGTCGCGGTGCAGATGCGACACGTACAGGTAGTCGCAGTCGCCGAGGGCCTTCCAGTCCAGTCCGGAGTTGTCGGGAAAGGGAAACCACGAGGCGTAGTACGCCGGGTACACCCAGGGGTCACACAGAATCGTGGCGCCGTTGGCTTCGATGAGGAATCCAGCGTGCCCTGTGCTGGTCACCTTCACTTCCTCAAGGCTAGCGTTCCCGCGCGTGCGTCACTACGTGTCGACGCTCACGTGGAAACCCTCAGGTGAGGCTAACCCGTTGTGGCACCGGTCAACCAGGCCGGCACCGGGTCGTCGAGCGAGCAGTTCAGCAGGTCGCATTCGGGTTCGAGACGGATGTCGAACGCGCGCTGGACCCCCGCGCGGATGTGTGCGGCGAACGCCATGACCTCAGCGGCGGTGGCACCACCGCGATTGGTCACCGCCAGCGAGTGTTTGGTCGACAACCTGACCCGGCCCCGGCCCCAGTCGGCGCCGTATCCGGGTGGGAACCCGGCATGCTGAATCAGCCATGCCGCAGGAAGTTTCGTGCCTCCGTCGTCCGGGTAGGCCGGGCAGCCCTTCGCCTTCTCGGGGACCTGCGGGACCACCGGGTTCAGGAAGAACGATCCGACACTCCAGGTGTCGTGGTCGGTTTCGTCGAGCAGCATGCCGCGCTGGCGGCGCAGCGCGAGCACGGCCTCACGGACCCGCGTCACCGGCGCGGTGTCGCCCATCGCCACACCGAGATGATCGGCCAGCGCGGCATAGGCCACCGGCCGTGACACCGTCGTGCGGGCCAGCCGGAAATGCAGGCGCAGCACCACATATCGGTTGTTGCGTTTGAACATCGACGTCCGGTGGACGCCGAAACCGCAGTCCGCGGCGGCGATGTCGACCACCTCGCCGATCTTGCGGTCGTAGACGGTCACATGATCGAGGAACTGCGACGTCAGCGCCCCGTAGGCGCCGACGTTCTGAATCGGGGTACCGCCCGCCGACCCGGGTATCCCGGACAGCGGTTCCAGACCGCCGAGACCGGCCTCGAGGGTGGTGACCACGACATCGTCCCAGTGCACGCCGGCGTCGACGTGCACCATCTCGCCGTCGATGTCCAGACCGCTGCTCTTGACGTGGATGGCGACCCCGTCGAACCCGGCGTCGCCGACGACCAGATTCGAGCCCTCACCGAGCACCACCAACGGGGTGCCGGTCGCGTCGGCCTGCGCGACCGCGTCGACCAGTTCGCTCGTGGTCTCGGCGACCACGTAGTCGGCGGCTTCACCGCCCACGCGGATGGTGGTCAACTCGGTGAAGCTCTTCCGCACAGGCCAACGATACCGAGCGGGCGCGGACCACCCTCAATCGGCGAGGCCCGGGCGCATGCCACGCGACCAGCAAACTCCCCGACACGCCGGGGAGCGCGGGTCGGTACGCTCGATTCACGTGAGTTCGGGCGGGTTGGACCCTCTGTCACCGGTGCGCCGGTCACCGGCCGTCAACCGGCGGCGTGCCCTGACCGCGCTGGCACTGGGAATCGCCGCACCCGGGGCGCTGGCCGGGTGCTGGGGCCGCTCCGAGTCCACCGGCGGCACCGACAGCGCACCGAGCGCGCCGCGGATCAGCTACGAACCCGCCGACGCCGACACCGACGTGTCGCCGATCGGGCGGGTGCGCGTCGAGGTCGCCGACGGCTGGCTGCAGCGGGTGCGGCTGACCAACCCGGACGGCAAGGTGGTCGCCGGGGTGTTCAACCGCGACCGCACCCGGTACACGATCACCGAGCCGCTGGGCTACGGCACGCGGTACACCTGGAGCGGATCGGTGGTGGGCCGCGACGGCACCGCCACGGAGTTGGCGGCCAGTTTCACCACCGTCGCCCCGACCCGTCAGGTCAACGGCCGCTTCCAGCTGGCCGACGGGCAGGTGGTGGGCGTCGCCGCGCCGATCATCCTGCAGTTCGACGCGGCCATCCCGGAGGAGGCGCGGGCGGACGTCGAACGGGCGCTGACGGTCACCAGCGATCCGCCGGTCGAGGGCAGCTGGGCGTGGCTGCCCGACGAGGTGGGCGGCTCCCGGGTGCACTGGCGCAGCCGCGAGTACTGGCCGCCCTTCACCAAGGTGCACGTCGACGCGAAGCTGTACGGGGTGCCGTTCGGCGCCGGCGCCTACGGGGCGCAGGACATCACGCTGGACTTCTCGATCGGCCGCCGGCAGGTGGTCAAGGCCCACGCCCCGTCGCACCGCATGCAGGTGCTCGACGGCGACGGCAACGTGATCATGGACTTCCCGTGCAGCTACGGCGAGGGGGATCTGGACCGCAACGTCACCCGCAGCGGCATCCACGTCGTCACCGAGAAGTACGAGGACTTCTACATGACCAACCCCGCCGCGGGCTATGCCAACCTGCGGGAGCGGTGGGCGGTGCGGATCTCCAACAACGGCGAGTTCATCCACGCCAACCCGGCCAGCCTGGGCGCGCAGGGCAGCGCCAACGTCACCAACGGCTGCATCAACCTGTCGCTGGAGAACGCCGAGCAGTACTTCCACTCCGCCATCTACGGCGATCCGGTGGAGGTCACCGGCACCCGGATCCACCTGTCCTACGCCGACGGCGACATCTGGGACTGGGCGGTGCCGTGGGAGGAATGGGTGGCGATGTCGGCGCTGTCGAAGGCGCCCGCGCCGGCGGAGATCCCCGCCACGGCGCCGGCCACCCCGACCGACGCGCCGCAGCCGGCGGCCGGCCAGCCCGGCGGCCAGCCCGGCGCGGGCCGGCCGGGCGGCTGAACCCCGGCGAGCAGACGCGAAAACCCCTCACTAGGGCCGGTTCCGGGGGACTACGCGTCTGCTCGCGCCGGAGAGGTTGGCGGCGGGAAACGCGCCGCTCAGCTGCGCCGGTTGAACCGGGTGGCGTTGGCCTGATCGCGCGGCCGGATCACCACGAAGTCGAGGTTGACGTGCGACGGGCGGGTGGCCACGAAGCCGATCACCTCGGCCACGTCCTCGGCCACCAGCGGCGTGACTCCCTCGTAGACCTTCGCGGCCCGCTCCTCGTCACCCTCGAAGCGGTTCAGCGAGAAGTCGGTCTTGACCATGCCGGGCGCGATCTCGGTGAGCCGCACCGGCTTTCCCAGCAGTTCGCCGCGCAGCGTGCGGTGCAGCGCGCCCTGGGCGTGCTTGGCCGAGGTGTATCCCGCACCGCCGTCATAGGTTTCGAACGCCGCGATCGAGGTGACCGTGACGATCAGCCCGTCGCCCGACTCGACCAGCTTCGGCAGCAGCGCCCGGGTGACCCGCAACGTGCCCAGCACGTTGGTCTCCCACATCCAGCGCCAGTGCTCGATGTCGGCCTCGGCGACCGGCTCGAGGCCGCGGGCTCCGCCGGCGTTGTTCACCAGTACCGAGACCGGTGCTCCGAGCTTTCCCACCTGCTCGACCAGTGCGTCGACCGACTCCTGATCTGTGACGTCAGTCACAATGGCGGTGCCGCCGATCTCCCGCGCCAAGGCAGTGATCGGCTCGGCTCGGCGGGCCGCGCAAACGACGTGAAAACCATGGCGCGCAAGGGTTTTCGCGGTTGCTTCACCGATGCCGGCGCTGGCGCCGGTGACCACCGCCACGCGGTCGCCGGTCTTGGGTGTCGTCATATGCCCAACCTTAAACGGCGTGCTAAGTTCGTCACCGTGATGAGTCAGGCCGCCGCCGGTGCCGTTCGGCACTGTTGCTGTTGCTGTTGTTGTTGCGCCTAGCGCCACGCCTGACTCTGTCCTGCTGACAGTCGCCGGGTGTGGCCGGCCCCAGCCCCCACCCCCGAACCGACCCGCAGCAAGGACAGCTCATGTCGACAGCCACCATCGCCCCCACCGTTCGCAAGCTCCCCACCCGCAAGACCCCGGTTCCGGCCCGTACCCCGGTTCACGCCAAGCGCTCGCTGCTGGCGCGGCACAACGTCGTCGCCCCGGCGCTGCGGGTCGCCGACGCCGCCGCCGGCTCGGTGTTCAGCGCGGCCCGGTTGCACGGGCCGATCGCGCGCGACGCCATCGCGCAGGCCACCGGCCTGAGCATCGCCACGGTCAACCGGCAGGTCACCGCGCTGCTGGAGGCCGGGCTGCTGCGGGAGCGCGCCGACCTGGCGGTCTCCGGTGCCATCGGTCGGCCGCGGGTGCCGGTGGAGGTCAACCACGAGCCGTACCTGACGCTGGGCATCCACATCGGCGCCCGCACCACCAGCATCGTGGCCACCGACCTGTTCGGCCGCACCCTCGACGTCGTCGAGACCCCCACGCCGCGGGGCCCGCAGGCCACCGCGCTGGCCACGCTGGCCGACAGCGCCCGGCGCTACCTCGCCCGCTGGCACCGCCGCCGCCCGCTGTGGGTCGGGGTGGCCTCCGGCGGCGTCGTCGACAGCACCGCCGGTCAGATCGACCACGCCCGGCTGGGCTGGTCGGCCGCGCCGGTCGGACCCGTGCTCGCCGAGGCGCTCAACCTGCCGGTGTCGGTGGCCGCGCACGTCGACGCGATGGCCGGCGCCGAACTGCTGCTCGGGGCGCGCCGGCTGCCGGACCCCAACTCCACCAGCCTGTACGTCTACGCCCGCGAGACCGTCGGCTTCGCCCTGTCGATCGGCGGGCGGGTGCACTCGCCGGCCAGCGGCCCCGGCACCATCGCCGCGCTGCCCGCGCAGTCCGACCTGCTCGGCGGCACCGGCCGGCTGGAGTCCACGGTCAGTGACGAGGCGGTGCTGACCGCCGCCCGCAAGGCCCGCATCATCGCGCCCGAGGGGCCGACCTCGACGATGGCCGCGCTGCTGCGCACCGCCCGCGAGGGCAATGCGGCGGCCCGCGAGCTGCTCGCCGAGCGGGCCCGGGTGCTCGGCGAGGCGGTCGCGCTGCTGCGCGACATGCTCAACCCCGACGATCTGGTGGTCGGCGGGCAGGCGTTCACCGAGTACCCCGAGGGCATCAAGCTGGTCGAGGCCGCGTTCGCCGACCGGTCGATCCTGCCGCCGCGCAAGCTGCGGGTCACCGCGTTCGGCAATCGGGTGCAGGAGGCCGGCGCCGGGGTGGTGTCGCTGGGCGGCATCTACGCCGATCCGATCGGCGCCATGCGCCGCGCCCTGAACCGCCGCCCGGAAGTCAGCGCCTGAGCGGCGAAACTGCAACCACGCAGGCCGCTACTCGCACTTTCGCTGCGTAGTCGCGGTCTCGGCGCCCGACACCGCCGGATCAACGCGCCGGACCGGGCGGCCCTCGCCCGTCACCGCGCCGCCAAGGTGTAGACATGACGGTGTGCGCGCAGCCACCGATCTGCCCCGGAGAGTAGCCGTCCTGTCGGTGCACACCTCACCGCTGGCGCAACCGGGAACCGGCGACGCCGGCGGGATGAACGTCTATATCCTCCAGAGCGCCCTGCAGATGGCGCGCCGGGGTGTCGAGGTGGAGATCTTCACCCGGGCCACCTCGTCGGCCGACCCGCCGGTGGTCCAGGTGGCGCCCGGGGTGCTGGTCCGCAACGTGGTGGCCGGCCCGTTCGAGGGGCTCGACAAGTACGACCTGCCCACCCAGCTGTGCGCGTTCGCCGCCGGGGTGCTGCGCGCCGAGGCCACCCACGAACCCGGCTACTACGACATCGTGCACTCGCACTACTGGCTGTCCGGTCAGGTCGGCTGGCTGGCCCGGGACCGCTGGGCGGTGCCGCTGGTGCACACCGCGCACACCCTGGCCGCGGTCAAGAACGCCTCGCTGGCCGAGGGCGACACCCCGGAACCACCGCTGCGGGCGGTGGGGGAGCAGCAGGTCGTCGACGAGGCCGACCGCTTGATCGTCAACACCGAACATGAAGCGCAGCAACTGATCTCGTTGCACCACGCGGACCCGGACCGGATCGACGTGGTGCATCCCGGGGTGGATCTGGAGCTGTTCACCCCGGGGGATCGGGCTGCGTCGCGGGCGCTGCTGGGCCTGGACCCGAACGCGCGCGTGCTGACGTTCGTCGGCCGTATCCAGCCGCTCAAGGCGCCCGATGTGCTGCTGCGGGCGGCGGCGCGGATGCCCGACGCGCACGTCGTCGTCGTGGGTGGTCCGTCGGGCAGCGGGCTGGCCGCCCCCGACGGGCTGATCCGGCTGGCGGCCGAGCTGGGGATCTCCGAACGGGTCACGTTCCTGCCGCCGCAGCCCCGCGACCGGCTGGTGCACGTCTACCGCGCCGCCGACCTGGTCGCGGTGCCGAGCCACTCGGAGTCGTTCGGGCTGGTCGCCATCGAGGCGCAGGCGTGCGGCACCCCGGTGGTGGCCGCCGCGGTGGGCGGGCTGCCGGTGGCGGTGCGCGACGGGGTCACCGGGACCCTGGTCAACGGCCACGACATCGACGACTGGGCGCGGGCGATGACCGCGCTGCTGGCCCGCGACCCGGAAGCCCTGAGCGCCGCGGCGGTGCGGCACGCCGCGTCGTTCTCCTGGGCCCGCACCGTCGACGCGCTGCTGGCCGGCTACCGCCGGGCCATCGCCGACTACCGGGCCCGGCTGACTGTGGGACGCAACGGGCGCACCGTCACGGAGGCGAGGGCGTGAGCGATCGCGAACAGGCCATCGAGCAGATGATCATCGACACCTGCCGGGAGAACGGCCTGACCTGCACCCGCCACGAGGGCACCGCGGGCGGACCGTCGGGCATCGTAGTGGAACTGCCCGGCGAGCGGCGCCTGCGCACCAGCACCTTCCTGTCGGTGAGCGGGCACGCGCTGCGGGTGGAGGCGTTCGTGTGCCGCAAACCCGACGAGAACCACGAGGGTGTCTACCGGTTCCTGCTCAAACGCAACCGCAAGCTGTACGGGGTCGCCTACACTCTGGACAACATCGGCGACATCTACCTGGTCGGCCGGATCCCGCTGCACGCGGTGACCCCCGAGGAGATCGACCGGGTGCTGGGCCAGCTGCTTGAGGCCGCCGACTCCGACTTCAACGCGCTGCTGGAGCTGGGGTTCCGCTCGTCGATCCGCAAGGAATGGGAGTGGCGGGTGACCCGCGGGGAGTCGCTGAAGAACCTCGAGGCGTTCCAGCACCTCATCGACGACGGGGACGCGGTGCCGGGCAGCGCCGCCGACGGCGACCGCTGACACCGGGGAGAGTTGCCGCGCGATCCCATATGACAGGATCGCAGCCATGGCTTCGAACACTTCGGCAGAACGCGCGGCGACGCTGATCCTGCTCCGCCACGGCGAGAGCGTCTGGAACGAGAAGAACCTGTTCACCGGGTGGGTCGACGTCGACCTCACCGACAAGGGGCGGGCCGAAGCCAGGCGCGCCGGCGAACTGATCGCCGAACTCGACCGGCTGCCCGACGTGCTGTACACCTCGCTGCTGCGGCGCGCGATCACCACCGCCAACATCGCGCTCGACGTCGCCGACCGGCACTGGATCCCGGTGCACCGTGACTGGCGGCTCAACGAACGCCACTACGGCGCGCTGCAGGGCCTCAACAAGGCCGAGACCAAGCAGCGCTACGGCGAGGAACAGTTCATGGCGTGGCGGCGCAGCTACGACACCCCGCCGCCGCCGATCGAGCCCGGCAGCCGCTACAGCCAGGACGGCGACGTGCGCTACGCCGACATCCCGGGCGGCCCGCCGCGCACCGAGTGCCTCAAGGACGTGGTGGCCCGGCTGGTGCCCTACTACACCGAGGCGATCGAACCCGAGCTGCGGGCGGGCCGGACCGTGCTGATCGCCGCGCACGGCAACTCGCTGCGCGCGCTGGTCAAGCACCTCGACCAGATGTCCGATGAGGAGATCGTCGGGCTGAACATCCCCACCGGCATCCCGCTGCGCTACGACCTCGACGCGGACCTCAAGCCGATCGTCAAAGGCGGCAGCTACCTGGATCCGGAGGCCGCCGCGGCCGGGGCGGCCGCCGTCGCCGCGCAGGGAGCCAAATAGCGAACCGCAGGTGAACGCCGGTTGACCTGCGGTCGAAATCTCACCGATCGGACCTGTGAGATGTCCCGATTCGGCCGCACGATGCCGGGGTGATGTTCACCGAATGCGTACGATTTCGGCGTGACCGTGGTTTCGGCCCTGCTGCTCGCAGCGGTCGTGGCCCTGATCGCAGCGGCGGTCGGGGCGGCTGTGGGGGCGGCAACCGCACCCCGGCTGATCGAGCGGCGCCGCCGCCGCGCCGCCGAGCAGGCCGGTCTCACGGTTTCGCAGATGCTCGCGCACGTCGTCGCGCAGTCGCCGCTCGGCATCGTCGTGGTCGACGGGTTCCGCGACGTCGTCTACAGCAACGACCGGGCCCGCGAGCTGGGGCTGGTGCGCGACCGCACCCTCGACGAGCAGGCCTGGCAGGCGGCCGAGCGCACGCTCGCCACCGGCGCCGACACCGTGGTCGACCTCACGCCGGCCAAGCGGGACGGCCCGGGCCGGCCGGTGCTGTCGGTGCGCGCCCACGTCCGGCTGCTGACCGAGGGCGAGCAGCGGTTCGCGGTCGTCTACGGCGACGATCAGTCCGAGTACGCCCGGATGGAGGCCACCCGGCGCGATTTCGTCGCCAACGTCAGCCACGAGCTCAAGACCCCGGTGGCGGCAATGGCGGTGCTCGCCGAGGCGCTGCTGGCCTCCGGCGACGACCCGGAGGTGGTGCGCCGCTTCGCCGAACGGCTGCTCGCCGAATCCACCCGGCTGGCCAACATGGTCACCGAGCTGATCGACCTGTCCCGGCTGCAGGGCGCCGAGCCGCTGCCCGACCTCGGCCCGGTCGACGTCGACACCGTGGTGGCCGAGGCGGTGTCGCGGCACAAGGTGGCCGCCGACGCCGCCGACATCGAGCTCACCACCGACGCGCCGACCGGCTACCGGGTGCTGGGTGATCAGCCGCTGCTGGTGACCGCCGTCGCCAACCTGGTGTCGAACGCGATCGCCTACTCGCCCAACGGATCCGTGGTGTCGATCAGTCGCCGGCGCAACGGCGACTTCGTCGAGATCGCGGTCACCGACCGCGGCATCGGCATCGCCCCGGCCGACCAGGAACGGGTTTTCGAGCGGTTCTTCCGGGTGGACAAGGCGCGGTCCCGCGCGACCGGAGGCACCGGGCTGGGGCTGGCGATCGTCAAACACGTCGCCGCCAACCACAACGGATCGATCCGGCTGTGGAGCCGGCCGGGCACCGGGTCGACGTTCACGCTGTCGATCCCGGCCTATCCCGACAACGTCGACCGAGAGGACAGTTAGGACCGATGACCAGCGTGTTGATCGTGGAGGACGAGGAGTCACTGGCCGACCCGCTGGCCTTCCTGCTGCGCAGGGAGGGCTTCGAGGCCAAGGTGGTGACCGACGGGCCGTCCGCGCTGGCCGAGTTCGAGCGCTCCGGCGCCGACATCGTGTTGCTCGACCTGATGCTGCCCGGGATGAGCGGCACCGACGTGTGCCGCGAACTGCGGGCCCGCTCCAAGGTGCCGGTCATCATGGTGACCGCCCGCGACAGCGAGATCGACAAGGTCGTCGGCCTGGAGATCGGCGCCGACGACTATGTCACCAAACCGTATTCGGCGCGCGAACTGATCGCGCGCATCCGGGCCGTGCTGCGCCGCGGCGGCGACACCGCCGACGCGGTCGGTGACGACAACGTGCTGCAGACCGGGCCGATCCGGATGGATGTCGACCGCCACGTCGTCACCGTCAACGGCAAGCCGATCACGTTGCCGCTCAAGGAATTCGATTTGCTCGAGTACCTGATGCGCAACAGCGGCCGGGTGCTCACCCGCGGGCAGCTCATCGACCGGGTCTGGGGTGCGGACTACGTCGGCGACACCAAGACGCTCGACGTGCACGTCAAGCGGCTGCGCTCCAAGATCGAACCCGATCCGGCCCACCCGGTGCACCTGATCACCGTGCGCGGGCTGGGTTACAAGCTCGAGGGATGACGGGCTAGCTGTTCTTCACGGGTAGGTTGTGAACGCGTAGGCGGTCGATAGGTGTCATTCCGCCGATGCCGGTGTGGGGTCGGTGGTGATTGTAGTGATGCAGCCAGTGCTGGTAGGTTCCGGCGCGTTC
>Ga0310831_100257_pt1 | contig 42533 bp, 24 predicted proteins | sample WT_ome_6_FD_201307 | JGI IMG/M metagenome (GOLD analysis project Ga0310831, IMG submission 201307) | Sorghum-adapted microbial communities enriched on wild type (WT) sorghum from Joint BioEnergy Institute, Emeryville, California, United... ... | reverse complement strand
TTACCGGCGTTTGTCCGCACCCATGCCGGGAACAGGACAAAGCGGTCACAAGCAGCCCGGCCGCAGGGGGTTGACAGCCCCGCTTCTTTCAGGAATGACTGTCGCCACCTTCGGTAGGAAAGCCTAGAAGATCGTAACTCATTGACGCTGCATCTCAGGCCATGACGGCGGACCCAGCGCGGAGTCTGGTGGTACGTGCGCCCGCGTGTGGCGGAGGGCAGCGGCGGTACTGCGATCTTCCTGTCCTACGCTCTGTGGTGCGGGCACCGCACTTACGGCTTCTGCCCGACAGTCGCTTCCTGACTCACGCCACCGAGGTGTGCATGGCTGATTGGGTCAACACGATCATCGCCGGGGCCGCATTGGCGGTATCCGTCGTGACTGCTGGTATCTCGTTCCTGCGGAACAGGAGGCATTCGCGCACCGCGAACGTGACGGCCTATTTCCATTGGAATCAGGAGAAATCTCGTGTCGATCTGCCGGATCGCACGATCAAGGTTGGCTACAATCTCGTGATCTGGAACCAGGGCCCGGCGACTGCGCGTTACCTCGATATCGAGGTGAGGCGGCCCAACGGCGGGGCCCCTGTGAGACTGGCCAGTGTCGAGGAGGGTGAGTTCCCGCTCTCGCGCCTCGACAGCGGAGTCAGGTATCCGCTGCAGTTCGCTCCCGACATGCCCGAGTTCTACGAGTACAGCAAGTACCCGACGCCACGGCGTTTCGACCTCATCATTCGGTGGACCGATGACAACGGTCGTCATGAACGGCTGATCCCCCTGCGCAGGGGCAAGACAGGTGACTAACCGTCGCACCTGGCGCAGGTTGTGTTGTCAAGGCGGTGCTGGTCAGCGTAGGTGTGCCGGGAGGCTGGCCTCGTAGCTCGGCAACGCACGCGTGCGTGACACGAGCATCGGGTCGAGGCCTTGGCCGAGCCGTTCGGCATCCTTGGCGCTGAGCTGGAGTAAGGGCCGACGTAGGTAGATGCTCCAAGCCGTTGGATTGGGAAACGCATCGAGGGACGGCACGAGCGGCGCAAGTTCGAGACCGCCCGGGTAGGGGGCGAGGCCGTCGATCCGTAGTGCGCAGCCCGAGACGAAGCTCATTCCGGCGATCTCCAGAGGCGTGTCGAACGCCGTCACCGGGCTTTTGACCGTGGCCCGGCCGATCACGCGGCCGCGGTCGCGGGTGGGGTTGTGCCACGCGCCGCGCGTCGCGTACAGGAAGAGTTGGTCGCCCTTGGCCAGCCGGGCGACTTCGGCTCGGGGCGTGGCCGGGAACGCCATCCGCTGTTCGCGCAAGACCCAGACGATGGCCTCACGTTCGCCGAGCACGAGCAAGTACGTCGAGGTCACGCCGGGGATCGTATCGTCCGTCCCGTCCGCTTTGTCGGCGTCGGGCGCGTCACGGCGCGGCGGACGGCCTGGCCGGTGGTCACCGTCGGATGACGACCAGCTCGTCCCGGGCACGGGTCGCGGCGACGTAGAGCAACGACCGGGCGCGCAGCTCGGCCTCGGCTCGCTCGGATTCGTCGAGCTCGTCGAGCCGCGCCTGCTCGGCCGCCGATCGCACGCCGACGCCGGCCAGGACCACCTTGGCGAACTCCATGCCCTTGGCCCGATGCATGGTCATCACCGCCACCCGCCCTTTCGGCGGCTTCTCCCGATCCACGGCGGCGACCGGCACGCCGCGCTCGTTCAGGGCCGTGACCACCCGCTCACGGTGGAAGCGGTCCGGGACGAGCACGGCGATGGTGTCCGCCGCGGTGCCGTCGGCGAGCCAGGCCTGGGCCTGCGACGCGATGGCGGCGAGTTCGTCGGTCAGGGAGCGAGCCGTGATCTCGCGGGGTTCCGGGCCGTTGCGCGCCGAGCGGTAACCGGTCGCTTCGGAACCGGCTTCGAGGTCCACATAGGAGCCACCTTCGAGCAGGCTCATCCCGTAGCGCAGGTTCTGGGCGGTCGTCCGGTAGTTGAGGGTGAGATGCCGGGAGCGGCCCGTGATGCGGATGCCGTAGCGGCTCAGCACGATCGCCGAGCCGTAGATGCGTTGGTGGGCGTCCTCGGCGATGAACAGGTCGTCGGCCTGCTCCGGCACCAACGCCCGCAGCATCTGCCAGTGGGTCGGTGAGAGGTCCTGTCCCTCGTCCACGAGGACGTGGTCGGCGAGTGGGGTCGGTAGCAGACCGAGGAGCGCGGCCGCGACTCCCGCCGCCTCGACGAAGTCCAGCCGTCCGTCGGTCCGGTTGCGGGCCCGGTAGGCCGCCACGAGTCTCCACACCGCCGACCGCTTGGCCCGGTCCAGGGCCACGCCTCGGCCGGGCCGCCGGACCCGCAGGTACCCCGCCTCGTCGTGGACGCGGTTGGGCACCACCACGAGCGCGTACTCGGTGGCGAGGAAGGTCTCGTTGGCCAGCGCTGGCGGCAGGGTCGTGTCCGTGGCCTCGAGCACCTCCCGCCACCGGCTCGCCGGAGCCCGCAGGGCGGGCGCGGAGCGGACCTCGCCCAGCACCAGGCGCATGGCCTCGTCCACGGCCTTGGGGGCATGGCGCAACACCGCGGACGCGAGGGCGTCGACGCCAGCGACGTAGATGCCGGGCTGTCCCAGGGACCTCGCCATCGGCAGGCCCGGGTCGAGCTCGAGGAGGGTGTCCCGCAGCGAGTCGGCGAGGTTGGTGGTGAACGTGGTGACGACGATCCGCGCGTCGGGGTTGCGCCGGGCCAGCGCGCGGGCGCGGTGGACCAGGACCACGGTCTTGCCGGTGCCGGCCCCACCCGTGAGCCGGAACGGGCCGCTGTAGCTGCTCTCGGCGTAGCGACGCTGCTCGGGGTGCAGGAAGACCCGCCACGCGCTGAAGTCGCCACCCTCGATGACCCGCCGAAGCTCCTCCTGGTTGTCGATGAACGCGAACTGCATCTGGGCCGCCGGCCGGCGCATCGACTCCAAGACGTCTGCGTCGACGTCGCCGCTGACCCCTGTCTTCTCGAACCCCATGCGCTCGGCGATGGCGTCGAGCGGTTCACCGGCGCCGAGGTCGATGAGGACGGAACCGATCCAGCCGCCCTGCGTGGAGGCCAGGTCGATCAGGGCGTCCTCCGACGTCACGGCCAGCGCCTGTTGGGCGACCGGGACGGGCAGGCCGAGCCGGTCAACCAGGTCGGTGAGGGTGTACGCCTCGAGTATCGGCCGCGCGGTCGGACGGGTCGTCGACGTCGGTGGCGGCGTGACCGGCGTCGGCACGTCCACCTCGTCGATGAGGGGGAGTCCGTTGACGGGATTGACCCGGAGCCGCACCTTGCGGGCGATGGCGATCGCCTCGTCGTGGGGCCACACGCCGTGGAAGACGTAGTGGGTCTCGCGGTCGACGTCGAGACGGAACAGGACGGCCCGCCAGAACTGGTCCACCCGGCCGGTCCGCACGCGTGGGTCGACCGCGTTCTTGATGGGCTCCACGTGCAGGCCCGGGGCGGTGTCGTCGACGCTGAGCTTCTGCAGGAAGGTCAGGGCCTTGGCCTTGACCGAGCCGTCGAGCTTCCCCGAGACCTTGCTCATGATGATCGTCGGCATCGCGTCTCCCTGACGTCCACGGTCCTCTCCGTCTCAGCCGTACGCACGGCACTGGCGCTGGACTACGGCGCCACTGGTCGTTCGCCGGCCTGGTCGGTCGTGCTCGTCGCCTGCCGTACGGCGGCGGCGACCAGGTCGGGCTCAGGCGGAAGCACCTGCCACCCGACGGCGACGAGGTCGTCGCGGTCCTGGGGTGGCATCCCGACGAGGTCGACGGCGATCCGCAGGTCGGGCCACGACAGGTCGAGCGGGATGCCCTCGGGGCCCTCGATCCCGATCGCCGGGGGGTGGAGGTCGTCGTAGGCGGCGAGCGCGGCGACGAGGTCCCGCTCCGGTCCTGGCACCGCGGCGTCCCAGAGGGCCGCCCACGCCGCGTCCCGCGGTCGCGCCTGGGCCGGGATCACAGGCACCGCCGGACGCGGCGGCGGGGCGTCGGCGGGCGAGCCGACGAGGCGAGTCGTCGTGATGATGGTCGGCCAGTCGCGCAAGGCGAGACAGTTGGACAGACGCAGCCACTCGCGCCACGCCTCGGTGTGGGCATCGTCGATGACCTCGGGGCGGTCGTCGAGCACCACCGCGACGTCGACCCGATCGCCGCTGCCGTCCATGGCGACCGCCAGGGCGCCGCGCTGGTGGACCCGCACGACGCGACCGGCCCCGTGGTTGGGCAAGCCGTGCAGTACCCGGCTGGCTGCCTCGGCGAGGGTCGTGCCGTCGGGGAGGGTCACCTCCACGGCCCCCTGGTAGAGGAACATCGGCACCGCCCGGGCGACCGCGCGCACGGCGGCTGGAGCCGGAGCGAGGATCCACCGGACCAGCCACGTGATCGGACCCATGGTCAGTGCCTTGTAGGCGTCCACCGGGGCCTGGAAGGGCGGGACCGTGTTGAGCGTGCTGGCCAACGACTCGTCGAACCAGAATGGCCGGGACGGGACGGACCGCTCGTCGTCGAGCAGGTCCTGCAGGGTGACGGCGAGGACGATCCGACCGGTCTGACGCAGGAGGCCGCGTTTGTCGGCGTCGTCCGCCAACCGGTTGCGGGTGGCCGTGGCGTGGTAGGCATGACCGTCGGTGAATATGGCGACTGCTGGCACCGCCGGGTCGGTGCACTCCAGCACGAAGTCCGGCATGGAGTTCTCCAGCAGCACCTGGGGTGCCAACGTCCACTGCCGCGGCGCACCGGGGATCGTGATGTGCGCCGTGTTGCCGCGCGGCCCCGGCACCTCGGTGACGAGCGCTCCCTCCCGGAGCAACCGCCGGAGGAACTGACGTCGGAACCGCAGTTCCAGGTGCGACTCGGGCTCTTCGTCGGGCGGTAGCTCGGTCACCGTCCACGTGGCGCCGTCGGCCGTGTCCACATCGGATGGAAGGCCGAGCAGGGTGCGCAGGTGCCGCTCGGCGGTGGCCCGGGAGACCCGTCGCAGCATCGTGGGGGGCACGAAGGGGAGCAGGCACCGGTGGCAGGCCAGCCGGTCCTCGTGCTGGCACTCGCAGTCGCGCACCCGCTCCCACGCCCGCACCAGCAGGTCGCGCAGCCGGTCGGGTTCGGCGGTCTCGGCGAGGTAGCCGGTGCCGCCGGGGACGACGTCGTGCAACAGGATCGCCTCGTGGTTGTCACCGCCGTCGGAGAGGGTGGGCTCGACGACGAGCTCGTAGCGGATGTGGTCGGGGTGGCCACCCATCTGTTCCCGCAGTCCGAGCAGCAGGGCGGCGGCCAGGCTCGGCACGGCGAAGGTGTCGGCGACCGTGATCGCCTTGGGGAGGCGGAGCAGCAGGCCCTGGGTCCGTAGGGTCCGGGACAGGGCGATGGTGCGCACGACCTCCTGGGGCGCGTCCCGGTGCGGACACCACGGCCGGTGCTCGTGGGGGCTGTTGCGGCGGGACTCGGTGTCCCGCTTGCCACACCCGGCGCAGACGCGGAACAGCGCGCTGGCCCGCTCGTACCCGGCGATGGTCCGCGTCATGCCGTGGCCGGGGGCGCCGAGGTTGAGCCAACGCAGGTCCACGCTGCGCAGGTAGGTGCAGCCCAGGCCGGACTCCTCCACGAACCACCGTCGCACGATGGCCGACGGGTCGACGTCGGCAGCCGGGACGATGTGGAACGACGGGAGCCGGCGTTCGTCGCGGTTGTCGGAGATCGACGCTTCGTCGCGGCGCACCTCGGCCGAGACCCGGACGAGTTCCACGACGTCGAGCTGCTGGGCGACGTCGGCGATGTCCTTGCTGCCGCATCGTGGGCACGTGGCGACGGGGTCGCCCGGGGGTGTGACGTCGGCGGCGAAGCCGCAGGCCGGGCAGAACGCCCACCGTCGAACGGCCGCCCCGTCATGACCGAGGTCGATGGCATCGATCTCGATTTCCCAGCCGTTGGCGTAGAAGGTGGCTCCGGGTGCGAACTCACGGATGGCGTGGGCGGAGGCGCGCTGGAACGTCGCGTGCTGGCTGTGGTACTCGTTGGTGTCCGGGTCGATCCACGACAGGCCGACGTCGAGGGTGGCCGAGTCGTCGACCAGCGTGTAGTTGGGCAGCAGGCCGTACTCCTCCAGCACGCCGATCCAGTACTCGCCGCGCAGGTGGGCCAACTGGCCTAGGAGGAGCGCCTTGGTGGCATGGGCGGAGCGCAGTGTCCGCTTGTCGTCGTCGGTGGCGGCCGGCGACCCGGCCCGGGATTCGAGGTCGGGCAGGAGCCGGTCGACCGACTCGAGGCGTTCCTGCAGCGTGGTCACGGTCTCGTTCCACCGCTGGCTCGCCGCCGCGAGATGCTCGGCGAAGGCGCTCGTGCCCGGGCCGGCCTGAGGTCGCACCCAGTCGGCCAGGGCGTCGGCGACCTCGGACGGCAGGGAGTCGAAGGTAGCCAGGAACCGGGGCAGGTGGCTGTCCACACTGGACTCGGCCAGCGCGATCAGGTCGCCGAGGAAGGTGCCCGCTCCGGTGCTGCCGATCGCCTCGCGGGCTCGGGTCGGGTGCCGGCGGGCAGGGTCGGCGGCCAGTACGTCCACCAGGTGGGCCGTGAACTGACGTCGGAGGATCTCCTCGGCCCGCAGGTACGTCGCCGGTGGCCGCACCTCGCCGTCGATGACCGACAGCGGGTCGCCGAGCTTGGGGAGTTGCTCGCCCCGTCCGGTGACGAAGGCCAGGTTGAGCGCGTTGCCGGTGAGGCGGCCGGCCCGGCCGACCCGCTGCAGGTACGAGGCGACCGTCCGGGGTAGGGAGGCGAGGAACACCGCCGACAGGTCCCCGATGTCGATGCCCATCTCGAGGGTGGGCGTGGCCACCAGGACGTTGGGGGCCTGGGGGTCGTCGGTGGCGGTGCGGAACCCTTCCTCGTACGCGCGGCGGGTCTTGTCGTCGAGCAGGCTGGTGTGTTCCCGCGCCACGATCCGCCGCATGTCCGGCGACGAATAGAGACGCTGGTAGAAATTCCCCGCTATGCGCGACACTGACAGGGTGCCCCGGCACGCGACGACGAGGCACGGCGCGCCCGCGAGCTGGGACACCGTGGTCGGGCTGCCGGGCACGACGGCGCGGCAGGTGTCGCAGACCAGCGCCTGCGCGTCGCCGGCGGTGGGCATGACCACGACGTTCGTGGGGGGAATGGCGTAGACGGTGGCGCCGCTGGCGCTGGTGGTCGTGGTCAGCACGTTCTCCTGGGCGAGCCGGTCGAGCAGCTGCCGGGCCAGTCGACCTCCGTCGAGCGGCGAGACGTCGAGCACTCGGGAGGTCCACTGGGCGTACCACGACTGGGGAGGCGTCACCGGGTCCAGACCGTCGGCGCCCTCGGGCAGCTTGGAGCCGCCGACCCGGGGATACGCGGGGGCCGGTCGTCCCCGCGGAAACGCGGGCATGCCCTCGTGCTGGGGCCGGCCGCCCCAGATGCTCCAGCGTCGACCGTCGTCCTGCCGGTAGCGCTGGAACCAGGGGTGGTCGATGGCTCCCTGGCTGCGCATGCGGTCGAGCACACCGCGCACCCAGGGGACCAGCCGCCGTTCGTCCACCTCGTCGGGTGCGTGGCCGTCGGCCAGGAGGCCGAGCTGGCGGTCGGTTCCCGCGAGGGCGGCCCGGGCGATCGACGCGAGCTTCGCGGCCGACCCGGCCGCCACCTCGACCGCCACCGATCCCGTGAGTTCCAGGGTGCGGCCGGTGCGCGAGTTGAGGCCGAACTCCAGGGCGGCGTCGAGGGCCAGGCGTCGGCGCACCCGGTTGCGGACGGCGACCGGAACCGATCGCTGGGTCTTGCTCCGCCAGAACGACGCGAACGAGTCCCGGTCGGCGAGGTCCGGCGGCAGGATGCGGTACCGGGCCACGGGGTCGTCGCCGGCCCGCCGCAGCACCTCGGTCACGAGGTCGTCGAGGTTGAGCTCACCCTCGGACGCGGCGTCGCGCAGCACTGCGCGCAGTGTCAGCGTGTGGGAGCGGGCCTGTACGAAGCCGGCCCGGTGTGCCGCGTCCTGGACGGAGTCGGTGAAGACCAGGGCCTTCTTCTCGCGGGCGTCGAGCGTGGGCGCCCCGAAGAGGGTCGACAGCGCCACCGACAGCAGCGTGGCGATCGCGCTGCCCAGGAACCGAATGGCGTCCACCTGCCCACAAGACGGGCACGTGTCCTGCTGGGACCGCTTGTCGGCGTCGTCGCCCACTGTGGTGAGGACCGGGAGCGTCCAGCCGTCCCGCAGGTCGGGGTCGTCGGGGTCGACGCTGGCCAGCAGCTCGCGGCGGCGGACCGCGAAGAAGCGCAGAGCTTCGGTCTTCTCGCCCCGCAGGAACAGGGCGTCGGCCTCGGCCGGGGCGTAGAGCAGCGCCCGGAAGCGGCCCTCCCGCGCCGCGTGGTTGCGCCGGATCGCCTCGTCGTCGTTGTGCAGCGTGTCACCGACGGGCGTCAGCCCGACTCCCCAGCCGGACCGGCCGCAGTGTCGACAGTAGACGGCTGGGAACGACGGTCGACCCTCGTCGGCATCGCCCTGGCCAAGGAGAGTTGGGCCGTCGTCGGCCCAGCGGAACCGGGCCGTGGTGCCGGCCACGCGGTCGACACGGGTGAGCTCCCGCGCCCACAGGTGCACCTCGACCGACAGGGCGTCCCGCCCGGCCACCGCCCGTACGTGGCTGAGCATCGCCACCACGGCGGGCAGGAAGCGCTGCCACCGCTCGTCGGCCGCGGCGGCCGGCCCGACCGCCAGGGCGGGAAGGTCGGCCAGCGCCACTGCCTCGCCGGCACGGGCTGCCAGCGCCGAGACGAGCGGGTGGGCGCGGCAGAGGTCGAGCAGGAGCACCGGGTCGGCCTGGGTGAACCGTGACGCTAACTCTCCGTAGAGGGCAGCGAGCACCACCTGTGTCACCTGCTCGCCCGTCGGGTCGGGGCCGAGTGCGTGCAGGGCGGTCAGCGCGCCGTCCAGGTCGAGCGCCGTCACGTCCACAGGGGTGAAGCCGTCGATCCGCGACCGGGCGTCGCCGACCCACTCGTCAAGCGAAAGCCGGGTCTCGGAGACCACGGCGTCGGGGCCGAACTCCTCGCCGAACACCGTGCGGGCGAAGTCCAGCATCACGCCCGGGTCACCCTTGTCGCCCAGCGTGGCCGAGGTCGCCACCGGGGCCATCCGACCGAGTGGACGTCGCCAGTCCTCATCGGACAGACCGGGGTCGTCAGGCGACCAGTAGCTCTTGAGCACCAGCCCCAGCCGCCGCAGCAGCATGGCCACGTCGGTGCCCTGCGCCCCGTCGTAGGTGTGGAACTCGTCCAGGACCAGGTAGCGCAGGCTGCCCGCCGACGCCCGCCACAGCCGGTGGTCCTCGTGGCGTAGCAGCAGCTGGTCGAGCATCTTGTAGTTGGTGAGCAGGATGTCCGGCGGGTTGTCCCGGATCACCTCCCGGTCGGTGATGAGCCCCTGGGCGGTCACCGTCGTCCGCTGGACGCCCATCTCTCCCGTATAGAGCGCGGCGGTGACCCCGCGGAGCGCCGGGTTCGTGGTGAGCAGCTTCGTCAGCCGGGCTGCCTGGTCGTTGGCCAGGGCGTTCATGGGGTAGAGGATCAGCGCCTTGGTGCCCGTCTCCCCGGCGGCGCGGGCCCGCAGCACGTGGTCGAGGATCGGGTAGAGGAAGGCCTCGGTCTTGCCGGACCCGGTCCCGGTGGTGACCACGGTTGGCAACGGTCGCCGTGGCTGGCCGTCCACGACGGAGGCGAGCCGCGACCAGGCCACGGTCTGGTGCCCGTACGGCCGAAAGCCCGACAGCCACGCGAAGTGGGAGTTCCAGTGTGGCTCGGCGGGCCGGAACGGCAGTCGTAGGCGCACGTAGGGGCCTTTGAACATGCCCGAGTCCGGGTCCTTGAGGAACCGGTCCAGGTTGTCCCGGGCGTCGGCGTCGGTGAGGGCGAAGGTCGTGGTCAGGTAGTCGACCAGGCTCTCCCGGATGCGCTGGGCCTGCAGCGTGGGCAAGAGCTCGCTCACCGCTTCCCCTCCCGCTGGCGCAGGATGCGCTGGCTGTCCTTGCTCCTTCGCTCCGCAAGCTGCGCGAAGTGCTCGTACGCCTCGGTCATGTCCTTCTCCCGGTCCAGGGTCTGGAACGGCAGCTCGTAGACGTAGGTGTTGCCCGCCTGGTTGGTGGCGGTCCGCTCCTCCTTGGTGATCCGGTCGCCCTTCTTGCGCCACACCGAGAGCACCTCGGTCGGCACCAGTCGCCCGTTGGCGTCGTAGTAGTACGTGTTGCGGTCGTATCCGTAGAGCACCGCGAACTGCGTGCGGTAGATCGTGCACAACTCCTCGGCGGTGAGCCCTAGCGCCAGCGCGACGATCGCATCGATCTCCACCAGAGCCTGCCGGCGGTCGGCCGCGATCCGCAGCGGCGTGTCGGGCGTCCACTCCGGACCTACGTCCCCGAGGGGAGACCGGCGGGCGTGCTCAAACCCACCCGCCCAAGAGTCGTCCCGAAAGGCCGCCGCGTAGCACTCTCGCCACAGATCGGCGTAGGCGGCGGTCACGCAGTTCAACCTCAGGGCGCGCAGTATCAACTCGTTGCGGAGTGGCGTATCGCTGCCGGGCCAGGGCAGCCGGGCGATCTGTGGTGCGCGGATGTCGTTCTTGGGGACTGTCCTCGTAGCGAAGTCGCTGACGAGCGAGCTGAGGACGGCCTGAACGAGAGGCAGATCATGGATCGGTCCCGACGGCAGACCGGCGGCAAAGATTCCGTCCACATGTGCGGCTCCCGGCGGAATGATCGCCGGTATCAGCGTCCGCTCCCCCGTGTTGGCAGCCATACGACGCCAAGCAATCCGGTAGAAGTCACGTGCCGAGCGGGCATTGGTGCCTTCGCCCCACATGGTGTAGCCGCTGTCGTAGCGCTGGCGGTCGCCGGTTGGCTTGTAGGACGTCACAGGAACAGCGTCCGGGGGAAGCGCCTCGAAGTCAGTGGCCGACCAGTCCTTGTTGCTGTTCATCGTCGCGTTTGGCGTCTTGTAGAAGGGCGTCGCCACGAAGAGGTGGGGACCCTGCAAAATTACGTCCTCCCAGGACCCGGGTGCCCCCCAGGCGGAGTCGAAGTAACCTCTCCTGCGGTCGGTGGTCTCATTCCAACCGGCTGAAAACTGAAGCCTGAGACTACCGATCCGCTTGGCTTTGGCGAGCTTCTCGAGCACTGCAGCCGTGGTTCGGTTCACCGCATACACCATTCGCGTTTGCAGGAGGGGGACACCCGGACCTTCCCCGAGCATCTCATGCCAGGTCCGCAGAGTGTCGGTGTTGACCGCCATGACTCGGCCACGATGAGGTCTCAGGTCCCAGTTGCCTTCGTGGTCCTTCAGTCCGGGTTCGGTCCCTGATCCGTCATGGCTCAATGAGCGGGCGACGGTGTCGGGGTGATAAAGGGATGTAGCCATGAGAAATCTTGGTGTCTGTGTGCTGGCATAGATGTGAACACCAAAGGTCACATGATTGTCTATTTCGAATAGCTTGAGTTCGTTGGCGAATTGCCAGTGTCGCCTTAGGCGGGTGTACGTCGCCTCCCTCAGGAGCCCAGCTCGATTGTCGGTAAAGTGGGTCTCGGGATGTATCAACCCAACGGCTCCCGATGCTGCCGAGTGCTGCCACATGCGCTCCATGAAGCAGCGGTAGAGGTCGGGACGCAGGCCGGCAAGGTGGGGGTACTGGGCGCGTTGGCTGACGAAGGCGCCCATACAGACGAGTTCAGACGTGCCATCCACGACGAGATCGCGAATACCTGGCAGCGCCAGCGTCTCTTCCCGACGCCTTGCCACCACGTCCTGGGTCACCTTGCCCTTGAGCTGCCACCACGGGTCACCTTCGGCGAGCAGAGCCTCGACGTCGGTGTCAGGCCTGACCCACGGCGGGTTGCCGAGCTGGAGGTCGAAGCCGCCGCGGGCGAAGACGGTGACGAAGTCGAGGTGCCAGTGGAAGAAACCCTGGCGCTCGGCCACGCGTTCGCAGACCACGAGCCACGGATGCTGGCGGAGCACCTCGTCGACGTCCTTGGCCTGGGCGAAGTCCAGCTCAACCTGCTCGGTTTGGTTGAGGCTCTTCCAGTCGAGTGAACTCGTCAGCGTGCGGGCGCCCTGCTTGATGCTCTTCTTGCGCAGCTCCGGTTCCCGACCGAGGAGGCCCTGCAGGGCGGCGATCCATTCGTCCAATGTGGGCGGATCGACCCACTGGCCGTCCACGGTGGTCGTGGCTTCGGTGAGCGGCCAGAACCACAGCGCCGTCCAGGCGTCCATGACCCGGCGCAGCCGCTGGTAGGCGCCGTTGGGGTCGTTGAGCTTCGCCTCGATGTCCTCCCGGGACACGCCACCGCCGGCCGGCAGGTCAGTCGGGGCCTCCCAGATGGGGATCGAGCGACGGGACTCGTGCTCGGCGATCTGCAGGCGGCGGTAGGCGACCTGCCACAGCGCCTCGACGCGGTACGCCAGCTCGACCAGGGCGTTCACCTGGGTCTGGGTGGGCTTGGCGAGGATCTGGCGCCGCCACGCCTTCAGCCGGGCCGCCGCCCCGGGGGCAAGCTCGACCGCCTCCTTGGCGTCCACCGCGGAGCCCCAGCCTTCGGCGGGAAGCAGGAAGTGGTGGATGCAGCCCTCGGTTTCACCGCCGATGCGTCCCTCGTCGATGTCCCGGACGAGCGAGGTGACGGGCACGTCCCGCGGGACCTCCTTCAGCCAGGCCCCGCTGCTCACCTGGGAGCGGGGGAAGACGCTGCGGCGGGCCCCGACGAGCGAGTTGCCTCGGCGCAGGCGCAGCCCGAACCACGGGGCCGCGAGGCCCTCGACCATGGTGTCGAGCCACATCGTGATCTCGGCCAGCTCGACGGCGGTGGCGTTGAGGTCGACACCGTAGACGTTGTGCAGCGCGATGTACGCCTTGACCTTCTGCAGCTCCTTCTGATAGCGGTCGGGGTCGATCTTCCGGCCCACCTCGGCCTGCCGGCGACGCAGGTACTGCTCGGCGAGCTGCCGGACCGCCTCGATGGCGAAGGCGCCGGAGCCCAGCGCCGGCTCGCAGATGGTGAGATCGAGGATCTCGGCCGCGGTCGTCTTGTGCCCGTCCTGGTCCAGCAGCTCCTCGAGGGCCTGGCTGACGGTGAAGCGGGTCAGCACCTCGGGGGTGTAGTACGACGCCGACTGCTGGCGCTCACGCCCGGCAAGCCGGAACACGAACTCGCCCCGCCGGTGGACGACCGGCTTGCTCTCCCCGGTCACCGTATCGATCTCGCGGACGAAGTCGTCGGGCGCGATGTCGCGGGCCCGGTCGACCGGCACCACCCACGACCCCTTCGAGGGATCGCCACCCTTCGCCACCTCGTAGAGGTCGGTCTCGGCGAAGAAGCCGGTGTAGGACATCAGGCCCTCGTAGACGGCCCCCAACTGGTTGATGCCGAGGGCGGCGTACGAGATGTAGCCGCGGTCACGGCCGCGAGCCTCCTTGGTCAACAACAGGTGGCTGAACACCTTCTGCAGCGCCTCGTTCCCGAGGCCGACCTCGTCGATGAGCGCGGTCGCCTCGGGGCGGAAGAGGTCGGCCCGCAGCGCGTGGAAGGTGAGCGCGTCGGTACGCACCGTCGTGACCTCTGCGGCTGAATCCTCGCCGTCGGCGGCCGGAGCCGCCGGGGGGTGCCCCTGGTCGACCAGGTGGAACAGCACACGCAACGAGTCGTACAGGTGCGTGCCGTTGCGAGCCTTCTCCGTACCGAGCTTCACCAGCATGAGCTCGCGGATGCGGTCGAGGCCGTAGCCCAGGTCGTAGTCCTCCACGCCGACCGGGAGCACGCCGAGCTCCGGGGTGGCCTCGGCGTAGAGCAGGAACAGGATGCGATAGAGGAAGCGCAGCGACTGGACCGCCAAGGGCTGCGCCTGGCTCTGCGGCAGCGGCGGAAGGCCCTGCGCTGCCCGGCGCTTCACGACCTCGTTGGCGATGATCTCGACCGACAGCCGGACGCCCTCGCGCAGGCCCTGGTCGACCTCGACCGTGTGCTTGATCGACTCCTCGAAGGTGGCGTGCCACCAGACGGCGCCGTCGGCGTCGGGGGCGATGGACTCGGCCGACAGACAGGTCAGGAACCGGTCGATCTCGCCGCCCCGGCGGGTGTCGTTCCGCTCGCAGACGAGCTGCAGGTCGACCGCGAGGTATCGCCCCTCGGCCCAGCGCTCCTGCTCCAGCAGCAGAATCCAGCGCCCGGCCAGCACGAGCACCAGGGCGGGGGCGTCGTCGGCCACGAAGAGCGTCGACGCCAGCCGGGCCGCGGACGTGATCTCCTCGCCGTCCTCGACCAGCCGCACCGGCTCGGGCAGCGTCACGGCGTCCTTGCGGAGCAGGTCCTCCAGCGCGAGCACCGGCCGCGCGAGCACGACGGCCAGCGGCGACTCGGTCATTCCGGCCTGACGGTAGCGACGAAGCGGGCCGTGCTCCTCGGCCACCAGACCGTGCCGGTCGAGCTCGAGGATCTCCAACAGTCGCGTGTGGATGGTCGCGGCGAGCTCGTCGGCCCCGGCGGCGGCCTCGGGGTCCTCCTTGCGGTCGAGCATCTCGCCCAGCCGGGACAGGTCGAGCTCCAGCCTGGCCCGCTGGGTGGTGAACCGGGACAGCGGCGTCTCCCGGCCGGCCTTCGCCTCGGCGTCCCAGGCCGCGCGGCGGGCGAGCACCCGGGCGTGGAACGACTTGGCCTTCGCGTCGGTGGTGAAGTAGTGCTCCGAGATCCAGCCGTCACCGATGATGATCGCGTCGCTCACGCTTCCTCCTCGCCGACCACCACGACCAGCGGCCGCACCAACTGCCGGTCGGGCTTCATCGCCGCCACGAGTTCCTTCTCCTGGTCCACGCTCGCCCGGTGTTGCTTGAGCGCCGTCCGTCGTCGAGCCACCGCGTCCGCGGCCCGGTTCCACTCGTCCAGCCGGTCCGACCAGGCGGCGATCCGCTGGGCCACGTCCTCCTCGACCGCCCGCACGACGGTGCGCATGACCCGGCTCGCCTCACGCACCGCGGGTGCGATCAGCGCCTGCAGTCCGTCGGTCCGGACCGGGCCCGGGTTGGCCCGCTCGCGGTCGAGTCCGACCGATGCCAGGGCCTCCCGCGCCGACGCGTGGGGCCGGATGAATGGCTTGCCCTCGCTGCCCGCTGGGAACTCCGCGGTGAGCCAGGACGTGGCCACGACCTGACCACGCTGGTTGGTCAATGTGCCGAGTAGCACCACCGTCGGTACCGCGACGTCTCCTCGGACGGCGAAGACCTGGTTGCGGTCGAGGCTCGCCAACGCCCGGTCGGCCGCCCAGTCGAGCACCGGGTGCAGGGGTGCGAGGTAGTGGGCATCGGGCCAGGAGATACGGTCCTGCTGTCGGGCCGCGGCGAGCCGGTCCTTGCCTCGCGCCAGCGTCGTCGCCAGTACCAGCCGCTCGGTCACCTTCCGTTCGGATAGGTAGCTCTGAGGCAGCACCTCCAGCCGCTGCGCCAGGTCGGGCGGTGGCGTGAGCTCGACCGTGCCGAAGGCTTCGTCCCGTCGCCAGCCCACTCCACCCTTCGCCACCGGAGCCGACGGGTCAGGGGCGAAGGCCACCTCCAGCGCGTCCTGCAGGAAGCTGACGTCGTCCGGGTACAGGCCGGTGCCGTAGGCGGACTCCGGGGCCTGGGTCGACGGGGCCGTCACCTTCGCCGTTTGGGCATGCAGTCCGTTCGGGCCGAAGATCCGGGCGAAGAGGCCGCCCACGTCGTCGCGGGCCGCGACCTGCTCGACCGGCGGCACCACCTCCTCCAGCGACTTCCGGCCGGCGAGCACCTGACGGATCTGTTCCTCCTCGGCCGCGACGTCGTACTGGCCCATGAGTGAGGCGGCGTCGCCGAGAGCCTGGTGGGCCTCGTTCTCCTTCTCGATGAGCTTGGCCAGGATCCGCACGTCACCGCCGAACCGCTCGGTCCCCGGGTCGAGCAGCAGCGCGGTGATGCGGGGCGGCTGCTTCTGGCCGTACCGGTCGATGCGGCCGTTGCGCTGCTCGATCCGGATCAGGCTCCACGGAATGTCGAAGTGCACCAGTTCGTGGCACAGCGGGTGCAGGTTGACCCCCTCGGAGACCACGTCGCCAGCGACCAGGACCCGGACGGGGGCCTGGGCCTGCTTGAACTGCTCGACGATGCGCTGCTGCTCGTCGTCGGCCATCGCCCCGTGCATCATCTCGACCGCCTCGGCCGGCAGGTCGAGGTCCTGGGGCAGCATCCCGCGCAGCCACTCCAACGTCTTGACCCGCTCGGCGAAGACCACCACGCGCGTCGGCGATCCCGGGCCGACCCCGATCTTGCGCAGATGGGTCACCAACGCCTCGTACTTGGCCGTCGGCTGGCGCAACGTCACCGCGTTGAGCTCCCGCAGGCGCTCCAGCGCCGATCGCTCCTGTTCGGCCCGTGCCGGGTCGACCGCCTTCCGCCGCACGAGGTCGTCGAGGCGGCTGAGCCGTTCCTGGATCGTCTGGTCCAGCGCCGCAGGGGAGGAGAGGAAGGCCTTGGCCAACGTCCACGGGAACAGGGAGGCGTTCTCGCCGCAGTACGGGCTGCGGCCGGAGGCTGGCCAGAGCCACACCTGCTCCAGTTCCTGCGCCACCGCCGTCTCGGCCGGCGTCGCCTGCACCAGAACGTTGTTGGGCTCCTGGCGAGGCGCCCAGTCGCTGCCGACCTGGCTCGCCACCTCGGGGCTGTTCCGGTGCCGGCGGATCACCAGGCGCGCGATCTCGCTCTCCACCAGTTCGCCGTCGGGCTGCACCGCCGTCGGGTCGAGCAGGCGGATCAGCTCGGCGAACGACTCGCGCCGTCCATTGTGGGGAGTGGCCGAGGCGAGGATCAGCGCCTCGGTGCGCTGGGCCAGCAGCCGGGCCAGGGTGTTGTTCAGTGTGTCCTCAGTGGACAGGTTGTGGCACTCGTCCATCACCACCACGTCCCAGCGGTGGCGGCGCAGATGGGCGGCGTACCGCTCGCGCTTCAGTGTGTCCGTGGAGATGATGACCCGCTTGTAGTACGTGAACGGGTTCCGGGTGGCGGGCAACTTCTGCCGCACCCGCTCGATCCCGGCCTTGTCCAGTCGCACGAAGGGGAGGGCGAAGCGGGTCCATAGCTCCTGCTGGGTCTGCTCCAGGATGTGTCGGGGCGTGACGATCAGGATGCGTTCGCCTCGGCCCCGTCGGACCAGCTCCGACAGGATCATCCCGATCTCCAGCGTCTTGCCCAGGCCCACCGCGTCGGCGAGCAGGATGCGGGGGCGCAGGTTCGCTGGGTCGAGGGCGCGGCGCACCGCCGTCTGCTGGTAGGGCAGAGGGTCCAGCAACCCGCCGGTGGCGACCGAGAGGGAGGAGTCCATGAGCGGCACGGCGGTCTTGCGATACGTCGACTCCAGCCACAGCCGGGCCAGGCGGTACCGCGGGCTCGCGTCGGCCACCACCGTCGCCTTCGCGGGGTCCAGCACCTTGATCTTGTCGAGGCTTGTGTAGAAGGCGGCGGTCGTGTCGCGGACCAGCTCGCTGAGACCCTGGACCCGCACGAGGAGGCCGTCGGCCGTGTGGTCGACCTTCTGGACCAGCCACTCCTCGTCCCGGATCACGACGACCGAGCCGTGCACCAGTCCCAGGTTCTCGGAATCCGTCATTACTGCCGATACCCTCCTCCCATGACCTCGACGGTCACCGCGCTCGACGCGGCCACGTCGGCTCGGATGAGCCGCATGCCCCGCCGGTCCACCGGCCCAGAGCTCGCGCTGCGGCGGGAGCTGCACCGACGCGGCCTGCGGTACCGGGTCGACCACGCCGGCCTGCCGGGGCGACCCGACATCGTGTTCACCCGGGCCCGGCTCGCGGTGTTCGTGGACGGGTGCTTCTGGCACCGCTGTCCCGAGCACGGCACGCTGCCCCGCAACAACGCCGCCTGGTGGCTGGCGAAGCTGGAGCGTAACGTCGCCCGCGACCGCGCCAAGGACGAGGCGTTGCGGGCTCTCGGCTGGACCGTCGTCCACGTGTGGGAGCACGAGTCGCCGGTGGCCGCGGCCGACCGGATCGAGGCGCAGTGGCGGATGCTCACAGCGTCGTGTCCCGCAGGTAGCCCGTCACGCCGAACAACGTCTCACGGTTGAGGAAGCGGTTGAAGTAGCGGCACGACGGCTCGCCCAGGTGTACACAGGCCGCGCAGGCGCCGCTGCCTCGGCTGCAACCGGGGTCGAGCGGGCAGCGGTGCTCGGCATGGACGAAGTTGGTGAGCAAGGAGTCGAGTTCGGACTCGAAGACCGCCTGGAGGCCACCGAGCACGAACTCGCCTCTCGGCGCGGCGTAGACGAAGAACCCCAGGTGCAGCGGCACAAGGTACTCGCTGAGCGCGTCCCGCTCGATGCCGGAGAAGACCGCGGTCTGCCGGATGAACCGGTGGGCGTAGGTATGGACGAGCTGAAGCAGATCGCTGCCCACCGTGGCGCGCTCCGGCACCTCGTCGCGGCGGTCCGGGATGTCGGCCGCCTCGATGATGGCGATTCGGGCGTCGACCGGGTCCGACCATTCCCGGAGGGTGTGCCCACGCCGGGCCAGCCAGCGGGCCACCCGGGTCGGGTCGAGCCGGATGAAGAAGGCTTCGGTCTCGGCCAGGCTGCCGTAGAGGCGGTAACCGCCGTGGCGGCGACGGAACGGTATGAGGGTGCACTTCGCTGGGTCGTCCTCGCCGCGGGTGTAGCCGTACATGGCGTTGAGGACGGGGAAGCGGTCCACCAGATCGACGCCGTCGATGCCGGCCCGACGCATGGCAGCCGGGTAGCTCATCCGGTACCGCTGGCTGAGCACGTCGTTGGGATCGGACGTGCGCAGGGCCGACGCCGGTTGGCGACTCTCGGCGAGCGCCATCGCGATGCTGACCGCCTCGCGCTCGGCCTCCTCTCGACGGTCGGCCGGCAGACGGTCCACGGCCAGACCGCCTGGCTGGGCGAGTTGGCCCGCCTCCTCGGCCTGGGCCGCCATCTTCTCCGCGAACGTCCGGTCGATGCCCTTTCTGACGAGCTCCTCGATCAAGTCGTCGCGGGTCAAGGGAGCGGTCACGTCCCGCGGGCTGTTCACGACCAGCCCGTCCACGACCCAGACCAGGGCTTTGCGCGGTCCACCGTGGAGGTTCAGCTCGTTCATGTGCTCCGGCCGTGGTGGATTGATCACGACCATGCCGCGCGGAGCGTAGATCATCCGGGCCTTGTGTACGTTCCAGCGGACCTGGCCACCCCCGCAGTCGCAGGACCGGAAACCCAGGCCGCGCATCGTCTCCACATGACACTCTGGACACTCGAACACGATGTCCTGGACCTTGGCGCTGAGCGGACTGACCATGCGCACGTCGTCGTGCCTGGGGCAGCGCTTGATCCAGGGCTCGTACACCGCCCCGCATTCGTGGACGCCCAGGAAGTGCAGCTGGCCCCACTCGTCCTTCCCGCACGGGCACCGCCGGCCGATGGCATTGGGCTTGCCGATGCGCTTGCAGTTGCGGCACTTCCAGACCCGGGGAAACGCCTCGACGGTGACGCCCCGTTGTTCGTCCAACTCGACCACGTCGACGCGGGCGCCGCGAAGCAGGTCGGCCGCCATTCCGTTGTCCATCCCCCGGCTACTCCACGGGGCGATCTCCCGGAGCAGTTGCTGGCGGACGAGATGTCCGTCGATGTTGATCGGCACGGCGGCCGTCCATTCCTTGACGCGGTAGATCCGGCCCCCGATGTCGGCCGTCTGCTCCGGAAGGAACGACCGCAGGATCTGGCTGCCGCTGCGTTCGGTCAGGGCCATGGCGTCACCGTCGCCTTCACCGTCGGGCCTCGTGAATCGGGACCGTGGGTTCCACGTCCCGCAGACTTCGCATGGGCTCACGCGCACCGAGCACCTTCGGAAACTCCTTGGACAGGGAGAGGTCCCTCAGGTTGGCGAACCAGTTGGTCATCCACTGCATGATCTGGTCACGGTGCAGCGTGTCCTCCTCGCCATCAAAGCCCAGCAGTTCGATGATCGCCTGGGCCTCGGCGGGCGCTGTCATGTCGGATTCGTCAGCGTACTCGCGCAGTCTCGCCACCGTGGTCAACGCTCGCCGGCTGGCGGGTTCGCGGATCATGAGCGTGCGGGCGGCGACCAGGCCTGGCAAGGTCAGGTCGAGCACCCGTCGGCTGCGACGGGTGACGGGAATCGGGTCGACGAACCGGTCCCCTTGTTCGACGTACTGACGGAAGTGACGGAACGTCTCGGCGTCCCGCTCCCGTCCGATCTTGTGCAGCACGTAGACCAGCCCTGGGTAGCGACGACCCACCCGGGCCGTCGTCTGGATGAACTCCGCCGTCGTCAGCGGCAGACCGAGCATGACCATCGTGTTGAGGGCGTCCACGTCCACGCCGTGCGACAGCATCGAGGTCGCGACCACCACGTGGATGCGTTGGGCGAAGTCGTCCTCAGGATGCTGCAACCGGTGCAGCGTGGTCCGCACGTCGTCGAAGTTGGTACTACCGGTGAGCTGCGTGCTGGTGATGCCCTCCACGGTGCTGTTGCTGTCGAGGCTCCGCTCGGCGGCCTCGACGTCGTAGACGGTCGTGCCGTAGACGACGTTCGTCCCGTACATCTTGAGCAGCATGGGGACGTGGCGCTCGTCGATGTCTGCCTCGGTGCACACCGCGGGGGCGTCGTGGAGCAGCCGGCGGACACACCGCTGCAGCGCGTCGACCGTACGGTCACTGACGTGCTCCAAGGTCACTCCGCGCGGGGCGACCGCCACGAACCGGCGCAGCGGCCGGTTCGTCGGTCTGGTCCAGAACGACTCCCCGGCCCGGGGCCCAGGTTGCGGGAACACCCGGCCGCGCCGGCGATACAGCACGCCGACCTGCCGGTCGTAGCCCGTCAGGGTCGCGCTGCTCGCGACGATCTTCGCCTTGGTGCCAGTGATCTGCTCCTGCAGGTGGTCGAGCAGGCTCTCGTAGTGGGAGTCGACTGCGCCGAGACTGTCCCGCAGTAGGTGCAGCTCGTCCTGCAGCCGCAGCGACAGACCAAAAAGCTTCGGATCCATCGGCAGCGGCTGCGGTGTCCCGCCCCGGCAGTCCGGCACGAGGCATCCGTTCGGCGAAGAGCGCCTCGGCGCGTAGGTGAAGCCGTGCCCCCGGACGGAGCACAGGCCGAGCGGCGCTCCGACGAGGCCACGCATTGCCTGTTGCAGCCCGATCGAGGCCGCCTTGTCCAGCGTGCCGACGACCACGGTGGGCAGGAAGCGGAAGATCTCCTGGTCCACCACGAAGACCGGAAGTGGCTTACCCGTCCACACGCAGTCCGGGTTGGTACACAGGTGGTTGAGCCTCCACGTGGCCCGATCGAAGGACATCCGTAGGTTCTCGTCCCGGCAGAACGGACAGCGCAACAAGACCCGGTACTGGTCGGGCATGCCCGGGCTGTCGGGCGTGACCACGTCCTCCTCGGCCTTGGACGACGGAACGATCCTGTTCGGCGTGCTGCCCGTGCCGACCAGGAAGCCGAGGCTGAACGGCGAGCCACCCACTCCGTTTTCCCGTCGGACGAGTTCGGCCTGGGCGAGCGCGTCGGCGAACCGTTGCGTCTGCTGGAGGCTGAGTAGGCGAAGTGGGAACCGCGACCAGGCGGTGACGCCCATGCTCTTGCCCCGCAGGCGGTCGAAGAAGGCGGTCGTCAGCAGCAGGCCCAGGTAGGTCTCCGTCTTGCCACCGCCCGTGGCGAACCAGACGGTGTCGACCGTCTCGGCTTCGCGCTTGGGGTCCTTGAGGAACGGCAGCACGGAGAGCAGGAATCCTACCTGGAACGCGCGCCAGCTCTCGTACCTCCCCCCAGCGCTGCGCGCGATAGCCTGATTCATCAACTGAAATGCCCGCCGGATGAGCGGATCGTCGCGCAGCACAGCCAAGCCGGCACGCAGACGGTTCAGCTCGGCGAAGACCTCGTCCGCCGCGTCCTCCGCCTCTTTGCGCATCTCCGGCGTCCAGCCGTCCTCCACCGCGCGGCGCTGCAACACGGCGGCCGACCAGTGCGCCTCGTCGTACTCGGCGAGCGCCTCGACCAGTTCGGTCAGCGGCGGCAGTGGGTCGGTCGCGAGCCTCTCGAACGACAGGTCGGGCTGCGGCTCGCGGCCGTTCCAGTAGTCCGGCCGGTACGTCTGCACGGTCACGGTGTCGGTCGTGCGGAACACGCCGGGAGCCGGCTGCTCCACTCCGACGTTGATGCCGTAGGCCGGGACGTTGCGCCGGTAGCGGAAGCTGTCCGGCAGCGCCTCCAGTTGGAACGGCACGGTCTCGAGGCCGGCGACCTCGATTTGCGTCTCGAAGAGGTGGCTGCCGGCCGGTCCGGCCCCGTCCTTCGGGCTCGTGTTGACCAGCTGGACCACGAGCTCCGTCCGCTCGTGCCAGTCCTCGACCTCCACCCGGACCTCGGCGGACAACCCGGGTGCGCCGACGGCGGCGAAGGCGGCCTCGATCTGCTCACGCCCGAAGGCGGTCCGGGCGCCGTCGACCGTGACCGCCACCGGCACCTCGATGGGCTGCGTGCGGTGCCAGGTGCGTTCTTTGGCCTTCGCCCCGTCGCTCACCCAGGCACACGCCCGCACGGTCACCGTCATCGACCAGGGCGGACCGCCGGCCGGCCGCAGGCGGATTCCGATGGCGCACGGGTCGAGCCGCTCGTAGCGGTCGTTGACGGGGCCGGAGCGGACCTCGTCTTCGGCGGCCAGCCGTCCAAGCCAGAAGGTCGCGGCAGGATCCACGGTGAGCGTGTCGAGCTTGTCGCCCCGGCCGGCCGCGATCACCTGCTCGTCCAGCCATTCCACGAACCGTGCGCAGGCCTCTTCTTCGGTCTGGTGGCCTGGCGTGGTCATCCTGCTCTCCTTCCGTCAGCCGCCTGTGTGGACGGGACCTCGCCGAGGTGGATCGCCCTGAGCGTACGATCGATTCGAAGTATGTTGATTGATCGTGCCTCGATCTGACGGATCCGTTCGCGGGTGACACCGAAGTCCAGCGCGATCGCGTCCAACGTTTCTCGCTCGCCAGTGTGGAACCCGTACCGGCGTTGGAGTATCGTGGCCTCCCTTTCGGTGAGGGTTGCCCGCATGATGCGCTCGATCTCCGCCCGGTGCATCACTTCGATCACGATGTTCGCCGGGTCGGTGCGGCCGTCGCGTTGGTCGTCGGTGAGGATCACGTCGGAGAGCCGGAGGTCGCCCTCGTCCCCCAGCAGCGCGTCCAGGCTGGCGACGGGCCGCATGAGGTCCAGCAGGGCCGCCACCGCCCCCGGCTCCAAGTCGGTGGCGTCGGCGATCTCCTCGACCGTAGGCTCGCGCCCGAGACGTTGTGCCAGCCTCCGCGCGACCCTGCGGACCTTGCCCATCTTCTCGAGGGTGTGTACCGGGACCCGGACGGTCCGACCCGTGTTGGCGATCTCCCGCTCGATCGACTGCCGGATCCACCACGTCGCGTACGTCGAAAACTTGAAGCCCTTCGAGCCATCGAACTTGTCGGCCGCCTTTAGCAAACCGAGGTTGCCGGCCTGGATGCGGTCGGCCAATTCGACTCCGCAGCCGTCGTACCTCGGGTGACGCGCGATCGACACGACGAGGCGGAGGTTCGCGCACACGAGCTCGGCCCAGGCCCGCCGGCCGTCGTCCACTCGTCGGCGGAGCTGAGCGGCGTCCGGTCGTTCCGAGCCGCCGTCGGCGTCGAGCTCCTGCTGCGCGGCGAGCCCATCCTCGCGCAGGGCCCACAGCTCCACCTCACGTTGCGGAGTGAGCAGGGAGTACTGGGTGATCTCGTCGAGGTACCGGCCCAGGAGGTCCAGGTCGCGGAACCTGCGCCGGGGCACCCCGGCGTCGTCCGGCCGGAGCGGGATCTCGGCGGTGGTCCGGGCGTCGGACAGCTCGACGCCGGCCGCCTCGAGATGGCGGATCACCTCGCTGACCTGGGTGGCCGACAGGCCCCGGGTGACGGCCAGCATTGCGACCTCGCCTCGCGTGAGCCTTCCGCTGCGGACCCAGTCGCCGAGAAGATCCTCGAAGGCGGCGGCTACGGCGGGATCGGCGATCACCGGCGCCGGTGGTCCAGGGTCGTCGTCGAACAACCAGTCGAAGACGTCCGGTGGATCGTCGTCGTCCGGATGTCCGAGGACGACCGAATCAACCTCGTACATTTCGGAAACCTGGGCTCCCTCGGCACTCGCGTCCCGCGAATCGACAAAGGAATCACTACTATCCGAGACCGGTTCCGGACTGTCGAGCTGGCGACTCTCGACGGCGGATCGGACGGCGACTCGGCGAAGAGGATTCTTCCATTTGCGGCCGTGAGGATTCGAGAAAGCTGGGCCGGGGTCCAATCGAGCTCGCCGCCGCACCGTCACCATCGGCCCGTCCTCCCCGTCAGCGACAACCTTAGCGGCCCGCCGTGGAACCGAATTCGTTACGCGAATGCCGAATCGACGTCGGCCGTGAAGTGAGACACATCATGTACCTGGTCACCGGCCTCTCGTGGTAGGACACGCGGGCCGGGCTCGCGGTCCGGCGGTTCTTGGTCAACTAGAGTCTTGGCGTGGCTCGGCGCACTCCTGTGGTGATCTCCGCCATCGACCTGTTCTGCGGGGCCGGCGGGCTCTCCTACGGGCTGAAGAAGGCTGGGATCCGAGTCGTGGCCGGCATCGACGTGGACGTCACCTGTGCCTACCCCTTCGAGGAGAACGTGGGCGGCCGGTTCCTCAACCGGGACGTCCGCGACGTGGGCGGCGACGAGCTGCTCGCGCTCTGGCCACGCCGCTCCGTCCGGGTCCTGGCCGGCTGTGCGCCCTGCCAGCCCTTCTCCCCGTACCGTCGGGGCGCCGACACCTCCCGGGAGGCGGAGTGGTCGCTGCTGGACGAGTTCGGCCGGCTCGTCAAGGCGACGCTGCCCGACGTCGTGACCATGGAAAACGTGCCCCGTATTGGGACGAAGGCCGTCTTTCGGAATTTCGTCGACACGCTGGAGCGCTGCGGCTACCACGTCCACTGGCGGTCGTGCTTCTGCCCCGCCTACGGAGTTGCTCAGTATCGTCGTCGACTCGTGCTCCTGGCTTCGCTGCACGGCGAAATCAAGGTCCCCGAAGGCACCGTCCGGCCGGAGGAGTTTCGTACGGTTCGGCAGGAAATCGGAGGGCTGCCGCGGCTGCGTCACGGGAGTCAGGACCCGGACGATCCGTTGCACAAAAGCCGGCGACTGACCGCGGTCAACCTCGCGCGAATCAAGATGTCGAAGCCGGGCGGGACGTGGGAGGACTGGGATCCGGCGCTGCGGGCGCCGTGCCACCGAAAAGGATCTGGAGCCACCTTTCGCAACGTGTACGCCCGGATGTCGTGGGACGAGCCGTCGCCCACCATCACGACGTTGGCGTACAACTTCGGCACGGGCCGGTTCGGCCACCCCGAGCAGGATCGGGCGATCAGCCTCCGCGAAGCGGCCATGTTGCAAAGCTTTCCGCGCAAGTACAAGTTCGTACCGCCGGGTGCGCCCGTGCAGTTCGCTCCGCTCGGTCGGTTGATCGGCAACGCGGTGCCCCCCCGACTGGCCGAAGCGGTCGGCAAGCGGATCGCCGACCATGTGCGCGAGGTCGTGCGTCGCTAACTGAGACAGTCGTCGCGAGCGCCGCTGGTCCCCTCGGTCTGATCCTTGGTTTGCGACGGTCAATGCAGACGCCTTCCGGGGTGGTTTGGAGAAGGGAGGCTTTGGCGGTTGGCAGGCGTGCGCGGCGTTTCGTCGGATTGACGTCCGACGGATTGCCGGTGATTGCTGGAAGCTGCTGGATCAGGCTAGTATCCGCGCGTGGATCTGTCAATCGAGGAGCTCGAGCGCCATATCGACGAGCTGCGGGCCGACATGCGGCGGGCGGCCCAGGCCGGCGACCGGGTCCTGGTCGAGGAGCTGCGGGAGGAGCTCCGGGAGGCCCAGGCCAGCTGGGAGGAGGCCCTGACGCAGGTCGCGGCCCGGACGCCGGCGGCTGACGGTAGGCCGGCCGCAACATCGGTGGCGCCCAGGGCCCGGGGAGAGGCGATCGGCCGAGGGGTGCGGGGCTCGCTGCTGCCGTTGCGGGAGCAGGTGCACCACGCGCTCACGCTGCTCACCGTGCCGGCGGCCCCGCGGCTGATCGTCGCCGTCCACCAGGCGTTCTTCGGGACGGTGATCCCGAACTCGCGCCTGACCAGCCTGCGGCGGGACGAGGAGCGCAGCTTCCGGGCGGCGCCGTTCGCCCGACCGTACTACCTGTGCCCGGCGCTGACCGCCGACCGGCTCGGTCCGTCACGGGGATTGCTCTCGATCTCCACCTGGCCGATCGCCGAGCGGATCATCGGGCCGCTCAGCCCCCGGGTGCACTTCCTGACCGCCGCGATCAAGGTGGCCGAGGCGATCGCGCGCACCCCCGAGCCGCGGCCCGAGGCCCTGCGGCTGCTGGCCCGGTTCGCCGCCAACATCCCCGGCGGCGCCGACGGGTCGGGGCCCGGGACGGTCATCGAGGCCGCCCGGGCCGAGCTGGCGATCCACGAGGAGGCTGACCGCATCACGCGGGAGGAGGCGGGGAAGCGCGCGGGCCGCCTCACCGACGTGCAGCGCCTGTTCGGCGTCCGCTTCGAGGTGGTGTCCGTGGTGGAGGACGCAGGGTGACCAACGACGTGCAGGAGCGGCTGCGCCGCATCCGGGGCGGTGGCGAGCCGAAGCGCCACAACGCCCGCACGATCGCGGCGCTGACCACCAACCCCGGGTGCTCCCGACGGGCCGTGTTGGACGCGGCCGGGGTGGACAAGGCCAAGCTGGCCCGGCACATCGGCTTTCCCAGCCAGTTCGGGCAGAGCCAGTTCGCGCTCATCCGGGGTTACCAGTTCGAGGCCCAGGTCAAGGCCGACGGCTGCGCCGAGCTGATCACCCTGCTGCGCGCCCACCTGGGCCTGACCCTGCCCGAGGTGTCCTATGAGGACCTCAACGACGTCGCGGGCAACGACGACAACCGGCTGCGTCACCGGGAGACGAAGAACAAGCTCGGTCGGCGGGACGACCCCGGCACGCTCTTCGACCACCCCATGCTCACGCTGAACGTCGCTGGGCAGGACGTCTTCCTCGAGCCGGACCTGATCGCCTTCCAGATCAAGGGCAAGTTCCACATCGTCGAGATCAAGTCGTTCGCCGTCATTGACGGGCAGGCCGACGGCGCGAAGGTCGCCGCCGCCGCGATCCAGTCGGCGGTCTACGTGCTCGCCCTGCGCAACCTGCTCGTGGAGAAGGGCTTCTCGCCGGACGACGTGTCGCACAACGTGATCCTGGTGACCCCGAAGGACTTCTCCAACCAGCCGATGGTGACCTTCGTGGACGTCCGCAGGCAGCTCACCGTGCTGCAGCGGCAACTGTCCCGGCTGACCCGCATCGAAGACCTCCTTGAGCTGGTGCCCGAGCGGGTGTCGCTGTCGCTGGACGCCGACCCGGGCGAGGTCGCCTTCGACCTCGGCAGCATCGAGCCGCGGTACATGCCGGAGTGCCTCAACACGTGCGAGCTGGCCCGGTTCTGCCGGCACGAGGCCCAGGGCAGTACCTACGCGATGGGCCGCACGGTGATGGAGGACCTCGGCGGCGTCGACACGGTCGCGGCCGTCCTCGACCTCGCCCGGGGAACGCGGGAGCCGGCACCCGACCAGGTCGAGGTGGCGGCCCTGCTCCGTCTCGCCTGGTCGCTGCGCGAGGAGTCGCTCGGCACCGCCGCCTGACCGAGCGCCTGCCACCGCGTCGTTGATTCGACGCGTCTCCAGGGGATGCTGGGGATTGCTGGAAGCTGCTGGAGCAGCTAAGGTCTCCCCATGCGTTGATGTCACGGGAGCGGGCATGACGACGTTGACCTCGCTGGCGCGGGCGCGCGCGTACGAGCTGGGTCGGGCCGTACGCATCACGACCCGCCGCCACGTGCACGTCGGCAACCGGCCGCTGGTGTTCGTACCGCTGGCCATGGCCGGTGAGGCGAACGCGCCGTTGGCCTGCCTCGTCGGCGACACGCCAGCGGCGCCCCGACTCCTCGTCGTCCCCCAGCCGCGCAACCGCGACCTGCGGTTCGCGTTCGTCGCCCAGCTCGCCGAGTCGGTGCTGACCTATGTGGACAGCTTCACCACCTCCATGGATCTGGTGAAGGACGCGGCGGTCTTCACCGACGCGCCGCAGCTTGTGGTGGCCAACCCGGCCGCGGTGGAGTTCACCCGACTGCTCGGCCGGTCGACCCGTTTCCGCCGCCCGGACGGGCCATACCCGGTCGCGCCCACCGTGCCGCTGCTGGGGCGCTGGCTGACCTGGTTCGCCGACGCCGCCGACCGCCCGGGATCGTCGCTGGTGCTTCCGTTGACGACCGTCCTGTCCGACCACTGGGCGACCGGCCAGAGCGCTCTGGAGGACGCCAACCTCGCCGCGCTCATGGGCTGGATCGATCCGTGGGACAACCTGACCGGCCAGCAGGCCGCCGAGCAGGCCGAGGACCCGACCCGGTGGCCGCCGGCCGGCCCGGCGACCGACCCGGAGTTCGACAACCGGGTCCTGGCCGAGCTGATCCGGGCGTACGACGTCGCGCCCGACGACGACGCGCGCGCCCAGGCGGTCACGGCGCTCGAAGACGCCCTCCGATCCCAGATGGAGCCGACGTGGCGGCTCATGTGGCGGGCGATCGAGCTGCTGCGCGCGATCGAGCCGGCGTCCAGTGTGGAGCACCGCTGGCTGCGGGACCGGCGGGAGTTCACCGCCCAGGTCGAGTACTGGCGCGACGGCGGCGCACCACAGCCCAAAGTGGACCACGCCGTGCGAGCGGCCCAACGGCTGGCCCGGCTGGAGCAGGAGCTCGAGGAGTACACGGTGGAGCGGGCGTTCGACGACGAACTCGCGATGGCCGAGTATCGACTTTCCGGCGACGCCTTCCGCGGCCGGGTCGTCTCGGTCGACGCGACCCGGGTGGACACGTCGGGGAAGCGACGCCGGCCGCGCCCGCACATCGTGGTGGCGACCCGCGACCCCGTACGGCTCGAGCCCGGGACGATCGTCCGGTCACCGACGCGCCCCAACCAGGACTGCCGGGTCGTCGCCGTGGCCCCGCTGGCGGCCCGCGACGGGCCGGATATCTTCGTGCCGACCGCCGTGACGCTGGAGCTGACCAGCGGAATGGGGCGGGCGGCCACCCCGGCGCCCGGATCCGTACCTGAGGTGGGCGACGAGCTGTGCTACAGCGCCCTCATCAAGACCGTCCGGCCGGCCCCGCAGTTTCCGTCCCGGGAGGAGACGCCGTGGACGCACGGCGGGCCACCGGCACCGTACGTCTCCGATGAGTCCGCCGTCGAGGATGCCGGGGAGGACTGGTCATGACCGGCGGCGGTCCGGGCTGGACCGGCGACACGGCCTCGGCCGCGGCGGAGCGGGTAATCGCCGCCGTCCTGGCGGACCTGCGCGCACCCTCGGCCCGAGGCGTCGTCGTGGACTCGCCACCCGGCGCCGGGAAATCGACCCTGGTCGTCCGGGCCGCTCGGGAGCTGGCCGCGGGCGGAACCCAGGTCATGATCGTGGCCCAGACCAACGAGCAGGTCGACGACCTGGTGCACCGGCTCGCCGACGCCGATCCCTCGCTGCCGATCGGTCGGCTCTCTGCGGCGGACTATCAGCCCACGCCGCGGGTCGCCCAGCACGCCAACGTCACCGTGGACACCGCCGTCAGCCACCTGCGGGGATCGGCGATCATCGTGGGGACCGCCGCCAAGTGGACCCACGTCGCCGACGGGGTGTGGCCATGGGCGATCGTCGACGAGGCGTACCAGATGCGCTCGGACCTGCTGCTGCGCATCGCCAACCGCTTCGAGCGGGCGCTCTTCGTCGGCGACCCTGGTCAGCTCGATCCATTCTCGACGGTGGAGACCACGCGCTGGCTCGGGCTCACCTGGGACCCGATGCAGAGCGCGGTCGCGGTGCTGCTGCGCCACAACCCCGACATCCCGGTGCACCGCCTGCCGGTGTCGTGGCGCCTGCCCGCGTCGGCGGCCGAGCCGGTGTCGAAGGCGTTCTATCCGTTCGCGCCGTTCGAATCGGGTACCGCGGAGGGGGAGCGGCGGCTGACCTTCCAAACGGCGGCAATCGGTGCCTCGGCGGTGGACCGCGCCATCGAGACCGCGGCCGAGACCGGCTGGACCCTGTACGAGCTGCCCCCACGCCATACGCTGCGGACGGATGCCGAGGCGGTCGCGGCCTGCGCCGCTCTGGCGGAGCGGCTGCTGCAGCGCGGACCGCTGGCGTTCTCACCCGATCGGCTGCCCTCGGGGGAACAGGTGACGCCCGATCGCATCGCGATCGGGACCGCCCACCGCGACCAGGCCGCCGCGATCCGGCAGGCCCTGGGGGCCACCGCGCAACAGATCACTGTGGACACCGCGAACCGGCTGCAGGGGCGCGAGTACGACGTCACCATCGTCCTGCACCCACTCTCCGGACGCCGCGACGCCACCGCGTTCCACCTGGAGTCCGGACGCCTGTGCGTGCTCACCTCTCGCCATCGGCACGCGTGCATCGTCGTGGCCCGGGCCGGGATTCAGGAGCTCCTCGACGCCCACCCCTCGACCGAGCCGGTCCACCTCAACGTCCCGGTCAAGTTCCCCGACGGCTGGGAGGCGAACCAAGCCATCCTCACCCACCTGACCCCTTACAAGGTCCGGGCGTCATGAGCGCCTGTCGCAATCGACCAATCAGGACTGGCAGGAGTTCTCGCTTTCTGCATCTTGTTTATGGATATGGCAATCCCTAATATTGAGCAGAACCCGGTCCCGCTGTCCGACCGGTAGCCGGGACCCACTTCTCCCATCTGACGACTGGAACTTCGGAAAGCGATGAGGGGCATGACCTGTCCCAATATCGCCTCTTTCAACGTTCATCGGCCGGACTGGGAGCCTGCGAGATCGGCGCAACGACCGACTCAGGAGAGTACGTGACGACGTTCGACGAATTTTTCGTGTGTGCGACCGGGGTCGAGCCGTACGGCTATCAGCGGCGGCTGGCCGAGAAGGGATTGCCGCCGGTGCTGAAAGCCCCGACCGGCACGGGGAAGACCGCGGCGGTGATCCTCGCCTGGTTGTGGAGACGGCTGCACCTGCCTGACGCCGAGAGAAGGAACATCCCCCGTCGGCTGATCTTCGCGCTGCCTCAACGGACGCTGGTGGAGCAGACCGCGCGTGAGGTTACCCGGTGGCTGACGAATCTGCGGTCCTCGAGCGGGGACCGGACATGGCTCACCGAGGATGTGTCGCTTCACGTCGTCATGGGTGGCGAGGGGAAGACGCAGGGCGAGTGGCGGATCCGCATGGACAAGCCGGCAATCGTCGTCGGAACGGTCGACTCGCTCGTATCCAAAGCCCTCAACCGCGGCTACGGCATCTCCCGGGCGCTCTACCCGGTCGACTTCGCCCTCGTCACCAACGGGGCCCAGTGGGTGATCGACGAGGTCCAACTGTGCCCCGAGTCGACCACGACCCTGCGACAGCTCGCCGCCTTCACCGACCCACGCCGGGACAAGGCGTGGCGGACCGTCGAGCCGTTCGCGCTGACCTGCATGTCCGCGACGATCCCTCGGGCGCTCTTGGCCACAGTGGACAATCCGCTACCGTCCGACCACGAGATCGTCTCGATCGAGCCCGAGGACCGCGCGGGCGAGCTCGCGCAGCGCTTGGCCGCCGCGCGCACCGTACGTCGGCTGCCGATCGCCGCGAGCGAACCCAAGCCACTGGCCGAGGCCGTGCGGCAGCGGCACCGCCCCGGCACCCTCACTCTGGCCGTCCTCAACACCGTGCGGTCCGCCCGCGCGCTCTACCAGGAGATCCGAAAGGCGGGGACGCCCTGCACCCTGCTGCACTCCCGGTTCCGGGGCATCGACCGGGACAGGTTGATGGACCAGGTTCTCGCCGAGCCGGGGCCCGAGGGGCACATCGTCGTGTCCACCCAGGTCGTCGAGGCCGGGGTGGACATCAACGCGGCCGTCCTCGTCACCGAGGCGGCGCCCTGGCCGTCGGTGGTGCAACGGGCCGGCCGCTGCAACCGTACGGGTACGGTCGCCGACGCCGAGCTGTGGTGGTTCCCGCCGGCGAAACCGGAGCCGTACGACCCGGACGACATCGCGGCGAGCGTGGCCGAGCTGGACCGCTTGGAAGGTCAGGCGGTGACCGGCGAGGGCCTTCTGGCGTGCAACGTCACAGTCAAGGACCCGGCGGTGAGCGTGCTCCGTCGTCCGGACCTTTTGGCTCTTTTCGATACGGCCCAGGACCTCAACGGGGGCGACGTCGACGTGTCGCCGTACGTTCGCGACGCCGAGGATCTCGACGTCCAGCTCGCCTGGGCGCACTGGGATCCGGTTGACGACCATGGCCGGCCGCCGGATCGGGCCAAGCCGCCGGAGGCGCGCTACCGCTGCCGGGTCCCCGTCGGTGAGGCTCGCGCCCTGGCCCGCAGCAGGGCCATCTGGCGGTTCGAGCAGGGCGAGGGCGTGTGGTCGCGGGTCAGCGACGCGGCTCCGCCCCGCCCCGGCGAGGTCCTCGTCATGGCCGCCACCGACGGCGGGTACGACCCTGACCTGGGCTTCGATCCGTCGGTCAAGGCTCCGGTGCCCGAGGCGCCCGACCTGCCGCTCCGTCCAGATCGGACGGCCGGCGCCGACCCGACCGCCGGCACCGAGGACGCCTACCGCCAGGACGAGGCGAGCGTCGCTCAACGTCAGTGGATCAGCCTGCAGCAGCACAGCGACGACACCCGCGTCGAGGCCACCACGCTGCTGGCGGCCCTCCAGGTCGACCTACCGGAGCCGCTGGCCCAGGCCGTCGTCACCGCCGCCTACGTCCACGACGTGGGCAAGGCGCATCCGATCTGGCAGGACGCGCTGTGCCGCCTCGCGACCGAGGAGGAGCGGGAGCGTGTCGAGGCGGGCCGGCCCTGGGCCAAGTCCGCGTCACCCGAGGACCTTCGGTTCGAGGGAGGGGTGAAGTTCCGGCACGAGCTGGCCTCGCTGCTGTTGCTCGACGGCCCGCTGCATCCCCTGCTCGACGGGGTCGAAGAGCCGGACCTTGTGCGCTACCTCGTGCTGGCTCACCACGGCAAGCTGCGGGTGCAGGTCCGGGGGATCGACGACGTTGACGAGAAGGTGCTGCTCGGGCTGGAACAAGGCGCGGACGTGCCGGTGCCGTCGCTGCTCGGCCAGCCGGCGGGCACGTTGATTGTCGATCTCGATCAGTTCATCCCGGGCAGCGACCGGTCGTGGACCCGTCGCGTGCTCCGGCTCCGGGACCGGCTCGGACCGTTCCTGCTCGCCTATCTGGAGACGCTGGTCCGAATGGCCGACTGGCGGGCCAGTGAGACGCCCGGAGCGTCGCTCGTGGCAGCGAAGGAGGGGCAGTGACCAAACACGTCCTGAGCGGCATCCGGCCCGAGCCGCTCGCGTCCTACCTCGTCGGGCTCGGCGTGATCCGCGTCGTGGCGGAGCAGGCCGACGACGAGCTCTGCGCCTGGTGGGACGACGCCGGGTTGGTCGTCGAGACCACTGTGGACGATCTCGCCGGCTGGCTGGCCGAGACGTTCGTTCCGACGCCGGTGCTGCGGGCCTGGAACCCGGGCAGCGGCTTCGGCCTCGGCGACGGCGCCCCGTCGGCCGAGCTCGCTGAGTTACTTAAGAATCCCTCGCCGCGCCTGGACCCCTACCGGGCCACGCTGGCGGCAGCCCATCAGGCGGCGGCCCGCTACCGCAGCAAAGCGTGGAACAACGCGGACGTCGTTCGAGAGTTCCGCAACCGCTGCCCGGACGCGGCCCTGCCGTGGATCGACGCCGCCACCGTCCTGGCGGACAATGAGATCTTCTATGCCCCGTTGCTCGGGACCGGGGGTAACGACGGCCGGTTCGACTTCGCCGGCAACCTCCACCAGCACCTGGTGCGCCTGCTCGACCCCAGTCCGGCGTCCACGAAACGGCGGCTGGCGCTGGTCCGCGATCTGCTCAGCGGTGGGCAGACCGAGCCGTTGACGCCAGCGGCGATCGGCCAGTTCGACCCTGCGGCCGCTGGCGGTCGCAACTCGTCGCCCTTCGGCGCGGCCGACTCGCTAGTCAACCCCTGGACCTACGTGCTCATGGTGGAGGGGGCGCTGATGTTCGCCGCCACCGCGGCCCGCCGCAACCTTCATGACGCGGGGCGGGCCGCGATCCCGTTCACCGTCGCGCAGTCACCCGAAGGATCACCCAGCGGCGCCGACGAGGCTTCGCGCGGCGAGCTGTGGGCCCCGCTGTGGGAGCGCCCATTGACGTACGCGGAGATCCGCCACATCTTCGGCGAGGCCCGGGCCGCCTGGCGCGGTCGGCCGGCCCAGCAGGCGGTGGAGTTCTACGCGGCGACCCGGACGCTCGGCGTTGCCCGGGGAATCGACGCCTTCGTCCGCTACGGCATCCATCAGCGCAACGGCAAGAACCATTTTGCTGTGCCGATTGAAAGGGTGGTGGTCCGCAACCGTCCGGCGGTGGCGCTCGCGGCGCGCATCGAGGGGTGGGTCAATCAGGTCCGGCGGGGCGATGCGAGCACCGCCATTGGGCAGGCGGCGCGCCGGTACGACGCGGCGTACCTGGAGTTCGCCAAGACCGGTGATCCGATTGCGTTGGGGCGGCTGCTCGCCACCGTCACCGACCTGGAGATGGCGGTCGGCCGCAGCGGCCGGGCCCGGGAAACCGTACCGGTTCGGGTGCCACCCAACGCGCGACGATTCCTGGAGGTGCTGCGCTACGCCGAGTCGCCCGAGCTGCGCCTGGCCGTGGGGCTCGCCTCGTGCCGGACGCTGCGTGGCGCGGCTCCACCTCGGACGATGCGTCAGATCCTGCTCCCCGTCGACCGGGGCAGCGACGCCCGGAGTGGCACGAAACCACCGGTCGTCGCAGGGTTCGGCGTCCGCCCGCTGGAGCGGGTGCTGGCCGACGTCCTCGTCTGGCGGGCCCGCACCGGAATCGAGGAACAGTCCGATTCGGACGGTGACCGGTCGGTGCGGGGCGTGCTGACGTTCCGCCGCGGCGTCCCGGTTCCCGCCGCCGACCTGCACGCCTGGGTGCAACGGCGGGTCGACGACGACCTGCTGCTGATGTGGTTCAAGGCCTGCCTCGCGCTCGACTGGCGGGGCGTCCGTCCTACCTGGACGGAGCCACCCGCAGTCGAACTGCCGGTGCCGCTGCTCGGGATGTTGCACGCGTTGGCCCATGGCGTCATGGTCCGACAGGACGGCCACGACGACCGATCCGGGACGGTGCTGGGCCTGCAACCGGACTGGCCTCTCCGGCTCGCCGCCGGCAAGCTGGCCGACGTCCACGCCGAGGCCGCCCGGCGGCTCCGCCTGGCCGGCATCACCGTTGCCGACGCCGCCAGCGAGGCCGTGCTCCGTGATCTGGATGGGGCCCGCATCGCCGCGGCCCTCGTGCCCCGGTGTGCTCGTCCATCGGACGTGCTGACCAGCTACCTGTCGATGGCCGACGAGGAGCAGCCACCGGTTCTGACCGAAGACATCGACGAAGAGATGAGCCAGGATACCGAGGAGGAACTGACGTGACCACCAAGACCGACGCCCGTCGTGTGATCGAGGTCGTGCTGCGCCCCCTGGTGGGGCAGCGCTTCCAGCCCACCGGCTTCCCGGACCTCGGCGCGGCCGAGTTCGACCACGCCGACGGCGGCCGGGCCCTGCTTGTCGAGTCACCCCAGTCGATGGCGAACCGGCTGGAGGCCACGACCTGGGACGAGGCGCGTAATGACCAGGTCGCCGAGCTGGCGGCCCTGCCGTACGTGCGGATCCAGGACCCGTCCGGCGCCTTCCTGACGTCGAGCCGGCTCGAAGCCCACCGCCTCGCCAGCGCCTACATCATGGATGGCACGATCGACGGCAAGAAGGGCGTCGAGTGGCTGCCCGAGAAGCTCGGGCTTCAGAAGGGCAAGCCGCTCGACAACCGGGCGGTGGCGAGGGCGTGCTTCGCGCTCGACCCGCTCTCGCTGGTGCACGGCGTCTTCTTCGCCCGTAGCAGCTGGCCGTGGCAGCCGAAGGTGGCCCGGGCGGTGACGAGCTTCATCGAGGCGTATGACGTCAAACCGGCCGTGAGTGGCGGTGTGAAGCGCGACAGCGTCCACAACCAGGTCGACAAGGACCGGGAGAAGAAGCTCGGCACGGCCGAAGGCTACGGGTCGGTGCCGCACCACCGGGTGGAGTACACGGCGTCCAGCATCCGGGCGTACTTCGCCATCGACCGGACGCAGTTGCGCTCGTACGGTCTCTCGGAGGCGGCGACGGCCCTGCTGGAGGCGATCATCGACTTCGAGATCGGCACGTTGCTCGACAGTGGGCTGCGCCTGCGGACCGCCTGCGACCTCGAGGTGGTGGACGTGGTCCGGGGCGAGCGGCCCCAGGCGGCCGAGGCGGCGACACGCATCGCGGCTCTCGCCCAGGAGTGCGCGAGCGAACTCGGCCCGGTGACCGTCGTGACCTGGACGGGCAAGTAGATGGGTACCGTGGTCTCGGTGCGGTTCCCGCTGGGGCGCTACCACGCCACCCCGTGGGACCGCAACGTGAACGAGGGCGCGGTGGAGTGGCCGCCGTCGCCGTGGCGCATCCTGCGGGCCCTGGTGTCCACCTGGTACACCCGCTGGCCCGAGCTGCCGGCGCCGGTGCTGGACGGCCTGCTGCAGGCGCTCGGCGACCCGCCGGCGTACTGGACGGCACCGACGAAGCCCGGGCACACCCGGCACTACCTGCCCGACCTGGCCCACCGCAGCGGCGTTCCGGGCGGCACCGACAAGACCCTCGACCCGTTCCTGTCGCTGTCCCGTGAGGCGGAGTCGCATCTGCTGATCCGGTGGGAGGCGGACCTGACCGGTGAGCAACGGGAGGTGCTCGGCAAGCTGGTCGAGCTCGTGCCCTACCTGGGCCGAGCCGAGGCCGCGTGCGAGATGAGCCTGCTCGATGGCGACGTGCCGATAGATGAGACCTGGTGGCGTCCCGGCGGGCGCGGCAACGAGACGGTGCGGCTGCTCGCGCCGACCACACCGGTGCGCCGGCCGGTCCTCGAGCTCAGTACGGTGGCGGTCCGCAAGGCACGGCGGACGATGCCGCCGGATACCCACTGGGTGACGTACGCCCGACAGGTACTACGGGAGGAGCCGCCCCGGCCCGGCCGTCGCGAGCCATCCACAGTGGAGGCGATTCGCTTCGGCGTCCAGGCGGCGGCGCCGTTCAAGGCCACCCATGGTGTGCTGCTGGCCGACATCATGCACCGGGCGGTAACCAAAAAGCTCGCCGGTGGGCGGCCCGAGCTGCTGGGCCACGGTGGCGCCGCCACCAACCACCAGCACGCCCACTGGGTGCCGTTGCCCTCCGGGCCGGAGTCGGGCGCGGACATCGAGGGCCTGCTCGTGTGGGCGCCCGGCGGCATTCGGCCCGAGGAGGTCGCGGCGATCATCGAAACCCGGTGGCTGTCCGGCCGCCGCGGCGGGGGTGACGGCAGCGACGGGTACGAGCTGAAGGGATTCCCTAAGACGACGCTGCTGCTGCAGAGCGTCGGCCGGGTCGAGCAGGTCGCCCCCGAGCTGTGCGGACCGAGCCGCACCTGGCGGAGCCTCACCCCGTACCTGCCGGTCCGGCACTACAAGCGCTCCCGCGGATCGTACGAGCAGTTCCTCGAAGAGGACGTGCGGCGGGAGCTGCAGTACCGGAACAAGCGGACGGAGGTCGAGGTGGTCCGTTTGCCCGAGCTGGACCGGTGGGCCATGGCGTTCCGTCGCTACCGCGCCGACGAGCGGATGACGAAGGACGCGCGGGTGGGGTACGGGCTTCGGCTGACCTTCACGGAGCCGGAGACCGGTCCGCTGATGCTCGGTCAGCTCAGCCACTTCGGATTCGGGGTGTTCATTCCTGAGGACCGGTAGCGATGCTCGCGGCGGACCTGCCCGATCTCGTTCCGGCGCGGATGCTCAACGAGTACGTCTACTGCCCGCGGCTGTTCTTCCTCGAATGGGTGGAGGAACTCTGGGCGTCCAATGCGGACGTGGCGGAAGGGCTGCGCCGTCATCGGAGGGTGGACTCCGGCGGTGGCGCAGCCCCGCTGCCCGATGAGGGATCGCTGCTTGCCGCCCGCTCGGTGGACCTGGCCAGCGAGTCGCTCGGGATCTCGGCGAAGCTGGACCTGGTGGAGGGCGTCGACGGGGGAGTTGTGCCGGTTGACACCAAGAAGGGGCGCCCGCGTCCCGACGGAGCGGCGTGGGACGCCGACGCGGTCCAGGTGTGCGCGCAGGTGATGCTGCTGCGGGAACAGGGCTACCGTTGCGTGCGAGGCGAGGTCTACTACGCCGAGACTCGGCAGCGGGTGGTCGTCGAGCCGACCGCCGAGCTGATCGACCGTACGCTGTCGGTTGTCGCAGCCGCCCGGCAGACCGCGGCGCGGCTGGAGCCGCCAGCGCCATTGGATGGTAGCCCCAAGTGCGCCCGCTGTTCGCTGGTGGGCATCTGCCTGCCGGACGAGGTCCGCGTGCTCAGTGGCGGTCGGAAGCAGCCGCCCCGCCGATTGATTGCACCGGATTCCGATGCCCGCCCGGTCTACGTGACCGAGCAGGGTGCCGTGGTCGGGCAGGACGGCGGTCGCCTCATCGTGTCCAAGCAACGGGAGCAGTTGGCCAGCGTCCGGCTCATCGATGTCTCTCATGTAGGGGTTTACGGAAACGTCCAGGTGACCGCCCAAGCGGTGCGCAGCCTGATCGAGCGTGACATCGACATCTTCTATTTCACGTACGGAGGCTGGCTGGTGGGCATGACTACCGGGCTGCCCACGAAGAACGTCATGCTGCGTATCCGGCAGACCGCCCGAGCGGCCCAGGGCGACGTGGACGTCGCGCGGCGGATGATCGCCGGAAAGATCCGCAACGGCCGGGTGCTGTTGCGACGCAATGGTGGTGACGCCGTCACGACTGTCGTCGATCAGCTTGGTCGACTGGCCAGTGCCGCCGAAGAGGCCACGAGCGCGGCGACTCTGCTCGGGATCGAAGGAACGGCGGCGCGCCTTTACTTTTCGGCATTGCCACGTTTGGTGAACCGCGCCGACGAGCTTCCGGGGCCGCCGTTCACGGGTCTGCGTAACCGCCGGCCACCCACGGATGCGATGAACTGCCTGCTGTCGTTCTGTTATTCCCTGCTGGTCAAGGACATCACCGCGGCATGCCTCGCGGTCGGCTTCGACCCCTACATCGGTCTGTATCACCGGCCCCGGTTCGGCCGGCCGGCGCTGGCCCTGGATCTCGCCGAGGAGTTCCGGCCGCTGCTCGCCGACTCGGTGGCGGTCACTCTCGTCAATAACCGAGAGATCTCAGCCTCCGACTTCCTCGTCCGCGCCGGGGCGGTGACGCTGACCGCCGACGGCCGTCGAACCGTGATCCGGGCGTGGGAGCGGCGTCTGTCAACACACATTCGACACCCTCTGTTCGGCTACTCGGTCAGCTACCGGCGCGCCATCGAGTTGCAGGCCCGCATCCTGGCCGGCCATTTGCTTGGCGAGTTGCCGCAGTACGAGCCGATGGTCACGAGGTGAGTCATGGCCCGACGGCGGTACCTGGTCGCCTACGACATCCGCGATGATCGGCGCCTGCGCACCGTGGCCACGTGTGTGGAAGGGTACGGTTACCGGATCCAGTACTCGGTTTTTCTGTGTGACCTGTCCGAGATGGAGGTGATCGAGATGCGGGGCGAACTCGAGCAGCTCATCAAGACCACGGAGGACAGCGTCATGATCGTAGATCTTGGCCGGCCTGGCGATACGTCCAAGTTTGTGTTCATCGGTCCGCATGCGGCGCTCCCGGTGAGCCAGGCCGTCATCGTCTAGGTCGCGCGAGCGCCCAGGTGGTGACCCCTGAGCGCTTGACCGCTCGCGCCCAGGTCAGAGGCGGTTTTGGTGCTTGACAACTCCACAGTGAGGGCCAATTGTGGATCTCCACGGGGAGGCGCTCGCAACACCGGGCGTTTCCGCAGGTCAGACGGCCCGAATTTCGCGAGCCGTCGTCCCGTCCTCAGCGGACGGGCTCCATTGCGGCGACGAGTTGGCGCGGCAGTTGGGCGTGGACACGTCGTCGTCCCGTCCTCAGCGGACGGGCTCCATTGCGGCCTGGCCAGCAGCGGACTGCTCCGCCGACCAATCGAGTCGTCCCGTCCTCAGCGGACGGGCTCCATTGCGGCACTTCGCAGCGGAGCCGGTCAACGAGGTCTACGCCGTCGTCCCGTCCTCAGCGGACGGGCTCCATTGCGGCTCGATCCGGAAAACCTCGGTGGCGGTGGCCGACCCTGGTCGTCCCGTCCTCAGCGGACGGGCTCCATTGCGGCGAGTGCCCCGACCATGGCCCTCAGTGCCCCGGGGATGTCGTCCCGTCCTCAGCGGACGGGCTCCATTGCGGCTGGACATCATCCTTTCGGCCAGCCTCTGAAGCCACTCGGTCGTCCCGTCCTCAGCGGACGGGCTCCATTGCGGCGACAACGCTGACGGCGGATTCACGCCGGGGCGCGGCTGGTCGTCCCGTCCTCAGCGGACGGGCTCCATTGCGGCTTTGCGGTTACGGATCGTCCCGGAACCCTTGCACAGGTCGTCCCGTCCTCAGCGGACGGGCTCCATTGCGGCCGGTGGATCGGGATGGGTTTCCCCTCCCGGAGTCGTCGTCCCGTCCTCAGCGGACGGGCTCCATTGCGGCTGCCTTGGCCCGCCACGCCGCCGCCTCCTCACGCCACGTCGTCCCGTCCTCAGCGGACGGGCTCCATTGCGGCGGGTCGGGGACGCGCCGGAAATCCGACCCGTATAGGGGTCGTCCCGTCCTCAGCGGACGGGCTCCATTGCGGCGCCGAACACCACCGGTACCGGGCGATCGTCGTCGAGAAGTCGTCCCGTCCTCAGCGGACGGGCTCCATTGCGGCTTCCGCCGCCCACTCGACTGGCGGGAGACGACGATGCGGTCGTCCCGTCCTCAGCGGACGGGCTCCATTGCGGCGTCGGGCTGGGTGCGGCGATGAAACGCACCGGCGGCGGGGGTCGTCCCGTCCTCAGCGGACGGGCTCCATTGCGGCGATATTCCGCCCGGTACCCGGAGGTTGACCGAGAAGCAGGTCGTCCCGTCCTCAGCGGACGGGCTCCATTGCGGCGCGATCAGCTCGGCGAGATCCTCACGCAGGGTGCGGATAGTCGTCCCGTCCTCAGCGGACGGGCTCCATTGCGGCCAGGGCAAGGACCGCCTGGAGGTTGTCGCCAAGGTCTAGGGCGTGTCTGCTGAATGGTTGGCGTCGGGTCTGGTAGATCTTCTGGGTGATTGATCGTCATGATCTGACCGATTCTGAGTGGGCGATGCTGGAGCCGCTGCTGCCGGACCGTACGGTGGCGCGGCGGGGCGGCCAGTGGCTGGACCACCGCCAGGTGATCAACGGGGTGCTGTGGCGGACTCGGACCGGCTCGCCCTGGCGGGATCTGCCGGCCGAGTTCGGCAACTGGAAGACCGTCTACATGCGACACCGGCGCTGGTCCAGGGATGGCACGTGGCAGCGGGTGCTCGATGAGTTGCGCCGCGGCTGCGACCAGGCCGAGGGCGCCGACTGGACCCTCGGGGTGGATTCCCTTACCGCCAAAGCACATCAACACGCTGCGGGCGCACCCCGCACGCCCGCAGTCCTGCCCCACACAGGGGGCTCCACCGAACGCGTTTCATGATCAAAATACAGGTGTTCGAGAAGCGTTGGGACGTTCGCGCGGCGGACTAACGACGAAAGTCCATCTCGCCGCCGACCGCCGCTGCCGCCCGGTGGCCCGGGTCGTGACGGCCGGGCAGCGCAACGACGCGGTCGTGTTCGAGGCGGTCATGGCCCGCATCCGCGTCCACCGGCGCGGCCGCGGCCGTCCCCGCACCCGCCCAGGCCGGGTGCTGGCCGACAAGGCGTACTCCAGCCGCGCCATCCGGGCCAGCCTGCGCCGGCGCGGCATCACCGCGACCATCCCCGAGCCCGCCGACCAGCAGGCCAACCGAGCCCGCCGCGGCCCCCGCGGCGGGCGCCCGCCGACGTTCGACCCGGTGCGCTACAAGGAACGCAACGTCGTCGAACGCTGCGTCAACAAGCTCAAGGCCTTCCGAGCTGTCGCCAGCCGCTACGACAAACGCGAGTACATGTTCGCCGGCACCGTCGACGTCGCCTCTATCCGGATCTGGCTCCGCGACCCGGTCACATGATTCAGCAGACAGGCCCTAGGTGTACTGCCCACAGAGGTTGGTGACAGGGACACGACTGTAGAGATCCATAAGGGTTGAAGACCTCCGGGTGAGTGTGGAGTTGCTGAACACGCACACCGTCACCTGGAGGTCTTCGTGCCCCACGCTAACGCAACGTTGACCGAACGCGGCCGTTTGAAGCTTGCTCAGTGTGTCGTGGACGAC
>Ga0310831_100250_pt1 | contig 44084 bp, 35 predicted proteins | sample WT_ome_6_FD_201307 | JGI IMG/M metagenome (GOLD analysis project Ga0310831, IMG submission 201307) | Sorghum-adapted microbial communities enriched on wild type (WT) sorghum from Joint BioEnergy Institute, Emeryville, California, United... ... | reverse complement strand
GGCGTTGCTCCACCGTCGGCGGCCTCACTCGTTGATCGCGTACTACTCCCGAGCGCGATCTACTCCCTGATCGCTCCCTACTCCTTGACGGCTCCCTCGATGGCGCCCCGGACGAAGCGCCGCGAGAAGATGATGAAGATGATCGTCACCGGAATGAGGGTGAGCAGGGCCGCGCCGAGCTTGAGCGGGTACTGGGTGCCCGACCCGAGCGACCCGCCCACGAGGTCGGCGAGCCCCCGGGGCAGCGTGAACAGCTCGGGGCTCTGCACCGCGACGAGCGTGTGCGGGAACTCGTTCCAGGTGCCCTGGAACGAGAGGATGGTCAGCGTGATCAGGGCCGGCCGCGCCAGCGGCAGGATCACCGACCAGTAGGTGCGGAACACGCCGGCCCCGTCGATGCGGGCCGCCTCCTCGAGGCTGCCGGGGATCGACTCGAAGAACTGCTTCATGATGAACACGCCCGCGGCGTCGGCCAGCAGGGGGATGATCAGCCCGGAGTAGCTGTCGTACATCCCCAACTGGTTGAGCACCAGGAACTTGGGGATGAGCAGGACCACGCCGGGAACGGCCATGACCGCGATGATCGCGGCGAAGATGGCGCGCCGTCCCCCGAACCGCAGCCGGGCCAGCGCGTAGCCGGCGAGCGAGTCGAAGAAGACCCGTCCGAGCGTCGCGATGACGGTCACCAGCACCGAGTTGAACACCCAGAGCGGGAAGTCGGTGCCGCTGAATATTCGCAAAAAGCTGTCGGTCACGAACGGGTCGGGAACCAGGCGCAGCGGGTTGTTCGCGGCGTCCGGTTCCGTCTTGAAGGTGTTACTGATCTGAATGACGAACGGGTACAGGAAGATGAGACCGAAGAACGTGAGCACGAGGTAGTTGGCGACCCGCGCCATACGCTGCCGCGGGGTCAGCCGGCGGGGGCGGGGCACCGGGGCCGGGGCCGGCGCCTGGGCCATCTGGCCGGCCGCCAGAACATCGACGGCGGGATTGTCGAGGGTCATGTCACACGCTCCTCGCCCGGCGGAACCAGCGTGACCGAGGTACGTCGCGATCGCGCATCACCCAGCGCTGGAACAGGGTCATGACGATGATGATCGCGAAGAGGATGAACGCGATCGCGGCGCCGATGCCGAATTCCAGATCCAGGAACGCGGTGCGGAACGACAGGTACGCCGGCGTCAACGTCGTCTTGGCCGGGTTGCCCTTGCTCATCACGTACACCTGGTCGAAGACCTGCCAGGTGCCGATGAGCCCGAGCGTGATCACCAGGAACAGCGTCGGCTTGAGCATGGGCAGCACGACCTTGCGCAGGTACTGCCAACGGGTCGCGCCGTCGATCAGGCTCGCCTCCTCGAGCTGGACGGGGATGTTCTGCAGGGCGGCCAGGAACATCAGCATGAACGTGCCCGACGTGGTCCACACGACCAGGCAGATGATCGAGCACAGGGCCACGCTCGGGCCGGAGAGCCACTGCCACCAGGACAGCCCGAACAGCTCGTTGTCGGCCAGCACGGCGGGCGGGTTGTTGATGTCGACCAGGCCCACCGCGTTGAGGATGATGTGGAGCACACCGCGGGGATCCGAGAACCAGTTCGGGCCGTCGATTCCGAACCAGGCGAGCACCCCGTTGACCGCGCCGGAGTTGGCGAACAGGAACAGGAACACCACGCTGATCGCGACCGAGCTGGTGATCGACGGGAAGTAGAACGCCGTCCGGAAGAACGACTTCGCCTTCAACAGGCGCTGGTTCACGGCGAGCGCCAGGGCCAGGGCGAGCGCGGTCTGCAGGGGCACGACCGCCAGGACGTAGTAGAGGTTGTTGCGAATGCTCGTCATGAAGTCCTGGCGCGTCAGGCCGTCCTCGAGGAACAGGCGCGAGTAGTTCTTGATACCGGTAACGGGGACATCGGCGCGGAACGGACTGCCCTGACCGTTCCACGACGTGAAGCTCACCCACAGCGCCATGAGGATCGGCACGAGCAGGAAGACGGTGAGCAGGACGATCACCGGCGCGACGAACAGCCAGCCCGCTGTCCGTTCCGGCCGGAGCAGGCCGGAACGGCGTCGACGCCGGCGCGTGGGCGTGGGGACGGGCGCACGCTGCGGCGGCGCCTCGGGGGTGAGCACCACGCGGACCTCCTTCGTGCGAAGGGTGCGGCCAAGGGCGGCGGTTCCGGCCGTCGTGCGGCCGGAACCGCCGCGATCAGGTCAGCCGGCCAGGGCGGCCTCGGTGTTGTCGTGCAGGCTCTCCAGCAGAGCCTTCGGGTCGGTCGTGGCGATCTGCTGCAGGCCGGAGTCGAAGTCGGACAGAACGCTGTCCATCTTCGGGGCCTTCACCGGGCCCTGGGCGTACGCGGCGCCGGCGATGAACGCCTCGTCGTCCGGGAACTGCGCGAGGTACTCGTCCCGCAGCGACGACCGCGACGGCATCACGCCGAACGCCTCGGTGAACTTGATCTGCTGCTCAGCCGAGACCATGTGCCGCACGAAGTCGATCGCCTGCTCGCGGTACTGGGTCTTCGCCGAGATGCCCCAGCAGACGGTGAAGGAGAGCGTGCCCTTGCCCTTCGGGCCGGCCGGCATCTCGTGGACCGTGTACTTCACGTCCGGGAAGTCGTTCTGCAGGGCACCCTTGATCCAGTTGCCCTCGAACGTGATGGCGGCCAGCTGCTTGCCGAAGGCCTCACCGCCCCAGCCGGTGTCGATGTCCCGCGGGTAGACGGCGAGCCCGTCGGTGATCAGGCCCTTGAAGTACTCCAGCGCCTGCAGGTTCTCCGGGCTGTCGCCGGTCGCCTCGGTGCCGTCCTCGTTCACGATCCAGCCACCGGCCTGGACCATGAACGCGCCGATCCGGTCGCGGGTGTCACCAATGACGATCGGCGTGATGTTGGCCGCCTTCAGCCGCTCCGCGACCGACCGCAGCTCCTCCCAGGTGGTCGGCACATCGTCCTCGGTCAGCCCGGCCTGCGCCCACAGGTCCGTGTTGATCTGCATCGCGATGGTGGAGAAGTCCTTCGGGATGCAGTAGAGCTGACCGTCCCAGGTGAAGGCCTCCCGCAGCGAGGCGTAGAAGTCGTCCGCGTCCTCGATCTCGTCGCCGTACGGCAGGAGCGCACCCGCGCTGGCGTAGTCGGCGAACCGACCGGCGTCGACGTAGAAGACGTCGGGCGGGTTGCTACCGGCGAACGCCTGGCCCAGCTGCTGGGCGAGGTCCTGGGCCGGGACCACGGTCGCCTTGTTGCCGGTGGCCTCCGCCCAGGCCGCCGCCGCCTGCTGAACCGCGTCGGTCTCGGCCTGGCCGGACGATCCGATCAGGACCTCGAGCTCAGCCGGACCGCTCTGCTGCTCCGGGGTGTCGTTGAAACCCCTGCCGCACGCGCTGGCGCTGGCCACCATGGCCGTCGCCAGAAACGCCGCAGCCATGACACGATGGGACGTGCGCATCAGTTCTCCTAATATCATGAATATTTGGATGTCCGCGACCCAATGCCCTGGGCGGGTCGCGCCTCAGGCGGAGTCGCGGACAACCAGGCGAGGTGTGAGCAGCACGTGCTCGGGCGGGGACTTGCCCCCGCCGTCGAGCGCGGCCGTCAACAGTCGGATGCAGGCCTGAGCCACCTCGGCGAGTGGCTGAGCCACGGTGGTCAGGCCAACCGCGCGGGCGACCGGGGTGTCATCGAAGCCGATGACAGCCGGTCGCAGCGCCCGGGACGCCCCTTTCCGCGAACGGGAGGGGGCGCTGGTCGCGGCGCGCGAGGTGCGCGCCGCGGACGACGAGGCGTAGGGCCCCGTCGTCGCGAGCACGTAGTTCCAGGCGCCCAGGGCCAGCGAGTCGCTCGCGCAGACGAGTGCCGTCGGGCCATCGGGCGCCGAGAACATCTCCGCCGCCGTGCGCTCGCCGTCGGCCACGCCGTCGGTCACGTGGCGTTCCAGTCCGGTCGGGTCGATCCCGGCCGCACGCATCGCGGAGTACCAGCCGTTCCGCCGGTCGTCCGCCACGCCGGCTCCCTTCGGCCAGCCGAGGAAGCCGATCCGACGGTGCCCGGCCGCCAACAGGTGCTCGGTCGCCGCGGCGGTGCCGGCGGCGCCGTCGACGTCGACCCAGGGATGACGATCCGGCCCACCCCAGGGACGGCCGAACGTCACGAAGGGAACGCCCTTGTCCAGCAGCCACCCGGGTCGTGGATCGTCGGGGTGCGTGCTGGTGAGGACGAACCCATCGGGGCTGTAGGCGGCCAGAAGGTCGTCGTACGCCTGGATCTCGGCGGCGTCGTCCGCCGCGGTGTACAGCACGATCCGGAACCCGGCCCGGGCAGCCGACTCCGTCAACTCGTGCAGGAACCGGTCAAGGATGTTCCCGTTGATGCCGTCCCGGGTCGGCTCGATCCGCACCCCGATGAGGCGCGACCGCCCCGACCGCATCTGCCGGGCCGCCTGGCTGGCCCGGTACCCGAGCCGGTCGATGACCGCCTGCACGTGCTCGCGCGTCTCGGGCCGGACCAGGTGGGGCGCGTTGACCACGTTGGACACGGTCTGGACCGATACGCCCGCCTCCTGGGCGACGGTACGAATGGTCACTTTGGACGGCATCTGTTACGTTCGCAACCCTTGATGGTCTTGAACGATCCAAGTCAGCGATAGCATCATTGGACCGTTCAAACTTGGATGCGCTGACGATGCGCCCACGACCACCGTCCTGTCAAGAGGGTGGCGTGTCACAACGAGATAGCGGGCAACGAGAAGGCGAGAGTGGACACGTGACGGTTGCGCCGCACCAGGCCGGCCCGCCCGAGGCCGAGCTGCTCCAGCCACTGCTGCACGACCTGACGGTGACTGTGTGCGCTCCCTGCAGCGCGCTGAGTGGCCATGATGGACAGATCCGACCCCGCGGCGTGCAGGGGGTCTTCGTCGGCGACCGCCGGGTCCTGTCGCAGGCCATCCTTCGGATCAATGCTGTCGAACCCTCCCCAATCGCCCATACGCCCGACGGCGCCTCCGGGGCCGCGTTCGTCAGCCTGGCCCGCACGCTCGGCGACCCCAGCGTGGACCCGACCGTCCGCATCGAGCGGGTGCGCCGGGTCACCGCCGCCGGGATGACCGAGGAGATCCGGGTCGTCTCGGCGGCCTCGGTACCGGTGCGGGCGAGCCTGACGATCGACCTCGCCTGCGACCTCGCGCCGATGGACGCGGTCCGGAGCGGCCGGGCCGGCGAGCCGGCGCCCGCCCGGGGCGCCGGTGACGGGCTCGCCTGGTCGACGGCGGGGGTCGAGGTCCGGGTGACCGCCGAGGGCGCGTCGGTCGACGTCGGCGCGTCCCGCCTGACCTGGACGCTCGACCTGCCCCCGCGCGGCCACGCCCGCCACCAGTGGACGCTCCAGGTCACCACGACCGCCATCGCGGTCGCGCCCGCGCCCGGCCCGGTCGAATGGTCCCGGCCCCGACTCGTCGCCGACGACCGGCGGCTGGTCCGCCTGCTCGAGCGCTCCCTCGACGACCTGTCGGCGATGCGCCTCGTCGAGCCCGGCCAGCCCGAGGACACCTTCCTCGGCGCCGGCGTCCCGTGGTTCCTCACCCTGTTCGGTCGGGACAGCCTCTGGGCCGCCCACATGCTGCTCCCGCTCGGCGTCGACCTGGCCCGGGGGACGCTGCGGGTGCTCGCCCGGCGCCAGGGCCGCCGGGTGGACCCCGCCAGCGGGGAGGCCCCGGGCAAGATAATGCACGAGCTTCGATACGAAAGCCTCTTCGGGCTCTCCGCCGACTCCGCCCCGGTCGTCTACTACGGCACGATCGACGCGACCCTGCTGTGGATCGACCTGCTGCACGAGGCGTGGCGCTGGGGGCTGGCCGAGGCCGAGGTGGCGGCCCTGCTCCCGCACCTGCAGGCCGCGCTCGGCTGGCTCGCCGACCACGCCGATCCCGACGGGGACGGGTTCCTGGAGTACATCGACGACAGTCGCGGGCTGGCCAACCAGGGGTGGAAGGACTCGGCCGACGCCGTCCGGTTCCGCGACGGCCGGCGGGCCCGCCCCCCGATCGCGCTCTGCGAGGTGCAGGGCTACGCCTACCAGGCGGCGATCGCCGGAGCCGAGCTGCTGGACGCCTTCGGCCTCCCCGACGGGGCGCGCTGGCGGGAGTACGCCGCGGCGCTGGCCCAGCGGTTCCGGGAGCGGTTCTGGGTGGACGGGCCCGACGGCCCGTACCCGGCGCTGGCCCTCGACGGCGACAAGCGCCCCGTCGACGCGCTCGCCAGCAACATCGGTCACCTGCTCGGCACCGGCCTGCTCAACGCCGAGGAGTCGGCCCTGGTCGCCCGGCACCTGGCCTCGCCCGCGATGGCGGGTGGGTACGGCCTGCGCACGATGTCCGCGGACAGCGGCGGCTACAACCCGTTGTCGTACCACTGCGGCACGGTCTGGCCGCACGACACCGCGATCGTGGTGGCCCGGCTGGCCCGGGCCGGGCACGACGCGGCGGCGGCCGTGCTGGCCGAGGGCCTGCTGAGCGCGGCCGAGGCGTTCGGCTACCAGTTGCCCGAGCTGTACGGCGGCGACGACCGGACGGCCTGGGCCCGGCCCGTGCCGTACCCGGCCGCCTGCCACCCCCAGGCCTGGTCGGCGGCGGCCAGCGTGGCGATCCTTCAGGCGGCGGTGGGCGTGTACCCCGACGTTCCCCAGGGGACTGTCCACTTGCGACCGATGCAGGGCGCTCCGCTGGGGGCGATCAACCTGCACGGCCTGCGGATCGCCGGCACGGAGGTCGACGTCTCCGTCACCCACGACGGCCGGGCGAGCATCAGCGGCCTCCCGGCGTCCCTGCGGGTGGTGGTTCCGGCCCCGACACCGGTCATCCCCACGCAGCCCGTCGGGCCGAGCGAGGCCGCCCCGACTCGCGACCGGTGACGGTGCGCCGGCTCACCGACCAGGGCAAGTGAACCGGCAGCCGCGGAACGACGGCCGGGCAAACGACTCTGCCCATCGTGCTGACGGGTGTATTTATCACCACCCTTGACTTCTTCATTGTCAATGTCGCCATCCCCAGCATTCAGCGTGACCTGCACGCGAATGCGGCCGCCGTGGAGTGGGTGGTCGCGGGATATGGCTTGGCCTTCGGCTCCGGTCTCATCCTTGGCGGCCGGCTGGGCGACATCTTCGGCCGCCGACGCATGTTCCTGATCGGCCTCGCCGCCTTCGTGCTCGCCTCGGTCGAGTGCGGCCTGGCCCCGAACGCCGGCGCCCTCGTCGCGACCCGTGTCGTCCAGGGCGCCGCCGGGGCCCTGGTGTCGCCCCAGGTGCTCGCGATCCTGCGGACGACCTACCAGGGGGCGAGGCAGCGCCGGGCGATCGGCGCGTACGCGCTGACCATGGGTCTGGCGGCCGCGTTCGCCCAGGTGATCGGCGGCCTGCTCATCCAGTCGGACCTGTTCGGCCTGGGCTGGCGTACGTGCTTCCTCATCAATGTGCCGATCGGCGCCGCCGCGCTTTTCCTGGCCCGACGGGTGATCCCGGAGAGCCGGCAGAGCGGCTCGCCGCGCCTCGACGTCGGCGGCGCCGCCCTGGTCACGCTCGCGCTGGTGGCGATCATGCTCTCGTTGATCGAGGGCCGGGAGCAGGGCTGGCCACTGTGGACATGGCTGTCGCTCGGGCTGGCCGCCGTGCTCCTGGTCGGGTACGGCCGCCGACGGCACGAGTCACCGTCATCGACCTGTCCCTGTTCCGCGAGCGGGCGTTCACCGTCGGGCTGCTGACCCAGCTCACCTTCACCATGGGCATGCCCGCGTACTTCCTCATCCTGGCGATCTATATTCAGCAAGGTCGAGGCCTCAACGCCCTGGAGGCGGGCCTGGTCGTCACGGCGGCCGGCATCGGGTACCTGGTGGCCTCGCTGGCGGCTGCCCCGCTCACCGCGCGCTTCGGCCGGCAGGTGATCGCCGCCGGCGGCCTGACCCGGGCCGGTGGCCTCGCCGCGCTGTTCCTCCTGGTCGCGCACGACCGCCCCATCGGCTGGCTGGTGCCCGCGCTGCTCGTCGACGGCGTCGGCATGGGCCTGGCGCTCGCGCCCATCATGGGTACCGTGCTGGCCAGGGTCGCCCCGCATCACGCCGGTGCGGCCGCCGGTGCGCTCACCACCATGCAACAGGTCGGTGGGGCCATCGGCGTGGGCATCGTGGGCATCGTGTTCTACGGCAGCCTTGCCAGCGGCATCACGCCGGCGTTCCAGCACGGCCTGCTCTATCTGATCGCCACCGCCCTGGCCCTGGCCAGCCTCGTGCAGCTACTGCCCCGCACCCCGGCGAACGCGTGACCCGCGCCGACCGGGGAGCATCACGGACCGGAAGCCGCGTGGTGGGCCATGGCCCTGGACGCCTCAGTGGTCGATGGCCAGGCGCAGGCCGAAGGCCAGCAGGACGGCGCCGGTGACCTGGTCGAACCGGCGCCGCACCGCTGGCCGGGTGAGCCAGGTGCGCGCCTGCGTCACGAGCACGGCCAGCAGCGACAGCCAGACCAGGCCCTCGATGACGTGAATCATGGCCAGCGCCAGCGACCCGGCCAGCGGGGGTACCCCCGCGGGGAGGAACTGCGGCAGCACCGACAGGTAGAAGACGCCGGCCTTGGGATTGAGCAGGTTCGTGGTGAGCCCGGCCCGCAGGGCCCGCCAGCGGCTCCAGCGCTCGCCGGGCTCGCCCGGGGCGGGCGCGATCGACGGAGCGTCCGCTCGCCGGCGCCGCGCCGACCACAGCGCCCGCGCCCCGAGCCAGACGAGGTAGGCCGCGCCGGCCCAGCGAAGCACGTCGAAGGCGAGCTGGGAGGCGGCGAGCACGGCGGTGACCCCGATCGCCCCGGCCGTGGCCCAGGTCAGACAGCCCAGGCCGATGCCGGTCGCGGCCGCGATGCCGACGCCGCGCCCGCCCGCGGCCGACGCCCGCAGGACGAGCAGGGTGTCCACGCCCGGCGTGATGGTGAGCAGGGCGGCGAACGCCGCGAAGGCAAGCAGCGAGGTACCCACCGTGCCTGTCTACCGCAGCCGGGCCGGCCGACCACAGCGGGGTACCCGACCGGCGCGGCGGTCCGCCATGGGATCACCGCACAAGACTCACTGGTCCGCGCGTACATCGACCGACGTCGCCTCTCCGCGGACTGGTAGTTCTACCGGTGCACCGCATTCGGCCACTCACGACAATCGCTGCATCGTCCCGCCGACCACCCGGTCGGCCGATGGAAAGGAAGTGACACAGGTGAGTGGCATGGCCCGTCCCCGTACGCCGGCCCGCCGCCTGGCCCGGCTGGTCGCCACCCTGGCCGGCGCGGCCGCTCTGACCGCCGGCACGCTCGTCGTCGCCGCCCCGGCCCACGCCGATGAGATCGGTCAGGCGCCCACCCCGACCAACATCTACGGCAACGGAAGCTTCTCGGTCGCCTCCAGCAGCATCTCCCCGCTGGTCAGCGGCTTCGGCGGAGGAGTCGTCTACTACCCCACCGCGCCCGGCCTGTACCCGGTGATCGCGGTCTCTCCCGGCTACACGGCCTCGTGGTCAAGCATCGACTGGATCGGCCCGCGCCTGGCCTCCTGGGGCTTCGTGGTGGTCGGCATCGAGACGAACACCCGGCTCGACCCACCGAGCAGCCGCGGCCAGCAGTTGCTCGCCGCGCTGAACTGGGCGGTCAGCGGCAGCGCCCCGGCCGCGGTGCGGTCCCGGGCGGACGGGACCCGGCGCGGCGTGGCCGGCCACTCGATGGGCGGCGGCGGCTCGCTGGAGGCGCTGGCCATGGACACCACCGGGACCGTGAAGGCGGCCGTGCCGCTCGCGCCCTGGAACACCGACAAGACCTGGAACAACGTCAATGAGCCCGTGCTCATCGTGGGCGGCCAGTGGGACACCGTCGCTCCAGTGGCCACGCACTCGATCCCGTTCTACAACACCCTGGCCGGCCCCAAGGCGTACGTCGAACTGAACAACGCGAGCCACTTCTTCCCCCAGCTCCCCGACTCCATGACCTCCCGGGCGCTGGTTTCCTGGTTCAAGCGCTGGCTCAACAACGACACCCGGTTCACCCCGTACACCTGCGGCTTCTCCGGACTGTCCATTTCGGACTTCAGGTCGAACGCGTGCTGATCGGCGACCGGGACGCGCGGCGGCCGGCGGGCTCGGCCGCCGCGCTCGTCGGTGCCAGCAGGCGGGCCAGGTCGATCCGCGAGCGCAGGCCGAGCCGGGCCAGGATGTTCCGCACGTGGTAGTCGACGGTCCGGGTGCTGACGAACAGCGCGGTCGCGATCTCCCGGTTGGTGGCCCCGCTGGCGACCAGCTCCGCGATCTGCCGCTGCTGGGCGGTGAGCCGGCTGACCGGGTTGACGTGGCCGGGCCGTGGGGCCACCCGCTCCCCGGCGGCGCGCAGCTCGGCCCGGGCCTGCTCGGCCAACGGGGTCGCCCCGAAGTACTCGAATGTCTCGTAGGCCGCCCGTAGCTGCTCGCGGGCGGCGCTGCGCCGTCGGGTCCGGCGTAGCTCCTGCCCGTACAGCAACTGCGTGCGCGCGCGTTCGAACCGGGAGCGGGCGAGCTCATGCTGGTGCAGGGCGGCGCGGAAGTGCTCCCCCGCCCGGTCCGGGTCCTCCGCCACCAGTGCCCGGCAACGCTCCGACAGGGCCAGCCACGCCGGGTTGCCGGTCTGGCGGGCCCACAGATCGAAGATGACGAGCGCCTCCCGGGCGGCCGCCGGATCGCCCGCGCGGACGCACGCCTCGACCAGATGGGGCGTCGCGGCCACCCGGATGCTCAGCTGGCCGTGCCCGGACTCGACGCGGCACAGCCCGGCCAACCGGGGCACGGCCTCGGCCGCTCGACCGTCGTTGAGGTCCAGGATGCCCAGCGCCCACTCGACCAGGGCGGCAGCCCGGCTGACCTCGCCCGCCCGGGCCTCGCGGATCCGCGCCCGGCAGGTGTCCCGGTCGCCGAGCATCGCGGCGATGACCGCGTGCAGGCCCGCGAGGTTGCTGTGCAGGCTCTGCTGGCCGGTCGCCGCCGCCAGCGGGATGGCCCGGGCGAGCGTGGCCGCCGCCGCGGTGTACCGGCCGAGGGCGCACTCGGCGGCGGCGGCCAGTTCCAGGGCCCGCGGCACGGCGGCCTGCCGGCCCGCGGCCTCGGCGAGCGTGGCCGCCCGCATCGCCAGACGGTACGCCACCTCGTCGTCGCCGAGCACGATCGCGGCCAGGCTGGCCCGCGCCAGGGCCGTGGGCTCGTCGAGCGCGGTGGCGAGCGCGATCACCCGGCGCAGCGACGGCCGGGCGCCCGCGTAGTCACCCCGGAACATGGCGGTCAGCCCGGCGAGCTGCTCGAAGGCCAGCTCGGCCTCGCGCGGCTCGCCCGGGCGGCGCAGCGCCAGCGCCTGGTCGGCGAGGGCCCGGAACTCCGCGTAGTCCCCCACCAGGCACAGCGCCTCGCCCACGCTGAGCAGGGCCGTCGCTCGCCGGTGCGGGTCGTCGCGCAGCTCCTCGGCCGCCGCCATGAGGACCGCCCCCGCCCGGTCGGGCGTTGCGCCCCGCAGCTCCATCTCCCCGAGGAGCAGGTCGTACTCGCCCCGGGCCGGCGGGGGCAGCGCGGCCGCCTGGACCCGCCGGAGCAGGCCCCGGGCCCGGTGCGGCTCGCCGCCGTCCCACAGCTGGCGCGCCGCGGCGACGAGCCGGGCCGCGGCGAGCGCCGGATCGGAGGAGAGCTCGGCCGCCCGGGCCAGTGCCCGGGCCCGCACGGCCGGCGTCTGTCCATGATGGACCGATGGATGGCTCGAGCCGTCGCCGGCCAGCGCCAGCGCACACCGGGCCAGGGCATCGGCCAGGTCCGGGTCGGGGCCCACCGCCAGCGCGGCGCGGTGCAGCAGCGCCCGGATCGCCGCCCGCTGGGGATCGAGGATCGAGGCGAGGAGGGCGTGCGTGGCCCGACGCGCGGACAGGGTCGCCTCCTCGTACACCACGCAGCGGACGAGCGGCTCCGGTATCCGCACCTCGTCGCCGCTGATCCGGATCAGGCCGACACGCTCGGCCGGATCGAGGGCCGTGATGTCGATTCCCAACGACTCCGCCGCGCGCACCAGCTCGCCCGTGGTCAGGTCGGGGTCGGCCGCCACCACCAGCACCAGCCGCCGGGTCGGCTCGGGCAGGGCAGCCAGGCGCGCGGCGTGCTCCCGACGCAGCCGGCTGGTCGCCGGCAGGGTCGACGGCGCCGGTTCCTCGCCACACCGTTGGGCCGGGGTGAGCGCCGACGCCAGCTCGGTGAGGGCACCGGGGTTACCCGCGGCGAGGGCGACGAGGGCGCCGGCCACGTCGCCGTCGGTCCCGGGCGCCCGGTCCGTGACCAGCGCCGTGCCGGCGGCCGGGTCCAGCGGCGCCAGGCGCAGCGCCGGGAAGTCCCAGTCCGGCCCACCCGGTCGCTGCGCGATCAGCACGGCGACCCGGTGGCCGGCGAGGCGGCCGGCCACGAAGCCGAGCAGGTCCACCGAGCGCGGGTCGCACCACTGCGCATCGTCGACCCAGCACACCACGGGACGTCGTCGGGCGAGCGTGGCGAGCCCGTCGACCGTCCGCGCGCCGAGTCGGTACACGTCGGCGCCGGCAGCCGCATCGACACACACCGTGCGCCAGCGCTGGCCCAGGGCGGGCGCGAACAGCGCGTCCGCGGTCGCGAACGGAAGGCCCGCCTCCCGTCGGCGGGCCCGCGCGCCGAGCACCAGCGGCGGTGAGCCGCCGGCCCGGGCCTCGGCGAGCACATCGTCGACCAGAGCGGTCTTGCCGATGCCCGGGACACCCTCGACCACCAGGACGCCACCGCGACCGGCCCGCGCCCCATCGATCAGGCTCACCACCACCGCGCGCTCGGTGGCCCGACCCCGCAGGCTGGTCACCGGCGCTGGCGACCGCTCGGTCACCACCCCAGGGTCACCCCGGGCGGCGCGCTTGTAAAGCGGTGCGGCGCCGCCCGCGGTGGAGTGGGCCGACGCCCGGTGTGCGGGACGCCCTGTTCCGCTACTCCACGGTCACCGACTTGGCGAGGTTGCGCGGCTGGTCGACGTCGTGGCCGCGGGCCGTGGCGATCTCACACGCGAGCACCTGCAGCGGCACGGTGGTGACCAGCGGCGCGAGCAGCGTCGGGGTGGCCGGCACCTCGATGAGGTGGTCGGCGTACGGCCGCACCGACGTGTCCCCGACCTCGGCGATCACGATGGTGCGGGCGCCCCGGGCCCGGACCTCCTGGATGTTGCTGACCACCTTGTCGTGCAGGCTGTCCTTGCCGATGGGCGAGGGCACGATGCACACCACCGGTGTGCCTTTCTCGATGAGCGCGATCGGCCCGTGCTTGAGCTCGCCGGCCGCGAAGCCCTCGGCGTGCATGTAGGCGAGCTCCTTGAGCTTGAGCGCGCCCTCCAGGGCGACCGGGTAGCCGACGTGCCGCCCGATGAAGAGGACCGACCGGGACGAGGCGAGGTCGCGGGCCAGCGCCCGCACGGCGTCCATCGTCTCCAGCACCTGGTCCACCGCGGCCGGCATCTGTTGCAGCTGGTCGAGCACGGCCTTCACTTCATCGGCGAACTTCACGCCCCGCGCCTGGGCCAGGTAGAGGCCGACCAGGTAGCAGGCCACCAGCTGGGTGAGGAACGCCTTGGTGGAGGCGACTGCGATCTCGGGGCCGGCGTGCGTGTAGAGCACAGCGTCGGACTCCCGCGGGATCGACGAGCCGTGGGTGTTGCAGATGGCGAGCACCCGCGCCTTCTGGGTCTTGGCGTGGCGCAGCGCCATCAGCGTGTCCATGGTCTCGCCCGACTGGGAGATGGCGACGACCAATGTGGACGCATCCAGCACCGGATCGCGGTAGCGGAACTCGCTGGCCAGCTCCACCTCGCAGGGCAGCCGGGTCCAGTGCTCGATCGCGTACTTGGCCACCAGGCCGGCGTGGTAGGCCGTGCCGCAGGCCACGATGAACACCTTGTCCACGCTGCGCAGGTCCGCCACGGTGAGGCGGGTCTCGTCCATCATCAGCTCGCCGGTCGGGCTGAGCCGACCCCGCAGCGTGTCGGCGACCGCGCGCGGCTGCTCGGCGATCTCCTTGAGCATGAAGTAGTCGTAGCCACCCTTTTCGGCGGCGGCCGCGTCCCAGTCGATGTGGAACTGCTTGCCCTCGGCCGGGGTGCCGTCGAAGTTGGTGATCTGCACGGTGTGCGGGGTGATGAGCACGACCTGGTCCTGGCCCAGCTCGATGGCCTCGCGGGTGTGGGCGATGAACGCGGACACGTCGCTGGCCAGGAAGTTCTCGCCCTCGGCCTGGCCCACGACGAGCGGCGAGTTGCGGCGGGCCCCGACGACCGCGTCCGGGGTGTCGGCGTCGATGGCCAGCAGCGTGAACGCCCCCTCGAGCCGTCGGCACATGCGCCGCATCGCCTCGGCGAGCTGCTCGGCCGGAGAGTCCGCCACCGCCGCCGGCGCGGTGCCCGCCGCGACCTCGGCCCGGACGTCCGCCAGCTCCTGCTCGAGCAGGTGGGCCGCGCACTCGGTGTCGGTGTCACTGACGAACTCGACCCCGGCCGCCTCGAGCTCGGCCCGCAGGGTCGCGAAGTTCTCGATGATCCCGTTGTGGATGATGGCCAGCCGGCCGTTCCGGGAGCGGTGCGGGTGGGCGTTGCGGTCGGTCGGGCTGCCGTGGGTGGCCCACCGGGTGTGGCCGATGCCGGTGGTGCCGGTGTTGATGGCGCTCTCCGGGGCCTGCGCCGCCAGCTCCTGCTCGAGATTGCCGAGCTTGCCGGCCCTTTTGACCGTGATGAGGTCGAGGCCCTCGTTCGGCGACGCCCCCGAGTCCTTGCCGAGGACGGCGACCCCGGCCGAGTCGTAGCCGCGGTACTCCAGCCGGCGCAGCCCGTCCACGATGATGCCGAGCGCCGGTCGGGCGCCCACGTACCCCACGATTCCGCACATGGGGCTGATCTAACCACGTTTCGCGCAAGACTGCTGCGCAGAAAGCCGACTTTTGCGCAGGCCACTTGATCGGTTCCGGGGGTGTACCCTGCCGCACGTGACGGAGGAGGCCCACCGCGACGTGTCAGCCACGCCCCGCGACGCCGGGCCGGCCAGCCCGGGATCGCGGGTCGAGCCGGTCGGGGTGGCCCGGATGCGGGAGTTCGGCACCACCATCTTCGCCACGATGTCGGCGCTCGCGGTCCGGACGAACTCGGTCAACCTGGGCCAGGGCTTCCCCGACACCGACGGCCCGCCGGAGATGCTCGAGGCGGCGGCGCAGGCCCTGCGGAGCGGCCGCAACCAGTACCCGCCCGGCCCGGGCATCCCCGAGCTGCGCGCCGCCGTCGCCGCCCACCAGCAGCGCTTCTACAACCTGGCGTACGACCCCGACGGCGAGATCCTCATCACCGCCGGGGCCACCGAGGCGATCGCGGCGAGCATCCTCGGCCTGTGCGAGCCGGGCGACGAGGTGGTCGCCTTCGAGCCGTTCTACGACTCGTACGGCGCGTGCGTGGCCCTCGCCCAGGCCCGGCTGCGGCCGGTCACGCTGCGCCCCGGCCCCGACGGCCGGTACGCCTTCGACCCCGACGAGCTGCGCCACGCCTTCTCCGCCCGCACCCGGGTGGTGCTGCTCAACTCGCCGCACAACCCCACCGGGAAGGTGTTCACCGCCGACGAGCTGTCCCTGATCGCGTCCCTGTGCCAGGAGTACGACGCGATCGCGGTCACCGACGAGGTGTACGAGCACCTCGTCTTCTCCGACTCGTCCAGTGTGCACTGTCCTATCGCGACACTGCCGGGCATGCGGGAGCGTACGCTGCGCGTCTCCTCGGCGGGCAAGACGTTCTCCTGCACCGGCTGGAAGGTCGGCTGGGTGAGCGGGCCGGCCGCGCTGGTCCAGGCGGTGACCCGGGTCAAGCAGTTCCTCACCTACGTCAACGCCGCCCCGCTGCAGCCGGCGGTCGCGGTGGCGCTCGGCCTGCCCGACACGTACTACACCGAGTTCGCCGCCTCGTTGGAGCGCAAGCGCGACCAGCTGATGGCAGGGCTCGTCGAGGCCGGGTTCGCCCCCTACCGGCCGGAGGGGACGTACTTCATCACCGCCGACATCCGCGGCCTGGGCGGCACGGACGGGGTGGAGTTCTGCCTGTCCCTGCCGGAGCGCTGCGGCGTCGTCGCGATCCCGGCCCAGGTCTTCTATGCCGATGCGTCCCGGGGCCGCCACATCGTCCGGTTCACCTTCTGCAAGCGGGACGAGGTCCTCGCCGAGGCGGTCGCGCGGCTGCGCCGCCTGGCCGAGCCGGCGAGCGGCGAGGCGAGCCCGGGCCTATCCTGGTCAGCGTGAGGCTCGACGAACTCAGGCGGCTGCGGCGGGCCCGCGACCTCATCGACCGGGAATACGCCCGCCCGCTGGACGTGCCGACGCTGGCCCGAGCCGCCTTCATGTCCCCCGGCCACTTCTCCCGGCAGTTCCGGGCCGCCTTTGGCGAGACGCCCTACAACTACCTCATGACACGGCGGATCGAGCGCGCCAAGGTGCTGCTGCGGCGGGGCGACATGAGCGTGACCGAGGTGTGCATGGCTGTCGGCTGTACCTCGCTCGGCTCGTTCAGTGCCCGGTTCACCGAGCTGGTCGGGGAGACCCCGAGCGCCTACCGAGCGCGCAACCACGCGGCCGCCGCCGAGGTCCCGGGCTGCTGGTCGAAACTGGTCACCAGACCGAGCAGGATCCGAGAAGCGCAGGTCAGCCCGGCCACGTAGCGTTCTGGGCATGCAGATCTCAGTCAGGAACGTCTTCCTCGAAGTGGACGACCACGAGGCCGCCCTGTCCTTCTACCGCGACACGCTGGGCTTCGAGGTTCGTCAGGACGTGGCGATGGAGGGTGCCCGGTGGCTGACCGTCGGGCCGCCGTCGCAGCCCGACCTCGGCATCGTGCTCACCACCGTCGGCGTGGGCCGGCCGCCGGAGGACGCGCAGGTGCTGCGCGAGCTGCTGGCCAAGGGGTCGCTCTCCGGCCTGGTGCTGTCGACGGACGACGTGGACGCGGTGTTCGAGAAGGTCCGGGCCTCGGGCGCCGAGGTGCTCCAGGAGCCGATGGACATGCCGTACGGCCCCCGGGAGTGCGAGTTCCGCGACCCGGCCGGTAACTCGATCCGGTTCAGCCAGCCCAAGAAGTAGCCGACCGCCTCGAGAGTGCGTCAACGCGGACGCCGCGCTCCGTACGGCTGATGGCCGCACGGAGCGCGGCGTCGTCGTTCAGGCGAGCAGGCCGGGCTCGGTGATCGAGACCTTGTCCTTGGTCGCCGGGCAGACCTGCTGAGAGTTGGCAAAGGTCGACGGCAGGCCCGATGGGTGGTTCCGCGCGGAACGAATTCGCTAGTCGAAGGCGGTATCGCCTATCGCACCGGCGTCTCGCTGCGCAGGCTCACGATCAGCGTGAGCAGGCCGCCGTCGTACTCGCGGTGCAGGCGATGCCCGGGCTCTTCGCAGAGCTGGGACATGATCCGCACCATGGCCGTGTTGCTGGCGTGGACGACGGCGCGGACCCGCCCCACGCCCAGCTGCGCGGCGTGGGCGAGCAGCCGCCGGGCCAGGAAGGTGCCGAGCCGGCGCCGCTGCCAGGCGTCCTCGACCAGGATGGCGAGCTCGGGCGCGTCGCTGGGCCCGGACCCGGACGGCCAGATGAGGCTGGCCATGGCGACCACCGAGCCCGCGTAGTCCTCGACCACCAACGTGTAGCCCGAGGCCGGCGACAGCAGGCGGGCCAGCGTGGTCGTGCTCGGCGTACGCGTACTCGACAGGTAGCGCCGCAGCCGGCTCGTCATCGAGCAGCGGTGATGCATGGCGACGACGGCGTCAAGATCTTCAGGCGTCGCGACCCGGACGGTCACTCCCGCCCCGGTGGGCAGCACGAGCTGCCACGACTCCGGCGTCGGCTCCGCCTCGGGGCGGATCTGGGCCTGCACCGCGATGTCGACCATGGCGTAGGCCCGGGCCCGCTCGGCCGGAGTGAACGGCGCCGACGGCCGGGACAGCAGGTAACCGCCCCCGCTCGGGTCGTTGAGCCACAGCTGCGCCGCCGTTGGCACCGGGCTGCCCGGCTTGGCGGCCGCGCCCCGCGCCATGTCGGCAGAGTCGTCAACCAGGCCGGCCGGCGGCTCGGCCCGCCAGGTCACCTCCGCCCCGGGGAAGAGGCTCGTGAGCACCGCCGGCAGGTCGTCGGGGTTGCGCAGCAGGCGGGTCGCCAGCGACAGGGCCCGGGTCGGGCCGTCGACCAGCGCATGAGCGTCGGCCGGGGTGACGCGGGGCGACCGGGCCCCGCCGTCGACCACGGCCGCGGACAGGTCGGCCACCGACAGCAACGGAGACGCCGCCACCAGCAGCTCATCGACCGGACCGTCCGGGGTGAGGTGCACCTGAACCGAGAGGATGTTGACCGCGCGACGGGCCAGGCTCGCCGCGAGGATCGCCAGCCGCCCCGGCACGTCGTCGAGGGTGGCCCGGATGTTCCACAGCTTGACCGCGCCCCGGGCCGGCTCGGGCGAGGCGGCCTCGACCACCTCCGGCACGACGGCCTCGTGCCGGTCGGCGACGAGCTGAGCGAGCAGCAGGTCGGCCGTGGCCCGGTTGCCGGCCATCGGGATGTCCCAGAAGACCGCGAGCCGGGTCAGGGACCGGGTGGTGGTGTCACCGGCCCGCAGCTCGACCGGGTCGGTGAACGCGATCATGGCGTCGATCTCGCCCGCGGCGGCCAGCCCGGCGGTCGCCGACGGGCCCACCGTGCCCGAACGCAGCGGCTCAGCCGAGAGCCCCACGTGCTCGGCCAGCAGGGCGGCGATGCCGGCCGGCGCGAACAGGCGCATCGTCGCCAGGGTGCTGTAGTGGGTCGAAGCCCAGGCGATGAGATCGGCACGGCGCGGGCCCTCGGCGGTGAGGGCCAGCGCCGGCCGCCGGGTGGCTGGCACCGCGGACTCGACCAACGGCCCATCCGGGACCGGAGAGTGGATCCGGGGTGTGTGCGCTCCCGCCACCTTGGCCTCGGGCTGACCAGCACCGTGCGCGGGGCCGGCGGACTGCTCGAGCCCGGAACCCGACCCCTTGCCGCTGTCGCTGTACGCCTGCCCTAGTCCGCGCTCGTCGATGACGTGCGCGAGGCGACGTGAGTTGGCGGGCGCACGCCGGTCAGCGACGGCTCCCGCCGGGCCGGACCCGGTCGAGAGCGCGGTCGGGGTGTTGATCTCCTGAGCCACGGTAACCACCCCTCCTCGGGATCGCCAAGGGCCTTGCCGAGCGCGGCTGCCCCAACGCACCCGCTTGCCGGCCAGTGTGCCCAAGCCTCGTTTCGGGGGAGTTGCACCGCCGTGTACGTGCCGAATCGGGTTACCGACGGCCCGAATCGGGTGACCCGCGATTTGGTATATGCTCCTGCGAACCAGGCGCCCCGCGTGTGTCTTCCGCCACCGGTCCGGCCCGTCGTCTTCTCCGGGGGTTCCGCTCGTCCCGGCCGCCGGCCGGCCATGGTCGCGTCGATGGCGCCGACGTCCCACCCCTGCCGAGGAGTCTGCTGATGGTCCGCCTTTTCGGAACGACCGCACGACGCGGGCGGGCGCTGCTGGCCGTCCTGGCCCTGCTCGCCGTCGCCGCATCGGCCTGCGGCACCCCGCCGAGGCACCTGACCGCGATCCCCCCGGTGCCCGAGGCGACGCAGCCGGCGCCGACGGAACCGGCCCAGCTCGTCTTCCTGCCGACCGACGAGACCGGGGTCTCGCCACGGAAGGTCGTGGTCGTCGGCATCACCCACGGCCGCCTCGACGCGGTGTCCGTGGTGGACGAGACCGGCGCCGAGGTGCCGGGCACGTACGACGTGGCCCACCGCATCTGGCACAGCACGGCGACGCTGACGTACGACACGACCTACCGGATCAGCGCCCGCGGCACCGGGGCCGACGGCACGACCGTGGAGGGCAGCCGTACGTTCACCACCCTCCGGCCCGCGGCGTACACGAGCGCGGTCATCCGGGCGTTCCGCGGCTACGGCCCCAAGCTGGACGGCGGCACGTTCGGGGTGGGCCAGCCGATCGTCATCGAGTTCAGCCGCAACGTGGTCGACAAGGCGGCGGTGGAGGCGGCCCTGGAGGTCAAGGCCGTGCCGAAGACCCAGGGCGCGTGGCGGTGGATCCGCGACGACGAGATCCACTGGCGCCCGCGCGAGTACTGGCGGCCCGGCACGCGGGTGACGGTCAACGCCAACCTCTACGGCGTGGACTTCGGCGGCGGCCGCTTCGGCCAGGCCAACGAGACGGCCACCTTCACCATCGGCCCGTCGAAGATCGCGGTGGCCGACCACGACACCAAGCGCATGCACGTCTATATCAATGGTGTCGATGTCACCGCCTCGATCGGCGACTCGTGGGACCCGAACCTCCCCGGCCCCTACTACGACCACTCCGACGGGCTGCGGATCAGCATGGGCAAGCAGGGCGAGTACTCGCCCCGGGGCTGGTTCGACATGCGCACCTCCAGCGGGGTCTTCGTGGTGATGGAGAAGTCGGAGATGGTCCGGATGCGCCCCGACCTGCCGCCCGACGACCCGCTGTACTACGACCAGATGGTCCCCTACGCCGTCCGCTTCACCTCCAGCGGCCTGTACGTGCACTGGGCCGACTGGAGCGTCTACGACCAGGGCGTACGCAACGTCTCCCACGGCTGCATCAACCTGTCGCCCAACGACGCCGTGTGGTTCTACAACAACTTCAGCTACGGCGACATCATCGAGGTCCGCAACACCGGCAAGCCGCAGGAGCTCACCGACGGCCTCGGTGACTGGGCCCTCTCCTGGGAGGAGTGGATCGGGGCCGCCTGACCCGGCGCGCGTGACACACCCGCCCATTTCGCGTTGATCTAGGGCTGAGGGTGGTGCGTTGATCTCCAACCACCACTCTCCGCCCTAGATCAACGTGGGGCGCTAGATCCACGAGGGGCCGGGCCGTCGCGGAGAGCGACGCGGGCGCGTCGGCGCGGAGCGGGGCGGCTACAGGGTCGCGCCGAGCTGCCAGGGGACGAACTCCTCGAGGCCGAACCCGAACTCCTCGCTGCGGGTCCGCTGGCCGGAGGCGGTGGCGAGGATCAGCTCGAAGATGCGCTGCCCCACCTCCTCGACCGTCTCCTCGCCGTCGGCGATCGTGCCGCAGTTGAGGTCCATGTCGTCGGTCATCCGCCGGTACAGCTCGGTGTTGGTGGCGAGCTTGAGGCAGGGCGTCGGGCGCGAGCCGAAGACCGAGCCGCGGCCGGTGGTGAAGCAGAGCACCGTCGCACCCCCGGCCACGAGCCCCGTGGCGTTGACCGGGTCGTACCCGGGAGTGTCCATATAGACCAGTCCCCGGGTCCGGGGCCGTTCGCCGTAGCGCACGACGTCGCACAGCTCGGTGGTGCCACCCTTGGCGATCGCGCCCAGCGACTTCTCGAGGATCGTGGTCAGCCCACCCGCCTTGTTGCCCGGCGACGGGTTGTTGTCCAGCGAGCTCCCGTCCGCCTCGACGTGCCGCTCCCACCACCGGATGCGCTCGACCAGCCGCTGCGCCACCTCGTCGCTGACCGCCCGCTCCAGCAGGATGTGCTCGGCCCCGTAGATCTCCGGTGTCTCGCCGAACATGGCGGTGCCGCCGTGCCGGACCACCAGGTCGGCGGCCACGCCCAGCGCCGGGTTCGCGGTGATGCCCGAGTAGCCGTCCGAGCCGCCGCACTCCATGGCGAGCACCAGCTCGCTCACCGGGACGGGCTCGCGCCGGGCCTGCGCCGCCACCGGAAGCATCTCCTCGATGAGGCGCAGCCCCTCCTCGACCGTCCGCCGGGTGCCGCCGAGCTCCTGGATCGTCATGAGGTGCACCGGCACGCCGTCGGGGACGTGCCACTCCGAGGCGAGCGAGACGACCTGGTTGACCTCGCAGCCCAGCCCGATCACGAGAAAACCGGCGAAGTTCGGATGCTCGCCGTAGCCGCGCAGCGTGCGCCGCAGCGTCTCGAAGCCCTCGTGCCCGGGCCCGCCCGTGCCGCAGCCGCCCGTATGGGTCAGCGGGACGATGCCGTCGACGCCGGGGAACTGGGCCACCAGCGGCTCCGCCCGCGAGGCGATGAGCTTGGCCACCGTCGCCGAGCAGTTCACCGACGAGACGATGCCGAGGTAGTTGCGGGTGCCGACCCTGCCGTTGGCGCGCCGGTAGCCGAGGAACGTGGCGCGCTGGTCCTCCGGGACGTACTCCGTGGGGGTCCGCCGGGAGCCGTACACGACCTGGTTCTCCACCGGGCGATAGGCCAGGTTGTGCGTATGCACGTGGTTACCGGGTTCGATGTCCGTGGCCGCGTACCCGATGACCTGGCCGTACTTGCGCACCGGCTCGCCCGACCGTACGGACCGGACCGCGAGCTTGTGCCCACGTGGCACGGGCGCCGCGAGCGTGAGGGTGGTGCCATCGGCCAGCCGCACCGGCCCGGCCGGAAGGTCGGCCAGGGCGACCACGACGTCGTCGGCGGCGTGGAGCCGTACGGTCTGCTGACCCGTCGTCGACCCGGCGGTCACGACGATCCTCCTTACGTCGTCGCGTGCAGGCGTAAAGACCAAGCAACACGGAAAGACCAAGCAACCCTGAAAGACTCGTCGTCGAGCCGCCCCAGGCGAAGACTAGATCACCGGGCCGGCGGTCGCCCAGTCGGGCGCGGTTCGCTTGCCCATCGACCAGCGACCGCCGCACGGCCGAGCCACTCGCCTCGGTCAGGCCCCGGCCAGCCCCTCGGCCGGCCAACCCGCCGCTTACGAGAACACCGCATCGACCGGCGCGCCCATTCGCCCGGCCTGCCGCCGCACGCCGCCGAAACCCGCCGTATCGACCAACGATGCCCGCCTCGCCCCTAGAATCGGGCGCACCAGAACCTCGGGGGCCTGACCAGCGACGGGTGGCGCCCGACAAACGTTGATGGGATTGATGAGCCGGCCGCGCGAGAAGACCAGTACCTGGCGGCGTGGGTGGCCCGCGTGGCGGGCGGCGCTGCGCCAGTGCCTGCGCGACTTCCGCGAGGACCAGGTCGCCGACCGGGCGGCCGGGTTGACGTACTATGCAATTCTATCGATCTTTCCCGGCCTGCTGGTCCTCGTCTCCGTGCTCGGCCTGCTCGGTGGGCCCGCGAGTGGTCTCAACGAGATCATCGGCGCGGTGGTCCCCGGCGACGCCGGCGAGCTGATCCAGGACGCCGTCAACCGGGTCGCCGCCACCGGGGCGACCGCCGGATTCCTCGCCCTGGCCGGTCTGGTCGTCGCCTTCTGGTCCGCGTCCGGGTACGTGGCGGCGTTCCTGCGCGCCCTCGACGCGATCCACCGGGTCCGTACGGTCCGGCCGATGAGGCGCGCCCTGCCCCTGCGGCTCGGGCTGACCGCGCTCGTGGGCGTGCTGCTCATCGTGTGCGTATTCATGGTGGTCTTCACCGGCGACCTGGCCGAACGCCTGGGCGACGTGATCGGCCTCGGATCGACCGCCGTGACCGTGTGGAACGTCGCGAAGTGGCCGGTGCTCCTCCTGCTCGTCGCCGCGGTGATCGCCCTGCTGTACCGCGCCGGGCCGCACACCCGGGGCACCCCACCGTTCATCACGCCGGGGAGCCTGATCGCCGTGCTGCTGGCGGTCGTGGTGTCGGCGCTGTTCGGCGTCTACCTCGCCACCTTCGCCACGTACGAACGCACCTACGGTGCGCTCAGCGGCGTCATCGTCTTCCTGATCTGGCTCTGGCTCACCAACGTCGTGGTGTTGCTCGGCGCCGAGCTGGACGCCGCGCTCGACCAGTCCCGGGCGCAGCCCGACGTCGGGGCCGAGGCGGCCTGACCCGCTCGCGCCGTCACGTCGACCCTGCTCGCCGTGTCACCTCGGCCCCGCTCGCCGCGTCATCTCGACCCCGCTCGCGGATCGCCCCCGCCGGGGCTCGCGACCCGGACCGGGCTCAGCGCAGGGCGGCGAGCAGCTCCCGGCAGGCCCGCTCGCACCGGTTGCAGGCCTCGGCGCAGACCCGGCAGTGCTCGTGCATGTCGGCGTGCATCGCGCACTCGGCCGCGCAGGACATGCAGGCGGTCGCGCACGCCTCCAGCTGGGAGCGCGCGACGGCGATGTCGAAACCGGTCTGGCGCGACAGCACGCGAGCTGTCGCGGTGCAGATGTCCGCGCAGTCCAGGTTGAGCGTGATGCAGGTCTTCAGCTGGCCGACCATCTCCTCGCTCAGGCAGGCGTCGGCACACATCGTGCAGGCCTCGCTGCACATGATGATCGTGTCGATCACGGCCCCCAACTGCACCCGGTCGATGCCGATGGGCGCGGGATGGTTCTCCAGCATCGGGACCGTGCTCGTGGTGGTCATCGTCATGATCGTTTCGCCCCCGTGATCGCGTGACCCTCAGTAGGTGTCGCCTGAGTGTCACGGTAATCGTCGCTGCCCGCGGGCGGCGGCGGATCGGTGAGACGACGAAGCGCGGTCGTCGGCCGGGTGGTCGGGCCCGGTCCAGCGAGCGATCGGCGGCCACGCCGGGGCCCTCGGCGGCTCAGGCGCCGACCACCAAACCGTCCACCGTGGTAACTCTGGGAACAACCTCATCGGCCCGGCTCCGACCTCGTGGCAACCGTCCGTCTCTCGCACGACCCGCTGCGCTGCTCTTTCGCGGCCAGCCGGCACCGCGCAGCAGGAACTATTGGAACCGGTGCGCCGTGCGCCGTGGGGCACGCAGACCGCGGTCGCCGACCTCTACGGCAACGTCTTTGACATCCTGCAACCGAGCGAAGTGCTCCCCCGGGTGCGGCGGCGCCGCAGCCCGCACGGTCCCGGTGAACCAGACCCACGACATCAGTGGCAACAACAGGCATGGCACCCGGTTACGGGAACCATCGGGGACCACCGCTCGGGTCCTGCTCTGGCCGGACCGGCCCGCACCATTTCACATCGATAATTTGAGTCGCAGCTGCTCAAAATCGCACCGGCGGAGCCTGCTGCGGTCTGAATTCGGACAGTGGGCGAATTCGCCCGGCTGCCCATCTGGTATCAATCGTCCCGTTCCCCTACCGTCTACGTCGGTGAACGTGCGTCTACCTCGGTGAACGTGCGAAACGCGACGATTCGACACGGGAGTAACGCGTCGATGGGGCGAATGCCACGCCAACAATGTGGCGAATGCACGCGGACCGCGACCCCCGCGCAAATGCAGGTGTGGGGATGGCATCGGAGTTCTGACGGCAGCGTCTGGTGCCGGGAGCACGCCCATATCGGGGCGGCCCGCGACCAGGCGGGAACCGGAAGCATCCCCGCCACGGCCGAGCTGCCGCCCGTAGCAGCCAACCACGGTCCGGCGGCCTCCTTCGTCAAGGCACTCGCGCAACGGCCCTGGGCGTGGGGGGTTGGTGCGGGTGCGCTCGCCCTCGTCATGCTCTGTTGCTGCGGCGGGGTACTCACCGTCCTGGTCACCGGCGACACCAGCGGTTCCGGGCGCGAGTCGGCCGACGCCCAGGCGACACCTCCGGCGCTCATCGCCCAGTCCGCCACCGCCAACCCGGGCGGCGATGAGGTTTCCGGCACCAGTGGCGCCGGTGGCACCGGCCAGCCCACGCCGACGGCCAACCGTCCCGAGACCGCGACGGTCGTGGTGACCAACGTGATCGACGGCGACACCGTGGACGTGTCCACCGGCGACCGCGTCCGGCTCATCGGTATCGACACTCCCGAACGCGGCGAGTGCGGGTACGACCAGGCGACGGCCAACCTGGCCTCGCTGGTGAGCGGTAAGGAAGTGACCCTGGTCAGTGGGGCCAGGGATGACAAGGACCACTACGGTCGCCTGCTGCGGTACATCCAGGTCGGTAACATCGACGTCGGCCTGGAGCAGATCAAGGCCGGGTACGCCATCGCCCGCTACGACTCACGCGACGGGTACGGGGCCCATCCCCGGGAGCAGAGCTACATCGCGGCCGACAACGCGTCGCCGAACTACGCGTGCCCCGATCCGCCCCAGCCGACGACGCAGGCCCCGCCCGTGCAGGCGCCACCACCGCCTCCGCCACCCCCGCCGCCGGCGCAGCCGACGCAGTCGAACTGCCATCCGTCCTACGTCCCGTGCGTGCCCGACGTTCCGTACGACCTGGACTGCGCCGACATCGGCTTCCCGGTCACGGTGATCGGCCCCGACGAGTACCGGTTGGACAACAACGACCCGGACAACATCGGGTGCGAAAGCTACGGCTGACGGGCCGGTTGCCCGGATTCCGGTGACGCAGGAGCGCGGGAGGCGTCCTTCCCGCCGGTGACGGGCTGGCCGACGGTCCATACCCGAATGGTTGGCACCCCGCGCTGGCGCTGGACGTGGTCGTCCGTCGTTTCCCACGCCGCGGCCCGCGCGTGGTGGTCGGGGCGGTGGCCGTCAGGACGGTGGCTGTCGGGGCGGCGGTTGCCGGTGCCGTACCTGGGTGGGCTGAGCAGGCGGGAGTGATGCCTGACGTGATGCCCGACCACATCGCCTTATCATGCCTACTTTGGACAGACGATGGTCGGTGTGAGCCAGAACGGCCGCAGCCACTCTTCGCGCCGTAGGTTTCCGGTGTCCGCGAAAGCCGCTGCCGGTCCGGACGCGCACGCCGGTACGGGTCCCGGCTCCGGCGGCAACCCGCCCGCGCGCTCCCATCCGGCGTCGTCCGGCGCTGTCTGGCGCTGTCCACGTGTACTCCGGTGTTGTCCGGCATCGGCCAGGCCAAGCCACTCATTCATGTAACTTTCCGGGCAAGATCGAAAAACGCGGTTGCTGTCGGGCAACCGCATCTTTCGGAACGGAGGGCTTGCCCGTGCTACAGAAACACCCGGTCACCGCACCCAATCCGCCGAGGAGACGCCGTCGCCGGCTCCTCGCGGCCGCCGCCGCTGGTGTCGCCCTGGTCCTCGCCACGCCACAGGCGGCCAGCGCGGATCCCTTCTTCCCCGACAACAACGACGACTACCCCGTGTACAGCAGCGACCCGCACCTCACCATCTGCGGCCGGTACGAGAATCCCTACCGCCCCAAGCTGTGCCTGTACGCGTCGGTGGACGACGGCACCGGCAGCGACGCCAACTACCCGATGCGCTTCACCAAGCTCTGGACCATCGACACCAACAAGGACTGGAGGAGACCCAGCAACTGGACCTACGAGGGCGTGGTCGCCAGCGAGGACATGCTCGGGCTCAACGGTAGGCACTTCTGGGCGCCGGCCGGCTACTGGGACTTCACCTCGAACTATCTGTATGTCCCCGACGTCGTGAACGGAGACAACAACACGGGATCGCGCATCTTCGTCTTCAAGGCCCCCGCGGCGGAGGGCGAGTACGAGCTCGTCGGCCAGATCAACACCCCCACCTCCGGCGCCAACGCGCCGAACGGCGGCTACGCGAGCGACCCGTTCGTCGCTCTGGACTACAACGGCACCCCCTACCTCTTCTACGCCAACGGCACTTACGACAGCACAATCTGCGGCGGCATCAGCCGCGCAAGACTCGCGTCCAACCTCACGTCCATCCCCTACCCTCCTCAGTATTACGTGGCCCGGATCACCTTCAAGGGCCTGCAGGACGACCTCGGTACCTGCCGGGGACGTGACGCCTACATCGAGGGCCCAGCCGTCTACAACAAGTACCAGCTCTACGACGTGGCCGGCCGCTGGCCACGGAGCTTCGCAGGAATCGACAATCACGAGTGGATCATGATGTTCTCGGTGAAGCCGAGCACGACCCCGAAAATGACCAACCCGAACGCCCAGGACGAGGACGGCGAAGCAGCCGTTACCTGCAACGGGTCGAACCAGCAGGCCCTGGCCTACGCCACGGCGCAGAACCTCACCGACACGGAATGGACGTACCGTGGCATCATCATGTGCCCGCGGGGTGCCGAATGGACGAACCACGGCAGCCTCATCAGATACAGATTCGACAGCGTCATCCTGGCTTTCCACGACGGGCCGGCGAACGGCCACCGGCGCAAGGTGATGCTCGACTGCCTGACCTGGGACCCTGACGGTCGGCTCAGGACGGTCCCGGTGAGCCGGTACAACGCGGCCAACTGCAGTAACTGGGGCCCAAGCTGGAACTGAGGCAAATCGACACTGGTAACATCCGAGCCGGTAAGAACCACCGCTCGGAGGGCGAGGGAGCCGACCCTCCCCGCCCTCCGGGCGGGCCGGAGATCGCAGTCACAAGGACGAGGCCACCTGGTACGTTGCCTAAGCCCGGGCGGCGCCGTTCGGCCCCGGCCAGGCGTCACTCACCGGTCACGGGTGCTTCCCGAGCCGTCCCCCGGAGTGCCGCCCTCCCCCTACGCGGTCACGACCGTCCCGCTGCTGCCCGACGCGGTGGCCGAATGGCTCCTGCGGCTCACCCCCGCCGGCGGCTTCGCCGTCCAGCAGACGTCAGTGGAGTACCCCCAGGTGACCGCCCACTACGCGCCGTCCACCGGGTACTTCCCGCTCCCCTGGTGGGCCGGTCCCGCTCTGGCCGGCGCCTACAGCGCAGTCGTGTTGCGGATCGCCGCCGGTGGTCGAGCTGTGGCGGGCCAACCTGACGATCTCCATCATGTTCGCGGGCATACGGCTTAATGCATAGACTACTGGATATATGGCCGCGGCCCGTCCACGTACGGGGCGAGTGCCTTGTCAAAGTCCTCAGTGGTCGGGTCGACGGTCAAGTCGGAAGAGACCCGGCCGTCGTGCGTCCGAACCGTAACGAAGTTCGGGCAATCGGTGACAGGGCCAGCCGACCGGGTAACGGTAACGGTGGCAACCCAGGCCCGATTGGCCGCCTCGTAGATGTCGATGATGTGTCGCCAGGAATAGACCGGATAATTATTGTTGTCACTATACGGCCCGCAGTAGCCGATCAACGTTGCGTCGAATTCCGTACGCGCGCAGCCGATCAGTTGCACTTTCGACGGATCGTCAGTTGTCCACTCCTCGCTCGGTCCTGCGGACGTTGGCCGGCCGTCGACGAACAGCACGATCGGGTGCGGCCCTGAGCCGACATAGCGTGCCGCCTGCGGATAGGCCGTGCCCCGCCCTTCGCACGTCTCGACAAACCCGGCCACCGTTTCGGGGAGCGCTGAGGCTGTCCGGACCGGCCCGTAGCGCGACCACAGCATCCAGGCCACAGGTATCAGCACCAACGCGACCGCGGCACCGACGACGACCCGCCGAGTCCGTCGATCGACCGGCCGTCGGCGCCACACGAGCGCCCGCACCAGGTCAGCGTTGTCGGAGTAACCCTCGAGCGGTATCCGGACGTCCGTTCCATCATCCTTCCGGACATGGAGGCACAGGCGCTCTCCCTTCGGGCCCGGACCATGCTCCACCCGCACCTCAGACCAGCGCGCGGCAATGGCTCGCTCCACATCAGAGCCGATCAGAACGCCGTTGTGATACACAGCGATCCACGTCGACTTGCGTCGGCCGGACGCGGGCTTTCGGTAGACACGAACCAACTCGCCCAGATAGGTCACGGCGGGCAGGCTCTCCCGCATCTCGTCAGCCGCCATCCGCCCCCCCTTCGGCGTCGATCAGTGGCCGCCCCACATCCCGCCAACTCGCGGATCAGCGTTCGCTGACCTTCGTTCGGGACGCAACGCCCCTCGACGTCACCCTTCGGCGCCATGTCCACGACCGAGCGCTCCGGCCGAACCGACGACACCGACCACGCACAGAGGGCAAGCCAGCACTACCTCGATGTGGCATCACCTCAGCCCTGGAGGAACATCTACTATCGACGATGATCATGCTCTGAGGCAACGGCGTCCGGGCGTCCGGCCCTCGGCTGCCCTTCCAACTAGACCGACGGCCGCAGAGAACATGACGCGCGAACGGGCGCTCGGTTGGACGCATCCGGCCGGGCACGGGGTCAGCGGATTACCTGGACAGGGCCCGAGCGTCCGGGACGGGCCGCGGCGTGTGGTCCGGTGCTGGTGGCGGCCGGCCGGACCCGACCGACGGCCAGTGGCGCTCGAGCCTGCGCCTCCCAAACCGGAAGGAACAGGGCGAGTGGCACACTCCGGGCGCCGAGAGCACCGCGACACGCCAACGCACAACGGACTGGCGTTCAGGTCGGGTCCGGAGTTCGCCGGAAAGACGGGGGCCAACTCAGTTGATCTTGCCGTTGAGGTGCCCCAAGGATGATCAGGATCGCGCCGAAAGCGCTCTGAACTGGGTGACGTGGTGGAGCTGAGGGGATTTGAACCCCTGACCCCCTCGATGCGAACGAGGTGCGCTACCAGGCTGCGCTACAGCCCCATGTCGTACGTCCCGGGTGGGCCCGCACGCATCATAAGGCTAACAGGCACCCCGGGCCGGACGCGAACCAGATACCCCGGGTCGTGGCGTGGCCCCGGCCACCCGGCCCTGAGGGCTGGCCCCGGGGCCGACGGCCGGCGACCCCGGCCGGCGATCACTCGGTGCCGGTGCGGCGGGGGTAGCGCTCGGTGCGGGGCACGGCCAGGCGCATGGCGTCGCGCCGGGACTCGGCGATCCGGCGGGCCATGGCCGCCCGCTCGGCGGCCCGGCGCTCGTGCTCGCGCCGGATGGCCGCCTGCTGGGCGGCGATCCAGGCAGCCCGGCGGCGCTCGAGGCGGCGACGGCGGGCGGCGGCGATCGCGGTGCGGCGCAGGTACACCACGTCGGCCAGCAGCACCACGAAGGCGACCGAGAACCCGACCCAGAAGCCCGGCCCGACGAGCACCACTCCGGCGAGCTCCACGAGGTTCAGCAGCACCAGCGCCACGAACACCCGACGGCGCCGGTGCAGGGCGGTGGGCGGCCGACGGCGGCGGCGTACCCGCCGGGCGGGCGTGCGGCGGCGCGTTGCCGCGGAGCGCCGCCCGGACCGCGGGTCGGGGCGGCGGGCCGACCGCTGGACCGGGATACCCCGGCCAGCGGTGGTGGACGCCTCGGCCGGGGTCGCGGTCGGCGAGCCGGCGGAGACGGTGGGCGCCGAGCCGGTCGCCGCGGTGGACGCCGCGGCCGCGGAGCCCGGACGCAGGTGACGAGGTGGCCGAATCGGGTGCCGACCCGGCACGGTCCGGCGCCGACGCCGGCGGGACAGCAGCCGGCCGGTGACCGGAATCGGGGGTGCGGGTGGGGGCGGGTCGTGCCGGCGGGTCAACGCCGGGGCGAGGGCGAGCAAGCCGGCCGCGGTGAGGACGGCAAGCAGCACCGAGGTGGGCACCGCACCTCCCACCGGACGGACGGGCAGATCTTCGGCAAGCAGAGTACGCCGATCCCGGCGAAAACCAGACAAGCCGGGGACAACCGGCGTGGCGGGCCGGACAAACCGCACGTCACCGACGAAAGCCGGCCCGAGCCGACTCACCCGGAAACCCGACGCGAGACCCGTCAGGCGTGCACCTGGCCGGCGCGGACGCGGTTCCAGCGGGCCATCAGCCCGCCCTCGGCCTGCACGTCCTCCACCGTGATCGCGTACCCCACGTGGTCCCGCCAGGCGCCGTCGATGTGCAGGTAGCGGGCGTGATAGGACTCCTCCCGGAAGCCCAGCTTCTCCACGACGCGCCGGCTCGGCCGGTTCTCGGGGCGGATGTTCACCTCGATGCGGTGCAGGCCCCCGGCGCTGAAGGCGTGGTCAACCGCGAGGGCGAGCGCCGTGGGCATGATGCCCCGGCCGGCGACCGCCTGGTCGACCCAGTAGCCGGCGTAGGCCGAGCAGAACGCCCGGCGCACGATGTTGCCCAACGTCAGCTGGCCGACCAACCGCTCCTGCTTCGATCCCGGTTCGCGCAGGCAGATCGCGAACGGCATCGCCGTGCCCGCCGCGGCGGACTTGCGCAGGTCACGGTAGATGACCCGGAACGCCGCCGGAGAGTTGAGCTCGGCCCACGTCCCCCGGGACGGGGTCGGCTCCCACATCGACAGCCATGCCTCGTTGGCCAACCGGCACTGCGACCACGCCCGCGCGTCGCGCCGCCGATACGGGCGTAGCAGCACGCCGGAGGGAGGGTCGTACAGCACCGCGGGCCACCCGGGCGCCGCCATTCGCGCCACCGTCCTTCGCCGACGCCAGTTCCTACGGCCGGGCCCAGATCCCTTTCCGAGACCCCCGGCCCCGGACCCGCGCGTTCGGCTCGGCTCCTCGCCGCGCCTCAACCGAGGCAGCGTAGCGCCACGCGACCGGCGAGTCGACGGCGGCGGCCGGACATCATCCGGCCAGGGCCGCCGGAAGGCGCCGTCCGGGAACCCCGGAAGGCGCCGTCCGACCGGGCGGGCTCCGTCGGTGAACCTCAGTGGCCCTCGCCGGCACCCGACGTGGCGAACTCGCTGTTGCTGAGCTCGTTCTTGACGTAGTCGGCGAGCCAGGCCCGGAACGCCGGTCCGAGGTCCGGACGCCGGGCCGCGACCTGCACCACCGCCTGGAGGTAGCCCAACGGGAGGCCGGTGTCGAACCGCTCCCCGCGATAGACGATGCCGTGCACCGGCATGCCCTCGGACAACAGCAGCGCCATCGCGTCGGTGAGCTGGATCTCCCCGCCGGCGCCCGGACCGATGCGGCGGATGGCGCCGAAGATCTCCGGCGGCAGCACGTAGCGCCCGACCACGGCCAGGTTGCTGGGCGAGTCCTCGCGCGACGGCTTCTCGACCAGGCCGGTGACCTGGTACACCTCGCCGAGGCCGGGCGGGCTCCCGATCGCCTCGCGCAGCTCAGGCGCCGGCGAGACGGAGGCGATGCCGTACCGCTTGGTCTCGGTCCAGTCCACCTCGATCAGGGCGAGCACGATGCCGCCGGTGCGCTCCTGCAGGTCGAGCATCGCGGGCAGCAGCGGCTGGTCCTCGCGCAGGAACTCGTCGCCGAGCATGACGACGAACGGCTCCTGGCCCACGTGTGATTCGCCGTACGAGACCGCGTGCCCGAGGCCGAGCGGCTCACCCTGCCGGCACGCGTAGATCTCAGCCAGCTCGGCCGGGCGGCGCACGGCGGCCAGCCGCTCCAGGTCGCCCTTGGCCTCCAGGCGTGACTCCAGGTACGGCTGGCGGTCGAAGTGCTCCACCATGCTCGTCTTGCCGCGCCCGGTGACCAGGAGGATGTCCCGGATGCCGGCGGCGGCGGCCTCTTCGACGATGTACTGGAGCACGGGTCGGTCCACCACGGGCAGCAGTTCCTTGGGCACGGCCTTGGTGGCCGGCAGGAATCGGGTGGCCAGTCCGGCCGCGGGGATGACCGCTTTGGCCGCGCGAGTCCGCTTGGGGCGGGTGGTTTCGGCAGGCTCGCTGCGCACGCTGCGCGAGATGGCGTCGTCCGGCATGGAATCAGGCTAGTGCTCCGCAGCGGTGAGTGGGGGCGCGGTTACTCACAGAGGTACGGTCACATCCCCCGTGGCCGGGGTCGACGTGGCGGTTGAGCGGAGTGTCGGGGGTGCCCCGAAGACCGCGAAGGTGTCCCGTCCTGCGGCCTTCGCGGCGTAAAGTGCCTGGTCAGCGGCGTTGAGGAGCTCGGCGGCCGTCCGAGCGTGGATCGGGAAGACCGCGATACCGATGGAGACGGTGACGTCCGTCGCTTTTTCTACGCTGTGTCCACCTAGTGAGAACGGAGCGTGACGAACGGCGTCACCGAGCCGACGGGCGACGGTGATACTGCCCGATATGTCGGTCTCTGGAAGAAGGATGACGAACTCCTCCCCACCCGGCCGGAAGGCCAGATCCACCTCCCTGATGACCCGCCGGACCCGGCTGGCGAACTCGACCAGGACGACGTCGCCGGCCCCGTGCCCGTACCTGTCATTGATCATTTTGAAATGATCAAGGTCGAGGGCGAGAACCGCGAGCGAGCGCCGGAACCGGTTGGCCCGCTCGATCTCCACCCGCAGCGTCTCGATCAGGTGGCGCCGGTTGCCCAGGCCGGTCAACGCGTCGGTGATCGACAGCTGCTGCACCTCCTGCAGCGCCACGATCAGCTCGTCGAGCCGTCGCCCGAGCCGGCCGGTCTCGTCCCGCCCGTCGACCTCTGTCCGGGCGGTCAGGTCGCCGCTCGACGCCCGCTCGGCCGTCGTGAGCAGGCGCCGCAGCGGTCGGGTGGCCAGGTCGGCGAGCCAGAAGCCGAGCAGCGCCGAGGCGAGCACCGCCACGCCGATCGCCACCAGCAGCAGCGGCAGCGGATCACGGACGGGCGGGGCGGGGTCCAGGCGCAGGGCGATCGGCACCTCGGCGTCCGGGCCGAGGAGGTCGTACGTCGGCGCGTCCCCGCCCTCCGGGTCCACTCCGCCGGCGCCCACCAGGCTCACCCGCCGGTTCGCCGCCGCGGAGAGCTCGGCGAACAGCGACTCGTCCAGCGGCTGCACCGCGTACGCGTACCCGGTCACCTCCCCGGCGGCCGTCCGGATCTCCGCCCGGGCGGCCAGGCCGGTCGGGACGGTACCGCTCGGCACGGTGCCCCGCACCGAACCCGGGTCCACCCCGCACACCGCCCACGGCCCCGTGGCCCCGGCCGGCACCACCGCCCAGGACTGGCCGGCGGCGGCCGCGGTGGCGGCCAGGCCGGCCGCGGTGGCCGCCAGGTGGTGACATCGGGCCGCGATCACGGCCCGCACGGCCGCCTGGGCCCGCCCGTCGTCGTCGGACCGCCCCGGGAAAGGGAGCGGCCCACCCGGACCGGACAGGCCGGCCAGGGCCGCCGCGCCGAGCACCATCGGCGCGAGCAGGATCGTGGTGAAGGCCACGGCCAACCGCCCGCGTAGTGTCACTGCTCCCTCCCCCACCCGGGCGCACTGCGCAACGTATCGCGGTGATGACTTTCCGTTATCTCAACCGCACGACATGCCCTCGGGATGCGGCGTACGGGACGGAAACCGACGAAATGTGAAGGGAATCGGGTGATGACCGAACCGCCGTCCGGCAAGCGGGTGCTGCGGGAGTCGATGCTCGCGGCCCGGGCGGCCCGTCCGGAGCCCGAGCGGTCCCGGGCCGACGCCGCCCTCGCCGCCGCCGCCCGGCGCCTCGTGGCCGGCGCCGCCCGGGTGGCCGCCTACGCGCCCATGCCGGGGGAGCCGGGCGGTCCGGCCCTGCCGGACGAGCTGGCGGCCGCGCTGCCGCCCGGCGGGCTTCTGTTGCCGGTGCTCCTCCCCGACCGTGACCTCGACTGGGTCGCCTACACCGGCACGCTGACCCAGGGCGGCACGCTCCGCGCCCTGCGGGAGCCGCCCGGCCCGCGGCTGGGGGTCGAGGCGATCGCCACGGCGGAGATCGTCTTCGTGCCGGCGCTCGCGGTGGACAGCACCGGCGCCCGCCTCGGCCGCGGCGGCGGCTCCTACGACCGCGCCCTGACCCGGGTCCGACCGGGCGTCCCGGTGATCGCGCTGCTCTACGCGGACGAGTTGGTCCCGGCCGTACCGACCGAGCCGCACGACCGCCCCGTAACGGGGGCGTTGACCCCGGATGGTTTCGTGGATCTCCGCGCGCCCCGCTAGTATTGGCACTCGCGACGGGAGAGTGCCAATGCGGTGGCGCTCGCCGTGGACCATTGAGCAAGCAGGAGGCTCCCACGTGCCCACCTACCAGTACACCTGCACGGCGTGTGGTCATCAGCTCGAGGCAGTGCAGTCCTTCTCGGACGACCCGCTGACGGAGTGCCCCGAGTGCAACGGTCGCCTGCGCAAGCTGTTCTCGTCCGTCGGCATCGTCTTCAAGGGCTCCGGGTTCTACCGGACCGACTCCCGCTCCAGCACCTCGAACTCTGACGGCGCGAGCGCCAACAAGTCGGACTCGTCGTCCTCGAAGTCGTCCAGCAGCACGTCGAACAACGGCGCTTCGTCCAGCTCGTCGTCGAGCTCCTCGACCAAGGCGACGGCCTCCGTCTGACCGTTGCCCGACCGACCCCTTTCCCGGCCTGGTCGCGGCCGGCCTGACCGTTGCCTCGGCTTGGTCACGGCCTGGGCTTGATTGTTTCGGCGGCGTGGTCGTCACCACGGTCGGATCGCTCCCGCCGCGAACGCTGGTCCGCCTCTCTCGCCGCGCACCGCGCCGGATCGAGCCGCGGCCACCCCCGCTTGATCTATTCGCATTAAGCAGACAATCGATGGGTGGACAGCACCTGACGCGCTGAGTCCACACTGGACGGCGACGCCCAGGGCGCGCCGTTCCGCGGCCCGGCGAACCGCCCCACCGCCCGAATTGCCGGGAGTTATCCACAGGCCGACGAGTGGGTCTCGACAACCGGCCGGCCCCGCCCGGACGCTGGTCCCAGCGACACGGGGAAGGGATGGCGATGACGGGGCCCGCATCCGCGACCGGCGGCGAGGTCGCCGCCGATCCGATCGAACTGACGCGCCTCGCGGCGACGTACCTCGACCAGTCACAGATCCTGGGGGACGCCCTCCGGGGCGCCGCGATGGCGACGCCGGCCCGGACGGACTTCGGCACCGTGCCCGCCGCGGCGCTGCTGCACGTGGCCAGCGACACGGTCGCCGAGGAGGCCGAGTACGCCGTGGGCCGCTTGGTCGAGGTGCTCGACGGTGACGCGGATCGGCTCTACCACCTCGCGTTCGCCTACCACGAGGCGAACCTGTCCGCCGCGGCCCAGCCGCCGCTGCGCGGGGGTCCGGTCCCGTGACCGAGCCAATTACCTATGCCAATGCCTGGACGTTGGCCGCCAGCCCGATCGCCCTGGACCGGGCCGTCGCGGCCTGGCGTACGTACGCCGACCGGGCGGAGCACGTCGCCACCACTATCGACCGGCAGGCCGGGGCCCTGTACGACGGCCCGTGGGCGGGCCGGAGCGCCGATGAGTTCAACCAGCACCGGACGAAGCTGACGACCGACCTGCGACGGTCCGCGTCCCTGGCCCGCCGTCAGGCCGAACAGATCGAGGTCGCGGCCGGGACCCTCCGCATGGGCGAACGGGCGCTCGGCACCGCGCTGAGCCAGCTCACCAGCGTGGTCCGGGCGGAGGTCTCGACCGCCCCGGCCCAGATAACCTTCTATCCCCGCGACGACGCGCAGGCGCGGCTCGTGCACGACGCGGCCGCCCACGCGCGGCAGCTGCGGCGCGAGATCGACCGGGAGCTGGCGGTGGCGACGACGGCGCTGTCCGCCCTGCACGCCGAGTGGGCCGCGATCGCGAAGACCTGGTCCGCGGCGGCCGCGGGAGCCTCGCGGTTCGCGATGCCGGCCGGGGCGCGCGGCACCTACGTCCTGGACACCGGCGACACCGCGGTCATCCACACCGGGCCGGGCGACGACACCGTTGCGATCCGGGTCGATCCGGAGACCGGCCTGCAGGTCGTCGAGGTCAACGGCACCGCCTACCGGTTCCCGGCCGACGCCGCCATCGTGGTGCGCACCGGCGCGGGCAACGACGAAATCACCGTCGCTCCCGGCACGCGGCTGCGGCTCACCCTGCTCGGCGGCGAGGGCTTCGACACGATTCGCGGCGGCGACGGGGACGAACGGATCCTCGGCCTGGCCGGCGACGACAAGATCTACGCCAGCGGCGGCCACGATCGGGTCGCGGGCGGGTCCGGCCGGGACTACATCGACGGATATCGCGGAAACGACATCCTTACCGGCGGCGAGGGCGACGACGTGATCTACGGCCTGTCCGGCGACGACTGGCTCAGCGGTGGCGCCGACCGGGACTACCTCGAGGGCGGCCCCGGTAACGACGCCCTCGACGGTGGCGAGCACGACGACATCCTCTCGGGCGGTCGCGGCGCCGACCGGCTCCGCGGCGGGGAGGGGGCCGACCGCAGCTACGCCGGCCACGGGGCCGACCAGGTCGACGGCGGCAGTGGCGCCGACACCAGCTACGCCGAGAGCACCGACCGCCACAGCGGAACCGAGCGGATCGTCACCGTCGAGATCCGCGACCTGGGCATGGATGTGAAGATCGAAGGATCTGACGAATTCCGCGAGCGGGTCGAGGCCGACCTCGACCTGCTGCGGTCGTCGCCGGTCGGGCAGGCGATGCTCGCGGAGTTCGACGCCATCCGAGCCAGCGGCGACGGCGGGAGCGACCGGTCGCTGACCATCATCGAGAGTGACCGGAACCGAGCCTGGTCGATCCCCTGGCGAGAGGGGTTCCTGTGGCTCAACCCACAGGAGAGATACGAGGTTCAATACAATCCCGACCAGCTGTACACCCGCGGCGCCCGGCCGCCCGTCGTGATCCTGTTCCACGAGTTCGCCCACGTCTACGACTACGGGAACGACACGCTCGCCCCCGGTACGTACCAGGGCCAGGACAACCCCGATGTGCCGAACCGGGAACGGGCGGCGGTCGGGTTGCCGGTCGACCTCGATGGTGACGGGGTGGCCGAGGGTCTCTACCCCGAGCATCCCGCCCACCTCACGGAGAACGCGCTGAGCCGGGAGATGGGCTGGCCGGACCGGAAGCGGTACTGATGGAGTCGCGAGTGGACAGTCGCCGGCGAGCCGACCCGGGCCGTGATCTTCTGCCTCGGCGTGGTGGACACCGTACCGCCGGACGCCCCCCGGCCGGCTGCTCTTCCACCACGCCACCCGGGTGACCCCGGGGCAGCACGTCTTCTGCTTGACCCCGGCGGCCCTCCGCTGATCCCGCGCGTCGCCCGAGCACCCCACCCGCCAGCGACGCGCGGGCTGCGAGGTCAGTACGACGGCAGGGACGGGTCGATCTGGCGGACCCAGGCGGTCACCCCGCCGTGGACGTGGACGGCGTCCTTGAAGCCGGCCGCCTTGACCGCGGCGAGCGCCTCGGCGCTGCGCACCCCCGACTTGCAGTAGAGCACGATCTGCTTGTCCTGCGGCAGCTGGGACAGCGCCTGCCCCGAGAGGATGTCGCCCTTCGGGATCAGCACGGAGCCCGGGATCCGGACGATCTCGTACTCGGCCGGCTCGCGGACGTCGACCAGGTGGATCGGCTTGCCCGAGGCGAGCCAGTCCCGCAGCTCGGTCACGGTGATGGTCGACCCGGTCGCCGCCTCCTGCGCCGCCGCCGAGACCGTGCCGCAGAAGTCCTCGTAGTCGATGAGGCCGGTGATCGTCGGGTTCTCACCGCAGATCGCGCAATTGGGATCCTTGCGTACCTTGATCTTCCGGTACGTCATCTCCAGCGCGTCGTAGACCATGAGCGCGCCCACCAGCGGCTCGCCGACGCCGGTCAGCAGCTTGATCGCCTCAGTGACCTGGATCGAACCGATCGAGGCGCACAGCACGCCGAGCACGCCGCCCTCGGCGCAGGAGGGCACCATCCCCGGCGGCGGGGGCTCCGGGTAGAGGCACCGGTAGCACGGCCCGTACTTCGACCAGAACACCGAGGCCTGGCCGTCGAACCGGTAGATGGACCCCCAGACGTACGGCTTGTCGAGCAGGACGGCCGCGTCGTTGACCATGTACCGGGTGGCGAAGTTGTCGGTGCCGTCGACGATCAGGTCGTACTGGGAGAAGATCTCCAATACGTTGTCGTTGGACAGCGCCGTGTTGTGGAGGACGACGTTCACGTACGGATTGATCTCACGGATGCTGTCCGCGGCCGACTCGGCCTTGGGCCGGCCGATGTCGCTCTGTCCGTGGATGACCTGCCGCTGCAGGTTGGACTCATCAACGTTGTCGAACTCGACGATGCCCAGCGTGCCCACCCCGGCCGCGGCCAGATACATGAGCGCGGGCGAGCCGAGACCGCCGGCGCCGACCACGAGCACCTTGGCGTTCTTGAGCCGCTTCTGCCCGTCCATCGCGATGTCCGGGATGATCAGGTGACGCGAGTACCGGCGGACCTCGTCCGTGGTGAGACTGTCGGCGGGCTCGACGAGCGGTGGCAACGACACGGCGGCTCTCCCTGCTGACGACTGACTGGCCACCATTGTCGACCGGTGGCCGCATCAGGCGCCAACTCCCGTGACTCGGTCCATATTCCGGACGCCGGGTCCCACGGTGACGGATCCGGGTGTGGCGAATCCCCGCGACCGGGGCCGGACCGGCCGGGGCCTCGGGCGGTCAGGCCTGCGGGCCGGTGTAGCGGACGCCGTCCCGGAACGGCCACCCGTACGCCACGCACCCCTGCAGACCCAGGGTCTGCTGCTGCATGACCGGCGCCGGGAGGCCGGGGCCGGGGCACAGCTCGTGGCCGTGGCCGAGCTGGTGCCCCACCTCGTGGTTGATGACGTACGCCCGGTACTCGCCCAGCGGGGCGCCGTAGTCCGGCACCCCGGTGAGCCACCGCGCCGAGTTGATCACCACACGGCCGTCGGTGAGCCGACAGTTGGTGAACTGGCCGGTCTCCAGGCCGTCCTCGCGGCACATCGCCTCCGACAGCACCGGCGAGGCCAGGTAGACCGTGAACTCCTGCCCGGCCGCGCCGGAGACCCGCTGGAACCGCAGCGACCCGTCGGCGGTCCAGCTCCGGGCGTCGGAGAGGATCGCCTCCACCGCCGCGGCGAACTGCTCCACCGGCACGCCGAGCCCGTCCTCCACCCCGACCCGGTAGCGCAGCACCGGCCCGCCGGAGCCGACGACGGGCCCGTCGCCCGCGGCGTACTGGAACGTCCCCGCCCCGGACGGCACCACCGCGACGTCGTCCACCGGCGTCGCCTCCTCGGGTGGGCGCAGGTCGAACGGCAGCGGCGGCACCACCCCACGGCGGCTCAGGTCGACCGCGGCCAGGGCGATCGCGAGCAGCAGCACGAGCAGCAGGACGCCCCGACCGCGCCGCCGGCCCCGGACCCGGGGCACGGACGCCGGCCGGGCGGCCGATGCGGTTCGGGTGCCGCGCCGATCGACGGCGCCGGCCGAGCCGAACCTCCGGGCAGCCACGGGATGCTGGCTCAGGTCGCGGCCGCCCGGGCGGCCGGGGCCGGGGTGGTCACCTCGGGTGGGGCGGCGGGCTGCCGAATGATCGACGCAGTGGCATCCTTCTGCGCTGCCTCGTCGAGCATGGCGAGCACCGCCCGGGCGACCAGATCCGGCCGCTCCATCTGTGCCACGTGACCGACCTGGTCGAGCACCAGCAGACGGCTGTCGGGGATCAGCCGGGCGACGGCCGGCGCCACCCGGACGTCGACCAGGCGGTCCTGCCGGCCGGTCACCACGAGCGTGGGTGCGGTGATCCGCTCCGCGATCCGCCACATCGAGTCACGGCCGGGCAGGTACGAGCGGAGGAAGCTGCCCACCAGGCCGCGCAGGGTACGGATGTACGCATCGACATACCATGGCGTCTCGTACCGCCGGCGGACCTCCTCGACCGCCTCGGCGATGCGCTCCTCGGGCAGCACCGAGGGGTTGGCGAAGCAGGCGTCGATCACCTGCTTGGCCAGCTCCTCGGGCGCGATCGTGGCGAGCCGGCGGGCGGCCAGGCGCTCGGCCCGCGGAATCAGCAGCAGCGGCAGCAGCCGCGACTGCACCGAACGCCGCGGGTCCATGAACGGCATGGCCGGCGAGATCAGGGTCAGCGTCCGGACCAGGTCCGGTCGGGTGCCGGCGACCCGGACGGTCACCGCACCGCCCAGGGAGTTGCCGAACAGGTGCACCGGTCCCCGGCCCGAGTGCTCGATCCAGCGCACCACCCGCTCGGCGATCGCGCCCACGCTGTAGTTGGTCGCCGGGTCGCTGCGCCCGAAACCCGGCAGGTCGATCGCCTCGCCGTCGAGCCGGTCCGCGAGCAGGTACGCGAGGTCGGTCCAGTTCGTCCCGGAGCCGCCCAGCCCGTGCACGTAGAGGGCCGGCTCGGCGTCCGGGCTCCTCGCCGGGGTCCGCCGGACGTACGTGACGGTGCCGTCGAGGGTGACCGCCTCCCCCGGCCACGGCGGCAGCACACCAGGAAGCTCCGGCAGCTGTCGAGCTGGCACCAGTCGCGCGCGCTTCACTCCGCCATTCTGCCTCGGTTTGGCCACCGCGGGATCACGATGCAGCCGACCGGGCAGCCGACCCCGCAGTCGCCTCCGTCACACGCGTTCGCGCTGGTGACCGCGCCGGCCGGGCGTCGGCGGGCTCAGGCGTCAGGGGGGCCACGGGGCCCGGGCGCCGGCGGCCCGCGGTCGGCGTCGGGGCGTCTACAGCAGGGCCTCGAGGCGCCGGTTGAGCGCGGCGAGGGTGGCCCGGACCACGGCCTGGTGCGGGTCGTCGCCCACGATCGCCGAGCCGGAGAGCTGCTCGGCGACCCCGTCGTAGGAGAACAGCAGGACGACCACCGCGACCTCGGTCACCCCGAACGGGACCACCGACACGTGCTCGATGAAGACCTTGCCGCGGTTGCCGGACGTCAGCACCTGGTTGACCGCGTTGCTGGCGGCGGTCGCGGCGAGACGGCACAGGTACGCGTCCACCCCCGGGCCCTGGCCCTCGCCGACCGCGGTCTGGCCGCCCGGTCCACGCAGGCGGACCTCGACGGTGGCCTCGGCCCCGAGCCGCGTCACCGTGACGTTCTCGACGACCAGGCGCGCGGTGTCGGCGCCGGACGGTCGCGGCAGCGGCCGGCCCCGGCCGGTCTGGACCGGCTGGCGGTTCGGCACGCGGGCGGTCCCGACCGCGGCCCGGCCCCGGAAGGGGGTGTCCACTGTGGGCTCTTCGGTGCTCGGCTGGGCACCGAGCCCCAGCTTGTTGCGCAGCAGCCGGACGACCTGCTTGGTGACCTCGCTCTCGTCGACGCCGTCGACGAACTCGATCCGCAGGGTGTGTCCGGCCTGGGCGTTCCAGCGCAGCTGCGCGTCCCGGACCTCCGGCACCTGCCGTACGGCGGCGAGCACGGCGCCCAGGTCGATGCCGTCCGGGCGCTTGGCCGGTTCGGGAGCCTCGGTCTCGTCGCGCAGGTAGTCGGCGATCCGGTTCAGCTCATGGCGCTCGGTCGCCGGATCCGGTGCCGGCTCGGTCGGGTCGCTCGCGAAGAGCGGAAAGTCCACATCGGGCACTCGCGGCACCCGGCGGGGCAACGGCTGGCGCTCACCCGGGGCCACGGAAACCGGGGCGGTTGCGCCCGCGGCGACCGGACCCGGGGCGACGGAAGCCGCCGAACTCCCCGCAACCGCCTCCCCCGCGGCGCTCGCGGCGGCGGACGCGCTCGCCGGAGCCTCGGCCGGCTCCGCGGCACCCCCGCTCGGCGAGCTCGCCGGCTCGTCGGTCGCCGCCGGCGGCGCGTCGTCGGCCCGACCGTCGGACTCGGACGGGCGGCTGGTCAGGTCGCCGAAGTCCGCCCAGCCCGGGTCGACCCAGGGCGTCGGCTCCGGCGGGGCGAGGGTCGGGGTCTCGACCGACTCCGCCCAGGCGGACGGGGGAACGCTGCCGAGCAGGGCCTCGGCCGGCGACTCCGGGCCGGCCGGGTCGCCGGGCGCCTCCTGACCCACCGCGGTGGCGCCGCTGTCCGGCGCCGGCGGCGGTGGCTCGTCCGGGTACGGCCCGAAGGTGCGCCGTTCGAAGCCCGGAGGTACCTGGGTACGGGCCTCCTCCGGCGGCGCGGCCAGGTCCGGCGGCGCGAAGTCCCGGGCGGCGTACGGGTCCCGGCGGGGCAGGCCGCCGTCGCGCTGGGTCGGCACGCGGGGGCCGAAGACCTCCGGCACGGGTTCGGGCTCGGCCGGGCTGAAGAAGGAGGGCCCGGCCTGTGCCCCGGCGGCCGGCGCGTACGTGGGCTCGGCCGGCGCGTAGGCGGGCTCGGCCGGCGAGACCGGGGCAGCCGCCGCCACGGAGGGCGCGGGCGAGACCGGGGGCGCCGGGGCCGGTGACACCGGGGCGAACGGGTCCGGGGACGCGAACGGGAGCGATGGCGAGACGGGCGGCAGGCCGGCGTCCGGGGGCGGGACGGGCGGCGCCCACGGCGAGGGCGGCTCGGGGGTACCGCCGGCCGGCCCGTGGCCGTTCGACGAGGCGTGGCCGTTGGCGGTCGGATCAGCGGGCGCCCCGGACGTCTGCTGCCAGCGGGCGGTAATGATGGCGGCGGTCGCCGCCGCCAGGGTCGTCTCCCCCCGGTCGGGGTTGTTGCGTTCACCCATACCGCGCGCTCCTCGGTAGCCTCAGGTGAGGTTACCGTGTGTGCGGAGTAATCGGCGTGGTGCAGTCGGACGAAGTACTGTCGAACGGTTGCCCTACCGGGCTCGACACAATGC
>Ga0310831_100245_pt1 | contig 45466 bp, 35 predicted proteins | sample WT_ome_6_FD_201307 | JGI IMG/M metagenome (GOLD analysis project Ga0310831, IMG submission 201307) | Sorghum-adapted microbial communities enriched on wild type (WT) sorghum from Joint BioEnergy Institute, Emeryville, California, United... ... | reverse complement strand
ATGGCAACACATCTACAATCACCACCGGCCCCACACCGCACTCGGCGGCAAACCACCCATCAGCCGCGTCACCAACCTCCGTGGACACGACATCTAGCCCTGCTGCGGGGACTGCGGCTGCCCGGGCACGATGCCCGCCAGACCGGACAGCATCTGGCCGAGCTGCGCGGTGACCGCCTCCTTCTGCCGCGTGAGCTCTTCGATCTCCCGCTTGGCCGCGGCCGTGGTGGCCTCCGCCTCGGCCCGGGCCTCGGTGAGGAGCCGGTGGGCCTCGGCCCGCGCGTCATTGACGGTCTTGTCGGCCAGCGCCTTGGCCTTCTCGATGGTCTCGGTGGCGGTGCGCTCGGATTCGATGCGGCGCGCCTCGGCCCGCTGCTCGATCTCCCGGGCCCGCTCCTCGGCCGCCCGGGCCCGGCTCTCCGCCTCGCTGACGAGCTTGTTGGTGTTGGCCACCGCGGCCGCGTGCCGCTCGGCCTCCTCACGCTCGGCCTTCTCCCGGCGCTCGGCCAGCTCGAGCGTCAGGGCCTGCAGCTCCTTGTCGCGCCGCTCCTTCGCCTCCGCGTGCAGCTTGGCGGCCTCGGCGCGCTTCTCCTCGGCCTCGCGCGCGGCCTTGGCTCGCAGCTGGGTGATCTCGCGCTCGGCCGTGGCCCGCATGGTGGCGACCTCGCGCTCGATGGTGGCCTTCAGCTCGGCGACCTCGTGGGCGGTGGCACTGCGCAGCTGCTTGGTGTCGCGCTCGGCGTCGGAGCGCAGGGTGTCGGCCTCGCGGCGGGCCTGCATGCGCATCTCGGTCGCCTCGCGCTCGGCGATGGCCCGAAGGTTGCTCGCGTCCCGCTCCGCCGACGCCTTCATCGCCGCGGCCTCGGCCCGCGCCTTGTCGGTGATCTCCCGGGCCTCCAGGCGGGCGGCCGAGATGATGGCCTCGGCCTCGCGCTTGGACTCGCCCCGGTGCTCGTTGGCCTGCTCCTCGGCCAGCCGCAGGATCTGCTCGACGCGGGTGCCGAGCCCGGACAGGGTGGGCCGCCCCTGCTCCTCCAGTTGCTTGGACTGATCGGCGAGCTTCTGCTGGGCCGCCTGCAACGCCTGCTCGGCCTGCTTGGCGCGCCGCACCGCGTCGGCGAGTCGTTGCTCCGCCTCCGCTCGCGCGGCTTCCGACTGAGCCAGGGCCGCGTTGAGGCGCTGAACGAAGTCGTCAACCTGCGGCCGGTCGTAGCCGCGGAGCACGACCGTGAAGTCAGGCTGGGAGTTGGCGTTCTCGAAGAACGTCATGGAGGACTGCGAGGCCATGGCGCACATCCTTGCAGACCGCCCCGGTGGCGTCCAAGGCTGGTCGGCCGACCAATTGCCCCAAATTGCGATCTTGTCACGCCTGGCGTCGAGGTGCCCGGGAGCCGGCAAGCCTCGCGGACCCTTCCATGTCCGACACTTCCCAGCGGATCCGGACGACTTCCCCGATCGACATGTCCGCTTATTCAGCGGTATGTCGGGCCGGGGCGTGTGCGTCGGGCCCAGGGGACGTGCCGGGGGAGGCTGTGGGTCGGGCCGGACTACTCGTGCGGCTCCACCAGCTCGACGAGGACTCCGCCCGCGTCCTTGGGGTGCACGAAGTTGATCCGCGACCCGGCCGTGCCCCGCCGCGGGGTCTCGTAGAGCAGGCGCACCCCCCGCGCGCGCAGCGCCGCGCAGGCCGCGTCGATGTCGTCGACGGTGTACGCGACCTGCTGCACGCCCGGGCCGGAGCGCTCGAGGAAGCGGGCGATCGGCGAGTCGGGGGTGAGCGGGGCGAGCAGCTGGACGCACCCGCCCTCGGTGGTCGGCCCGACGGCGAGCATGGCCTCGCGGACGCCCTGCTCCTCGTTCGTCTCCACGTGTACGCAGCGCATCCCGAAGACGCGCTCCCAGAACGCGATCGCCTCGTCCAGGTCCGCGACCGCGATCCCCACGTGATCGATACGTCGCAGTCCGACCGCGCCGAGATCAACACCAGACGTCATGGCGCTAGTCTTGCCTAACCAACGTTCAGGTCTGTAGCCGTCGGGAGGGTGACGATGACCTCGGTGATCGTTCATGGGGCACGCACGCCGATGGGGCGGCTGTCGGGAAACCTGCGGGACTTCCCCGCGACCAAGCTGGGCAGCATCGCGATCGCGGCGGCCCTTGAGCGAGCCGGCGTCGCTCCCGACCAGGTGCAGTACGTGATCATGGGTCAGGTCCTGCAGGCTGGCGCGGGCCAGATGCCCGCCCGCCAGGCCGCGGTCGGGGCCGGGATCCCCATGACCGTGCCGGCGCTGACCATCAACAAGGTGTGCCTGTCGGGCATCAACGCCATCGCCCTGGCCGACCAGATCATCCGCGCTGGTGAGGCCGACATCGTGGTGGCCGGCGGCATGGAGTCGATGACCAACGCGCCGCACCTGCTGCGCGGGTCGCGCAGCGGCTACAAGTACGGCGACGTGACGCTGATCGACCACATGGCGTACGACGGCCTCACCGACGCCTGGCTCGAGGTGTCGATGGGCGAGTCGACCGACCGCGGCAACGCCGAGCGGGGCATCACCCGCGAGGAGCAGGACGCCTTCGGGGCGCGCAGCCACCAGCTGGCCGCCGCCGCGCAGAAGAACGGCGCCTTCGCCGAGGAGATCACGCCGGTGACGGTCCCGCAGCGCAAGGGCGAGCCGGTCGTCGTCACCGAGGACGAGGGCGTCCGGCCGGACACCACGGTCGAGGTGCTGGCCAAGCTGCGCCCCGCGTTCCGTCCCGACGGCACGATCACCGCGGGCACCTCGTCCCCGATCTCGGACGGCGCGTGCGCGGTCGTGGTGATGCGCAAGGAGAAGGCGGAGGAGCTCGGGCTGCCGTGGCTCGCCGAGATCGGGGCCCACGGCATGGTGGCCGGCCCGGACAGCTCGCTGCACAGCCAGCCCTCCCGGGCGATCCAGAACGCGCTCGGCAAGCAGGGCCTGACGGTGAACGACCTGACGCTCGTCGAGATCAACGAGGCGTTCGCCTCGGTGGTGCTGCAGTCCATCCGTGACCTCGGCATCAGCCCGGACATCGTCAACGTCAACGGCGGCGCGATCGCGCTCGGCCACCCGATCGGCATGTCCGGCGCCCGGCTGGTGCTGACGCTCGCGCTCGAGCTGCGTCGCCGCGGCGGCGGGATCGGGGCGGCGGCGCTCTGCGGCGGCGGCGGTCAGGGTGATGCCCTGATCATCACGGTGCCGTCGCAGTGAGGTCCGCCCCCGATCACGTAGCGTTGACCACCGTGCGGTCGCGCGACGTCGGGGCGCTGGTGGCGGCGGCCCGGGACGGTGACGTGCGGGCCGTGGCGCGCCTGCTCAGCCTGGTCGAGGACGGCGACGAGCGCGTGCCGGAGATCGCCTCCGCCCTGGCGCCGTACGTGGGCACGGCCCAGGTCGTGGGCCTCACCGGTGCCCCGGGCGTGGGGAAGTCCACGCTGACCGGAGCGCTCGTGCGGGCCTACCGGGCCCAGGGGCGCCGGGTCGCGGTGCTGGCGGTCGACCCGTCCAGCCCGTTCACCGGGGGCGCCATCCTGGGCGACCGCATCCGCATGCAGGAGCACGCGACCGACCCCGGGGTGTTCATCCGCTCCATGTCCAGCCGGGGCAACCTCGGTGGGCTGGCGGCCGCCACCCCGCAGGCGGTGCGGGTGCTGGAGGCGGCCGGGTACGAGATCGTGCTGGTCGAGACGGTCGGCGTCGGCCAGGCCGAGGTGGACATCGCCGCCCTGGCCGACACCACGCTCGTGCTGCTCGCGCCGGGCCTGGGGGACGCCATCCAGGCGGTCAAGGCCGGCATCCTCGAGATCGCGGACGTGTTCGTCGTCAACAAGGCCGACCGGGAGGGCGCCGACGCCACCGTCCGTGACCTGCGCGGCATGCTCGCGCTGGGGGAGCGGATCGCCGGTCCGGCCGGCGGCACCGCCGACGCCGACGACCGCGGGGCGTGGCGGGTGCCGGTGCTCAAGACCGTGGCCGAGCGCGGCGACGGGGTGGCCGAGGTGGTGGCCGCCATCGCCGAGCACCACGAGTTCCTGCGCTCGCGGGGCGAGCTGACGACCCGGCGACAGCGGCGGGCCGCCGCCGAGATCGAGCACCTCGCCCTGAACCTTCTGCGGGCCCGGCTGGCGGCCGCGCCGTCCGGTCCCGGGCTGGCCGAGCTCGCCGCCGACGTGGCCGCCGGGCGGACCGATCCCTACACGGCCGCCGCGACCCTCGTCGCCGCCCTGTCCCGGTGAGCCGCGCAACCCGGCGAGCCGCCCCGCCCGGCGCGGCCCGTCCACTGTGGAGCGGCCCGGCGCGGCCGGGCCGACGGGAGCTCGCCTGGCCCGGTGGTCCTTTCGGCCATCGCCAGGCCCGGGCCGGAACGTCACCTGCTGGCCCGGCCCGGCCCTCACCAGGAACTGTCGGGGCAGGCCCGGGCCGGCGGCCGCCTGGTCGACGACGCGGGCGGAGCGGCGGGCCGGGGCGGCCGAGACGGCCCATTCGGCCGGGCGAGCCAGGGCGGCGTGCCGACGGTTCGCGTACCGGGCGTGCAAGACTGGTCAACCATGGACCCACGCACCACACCCGCGATTCCGGCAGTCATGCGCGGCGCCGTGGATCTGAGTCCGTTGCGCGACCGCGCGGCCGCCGCTGCTCGTGCCCAGGCCCGTCCGGCCCCCGGCCCGGCCGCCGGAAACGGCCAGGGCGGCGGCGCATCCTCGGCCGGCGGGGGCGGCGTGACCATCATCGACGTCACCGAGGCCACCTTCCAGACCGAGGTGCTGGAGCGGTCGCTGCACACGCCGGTGGTCATCGACTTCTGGGCCGAGTGGTGTGGCCCGTGCCGCCAGCTCTCGCCGGTCCTGGAGAAGCTGGCCATGGAGGGCGGCGGTTCCTGGGTGCTGGCCAAGGTGGACGTCGACACCAACCCGCGGCTGGCCCAGATGTTCCGCGTCCAGGGCATTCCCATGGTCTTCGCCGTGGTCGGCGGGCAGCCGATCGACGCGTTCACCGGCGTCGTTCCCGAGGCGCAGCTGCGGCAGTGGATCGGCGCCGTGCTCCAGGCCGCGGGGGTCGCCACCCAGCCGCCCGAGGACCCGGCGATGGTCGCGGCCGACGAGGCGCTGGCCGCGGGTGACTACGACGCGGCGGAGCAGGCGTACAAGAAGATCCTCGCCGACCGCCCGGCCGACGCCGCCGCGGCCGCCGGGCTCGCCCAGGTCGGGCTGCTGCGTCGGGTGAAGGGCGTGGACCAGGCCCAGGCGCTCAAGGCGGCGGCCGAGGCACCCGACGACATCGACGCCCAGCTGCTGGCCGCCGACATCGAGGTGCTCTCCGGGCGGGCCGAGGACGCGTACAACCGCCTGGTCGAGCTGGTGCGCCGGGTCTTCGGCGACGACCGGGAGAAGGTGCGCGCCCACCTCGTCTCCCTGTTCAGCATCGCGGCCCCGGACGACCCGGTCGTGGCCAAGGCTCGCCGCGCCCTCGCCAGCGCCCTCTTCTAGTTCGGTCGCATGCGGCGCATCGCGGTCCTCGACGCCCCCTCCAACCTCGGCCTGCGGCCCCCGACCCCCACGTCGGTCCCGGGTTGCGCCAAGGCGCCCGGCGCGCTGCGCGACCAGGGTCTGGTGGCCCGGCTCGGGGCCCGGGACGCCGGGTGCCTCACGCCGCCGCGCTATGACCCCGGGGGTTGGCAGCCGGGCGACGGGGTGGCGCAGGCGGCGGAGATCGCCCGGTACTCGGTGCGGCTGGCCGACCGGATCGGCGCGATCCTGCACGCCGACGAGTTTCCCCTGATCCTCGGCGGGGACTGCTCGGTGGCGATCGGTTCGATGCTCGCCATGAAGCGCCTCCAGCACGACCGGGGCGGCCGCGTCGGGCTGGTCTACATCGACGCCCACTCCGACTTCCGCCATCCCGGCAACGCGGCGGTGGTGGGCGCCGCGGCCGGGGAGGCCCTCGCCCTGGTCACCGGGCGGGGCCAGGGTGATCTCGCGAGCATCGAACAGCGCCGGCCGTACGTCCGGGACCAGGACGTGGTGCTGATCGGCATGCGCCCGACCGACGACTACCGGATGGACCTGCAGGCCGGCGGCTTCAACGTCCGCACCTCGCACGACGTACGGACCCAGGGCGCCAGCCGCACCGCGCAGTGGGCGCGATCCCTGCTCAGCGAATGCACCGGGTACTGGGTGCACCTCGACGTGGACGTGCTCGACCCCTCGGTCATGCCCGCGGTCGACGCGCCCGCCCCGGGCGGCATCGCCTATCCGGAGCTGGAGAACCTCCTGCAGGGGCTGGTCAGCGGCAAGGAGTGCCTCGGCATGGAGGTGACGGTGTTCGACCCCGACTTCGATGCCGACGGGGTCTACGCCCAGGACCTGGTGAACTCGCTGGTCGCCTCGCTCGCGCCGCTGACCACGCCCCCGGTCACGATCCCGACCCAGACCAAGCGCTCGTCCCGGTCCCGCTCCCGACGCTCCACGTCGACGAGCAAGAACTCCGCGTCGGCGAGCCCGGATGCCGCGCCGGCGAGCGCGACTTCCGCCCCGGTGGGTCCGCCGTCGGGCCCGGTCAGCCCGACGGCGGTGAGCACGGCGCCGGACTCGGTCGCGACGACCGCCGCCTCGACGAGTGCGACGTCGGCGGCGGTGGGTACGACGTCCGCCCCGGCGGGTCCGACCCCGAGCTGACCGAACGGGCCCAGTGACAGAGGGGCCCAGTGACCGAACGGGCCCGTGACGGCCGGCCGGGGCGTGACCGGTCGATCGTGACAGAGCGGTCGTGAGAGATCGATCGCTACAGGTTAATTCGTTACAGGTCGATGTTGTCGCGGCCGTACGGTCGGCGCGGCTCCTCGTCGTCCCACTCCGAGCGCGGTCGCCCGTAGACGCCGCCCTGCCCACCGGACCGACTCCCGGACCCGTACGTCCGGCCGCCCGAACCCGAGCCGTAGGTGGTGCCGCCGGACCCGTAGACCGTGCCGCTGGACCCGTACGTGGAGCCGCTCGACCCGTAGACCGTCCCGCCGGAGCCGTACACCGTGCCGCTGGAGCCGGAGCCGTAGACCCGGCCCTCGCTCGGCGCGGAGCCGTACGACCCGCCGTAGGAGCCCGGCTCAGATGCGCCGTAGTCGCCGTACTCGTCGTCCGCACCCACGTGCGCCCGTGCCCGACCGCGAACCGGCGCCTGATCGTCGGCCCACTCCGGGTCGCGGTCCCGGGGACGGGGCGGCCAGGCCGGCCGGCCGCCGTCGTACTCCTCGCCGTCCTCGTCGTCGATGTCCCACCGGTCGCGGTCCGGGCCCCGACGGTCGCGGCGGTCGCGCCGACGGGGATCGCGTGGCCCGCGTCCCCCGGTCCGCGCCTCCGGGTGCTCCGCGAAGTACTGCTGGCGGGCCCGGACGATGCCGACGATGCCGACGATCACCGCGACCAGTCCCAGGAAACCGGTGATCAGAGCGATTGTGGTGATGTCGTCAAAGCTCAAGCGACTGCCTCCGCTCTGGTCGCCGGACCCCGAATCGCCAGCCGGCTCGGACTGAGGCGGGGTGTACGGCGTGTACGCGCGCAGGATCGGATTCTCCGTGGCCGACAGGGTGAGCAGCCGGCTGCCGTCGGCACTGTAGGTGATCGCCTGGCCATTCTCCTCGTTGGGCAGGGGGGTGATCGTGGGCGTGCCCTGGGTGATCGCGGCCACGATGTCCCCGCCCGTGACGGTGAACTCGTACGCGTCGGACTCGGTGCGCAGCACGACCTTGGACCGGTCCGGCGACATGGCGGCGCCGGTGACCACCATGCGGCCGAAGGGACCGCGGGGGGTCGGGGTGTCGGTGTCCGTCGGCGTGAACTGACCGACCTGCTGGAGGGTCGGCAGGTTGTCCCGCGCGTTGGGCTGCAACGGGGCGTCGGGGCGGAAGAGCAGGGCCGACTGCCCCACGCTGGCGATGATGATCGGCTGGTTGTTCTCGTCGAGCAGCAGAGCCGTGCCGTTGATCGGCCCACTGGCCGGGTTGAGCGCCCGGTACGCCACCGCGTCGGCCCCACTGGCCAGGTCGACCCGCTCCAGGGTCACCCACTCCCGGTCTCCGGACAGGCCGCGACCGGTGTCGGCCACCCATAACGCGCCGTCGGCGCCCAGCGCCAGGTCCTGCGGGTCGACCGGACTGAGCCCGTAGGTCTCGCTCGTCGCCTCGCACGTCGTCGCGTTGATCGTCCAGATCGTGACCGCCGGCGGCTGGGCGGTGGTGCCGCCCTCGACCGCGTAGATCACGTCACCGCTGGCCACCATGCCGGTGACCTCGTCCAGGTTGGCGTTGGTGACCTGGCAGACCTGGGTGCCCTCCGTCGCGGGCCCGATGGGCGGGCCGGACGGCTCGGCCGCGGTGCTCGGCGGGGTCGAGGGCTCGCCCTGCGCCGCTGGCGCCCCCACCAGAACGGTGGCCACCCCGGCCAGCACCACCGTGGCGAAGCCGGCGACGGCCGAGGCGAGGCGGCGGGGACGCCTGCGCAGGAACGCAGGCGCCCGTACGGCGAGCAGACGACGAGTCGGCACGGGCCCCAGTCTGCCAGGCGACAGCACGGCCGCGTTGTCCCCCGGCATGCCAGTTCGTCACTGCCATGTCACCGGGAGGCAACGGTTTCGCGGCGGCGCCGTTCGCCGGCAGCGAAACGCGTCGAACGGCGGGAACAGCCGGACCGCCCGCGGACTTGAGCGGATCAGGCTCAGCTTTTCCGTCGCCGACTGTGGAAGGAGACGCGATGTCGACACTCCGTGGCTCGTCGGACGGTCCCAACCGCCCCGCCCACGCTCCCCCCGAGCGCCTCACGCTGCCCGTGCTGCCGTTGGCCGACACGGTGCTGCTGCCCGGCATGGTGATCCCGGTCACCCTCGACTCGGCGACGCAGGCGGCGGTCGACGCCGCCCGGGCGAGCTCGGACCGGCGGCTGCTCGCCGTGCCCCGGCTCGACGGCACGTACGGCGCGGTGGGCACGGTGGCGGTGATCGAGCGGGTCGGTCGCCTCTCCACCGGCGAGCCGGCCGCGGTGGTGCGCGGCCTGCACCGGGCCCGGATCGGCTCGGGCGTGCCCGGCCCCGGGGCGGCGCTGTGGGTGGAGTCGACGCCGTTCGCCGAGGCCCCGCCGACGGGACGCACCCGGGAGCTGGCCCGGGAGTACCGGACGCTCATCACCGCCGACCTGCAGCGACGCGGCGCCTGGCAGGTCATCGACGCCGTCGAGCGGATCGAGGACCCGGCGCAGCTGGCCGACTCGGCCGGGTACGCGCCGTGGCTGTCCGTGAGCCAGAAGGCCCAGCTGCTCGAGGCGGCCGACGTGGACCGCCGGCTGGAGCTGCTGATCGAGTGGGCCCGGGCCCACCTGGCCGAGCAGGAGGTGGCGGAGAAGCTCGCCGACGAGGTCCGCGAGGGCCTGGAGAAGAGCCAGCGGGAGTTTCTGCTGCGCCAGCAGCTCAACGCCATCCGCAAGGAGCTGGGCGAGGACGAGCCCGACGGCGCGGCTGACTACCGCGCGCGGGTGGAGCAGGCGGACCTGCCCGAGAAGGTCCGTGAGGCCGCGCTGCGCGAGGTGAACCGCCTCGAGCGGGCCAGCGACGCCTCCCCGGAGGCGGGCTGGATCCGGACCTGGCTCGACACGGTGCTGGAGCTGCCGTGGAACGTGCGGACCGAGGACAACACCGACCTGGCTGCGGCCCGGGCGGTGCTCGACGCTGACCACGCCGGCCTGGAGGACGTGAAGGACCGCATCATCGAGTACCTCGCGGTGCGCAACCGGCGCGCCGCCCGGGGCCTGCACGTCGTGGGCGGGCGCGGGTCGGGCGCCGTGCTGGCCTTGGTCGGTCCGCCCGGCGTCGGCAAGACCAGCCTGGGCGAGTCGGTCGCCCGGGCGCTGGGCCGTCGGTTCGTGCGGGTGGCCCTCGGCGGCGTGCGGGACGAGGCCGAGATCCGGGGGCACCGGCGCACCTACGTGGGCGCGCTGCCCGGCCGGATCGTCCGCGCCATCCGGGAGGCCGGCTCGATGAACCCGGTCGTGCTGCTCGACGAAGTGGACAAGCTGGCGGTCGGCTTCTCCGGTGACCCGGCCGCGGCCCTGCTCGAGGTGCTGGACCCGGCGCAGAACCACACGTTCCGCGACCACTACCTCGAGGTGGACCTCGACCTGTCCGACGTGCTGTTCCTCGCCACCGCCAACGTCGCCGACGCGATCCCCGGTCCGTTGCTGGACCGGATGGAGGTGGTCACGCTCGACGGCTACATCGAGACGGAGAAGGTCGCCATCGCCCGCCACCACCTGTGGCCCCGCCAGCTCGAGCGGGCCGGGCTGTCCGCCGAGGAGGTGACGATCTCGGACGAGGCGCTGGCCCGGATCGCCACGGCGTACACCCGGGAGGCGGGGGTACGGCAGCTGGAGCGCGCCCTGGCCCGCATCCTGCGCAAGGTCGCGGTCGAGCTGAGCGGTACGGACACCGGGCCGGCCGATGCCCCCGCGCCGTCTGCGGACGCGCTGGCCCTGGTGCCGGCACCGTCCTCGGCGGCCGAACCGGCGCCCACCGGTGGTACGGCCCGGCCGACCACGATCCACGTGACGGTCGACGACCTGCCGCGCTACCTGGGCCGGCCCCGGTTCGAGCCCGAGTCGGCCGAACGGACCGCCGTCCCGGGCGTCGCGACCGGGCTGGCCGTCACCGGGACCGGCGGGGACGTGCTGTTCATCGAGGCGACCGCGATGCCGGCCGAGCCGGCCGGGTCGCCCGGCGCCGGCCCGGAGCTCATGCTGACCGGCCAGCTCGGCGACGTGATGAAGGAGTCCGCGCACATCGCGCTGTCCTACCTGCGCTCGCACGGCCCCGAGCTGGGCATCGACATGTCCACTTTGGCCGGTCGACGGGTGCACCTGCACGTCCCGGCGGGCGCGGTGCCCAAGGACGGCCCGAGCGCCGGCATCACGATGATGACCGCGCTGGCGTCGCTCGCCTCCGGCCGTCCGGTGAACCCGGCGGTCGGGATGACCGGGGAGGTGACGCTGGCCGGTCGGGTGCTGCCGATCGGTGGCGTCAAGCAGAAGCTCCTGGCCGCCCACCGGGCGGGCCTGACCGAGGTCATCATCCCGGCCCGCAACGAGCCGGACCTGGATGACGTGCCGGCCGAGGTGCGCCAGAGCCTGACCATCCACCTCGTCTCGGACGCGGCGGACGTGCTGGCGCTGGCGCTGCGCCCGGCCGACACCCCGGCGGCCCTCGCCATGGCGGCCTGACGGTCCGCGCCGACGTGGCGGCCGTCCGGTCCGGGTCGCCGCTGGTCGGCCGGCCGTACGGTCTCGGTCCGCCGGAGGCGTCACCCGCCGCGCTCGCGGGCGACGCCTCCGGCGGACGACGGGCCGTCAGCCGTAGCTGACGTCGATGTCACCGGCGGACGTCCGGGCCACGATCGAGCGGTCGCTGGCGACGTCCTGCCCGACGGTGATCGCCATGTCGCCGACGCCGGCGTCGGCCTCCACCCGGTACGTCTCGCCCCGGGGCACGACGACGTGGACGTCGCCCGCGCTCGTCTCGGCGGAGACCGTGCGGGGCGGGGCCGACAGGGTGAGCCAAACATCGCCCGTGACGGTCGACGCCTCCACCGCGTCGGCGGTGATGGCCGAGGCGACCACGTCGCCGTGCGAGCTGTGCAGCCGCAGCTCACCGCCCGCGCCGGTCACCCGGATGTCGCCCAGGGATGCGGTCAGGTCCAGGCCGCCGCGTACGTCGTCGACCGTGATGTCGCCCGCGGACACCCGGGCCCGCACCGTCGCCTCGGCCAGCACCTCGATGGTGTAGGTCACGCCGCAGGGCAGGACGGTCCAGGGCCGAACCCGGCAGCCGCCGGTGACCTGCAGCGTCCGGCCGTCCCATCGCTCGTCGAGGTCGGGCCGCTGGAACGACCAGGAGGTTTGGCGGGTGACCGCGACGACCCCGGCCCGGCCCGGTCGGATGATCACGTCGCCCACGCCGAGATCGATCGAGATATCCGTGCCTTCCGCCTGATAGGTCTGGTGCTCGGTCTCGGTCCGGTAGCCGAGCCACCCCGCTACGGTCAGGATGCCGGCGAACAGCACGAGCGCGGTGAGGATCGCGCCGAGGATCAGCCAGACGTTCGGCCGGCGGGGTCGCGGGTCGGCCGCGGGTACCGAGATCGTAGATTCCACATGCGTTGATGTCGACCAATTCTTTTCCTCCTGTCAGGTGATGGTCGGGGTCAGCCGGATCGGCGGAGGAACTGCAGGACAGCCAGGACGCGTCGGTGGTCGGTGTCCGCGTCGGGCAGGTCGAGCTTGCTCAGGATGCTGTTGATGTGCTTCTCGACCGCGCTGCTGCTGATCACGAGCGCGGCGGCGATGCCGGCGTTCGACCGTCCCTCGGCCATGAGCCGCAGCACGTCCCACTCGCGCGGGGTGAGCCGGTCGAGCGGGTCGGGCCGGCGGCGGACGAGCAGCTGGGAGACGACCTCGGGGTCCAGGGCGGTACCGCCGGCGGCGACCCGCCGCAGGGCCTCGAGGAAGTCGGCGACGTCGGCGACCCGGTCCTTGAGCAGGTAGCCGACTCCCCGGGTGTCGCTGGAGAGCAGCTCGGTGGCGTAGCGCTCCTCGACGTACTGGGACAGCACGAGGATCGCGACGTTCGGCCACTGCCGCCGCAGCACGAGCGCGGCCCGCAGGCCCTCGTCGGTGTGCGTCGGCGGCATCCGGACGTCGACGATGCAGACGTCGGGCTGGTGCTCGTCGACCGCGCGCAGCAGCGCGTCCGCGTCCCCGACCGCGGCCACCACGTCGATGCCCGCGTCGGCGAGCAGGCGGGTCAGCCCGGCCCGCAGCAGCACCGAGTCCTCGGCGATCACCGCTCGCATGGCAGCTCCGCGACGATGACGGTCGGTCCACCGGCTGGGCTGTCGATGCGCAGCGTGCCGTCCACGGCGGCGACCCGCTGGGCGAGCCCGCGCAGGCCGGTGCCGCGCTCGGGGTCCGCCCCGCCGCGCCCGTCGTCGGTGACGGCGATGCGCAACCGCCCGTCGACGTGCTCCGCGGCGACCTCGGCGCGGGTGGCGCCCGCGTGCCGGGCCGCGTTGGTGAGCGCCTCCGACACGACGAAGTAGGCGACTGCCTCGATCGTGGCCGAGCACCGGTGGGGCAGGTTGGACCGGACGGTAACCGGCAGGGGCGCCCGGGCCGCGATGCCGGACAGCGCCGCGTCCAGGCCGCGGTCGTCCAGCACCGCCGGGTGCAGGCCCCGGATGAACGCCCGCAGCTCGGCCAGCGCCTCCTTGGCCTCCTCGTGGGCCTCCTCGATGGCGCGGCGCGCGGGCTCGGGCGCGTCGGCCAGCTTCGCCCGGGCCAGGCCGAGGTTCATCGCCAGGGAGACCAGACGCTGCTGCGTGCCGTCGTGGAGGTCCCGTTCGATGCGCCGCCGTTCGGCATCCGCGGCGTCGACGACGGCCTCCCGGCTGGCGGTGAGCGAGTCGACGCGGCGGGTCAGCTCCTCCACGCGGCTCGGGCCGAGCAGGCGGCGCGCCAGCGCGACGTCGACGGTGGCCAGGGCGCGGGCCACCCACGGTGCCGCCGCGAGGCAGCCGAGGCCGAGAAGCGTGAGGCCGGCCAGCGTGACCGGGTGGCGCACGGACCAGCCGAACAGCCCACGCTCGGGCAGGGCCCACGAGTAGGCGATGACCGCCGTGCCCGCCACGCCGATCGACCAGGCCGCGACCACGATGACGGCGTGGACGCTGGTGATCAGCGGGGCGACCAGGTGGTAGCCCACCTGACGCCAGGTGGCGCCCGCCCGGACCTCGGCCCACAGCCGGCGCATCCCGGTGCCGGACGGGTCCGGCCGGGCCGCGGGGATCTCCACCCCGAGCAGGTCGCGGAAGTGGGACTGCTGCAGGCGCGTGAAGGCCCGAGTCGCTGGGACCAGCAGCGCGAGCGCCGGCACCGCCAGCACCACCGTGGCGGCCAGCGACAGGAGCGTCGCGGTGACCAGCAGGGTCACGGCGGCGACAGGGAGGCTGACGACGTGGTGGACGGTCGCCCGCCAGGCCCACGTCGACATCGGTGCCCGCAGGATCGCCGGCATTTCGCCCGGTCCCCGTTCGGCTGCGTACGTCACGGTGGTCACGCTAGACGCGGCCGTCGGGCGCGACCATGAGGCCGATCTCCGAGTTCCGGGTGAGGCTGTCCACACCCCTCGTGATGCCCTGGTCCCAATGGGTCAGGCGGGGAGTCCGGGTGGGCATCGCCGGTCGGCCGGGAGTCCATCCGGGCCGGGACCACCTCCCCGAGGGCGTAAGCTCGATGCAAACGCATAGAACGTGACGGAGGGTTGGTCGTGCAGTTCGGAGTCTTCTCGGTCAGCGACATCACCCGGGACCCGGTCTCGGGCTACACGCCGAGCGAGGCGGAGCGGATCGACGCGATCGTGAAGATCGCGATCAAGGCCGAGGAGGTCGGGCTGGACGTGTTCGCGATCGGCGAGCACCACAACCCGCCGTTCTTCTCCTCGTCCCCCACCACGTTGCTGGCCTACATCGCGGCCCAGACCAAGCGGATCATCCTCTCCACCGCCACCACGCTGATCACCACGAACGACCCGGTGCGCATCGCCGAGGAGTACGCGCTGCTGCAGCACCTGACCAAGGGCCGCATGGACCTCATGCTCGGCCGGGGCAACACGGCGCCGGTGTACCCGTGGTTCGGCAAGGACATCCGCACCGGCCTGCCGCTGGCCCTGGAGAACTACAACCTGCTGTACCGGCTCTGGCGCGAGGACGTGGTGGACTGGGAGGGCCGGTTCCGGACCCCGCTGCAGGGGTTCACCTCCACCCCTCGGCCGCTGGACGGCGTGCCGCCGTTCGTCTGGCACGGCTCGATCCGTACGCCCGAGATCGCCGAGCAGGCCGCCTACTACGGCGACGGATTCTTCGCAAATCACATATTCTGGCCCACCCACCATTTCCAGCGCCTGGTGCGGTTCTATCGCCAGCGTTTCGAACATTACGGACACGGCACGCAGAAGCAGGCGATCGTCGGGCTGGGCGGTCACGCGTACATCGCCCGCCGGTCGCAGGACGCGATCCGCGAGTTCCGGCCGTACTTCAACGAGGCGCCGGTGTACGGGCACGGGCCGTCGCTGGAGGAGTTCATGGAGATGACCCCGCTGTCGGTGGGCAGCCCGCAGCAGGTCATCGACAAGACCCTGACCTTCCGCGAGCACTTCGGCGACTACCAGCGGCAGCTCTTCCTCATCGACCACGCCGGCCTGCCGCTGTCCACCGTGCTCAACCAGCTGGAGCTGCTCGGCGGCGAGGTGATTCCGGTGCTGCGCAGGGAGTTCGCCGCGCGGCGCGAGCCCGGGGTCGCCGACCCGCCGACCCACGAGGCGCGGGTGAAGGCCATGTACGGCGACGCGCCGCCGCGCCAGTTCCGGCCCAACGCCAACCAGGGTGACAACACGGCCGGGCCCACGCCGTACCAGGACACCGTCCGCCCGGCCCCGGCCCAGCCCAGCGCGTGATGGCCGACCGGGTCCGGGCGAACGAGGCGTGGGAGGCCCTGCTGTCGGCGCACGCCACGGTGGTCAAGGAGCTGGCCGCGCAGGGCATATGGCGCGATATCTCCATGCGTGAGTACGACGTGCTCTACACGCTGGCCAAGCGGGGCACGCCCCTGCGGCTGGGCGAGCTGCACCGACGGGTGCTGCTCAGCCAGCCCGCGCTGTCGCGCCTGGTCGACCGGCTCGTCGAGCGAGGGCTGGTGGCGCGGTGCGCCGACCCCGCCGACCGCCGCGGCGTGCGGCTGTACCTCACCGCCGAGGGCCGGGCGCGGCAACGCGAGCTCGGCCGGCGCCACGCCCGGGACGTGGCCCGGATCATGCGGGCCCGGATCACCACCGACGAACTCGCCGCGCTGCGGGCCATCTGTTGCAAGCTGGCCGGCGGCGGGGAGGACGGGGCCGGCGAGCCGACCGACCGGGCTCGCCCCGTCCACGCCGCCGACGACCGACGCCCGCGCCCGCCGCGGTCGCGGGTAGCCGAGGGGACACACAGGAAGGCTGACATTTCGGCATGACGACCGAGACATACCGGTTGGTAGTGGTCAGTGGCGGGGCGAGCGCTCCCTCGTCCACGCGGATGCTCGCCGACCGCATCGCCAGTCGCGTGAGCGGACTCGCCCGCGAGCGGGGCGCCGCGGTGACGACCACGGTCATCGAGCTTCGTGAGTTGGCCAACGAGATCAGCGCGGCGCTGGTGTCCCAGTTCTCCGGCCCGCGGCTGCAGCAGGCGGTCGCCGCGCTCAACGAGGCCGACGGCATCATCGCCTGTGCCCCGGTCTACAAGGCGCAGGCCAGCGGCCTGTTCGCCTCGTTCTTCCACGTGCTCGACAACGACCTGCTCATCGCCAAGCCGGTGATCCTCGCCGCGACCGCGGGGACGGCCCGGCACGCGCTGGTCGTGGACGAGCAGATGCGGGCGCTGTTCGCTTTCCTGCGCGCGCTGACCATGCCCACGTCGGTGTTCGCGTCCACTGAGGACTGGGGCGACCCGGCGCTCAACCAGCGCATCGACCGGGCCGCGTTCGAGCTGGTCCTGCTCATGGAGAGCGGCTTCGCGCGGAAGGTCCGGGCGGAGTCGTGGCGGAGCTACCAGCACGAGTTCGGCAGCGCCGGCGGCACCGAGACCGAGATCGATCTCGACACCGACCTCATGCGGCTGGCCGCGGGTGGGGGCGCGCCCCGTCCGCCGTCCCCGTGGGCGCCGGGCGGGCCGGCGCGGACGCCGGACGCCGCGGACCGGCCCGGGCCCGACGGCGTCAGCGGACCGTCAGGGAGCGAGTGATCCGCCGCAGCCGCTCCCGCATCTCCGGGTCGTCGCTGGCCAGGGGCAGGGCGGTGCCGGGGGTGTCGAACTGGGCGGCGAGCTGGACGGCCGCGACCTTGTAGGCCTTGCCCCGCGGCCACGACGTCTCGCCGTCGGCCTCGGCCACGAGCAGCAGGTGCCCGAGGTCGATCGCGTCGTTGGCGTACGGCCGCTCCGCGACCGCGAACGACTTCATCGCGATCGCGCTCATGACGTCGGGAATGCGGACGGTCATCTCCATGCGCACGCCGTCGGTCCGGTCGCCGATGAGGTGCAGCACCACGGGGTCGCGGCCCAGCGCCTCGTCCACGGCCGGCATGCCGTCCACCACGATCTCGTCGGCGTCCATGTTCGGCATGTGCTTCGTGGAGTACGAGGCGACGACCAGGTCGATCGACGCGGTCATGCCGTCGACGGGGCGGTCGAACCGGTTGGGGTAGACCCGGTTGCGATAGCCCATCGCGCGCAGCTTCTCCAGCAGCGTGCCCCGCCGGATCATCCGGATCTCGACCGCGATGTCGCAGTCGTGGGTCAGGCGCAGCGGCAGCGGCAGCCCGGAGCGCAGGATGTGCAGGTTCACCATGTGACCGCCGACGACGATCCACTTGCGGAGGCGGGCGGCGGTACAGACGTCGGCGGCGTCCGACAGCGACACCAGGGCTGCGTCGTACTCGCGGGAGTCGCTGGCGAGGTGCACCGTCCGCATCCCGGACCTCCACTCATCTCAGGTGCGCCGTCGGACGGGCACCGCCTCGTTCACTGTAGTGTGCGGGGCATGGTCGTGCTGATCCACACGTCCAAGACCATGCGCACCCAGCCGCCGAGCGGTCGGCCGACCAGCACGCCGGCGCTGCTCGACCGGGCCGTGGAGCTGCACGCGCACCTGCGCACGCTGAGCCCGCGCCGCATCGCGACGCTCATGGAGCTGTCGCCGGCCCTGGCCACCCGCGTGCACGAGCAGCTGGCCACGTGGCACGCCGATCCGGCCGACCAGTGGCCGGCGGTCGAGAGCTTCCTCGGCGACATCTACAGTGGACTGCAGGTCAGCTCCTTCAGCGCCGCCGACCGTACGTACGCCAGCCGCCACCTGCGCATCCTCTCCGGGCTCTACGGCATCCTGCGGCCCTACGACGGCATCCGTCCCTACCGGCTCGAGATGGGCCAGCGCCTGCCTGGTTTCAAATGCTCGAATCTGTACAGGTTCTGGGGTTCGGCGATCGCCGAGCAGTTGCCCAAGACCGGGCCGATCGTGAACCTCGCGGCAGCCGAGTACAGCAAGGTCGTGCTCGACCACGTGGACCCGGCCCGGGTGATCAGCCCGAGGTTCCTGACCGTGAACCCCAAGACGGGTGAGCCGGCCTTCGTGGCGGTGCACGCGAAGATCGCCCGGGGGGCGTTCGCCCGCTGGCTCATCGTCGGCCGGGTCAAGGCCACCCCCGCCGCCCTGGCCGACTTCGCCGAGCTCGGCTACCGGTTCGACCCGTCGGCGAGCACGCCCCGCGAGCCGTGCTTCGTCTGCGAGGAGTTCGAGGGCAAAGGGCTGAGCATCCGGACGAGCTGAGCCCGGCCGGCCGTTCGTACGCCGTTGCCCGTCCGTTCGGCCGGAACTGGGCGGCGAACGGGGGCACCGCCACCGGCCGGGTCGGGCCGCGGCCGGCCCCGGCGGCTCACGGCCGACGACGGTCGCGGGCCGGTGGCGTCTGCCGGCCCCCTGACGGGCTCGACCCGTGACCGTACGGGTCTTTCCTCCCTACGATGCCGGGATGCAGCACCCGTCCTCGGCCACCACGCCCGCCCCGGGGCGTACGGCCACACCGTCCTGGGCCCCGGTTGTGCTGGGGCTCTTCGTCGTCGTCTCGGCCGCCCGTCTGGTCGCCATCCCGCTGGAGCTGGGGGACCTGGCCCGCAGCAGCACGTTCCTGCTGATGCCGTCGTTGGCGCTGTGGGTGCTCGTCCGGCGCGGGCCGATCCTGCTCGTGGTCGCCCTGCTGTGCTCGGCGGCCGGCGACATCCTGCTCGGCACCGACGGGCTGTTCCTGGCCGGCATGGGCGCCTTCGCCCTGGCCCACGTGGCCTACGTGACCCTGTTCGTACGGTCGGGGGCGCTGGCCGCGCTGCGGCGCCGGTGGTTCCTCCTGCTCCCGTACTTCGTGGTGCTCGACGGGCTCACCCTCTGGCTGTGGCCGCACCTGGGGGAGCTGCGTATCCCGGTGCTGGCGTACGCCGTGCTGCTCACGGCGACCGCGGTCACGGCCGGGGCGCTGGACTGGCGGCTCGGCCTGGGTGGGGCGCTGTTCTTCGTCTCCGACGCGATGATCGCCATGTGGAGCATCGCCGACCGGCCGGCCCCGCCGTTGCCCGGTCTGTGGATCATGTCCACCTACATCCTGGCCCAGTACCTGTTGGCCAGCGGAGCGTTGCGGCTGGGTTTGCGCCGCGGGGGAGGGGAGCCGGCGTGACCCGGACCCGTATCCATACGTACGAGACCACGGTGACCTGGACCGGCAATCGGGGGACCGGCACCAGCGGGTACCGGGACTACGACCGGTCCTGCGACCTCGCCTCGCCGGGCCGGCCGGTCATCCCGGCCAGCTCCGACCCCATGTTCCGGGGCGACCCGACGCGATGGAACCCGGAGCAGCTTCTCGTGGCCTCGCTGTCGCAGTGCCACCTGCTGTGGTACCTGCACCTGGCCGCCGAGGCCGGCGTGGTGGTGACGTCCTATGTGGACGACGCCGTGGGCACCATGGAGGAGCGGCCCGGCGGCGCCGGACGCTTCACGGAGGTCGTCCTGCGCCCCCGGGTCACGGTCGCCGATCCCGCGATGATTCCGACCGCCCAGCCCCTGCACGACCGAGCCCACGAGCTGTGCTTCATCGCGCAGTCGGTGAACTTCCCGGTCCGCCACGAACCCGTGACGGTCGCGGCCTGACCGACGCCCGGCATGCCCGTACGGACCGGTGACTCGGGAATACAGGATGAGTCGGGACAACTCGGTGAGACCGGGCCGGCTGAGCCGCGGGTGACCGGAGCGGCCGGCCCGGCCCAGGGCGAGCTCACCGAGCCGCGGATGACAGAGCGGTTCGGCGACCGCGGATTTGCCCCGTCGGCCGCCCGTCGGGGAGGATCACGGACGTGATGCCTCGCCCGCGGACCAGTGACGGCGTCACGGCGTACCTCCTCGACGCGCTCTTCACCGGCAGCCTGCGCGTGGGCGCCCGGATCGACCTGGACGAGCTGGCCGACCAGCTCGGGGTCAGCCGGGGCTCGGCGCGCGACGGCCTCGCCCCGCTGGAGCGCGACGGCCTGATCCGGGTCACCCCCAACCGGGGCGTCTTCGTCGCCCCGTTCGACGCCGGGACCATTCGTGAGTCGTTCGACCTCTACGGCCTGCTCAGCGCGCTCGCGTTCCGGCGGGCGGCGACGCGGCGCCCGGACGAGCTGATCGAGGTGCTCGACGAGATCGACGACGCCCTCGCCAGCACCACCGACGTCGACGAGTTCGCGGAGGCGGCGGAACGGTTCCGCCGTACGGTCGCGGCCACGGTCGCCCCGCCCCACCTGCGGGCCCTGCTGCAGAGCTTCTCCGGGCTCGTGCCGGCGGCCACGCGTCTGTCCATTGTGGAGGCCATGGCCGAGGAGCGGTCCGCGCTGCACGCCGAGTACGCCGCCATCCGGGACGGGGACGCCGAGGCCGCGGCGGCCACGGTGCTCGACCACGCCATACTCACCGCCGAGAACGCGATCCGGGAGCTGCGTCGGCGCGGCATCATCGACGGCGATCCCCGGGATCTCGAGGAGCGGGCGGCCCACCTGCATCTCGTTCGCCGTATCGACGACCGAGCCACCGCCAACTGGAACGGCCCCACCCGGGTCTTCCAGCAGTACTCCCGCTGAGGCCTGCGCCCACGGCAACCGGGGCTTCCCGGCGTCTCTCCCACAAACGATCTAGGGCGTAGAGTGGTGGTTGGAGATCAACTCACCACCCTACGCCCTAGATCAACGAGGTCATAGGCGCGTGATCGGCCAGCAGTTGCCGGTCTTGTACGTGCCGTTGCCCGTGTTGTCCGGCACGAGGGCGTGGCCGCCGTTGGCGATGCGAGCGCAGACCTTGGGGTACTGGGCGATCGCGTTGAAGTCGGACGTCCCGGTTTGCCGGTGCGAGGGCTGCTGGTCGTCGATGTACCAGCGGCCGGGCGAGTGCGCGTGGCTGCCCATGATGCTGTCCGGCGGGTTGGTGCCGGACTCGTCGGCGCCGTAGAAGTGCACGTGGAAGCCGCCGTTGATGTTGAACGGCGTACCGCCGTTGTTGAAGTCGTACGTGATCGTCAGTCCGTTGCTGTCGATGGTGGCGCTGGTGATGCAGACCCACCGGGGGTTGGACATGATCTGATCCGTGCACTGCTCGTCCGGCGGCAGGGCCGGCTCGGTCGTGACCTGCTCGGTCGGCTCGCCCGTGGCCTCCCCGGTGTCGGCGGACGGGGAACCCTCACCGAGCGGGGCCGAAGGCGTCTCGCCGCCGCCGCGCAGGGACAGGACCACGCCCGTGAGGGCCCCGACCACCACGACGACCACCGCCCCGATGAGGAGCGACAGGCGCCCGCCGCTGAACCAGCTCGGGGTCGACCCGCCGTCCGGCCGGCTGGCCGACGCACTGTAGACCGAGCCGCGCGTGGGGGGAGGGCCGACCGGCGCGGTGCCCACGGACGCGGTCCCCACGGTCGCCGCCCCGACCGGTCGGCTCGGGGCCGCGGTCGCGCGCACCGAGGCCGTACCCACCGTGGCCGGCCCTGCGGGCCCAGCCACGCCCGGCGCGGTTGCACCGCTGGCCGCCGCGGCGCCGGCCGCCGCAACACCGGCGACGCCGGCCGCTCCCGCGACGCTGGCCGTCCCCGTGGCCCCGGGAACGGGGCCCCCGGACACGGCCGTCGACGCCACGCGACCCGCCGGCGCGTCGGAGACGGCCCGGGGAGCCGCGGCCGCCGAGAGCGCCCCGCTCGCCAGCCAGGCGGCCCCGAGCGCGACGGCGTGCTTCGGGTGGGCGTCGACCGCCACCGGACGCCCGAGCTCGGCCCCGACGAGCTGGGCCACGATCGGCATGCGCGAGGACCCGCCGACCAGCAGCACCGAGTGGAGCTGCTCGGGGGTGACGTTGGCCGAGCGCAGCGCGCGCTTGAGCGCCTCGATGGAGTCGTGCAGCGCCGGGCGCACCATCGCCTCGAACTCCGCGCGGGTCAGCCGGACCTCGGTGGCGATGTTCGGCAGCAGCACGGGGATGGAGACGTCGGTGTCGGACGAGAGGGCCTCCTTGGCCTGCACGCACTCCTCGCGCAGCCGGGCCACGGCCGCGATCGTCGTGGGGTCGTCCTCGTTCAGCTCCTCGAGCTTGCCGCCCAGCGCGCGGGCCACGTGGCTGAAGACGGCCGCGTCGAAATCGATGCCGCCGAGTCGCTCGATACCCTCGGGGCGGCCCAGGATTTCGAAGCCCGTGGCGGTCTTGCGCAGGACGGCCGCGTCGAAGGTGCCGCCGCCGAGGTCGTAGACGGCGACGATCGAGCCCGGCTCGACCCGCTGCTGCTGCGCGTAATAGATCGCGGCGGCCTCGGGCTCGGTCGTGAACGAGACTGGTTCGGGGAGGTTCGCCAGCCGGACGGCCTGCAGCAGCAGGTCCGTCTTGTACGGCCCCCAGTTCGCCGGGTGAGAGATGCAGACGCGGTCCGGCGCCCCGCCCTCGCGCGTGCTGATCTCGTCCACGACGGCGCGCAGGAGCCGGGCCATCAGCGCCTCGGCCGAGTACGGAACGCCCGCGAGCAGGATCGGTGTGGTGTCGCCCAGGCGGCGCTTGAACTCGCGAGCCACCCGGTGGGGCTCGGTCATTCCGCGCCGGCTCGCGCCCTCACCGGTCAGGAACGTTTCGTCCTCACGCAGCAGCACGACGGAGGGGATGGCCGCGCTCCGACTGCCCAGGGTCGCCGTCTCGGCGTGGCCGTCGCGCCATACCGCGGCGGCGGTGAACGTGGTACCGAGGTCGATACCGAGTGCGTACATCGAACCTGCTCCGGGGGTCGTGATGTGGGGATCCGGGGTTGCTATATGGGGAAATGTGCCAGGTCTGTCGCGGCCCGGCCGTCGTCGCGAGACGGTTGACCGTACCGATTAGGGGTGCTTGGGGGGATCTCCCCCACGCCGTGGTGCGGTGTGCGTCCCTACAGTAGTGCCATGGAACCCGCCCGCCCGCTGCACAGCGTCTTCGCCGATCTGGCCGGCGGGCGCGGTTACGGGGCTTCCTCGGGTATGACGCCCGAGGAGGTGCTGGCCGCCAACGGCCACCCGGACCTGCCCGACGGCCTGGTCGCGGAGGCGGTGGTCACCTACGCCGACACCGCGCCGGTCGAGGTGGCCGAGCACCTGGCGCCGTACGTACGCGCCCATACGGCCGTCCCGCAGCCCGGCGGCGGCTCCGGCGAGCCGGAGCCGCACTGGTACGACCTGCTGACCACCGCTCCGGTGGCGCCCGACGGCGGCCCCGACGTGATCGACGCCGAGGCGAGCCGCCTGGCCGAGCAGGCCGACGCCGTGGGCGGCGGCGACGCCCCCACCGCGGACATCGACGACGATGTCATTGATTCCGGTGACCCCGGGTCCGGGGATGCGGAGCCCGGCGGCTTCGGCTCCGGCGCTGTGGCGTCCGGCCCCTTTGGACACAGCCAGCCCGACGCGAGCGAGGAGGCCATCGGGCCCGTCGACGACGTCGCGCTGTCCTGGTCGACGGACGCGGGCCTCGACCCGGCTGGCCTCGACACCGACGCGGGCATCGACCTGGGTCCGATCGCGGAGGGCCGGGATTCCGGGCCGGCGGCCGGTGATGAGCCGGACGCCGTGGACGGCGGCTGACCACCGGGCCGACCGGACGCACGCGCACCGCCCTGATTGGACGGACGCGGCCGGCCCGGACCGGATGTACGCGGCCGGGGCCGACCCCGCCCGCCCCGGCCGCAGGGCATGCATTCGCCTATTCGTCACCGTCGTCACCCGACGCGGGCCAGGTCGGCGAGGATGCCCTCGCAGGTACGGACCGCCACGCGGCTCGCGATCGCCAGCTCGTGCGCGGTCAGCGGGTTCTCGGCCCGGCGCTGCCACCGCAGCAACGCCTCATTGGCCGCCGCCTTGATCTGCGCCTCTGATGCGTCGGCCGGCAGGCGCAGCCGGGTGTACACCGCCGCCCCGGAGCCGCCGAGGATCTGCTCGAGATCTTCGATCACTTCGGGCCGGCCGGTGACCCAGCCCGCCCGCACAGCCGAGAGCACGCGCAGTTCGTTGAACGGGTGGGCCGAGGCGATGATCTCCTCGACCTCGGCCGCGATCGTGTCGGCGCCGGGTTGCGGGACGGTCCGGACGAGGGCGTCGATCGCCAGGAGGGCCGAGCGGCTCTTGAGGACGTCCCGGCGGCCGAAGAACAGCGACGACAACAGGTCTTTGAGCGCGTTGATACCACTGTGCTCGGCCAGCTCCCGGGCCAGCTCGGTGGCGGTGTTCGCCACCTTGCGCCGCAGCAGTGCCGCCGCCAGCCGGATCCCGAAGAGCCCGAACCGGTCCAGCAACGCCCGTCGCTCCAGGTCGGTCAGGCCCAGCTCGGGCATCAGCTCCACGAACCGGTCCGCCGTCAGCAGAAGGTCGTCGATCTGATGGATCGGGACGTCGGCGACCCGCCGCAGCTGGGCCATCTCGGTCTCGGTGAGGGTCGCGGCCGTCTCGGCCAGCAGGCCGGCCACCGGGACCACGGTCTGCACCACCCGCCGGACGTTGATGTCGGTCGCCAACCGGGCCGCGATGCGCTGGGCCGACGTCATGGCGTCCATCCGGCCCACGCCGATCTCGTCGGCCCGCGACAGGACGCCGATGGCGTTGACCGGATTGGGTCGCGACACCTCGGTGTCGTGGAAGGCCCGCAGGAACTCCAGGTCGCCCGCGTGCAGGTGTCGCATGAGGTAGATGACCGCGTCGGCCGGCGTCTCCTCGTCCTCGGTGGTCAGCAGCTCCCAGGTCCGGCGGGAGACGCGCTCGCTGAGCGAGCCGATGCCCGGCGTGTCGATGAGCGTGGCCGTGCGCAGCGCCTGCGAGGGCCAGGTGACGTACAGCTCCGCCACGTCCTCGGGCCTCAGCCCGGCGAGGTCGACCTGGATGGCGCCGTCCTCCCGGCTGAACCGCAGCTGCCGCGGTTCGCCGCTGACGGGGCGCGCGCGTACCTCGTACGTGTGCCCGTCGCGGTACCAGGTCACGATGCGGGTGCACTCGCCCTCGTCGGTCGGGGCGAGCCGCTCGCCCACCAGGGCGTTGAGCAGAGTGGACTTTCCCGACTTGACCCGACCGGCGATCGCCACCCGCAGCGGCTCGTCGAGCCGGTCGCGCAGCGCCGCCAGGCGCGCGTCGTGGCCCGTGCCACGGTACACCTCCAACGCCCGGGTCAGCACCGCGCGGGTGCGTTCGATCAGCGGGTCTCTCATCTGGTCACCATCGCAGAGGCAGGATTTCCGGGGTCTACTTGCGTACGGCGGCGGCCCGCTCCCGCAACTGCCGGAGCCGGGCCAGTTCAGCGTCGATGTCCTTCAGCCGGGCCTGCCGCTCGGCCTGAGTGCGCCGGACCGCCTCGTTGGCGGCGCCCAGCGCCTCGGCGTTGGACCGGACCAGCTCCTCGGCGAGCCCCGCGTAGTAGTCGCGCAGCTCCCGCTGGATGCGGCGCAGCGTGTCGCGCGAGTCCTTGTTCATCACAAATGTCACTTCGTCGCAGTACCGCCGCACCGCGTTGCGCGCCTGCTGCTGCCGTTGCTGGAGCTGGCGTTTCTTCTCGTCGCGCAGTCCTTTGTGGCCCATCACGAGGCCGATACCGAAGGCGATCGGGCCGAGGGTGATGCCGGTCAGCGCGCCGAGCATGGTGAACATGAGGATGCCGCCGTATGCGCTCTTCAACGCGACCCAGGCCTGCTTGCCGACCGTCATGCGCTCCAGGTCGATCTTGTGGTCGACGCGCTGCTCGGAGACCAGCGCCACCGGGTTGTAGACGGAGAGCTCGTCGAGCACCTGCCCGCTCGCCTGCCGGAAGTGCGCGGCCACCTCCTCGCTGAGGCTCTCGGCCCGTTGGCGCAGCAGCGTGTAGTTGGCCAGCAGCTCGTACGAGGTCCGGGAGCGCAGCCACGCCTCCATCTGCGGCCACGTGTCGGCCGGGTCGGATTGCTCGATCGCCTCGTCGGCCTCCTGCAAGATCTGCCGGATCCGGGCCTTGAGGTCGTGGTCGATGTCCGAGTTGAGGTCGGCGATGCCGTCGGTCAGGGTCTGGCTCCACTTCGCCGTGGCCGCCCGCAGGCCGTCCAGGCGGGCCTTCGCGGCGTTGAGGTCGTCGAGGACGCGCTGGGCCGCCTTCGGGTCCGCCAGCGCCTCCCGTTCGGCGGCGAACTGGGCCGAGATCTGGTCGCAGGCGTCGATGACGTCACCGGCGGCGTTGGCGGCGACCTGGTTGGCCGCGCCGCGCCCCACCCGTTCGGTGAGCCAGCGGACCAGGTCGGGGAAGCCGGACTCGGTGTTGAGCGCGGTGTTGTTGAGCTTCGCCGCCTGGGCGCGCAGGGTTGACGAGACCGGGATGATGTCGACGCCGCCAACCTGGGCCAGGTGGCCGGCGTCCAGGTCGCGGATCTTCCGCCAGGCTGGATAGAAGTCGATCTTCGTAAGGGCGCAGACCACGGTGGGGCAGAGGCTGCGGGCCTGCTGTAGGAACTCGATCTCGCTGGCGGTGAGTTCCTGGGACGCGTCGGTGACGAAGACGACCGCGTCGGCCATGGCGATTGCGGCGAGGCTCGCCGCCGCGTGCAGGGAGCCGAGCCCGCCGACCCCGGGGGTGTCGACCAGGACCAGGCCGTTGGCGAGCAGCTTGCGGGGCAGGCGGACCTCAACGCCAGCGACCGGCGCCCCGGACGGGCTCACCCGGGGGCCGGTCTCGATCGCGTAATCCCGGAAGCCGTCCATCGCGATCGGCTCCCGACTGGGCGGGTCGCCCTCGAGCAGGAGGTTCGCCGACGGCTCCGCCCCGTGGCGGACGTACGTCGGCACAGCCGTGGCCACGTCGTCGTCGACCGGGCATACGGTCGCCCCCACGAGCGCGTTGACCAGGGAGCTCTTGCCCTGCTTGAACTCGCCGGCCACGACGACGTGCACCGCCGGGTCGTCGAGTGAGCGGCGGGCCGCGGTGAGCCGGGCCTTCAGGTCGGGCCGTCCGTACGCCTCGCACGCCTGGATGCCGGACTCGACCACCTCGATCGCGCGGGCCAGCCGGGTGGACGCGACCGCCTCGGGCTCGGTCATGCTCCCTCCACTGTGCTGTGTGGGTGTTCCTGGCTGCCGGCCGGTTCACGGCTTCGGGGAAAACCCCTTCCGGCACCGTTGAGCCCGGCCGCGTCCGCGGCCGAGCTCAACGCCGGTGGGTTCACTGTGGGTCGACCTGCTCGACAGGGTCGGCATCAGCCGACTTACTCGACAGGGTCGGCATCAGCCGACTTGCTCGACAGGGTCGGCGTCAGTCGACTTGCTCGACAGGGTCGGCGTCAGTCGACTTACTCGACAAGGTCGTGGTCGTCGACGCCGTTCGTCCGCTGGGGGCCGAGGCCGTGCAGCGGCGGCAGCTCCGCGTTGGTCTGGTCGCCCGAGCCGAACTCCTGCTGGTCGTCGCCGAAGTTGATGGTGATGGGCCCGATGTTGCCGCCCGAGCCGCCGTAGCCGTCGGCGTTGGCGTAGGCGTCGGCCTCGGCGTCGGCGTTGGTGCTGCCGCCCGCGCCCCCCGCGCCGCCGGCGCCACCGGCGCCGCCCGCGCCGCCGTCCCCGGAGGCCAACGGGTCGTACGTGCTGCTGCCGGACCCGGTGCCGTAGCCGCCCGCGCCGCCCGCGCCGCCGGCACCCCCGGCGCCGCCCGCGCCACCGCTCGCGTCCCCGGCCGTGGCGGTCCCACCGGTGGCGGTGCCACCCGTCGCGCTGCCGCCCGTCCCGGCGCCGCCGCTGGCGTCGATGTCGATGTTGGCGGTCTCGTTGCCGTCACCCACGACGTTCTCGTCGCCCTCGATCTGGGTCACGTCGTTGTCGAGGGTGATCTCGCCGGAGAAGTTGTCGCCCACGGTCACGTTGGTCGAGTTGTCGATCACGTTGTTGACCACGTAGTTGTTGACGACCTGCAGCTGCTGCACGACCTCGGTGTAGGTCTGCGGCGGGGGCGGCGGCGGAGGCGGGGTGTAGCCGGCCGGCGGGGTCGGGGCCAGCGCCGTCTTGGCCGCCGGCGGAACGCCGGGGTAGTTGCAGGCGTCGGTGACGGCCTGCTGCACGTTGATGTACTGAAGCTGGTCCTCGGTGATTCCCTCAGCCGCGAGCGAAGCCGGGATGTTGCCGACAGCCTGGGCCGCGAAGGTCGGGTTGCCGAGCAGCTTGGCGAGCCACTCAGTGAAGGCCAGCTGGACGGACTGAATCGCGGAGGTCATCGCACCGCTCCCTTCGTTGGTTGGGGCTTTGCCCCGATCCCTTCGGTTTGGGTGGGGCTTGGCCCCGATCCCATCGGTTGTTGGGGCTTTGCCCCGGGTGATCCGGCTTGGCCGCCGGAGTTGCACCCATCCTGCGATGCGTGCGCCAGTCCGGCATCGGGATCGTCCCCCTAGGATCGGGCCCCCATTAGGGGATTTCAACGAGCGGCTCGGGGGGTGTCGGGTGGAGGCGGCACCCGGTCCGCTGGCCGAAGGATCTGGGTCGGCTGGTTGAAGGAACTGGATCGGTCGGTTGGCGGCGCCGGAGGTCGATCGAATTGTCGGTGGTCAGCCGATCAGTCGGTCGGCCGTCGGTCGATCGGGCGATGTCGTCAGTTCGTCTGGTCGGTCTGGAGGAGCGAGCGGAGGGCGGCCACGAATTCGGCCCGGGTCGTTGCGCCCACCTTTGCCCGAATGCGGGCGACATGGTGCTCGACTGTCTTGGGAGAGATAAACAGTTTCGCCCCGATTTCTCGATAGGTGTCGCCGGCGAGCACCATGCGGGCGACCTCGACCTCCCGTTCGGACAGTCCACCGTGGGCGGACTCGGCACGTCCCCGGTCCGGCACGACCTCGGCGCTGGACAGCTCCCGGGCCCGCTCCAGAAGGCGCCGGGCGGCGGAGGCATCGGTCGTTCGGATCGCCGCCTGCCCCACCAGCCGAGAGCCCTCCCAGGGCAGCCCCACCGCAGCCAGCTCGCCGGCCACGATCGTGGCCGCGTCCGGGTCGACGTCGCCCGCGAGGATCCGCGCCCACAGCTCGGCCGCGGCACATTGCGCCTTCTGTCGGGGCGACCCGGCGTGGCGGCAGGCGTCGGCGATGCGTTCGGCGGCGCGCGCCGCAGCGTCGGCATCCTCGGCGGCGATCGCCACCTGGAGGTGGATCCATCCGACGACCACGGCCCAGTCGGGCGGCGAGCCGAGCCGGTGCAGGATCGTGTCAAGCGCCTCCATGACGAGGGCCACGCGCCCGTGCTGACGCAGCCGGGCGGCCGCCACGACCAGCTCCTCGAGCGGCTCGACGCTGAAGATGTCGACCGTACGGCGGGCCAGGGCGGGCTCGACCCCGGTCCAGGCGTCGCGGAGGGCGGCGATGTCCCCGCTGCGCCGGGCGATCCCCGCCCGCAGCGCGGCCCGCAGCACCACCTCCCGGGCGGGGCCGAAGGCTCCGGCCAGGCTGGCGGTCGCCACGCCGCCCGGGGTTGTGGTGCCCCCGGTGGCCGCACTGCCGCTGGCCGGCCCCTGGCCGGGCTCGGGCAGCCTGGTGGGTCCCTGGCCCAGCTCGAGCAGCGCCGTGTCGTACCGGCCTCCCCGCATGCGGACCCAGGCGAGCAGCAGCCGGTGACGCGCCACGAAGGCCGGGCCGCCGTACCCGAGCGCGATGGCCCGCTCGAGCAGGTGCTCGGCGGAGGCGACGTCGCCCACGATGCTCGAGAGCACGGCACCCAACGCGTGCGCGGTGTCGGGCAGCACGGTCGTCGGCGACGTCCGCTCCAGCGCCTCCGCCGCTTCGATGAACAGCGGCACCGCCGCGGCCGGACGGGCGGCCGCGGTCAGGGCGGCCTCGGCCAGCCGCCGTAGCGCCACCGGTGCGTCCACACCGGACACGTCGACGCTCTGGGCGCGCGCCAGGTCCCCGACGGCGACGAGTGACGGGACGGCGAGCAGGGGTCCGAGGCTGCCGGCGGCGAGCAGCGCCTCGGTGGCCCGGTCGCAGCGGCCATGGTGGGCTTCGATGGTTCCGGCGACGATCGCGGCCCGGGTCGCCTGGTCGGGGTTCGCCGCCGCTGGAGCGTCCGTCGACAGTCCCAACAGGACCGCGACCTCGGCTCGACCCACCGCGATGCTCGCCGGGTCGGCGCCCGCGGTGGTGGCGTCGTCGTACCAGCCGAGGGCCGCGGCCGGGTCGTCGAAGCGCAGCCGTTCCGCCGCGGCGGCGAAGACGGCGGCTGAGGTCGGCACGTACGCCCGGGCCGCCCTCAGCTGGGTCGCCGCGGTCAGTGGATCGGCCCCCACCGCGATGAGCGCCGACGCCACGGACTCGTGCACCCGACGACGCTCCGCCGCCGGCAGGTCGGCCAGCAGGGCGTCGGCGACCGCCGGGATCATCGTCTCGGCGCCGGCGAGGACCATGCCCTGGTCGGTCAGCTCCCGGATCGCCGGGCCGAGCTCGGCCGGGTCCAGCCGCGCCGCGGCCGCCAGCACGGTGTCCGGCAGGTCGAGCCGCAGCGCCAGCAGCTTGGCCAGCGCGGCCACGGGCGGCGGAACCATCGTGAGACGCCGATGTATGCGGGCCACGAGCGACGGGTTCGGCCCGTCGGCGGGCGCCTCGGCCAGCGCGGCCACGATCGCCGGCAGCCCGCCCGACCTCGCCCACACGTCGGCGACCTGTTCGGGGGAGACCGCGTGGCCGGTCCGCGCGCTCAGGATGCGGGCCACCCCGGTCTCATCGAGGGGTCGCAGTTGCTCCACCGGGCCGCCCACCGCCTCGTCGAGTTCCGCGTGCGCCGGGGTCGGGATCGTCGGGCGCCGGGCGATCACCATCGCGACTCCGCGCCGGGCGGCCGCCACGAGGCGCGCGGCCTGGTCCTCGGTGAGCCGGTGCGCGTCGTCGACGAGCACCAGGCGCTCGCCCACGGCGGCGAGGTCGGCGTCGAGCTGGGCCGTGTCCCCGATCGGTGGGTTGACCCGGATCACTCCCCGGGCCGCGGCGGCCGCCGCGATCTGGCCCAGCCGGTGCGTGCGCCCCGACCCGTCCACGCCGACAATGACGGCCGGGCCGGCCGGAACATCGGGGGAGGGGGCGCTCACGTCAGGCATAATGCCACGACCCGCCCACCGCGCCGGGTCGCGTCCGGACCGGCCTGATCGGGCTTCGTACGCCCGACCCGTCGGCTCGTCCCGCCGTCGCACCGAGGGTCCGTTGTCCGTTCCGCCGATGCCTGTCGGGCCGATGTCGGTTGAGCCGGGTGTCGTAGTGATTGTCGGTCCTCGTGGTTGGCCGGTCGGGCTCCCGACCGCGGTAGGGGGCCGGTCACCCGACCGACGTGTCGCCTGTGGACATTCGTGGGTCAGGCCGGTACCGAGCGCGGGAGCCGGCGCACGGCCAGCGCACCGGTAGCGGCGCAGGCGACCGCGAGCGCGGCCAGTGCGAGGTGGAACCAGGGCCACCGCCGAGCCGGCCGCGGCCCGTCCGGCCGCCTGACGGCCGGGAGGAATGCGGACCCGTGGGTCACGGTGTCGGCGGCGCCGAAGGCCGCGGCGACGAGCAGCCAGTGCGGCCGCGGGCGCCGGAGCGTGACGAGGGCGAGCAGCAGCACCATGCCCCCGAGCAGCCCGAGCTGACCATGTCCTTCCCACGCCCGGCGGTAGCTGACCGGCGCAGCAGCCGCCGGTAGCGGCGTGCCAGTTCCCGGTTACGACGCCTCACCCAGTTGGAGATTGACCGACCGCAGGCGCCGGGTGGCGGCTCGAGCGTTGGCCGCCTGGCGGGCCGCCTCGGCGCGGACGGCCTCCAGGCCCGCGCTGGTGATGCGGTAGTAGCGACGCAAGCGCCCCTGGTACGCCTCCTCGCGATCGAGCTCGACGAGCCCGTCGCTGACCAGGCGGTCGAGAATCCCGTACAGAGAGCCGATCTTCAGCCGGACCCGGCCGCCCGAGAGCTGCTCGACCTCGCCCACGATTCCGTATCCGTGCCGTGGTTCGCCGACCAACGCGGTGAGGACGAAGAAGGTCGGCTCGCTCATGCTCATGCGAGCAATATAATGCCTGGCATGATATCGGGCAACGGTTGGGCCAGGACGACACCGACGGGCCCGGCCGGACGACGGCCCTGACGCGACCCGACCGCACGCCGCCGCGGTGGGTGGTGGTATCGCTGCGGTAGCGGTGGTATGCCGCGGTCGTGGTGACGGTCTTTGGCGTCCCGAGGTGGTTGGCCGAGCCGGCTCGCCTACCGCGGTGACGTCGCGCCCATCGTGGGTGATCCCCGGCCTGGCCGGACCGGACGCCGACCGCCGACGGCGCCGGACGCGTGAGCCCGTCCGGCCCTGTCTACTGTGGTCAGCCGTCCCGGTCGGCGTCCGGCCCGCCGTCCGGAGATCCGAGATCGGCGATAACGATTTCTGCGGTCGAAGACAAACGGCAATTTGCAAGTTTTACCTTTTCGCAACGCGCCGCATTCGCGGGTCCCTATATCTTGATCATTGATCAATGCTTGAATACAAGGGTTCTCCCTAGATACGGAAACCAGGCTTCTCTATCTATCATCGTCTGACCGTTAGGTCGCACGCGGCGGGGCCGCGGAGACCCCGCGGCCCGGCGTGCCAGCACATTGAGGAGTGGGGAATGTCTGGTCTTCCTCAGATGCGCCGGCGAGCGTTGCTGCTGGCGGCCGTGACCACAGTGGCGGCCGCCGTCACGCTCGGCGCGGCGGGCCCCGCCAATGCGGCACCGATTGGCGAGATCATCGGTGAAGCGGCACCGGGTGCGATCGAGGGTCGTTACCTGGTGGTGTTGAAGTCCGACGTCGTGGGGGTGGCCGGCACCGCCCGCGCGAAGAAGAGCGTTCGCGGTAAGGCGCTGGGGCTGGCCAGCCGGTACGGCGGATCGGTCGGCGAGGTCTACGACGCGGCGCTGACGGGGTTCTCGGTCACGTTGAGCCCGGGCCAGGCGAAGAGACTGGCCGCCGACCCGGCGGTGGCCTACGTCGAGCAGGACCGCGTGATCACGCTCGAAGCGACGCAGACCAATCCGCCGTGGGGCCTGGACCGCATCGATCAGCGTAACCGTCCACTGAGCGGGACCTTCACGTACCCGAACACGGCGTCCAACGTGCGGGTGTACGTGATCGACACCGGCATTCGGATCACGCACAGCCAGTTCGGCGGCCGCGCCACGTGGGGGGCCAACTTCGCCGGCGGGCAGAACACCGACTGCAACGGCCACGGCACCCACGTCGCCGGCACGATCGGTGGATCGACATACGGCGTGGCCAAGCAGGTCCGGCTGGTCGCGGTGAAGGTGCTCAACTGCTCCGGTAACGGCACGACCTCCGGTGTGGTCGCGGGCATCAACTGGGTCACCAGCAACGCCGTGAAGCCGGCCGTGGCGAACATGAGCCTCGGCGGCGGCGCGAGCACCTCGATCGACAACGCGGTCGCCAACTCGGTCGCCTCGGGCGTGACCTACGTCGTGGCGGCCGGGAACTCCGGCGCCAACGCCTGCAACTACTCGCCGGCTCGGGCGCCGTCGGCGATCACCGTGGGCGCGACCACGAGCACCGACGCCCGCGCCTCGTTCTCCAACTACGGCAGCTGCCTGGACATCTTCGCGCCCGGGGTGAGCATCACGTCCGCGTGGTCCACCAGCAACACGGCCACGAACACGATCAGCGGCACGTCGATGGCTTCGCCGCACGTCGCGGGCGCGGCCGCGCTGGTCCTGTCGGCGAACCCGTCGTGGAGCCCCAGCCAGGTCACGAACTTCCTGATCAGCAACGCCACCACGGGTGTCGTCACCAGCCCCGGCTCCGGTTCGCCCAACCGCCTGCTGTACGTGGTCAACTGACCCCGGCCGGTTGGGTCAACTGACCCCGATCATCGTGGTCACCTGACGCCCACCATGGTGTCGGCTGACCCCGACCACCACCCGCGATCTTGGCCGATCCGTCATCGTCGATACTCTGTCGCGCGACCTCGGCCAAGATCGTCGGGTGGTTGGTGTGTGACGGGGTCAGGCCGTAGCGGGATTCCCAGGGGCGGGGACCGGAACGTGGCTGGGCACTGGCGGGGGTCAGAACGTGGCGGGGGTTAGAACGTGGCGGGGGTTAGAACGTGGCGAAGGAGCGGATCGGCATCCGGGGGCCGAACCGGGGGGCGGCGTAGCCGGCGTGCTCCAGCAGCAGACAGACCCGACCGCGGTGTCCGCGGAACGGCTCGAGCAGCTCCAGCATCCGGACGTCGGCCGGGCTCAGCGCGCCGGCGCGAGCATCGGGCCCGGCCGACCGCGCGCCGGCCCGCACCTGACCGGCCAGCGCCCAGGCCACGGTGTGCGGGATGTGCCAGTCGCCGACCGACACCGCGTCCGGGTCGCCGTACGCCACCCGCACCACCTCGGCCGATGTCCATGGGCCGATGCCAGGGATGGCGGTGAGGCGGCGGGTCGCCTCGGCGGAGTCGCGGCAGCGCTCCAGACGGGGGGCGTTGACCGACGCCCGGGCGAGCGTGTCGGCGCGACGCTGCTCGACGCCGAAGCGGTGCAGGACCCAGTACGGCACCGTGGCCACGGTGTCGGGGTCCGGCGGGGGGAGCAGGCCCACGGCGGGGCCGGGGGCGGGTTGCGCGCCCGTGATGCGGTGGCAGTACCGCACCGTGGCGGCGTACGCCCGGTACGCCTCGGTGCCGGTGACCTTCTGCTCGAGGATGGTGCGCAACAGGCGCTCGTAGACCCGGCCGGTCGCGGGGAGCCGCAGCCCCCGGTGCCGGCGGGCCAGCTGCGCCACCAGGGGGTGGCGGGCCGCCACCTCGGCGAAGCCCGACACGTCGTCGCGCAGCCCGGCCACGCCGTCGGCCTGCTCGACCACCCACTCGGCCCCGGGTCCGTAGCCGGTGGCGAGCAGGCGGCCGCCCTCGCGCCGCAGGCTCAGCGTGGCCAGACCGTCGGGCGTGCGCGTCACCCACCAGAAGACCCCGTCGGCCAGGCGCTGACAGGGGTCATGCCGGCCCATGGGCAGCTGCCCGACCGTGCCGACGAAGTCGTACTCGTCGGGGACGGTCAGCGTGCGGGTGACCGTACGGCTCATGCCGGGCGTGACCGTACGACTCATGCCGCGGGGTGCCGGGCGGTGGCGGCGGCCAGCCCGCGCAGCAGCAGGCGCTGGTCTCCGAGCATGCCGCGCAGCTTACGCTCCAGCCCGGCGATCGGCGTCAGGTTCTGCGGCGCGCGGGGGTCCTTGTACGGGTGGGAGGCGAACCGCGGCAGGGTGAGCGTGGCGAGGTCGGCGAGCGCGATCGCCTCGGACTTGGCCAGGTCGGCCGAGCACTCGACCCGCACCACCCCGGCCCACGGCGCGCGACCCCCGCCGGGCAGCCGCAGGTACCAGGTGTAGCGGTGCCACGAGGTACCGAGCAGGAACACCGGGGTGCGCTGCCCGGGACCGAGCCGGCCGACCACGCTGGACAGCTCGGGCGGCAGGTACTGCACCCGGTGGGTCTTCACGTAGCCCAGCGCGCGGGGGAGCTGGTCGCGGCCGGTGAGCGGTCCGTCGAGCACGAGCAGGTCGTCGTCGGCGGCGTAGTCGGGGCCGAGGGTCTCGGTGGTGGCCCGGGCCAGGGTGGAGACCTCGATCTCCAGTGCGCGCAGCCGGGCCTGGATCGCCTGCTTGATCTGGGCCAGCTCGACGCTCGCCACCCGGTGCACCTGGTAGCGGGCGTGGCCGGTGACGATGTCGGCGGCGTCGAGGCTGGAGGTGAAGAAGCCGCGCACCACCCGGGCCCCGGCCACGTTGGCGCTGCCGCGCCGCAGGTCGCATCGCACTACGCCAGCGGCGTACGAGGCGGCCAGTCCGGTGTGGACGGTGCCGTCGCCCTCCTCGACGTAGATGTGCGCGTCGATGCGCCGGACACCGTCGACCAGCAGGACCGTGCTCGGCACCGTCCGCCCCGGGGCCGGCGTCACCGGGGCCCACGCCGACGGGTCGCGCTCGACCTCGAGCCGGACCTGGGCGCTGCTCTCGCCCGTGGGCTCGGCCTCGGCCTCGATCGCCGCGCCGTAGGCCGGGTCCCAGGCGTCGACGAACAGCTTCACGCCGCCCACCTGGGCGTCGGCCAGCGGTCCGGCGCGGTCGGTCACGGCTCGGTCTGCCACGTCCGTCAGGGTGTCAGATGGGTGCGACATTCGACCCACTCACACCGACACCCGGGTGACCCGGGCCGTGCCCCGGGCGTCCCGGCTCACCTCGAAGCGCACCGGGATCCGCTCGGCGAGCCCGGTCACGTGGGTCACGACCCCCACCATCCGGTCGCCGCGGGCGGCGAGGTTCTCCAGCGTCGCCGCCACGGTGTCCATGGTGTCCGGGTCGAGCGTGCCGAAGCCCTCGTCGAGCAGGATCGATTCCAGGCTGGCCGATGCGCTGGACAGCCCGGCGAGCTGCTCCGACAGCGCCAGGGCCAGCGACAGCGACGCCTGGAACGTCTCGCCACCCGACAGCGTCCGTACCGCGCGGGGGATGCGCGCGTCCCAGTGATCGATGACCGAGAACTCCCCGTCCTTGTGGGTCAGTTCGTACCGCCCGTTGGACAGGTCGTTGAGGATCCGCGACGCGCCCTCCACCAGCGCGTCGAGCGCCTCGGTGAGCAGCCAGCGCTCGAACTGGTTGGCCCGCAGGTGCTGGGCCAGCGCCTTGGCGACTCGCGCCTCGCGCTCGTGGGCTTCGATCTGCTCGGTCAGCCGGGCCGCCCGCTCCCGCCGCTCCAGCACCCGGTCCCGCGCGGCCCGGGCCCGCTCGACGGCCAGCGCCGCCGCCTGGCGGTAGCCGGCCGCGTCACGGGTCGTCACGGCGACGCCGGTGGGGGCGAGCAGCGCGTCGAGCCGTCCGGTCACGTCGGTCAGGGCGGCCAAGGCCTTCTCCGCCGCGGCCAGGCAGGCGTCGCGGTCGCGGGACCGGTCGGCCGTACGGTCGCGCGCCCACGCGTCCAGCGCCTGCCAGGACTCGACGATGCGCTCCCGGTCCGCGCTCGGCGGGCCCAGGGCGGCGACGGCGTCCCGGGCCCGGTCGTACTCCTGCCACGCCCGGCGCAGCCGCTCCTCGGCCGTGGCGAGCCGGCCGGCCGCGGCGCGCACCGACTGCCGGGCCGTCCGGACCGCCTCGGCGCAGGCGGCCACCGCCTTCTCCTTCTCGGCGATCGCGGCCAGCGCCGCCTGGACCGCCGCGACGTCCGGCGCACCGTCGAGTGTGGACTCCAGCGCGGCCAGCCGGGCCGCCGACTCCTGGTGCTTGGCGGTGACCGCGGCCAGCCGCCGGTCGGCCTCCCGGAGCGCCCGATCCTCGGTCCGCTCCGTCTCGGCCGCAGCCTGTGCCGCCTTCTCGGCCCGGGCGAGCTTCTCCCGGGCCGCCCGCAGCCGCGGGCTCCCGGTCGCCGGGATGGTCGTGACCGGCTGCTCGCAGACCGGGCAGGGCTGCCCCGCGACCAGGTGCACGCGCAGCGACGCGGCTCGATCCGCGGTCGTGGCCGCCTCCACGTCGGCCTGGGCCGCCCGGACCGCCGCTGCGGTCTTCTCCACCTCGGCCCGCGCCTTGGCCAGCCGGGCCGCGGCCCGCTCGTGGTCGGCGGTCGCGGTGGCGAGCGCCTCGGCCACCTCGGTCAGCCGGGTGTTCAGGCGGGCGCGCTCGGCGTGCGCGTCCAGCAGGCGGGTCAACTCGGTGCGGTCCCCGGCCGCGGCCAGCTCGGCCCGCGCCTTCTCTTCCTGGTCCTCGGCCGCCTCGACGGCCGCCTGCGCGACCGCGGCCGCGTCCCGGGCCGCGCTGACCTCGCTGTGCAGCCCGGCCAGGCCGGCGGGCGGCCGCACCGACTGCAGCGCCGCCAGGTCGCGCTCGACCGCGGTCAGCTCGGCCTGCGCGGCCTCGCCGGCGCGGTGTGCCTCCTCGAGCGCGGGCAGGAGCTCCTCCACGTCGCGCACCACGGTCTGCGCCGCCGACAGCGCCTGCTCGGCCGCCGCCAGCGCGGCGTCGTCGGCCCCGGTCAGCTCGGCCAGCAGGCTGCGGGTCGCCGCCACCTTCGCCTCGGCCTCCCGCTGCCGCAGGCCGGCCCGCTCGCCGATGCGCTGGTAGATGTGCAGCCCGAGCAGGTTGACCAGGATCTCCTGGCGCTGCGCCGGCTTGGCGTGCAGGAAGCGGGCGAACTCGCCCTGCGGCAGGATGACGCAGCTGGTGAACTGCTCGTACGGCAGGCCGACCGCGTCGAGGACGGCTTCCTCCATTTCGGACCAGGTGCCGGCCAGCACGGTGCCCACCAGCCCGCCCTGGTCCCGCCCGGCCCCGGCCGCCTCGCCGCGCTCGGCCACCGCGGCGTCGAACGTGCGCAGGTCGAAGTCCGGGGGGAGCTGCTCGAGACCCGCGTGGGCGGTGCTGACCCGGCCCTTGCTGTCGCGGCGCACCACGCGGGTGGCGACGAACCGGGCCCCGGACGCCTCGAACACGAGCCGGACCTTGGCCTGGGCCGTCGAGGGGGCGAGCGCGTTCTCGATGCGACGGCGGTCGCCCCACCGGGGCACGGTGCCGTAGAGAGCGAAGCACATCGCATCGAGGATGGTGGACTTGCCCGAGCCGGTGGGCCCGACCAGGGCGAAGAAGTCCGCGTCGGTGAAGTCCACTGTGGTGGGTTCCCGGAAGACGGTGAACCCGTGCAGGTCCAGGCGCAGCGGTCTCATGCGCTCACCCCCACGCTGCCCGGCGTGACGCACTCCTCGTACAGCTCGTTGAACAGCGCCGCCACCGCCGGGTCGTCGACCCCGCGGGCGGCGAGGTACTCGGCGAACAGCTCGCGCGGCGAGCGGGCGGTCGTGCTGGGCGTGCGGGTGGTGCCCTTCGTGGTCGACGCCACCACGTCGGGGTCGATGCGCACCTCCAGCGCCCGGGGGAGCAGCTCCTGCACCTCCTCCTTGAGGCCGGCCCGGGGCGCCTCGCGCACGTAGACGCGCAGCCAGGCGGCCGGGTCGACCGTCAGCGCGCGCAGCTCGGCCAGGGTGCCGCGGACCGTGCGCAGCGGCACCGCCGCCGTCAGCGGCACCGGCGTGACCCGCGGGGCGGTGCGCGCCGTGACCTCGACCAGCGACACCGACGGCTTGTTCTCCTCCTCGCCGAAGTCCACGGCGATCGGGGAGCCGCAGTAGTGCACCGGGCAGGGGCCCGGCACCTGCTGGCGGCGGTGCAGGTGGCCCAGGGCGACGTAGTGGGCCGACGACGGGAAGATGGTCGACGGCACCGAGTACGCCTCGATGGTGTGGGCGTCGCGCTCCCCGCCGCCGGTCTTGCCGCCGACGACGGTCAGGTGCGCGGTGATGAGGTTGACCGTCTCCGATCCGTCGCGGAAGTCGGCGGTCAGGGTGGCCAGCAGCCGGGCTACGTGGTCGGCGTAGGTGGCCGACGCCTCGGCGGCCGAGAGCTCGAACATCTCCGAGGCCCGCACCGCGTACCGCTGGGAGACGAAGGGCAGCGCGGCCAGCCGCCACGCCTCGCCGGCGGGCGTGGTCCCGGTGATGAGGTGGTCCTCCGGCCTGCTGACCAGCCCGCGCAGGGTGATGCCGGCTCCCTCGGCCCAGGTGCGCAGCGCGTCCAGGCGCGGCCCGTGATCGTGGTTGCCGGCGATCACGACGACGGCGGCGGCGTGCCGGCGCAGGGCGGACAGGGCGCGGACGGCCACCTTCTCGGTCTCGGCCGACGGGGCGGCGGTGTCGTAGATGTCCCCGGCCACGATCACCAGGTCGGGCCGCTCGCGCTCGGCGATGTCGACGATCTGCCGCAGCACGGCGATCTGTTCGTCCATCCGGGACTGTCCCTTGAGGACCTTCCCGAGATGCCAGTCGGAGGTGTGCAGCAGTTTCACGGGTGCTCCTAGAACGGGATCTCGTCGTCGGGCACGGTCTGCCGGCGGGCGGCCGCGACCACCGCGAACGCGTCGGTCGCGGTCACCGCCGAGCGCAGCGTGCCGGCCGGCGGCGTCCCGGCCTCCTCGTGCCGCGTGGCCCAGGCGGGGAACGGGAACTCGGCGACCAGCGGCACCGGGATGTCCGGCTGGTTGACGAACATCGTGCCGGGTTTGGCGATCAGGGCCCGCTTCTGCTGCGCGGGCGGCAGGAAGCCGTACTCGGGCCGGCTCACCTCGGCCGCGTCGAGCCGCCCGGTCACCTTGATGGCCGAGTTGACCAGGATGCGACGCTCCACTTCGGACGCCGTCTGCTGCGCCCCGATCAGCACCACGCCCAGCGACCGTCCGCGCTCGGCGATGTCCAGCAGCACCTCCTTGATCGGCGAGGTGCCGTCCCGCGGCGCGTACTTGTTGAGCTCGTCGAGCACCACGAACAGCAGCGGCTTGCGCGTGCCGGACTTCTCCTTGCGCTCGAACTCGGACTTGAGGATCACGCCGACGACGAACCGCTGGGCCCGGTCGGGCAGGTTGTGCAGGTCCACGACCGTGACCTGCTTGCTCTCCGCGGTGTTCACCCCGTGGGGCCGGTCGGTCGGCAGGTCGCCCCGGATCAGCCGGGAAAGGTCGCGCTTGCTGGAGATGAGCCGGCGCAGGAACGCGTTGACCGTGCCGAGCCCGACCGCCGAGCCGGTCCAGTCGGGGCGGGTCTCCTCGTCCAGCAGCCGGTCCTGGATGAGGTCGACGAGGTCCTCGTAGGAGCCCACCCGCCGGCCGTCGATGACCACGCCGCCGTCCGCGGGCTCGGCCACGCGAGCCAGGTGGGCGGCGACCGCGTGCACGACCATCGTGTACTGCTGGCGGTCGTCGTCGGCGTCGGCGAAGACGAAGGGCAGCAGGCGTTCGGTGCAGAACTCGGCGACCGTCCAGTAGAAGGCGTCCACGCCGGTCATGCGGCTGGCCACGTCAGGGGCGCCGGTCGGGTCGCCGGACCGGGGCGGGGCGTAGACCTGGACGTCCGGGAAGGGGCCGACCGGCAGGCCCAGCTTCGCGTACGCCGCCTCGACCGTCTCGTCGATGCGCGTGTTCGGATGGTCGAGGAAGAGCAGGTCCTCACCCTTGACGTTGAAGATCAGCGCCCGGGTGTTCGTGGTCTCGCCCGCGCCGCCCAGCACGCCCGAGCGGAACGCCGCGTAGAGCAGCCAGGTGGCGAAGCTGGTCTTGGTCGCCACGCCGGAGATGCCGGAGATCGACACGTGGGCGCCGCGGGTGCCGTCGAGGAACTCGGCGTTGATGTACAGCGGCTCCCCGTCCCGGCCGAAGCCGATCGGGATGCGCTTGTCCATCCGGTCGAAGTACAGCGCGCCGTCCCGCTCGGACCCGCCCGCCCGCCGGACCACGGCGCCCGGCTCCGGCGGCACGTACACCTCCGGCTCGACCCGGGTGGTGGTGATCTCGGCCGCCTCCTGGATCTGGGCGGGCAGCGTGCCGTCGGCGATCGCGAAGACGTCGGAGTCGAAGCTGGCGCCCTCGTGCCGGGCCCGGACCTGGGTGACGACCCCGGAGATCGTCACGGGCGCGCCGCCGGGCAGCACGCGGGTCGTGACCACCACGTCGTCCAGCTGGAGGTACGCCCCCGGGCTCACCGCCACCCAGAACTGCAAGGGGGTGGCGTCCAGCGTCCCCAGCACCCGTCCGATCGCCGGCCCGTCGCCGAGGTGGCCGTCGTTGAGGTGCCCGTTTCCGAGGTGCCCATCCCCGAGCTGAACGTCGTACGCCGCGCCCTCGCCCGGACCACCCGCCCTCGTCATGCGAGGCATCCTGCCCGATCCGGGCGACAACTCCCGGCAGCCGCGCCGCTGCGGCGATTCCGGACACCGGGCGGATCTCGGCAAACGCCGCCTTTTGCCGCAACTCGGGCGGGACGATCCGGTGGGGTGGCGACCCGTCGCGCCCCGACGGGTGGCCGATCGGACGGGTCGGTCCGGAAGTGGTCCGGCTGCTGGCGGCTACTCTCCGGGCCGGCCGGTCGCCGGTTCGCCCGGCTTCTGGGAGCGGTGCTGGCAGTCGCACCAGGTGCCGCCCCGGCATCGCTCATGCCGGCCCTCACGGCAGGGCAGACAGATCACGCTGTCCAGCCTAGTCTGGCAGGTGGGTCGCCAACGATCGGCCGCCCGCGCTGGCTGGAAGCGTTTTCTGGCGGTCGTCTGCGCGCGTGGGAGCGCTTTCATCGTCATATGTCACCGTTCCGGTTGCTCGGCGGTCCTCTGCGCGTACAGAACTTCGCAAATCCGGACAGTTGTGGGCTACAAGGGTGCTCAGGCGACATCTGTTGGTAACGAATTGGGAACGCTCCCATGGACCCATTGACACTGGCTCGTCATGGCGGTTTGCTGTGGGAGCGCTCCCGCCACATGTGGCTCCGACCACATGATGCGGCTCTGGTGTGGCGTTTGCGCAGGTCACACGCCACGGTGGCGGACACCGAACGCGGCGCTGGGCAGCGCAGGGGCCGCACCGTCCAATCACACATCACGACCTGAGAGGGGTCCGGGATGAGCGTTACGAAGCACCGCCTCAGCCGAGTGGCGGCGGTTGCTTGCGTGTCGACGGTCGCGCTCGGCGCGGCCGTCGCGTGTGGAAGCGACGAGCCGACCGACCCCGGCGCCAAGCCGGAGGTCCTCGTCGTCGACACCTTCGGCGACTTCGGGTACCGGGCGCTGGCCCAGCAGTTCGAGCAGGAGCACGGCGTCCGGGTCGAGATCCGCAACGTCGCGCAGCTGGGCGACTACACGCCGCAGCTCGTCCGTTACCTCGCCACCGGCCAGGGCGCGGGCGACATCGTGGCTCTCGAGGAAGGCATCATCACCCGGTTCAACCCGGCGAACTTCATCGACCTGCGGCCGTACGTCGGCAACATCGACAACGAGTACATCGAGTGGAAGTTCAAGCTCGGCATCGCGCCGAACGGCAAGCTGTTCGGCCTGCCCACTGACGTCGGCTCGCTCGGTGTCTGCTACCGGATCGACCTCTTCGAGGAGGCCGGGCTGCCGACCGACCGGGACGAGGTCTCGGCGCTGTGGCCGACCTGGGAGGACTTCATCGAGGTCGGTAAGCAGTACCGCGAGGCCACCGGCAGGGCCCTGCTCGACTCGGTGACCACCGCGATGTCCGCCCGGATCGTGCAGACCGGTGGCGAGATCTACTACACCGAGGACTACCAGCTCTACAAGGGCGGCGGCACGGAGGCCGAGGACCTCGTCGCGGCCCAGAGCCAGGCGGTGAAGGACGCGTGGGACCTCGCCGAGGCGATGGTCGAGGCCGACATCACCGCCAAGGTGGCCACCTGGTCGTCGGAGTGGTCGGAGGGCTTCAAGACCGGCACCTTCGCCGCCACCCTCTGCCCGTCCTGGATGACCGGTATCGTCGAGGCCAACTCGGGTGAGGAGAACGCCGGTAAGTGGGACATCGCCGCCGTGCCCGGTGGCGGTGGCAACTGGGGCGGCTCCTGGCTCGCCGTTCCGGTCACCACCAAGTACCCGGAGTGGGCGGCCCGCCTGGCCCGGTTCCTGACCGACGCTCACGGCCAGATCGAGGCCTTCAAGGAGGCCGGTCCGCTGCCGACCAACCTGGAGGCGCTGGCGAACGCCGACTTCCAGAACTACACCAACCCGTACTTCAACAACGCTCCGACCGGCCGGATCTTCGGCGAGACCGTGCAGAAGATCGACCCGGTGGTCTACGGTCCGCGGCACGCCGACATCCGTGAGCGGGCGATGGAGCCGGCGGCTCGACTCTTCGAGCAGGGCCAGATGACCCGCGAAGAGGCCTTCAAACAGTTCCTCAGGGACGTCCCGCTCCAGGGCTCGTACTGACGGACTGGGCTCGCTGAGCCGGACAGATAGGTAACTCGGTGGCGCTCGGGCACCCCGGGCGCCACCGAGGCCGGTCCGACGGGGCGAGGCCGTACGGCCCGTACGGCCACGCGCCAACCCCCGACCGGGCGCACCGCCCGCACCACTTGTGGACCCCGCGACCGCCGAGGATTCCAGCCATGGCTCTGACGACCGCGCCGCCGCAACCACCCCAGACACAGCAGCCCGAGCCCGTCCGGCGCCGCCGGGCGCTGCTGAACCGGCTTGACCTGAAGGTCTCGCCCTACCTGTACATCCTGCCGTTCTTCGTGGTGTTCGCGATCTTCGGCGCGTACCCCATGTTCCGCACGCTGTACATGTCGTTCTACGACTGGGACCTGGCGAACGCGCGCTTCGACCCACCGGTCTTCATCGGGCTCGACAACTACGTGCGGATGCTCGACGATCCGTACTACTGGAACGCGATGCGGAACACCTTCGGGGTCTTCCTGCTCGCGACGATCCCCCAGCTGGCGCTCGCGCTGCTGATCGCGGCCATGCTCAACCGCCCGCTGCTGCGGGGCCGGACGTTCTTCCGCCTGGCGATCCTGCTGCCCAACGCCACGTCGGTGACGGCCGTCGGCATCATCTTCCTGACCCTGTTCAAGGACACCGGTGTCATCAACTGGGCCCTGGGCCTGGTCGGGATCGGCCCCATCGACTGGCACGGCTCCGGCGGCTTCTGGTCCTACTGGACCGCGGTGGCCACCATGGTGGACTGGCGGTGGACGGGCTACAACGCGCTGATCCTGCTCGCCGGCATGCTGGCCATCCCGCGGGACCTGTACGAGTCGGCCGCCATCGACGGCGCAGGTCCCTGGCGGCAGTTCTGGTCGGTCACCTTCCCGATGCTGCGACCCACCTTCCTGTTCGTCACCATCGTGTCGATCGTCGGCGGTCTGCAGCTGTTCACCGAGCCGGTCATCTACACCTACGGCTACACCGTCCGCGGTGGCGACGCGCGTGAGGTGCAGACCCTGACCATGTACATGTACGAAAACTCGATGGTGAGCTTCAACAACGCAGGGTACGGGGCCGCCATCTCCTGGTCGTTGTTCCTTCTGATCATCATGGCGTCGATCGGCAACTTCCTGCTGATCCGGCGGACGGCGAGGTGAGGACGGTCATGGCAAGAAGGCGTCGGGGCGTGCGCCGGACCAGCCCGTGGGTCTACATCGGACTGACCCTGGTCAGCCTAATCTCCATCTATCCGCTGTACTTCGTGTTCGTCGTCGCGACCCGGTCGCTGGACGCGTTGAACAGCCCGACTCCGCCGTGGCTGCCGGGCGGCGAGTTCTTCAACAACTTCAGCAAGGCGCTCGCCCGGGACGACGTGCGCTTCTGGAAGGGCATGATCAACTCGATCATCGTGTCGACCGTGGTCACGGTGAGCGTCGTGCTGACCTCGACGCTGGCCGGGTTCGCCTTCGCGAAGCTGAAGTTCCGGGGTCGCAACG
>Ga0310831_100222_pt1 | contig 52815 bp, 45 predicted proteins | sample WT_ome_6_FD_201307 | JGI IMG/M metagenome (GOLD analysis project Ga0310831, IMG submission 201307) | Sorghum-adapted microbial communities enriched on wild type (WT) sorghum from Joint BioEnergy Institute, Emeryville, California, United... ... | reverse complement strand
TGCACTTCGGCTACCTCGTGTACCTCGTGCTGGGCGGGTTCCTCGCCTGGCGGTCGCCGAAGGCGATCATCCCGCACGTCGCGGCGGCCGTCTGGGGCGTGCTCATCGTGCTCGGGTGGGTCGACTGCCCGCTCACCGCGGCCGAGGACTGGGCGCGCCAGCGCAGCGGCGAGCCCCCGCTGTCGGCCGGCTTCATCGACCGGTACGTCACCGGTGTGATCTATCCAGCTGAGTATCTGCACGAGATCCGGCTCGCGGTCGCCACCGTGGTCCTCACCTCCTGGGTGGGCGCCTACCTCCTCTGGCGACGGCGCCGCGACCAGGGACCGGCCGACCGGGCCGTACGGTCCGGGCCCACCGCCGCCTGAGCCTCGCCTCGCCGGGCCGGGACGGTCGACACGCGGCCGGGTGGCAACCGGGTGACACGACGGCGGTGAGGGCGCGGCTACCGTGAGAGCCATGGCTGGCCGACCTCACAGATCCGCATGGCCGGGGTGAGCGGGCGTCGCACCGGGCGGGCCACGTCCGGGAAGCGGGCCAAGGCGTCATCCACGCTCTCCTCGCTCGGTTTCATCGGTGTGGGAATCGCGGGGCTGTGGATGGGGCTCGCGCACGCCGTCGGCTGGGTCGTGCGGGCGATCGGGCGCAAGGCCGCGACCGCGCGGGAGCTCGACCGGTCCCACCGGCGGGACGGGGCAGGGCTGCTGCTCATCGGCGTCGGCATCGTGTTCGCGGTCGCCGTCTACTGGGGCGGCGGCGGGCCGGTGGGCCAGTTCGTCGCCGGCTACACCCGGTTCTGCGTCGGCGCGATCACCGTCGCCCTGCCGCCGCTGCTCTTCCTCGGCGGCATCTGGCTCATGCGCGAGCCGGCCGACGAGGGGCCACGCGGCCGGGGCGTCGTGGGGTGGAGCTCGCTGACCCTCGCCACCTCGGGCCTGCTGCACATCGGCAAGGGTCAGCCGACCGATCTCGCGGCCATGGGTACGGCCGGCGGGTGGCTGGGCCGCATCGTCGGTGGCGGGCTGGCCGCGGCCGTGACCTCGGTGGTGGCGGTCATCCTGCTGGTGCTGCTTGCGATCTTCGGCACGCTCGTGGTTACGGCGACGCCGATCAACCGGATCCCGTCCCGGCTGGCCGCCCTGTGGCGGTACCTCATCGGCGCCGACGCCCCGGCCCCGGTGGAGGGCGAGGTCATCGACGACGAGTTCGACGACGAGGACCGCCGGCGGCCGGTGCGCGGCCGGTCGGCCCGGCGGCGGTCGGCCCGGTACGCCGACGCCGAGTTCTACGAGGAGCCGCCGCAGGAGGTGGTCGTCGTGGAGCGGCGGCCCCTGACCACCCCGTCCGGCGGACACCCCGACACCGACGCGGGTGGGCGCGGCGCCGCCGGCCTGGACGACGTCGTACCCCGGGCGCGGCGGCCCGAGCCGGTCCCACCGCCCCCGGATCACTCACCCGCGCCCGGACGGGCCTACCAGCCGCCCCTGAACCTGGCGGGCGACTACACCCTGCCGCCGATCAAGCTGCTGCACCCCGGCGACCCGCCCAAGACCCGCAGCCGGGCCAACGACGAGGTGATCGCCGCGCTGCGCGGGGTGTTCGAACAGTTCGATGTGGACGCCGCGGTCACCGGGTTCGCCCGGGGGCCGACGGTCACCCGGTACGAGGTCGAGCTCGGGCCGGGGGTGAAGGTCGAGCGGATCACCCAGCTGTCGCGCAACATCGCGTACGCGGTGAAGTCGCCCGACGTGCGCATCATCAGCCCGATCCCCGGCAAGTCGGCGGTGGGGGTGGAGGTGCCCAACGCCGACCGGGAGAACGTGGCCCTCGGCGACGTGCTGCGCTCCCGCATCGCCCAGACCGACCACCACCCGCTGCTGGTGGCGCTGGGCAAGGACATCGAGGGCGGCTACGTCGTGGCGAACCTGGCGAAGATGCCGCACCTGCTCATCGCGGGCGCGACCGGCGCCGGTAAGTCGTCCTGCCTGAACGCGTTGCTGGTCTCGGTGCTGATGCGGGCGACGCCGGACCAGGTGCGGTTGCTGCTCATCGACCCCAAGCGCGTGGAGCTGTCCGCGTACGAGGGCATCCCGCACCTGGTGACGCCGATCGTGACCAACCCGAAGAAGGCGGCCGAGGCGCTGGACTGGGTCGTACGCGAGATGGAGGCGCGCTACGACGACCTGGCCGCGGCCGGCGCCCGGAACATCGACGAGTTCAACCGAAAGGTCAGTGAAGGCCGGGTCACCGCCCGCGACAGCGACCGGGTCCTGCGGCCCCACCCGTACCTGCTGGTGGTCGTCGATGAGCTCGCCGACCTCATGATGGTCGCCCCGCGCGACGTGGAGGACGCGGTCGTACGGATCACCCAGCTCGCCCGGGCCGCCGGCATCCACCTGGTGCTGGCCACCCAGCGACCGTCGGTCGACGTGGTGACCGGACTCATCAAGGCCAATGTGCCGTCCCGGCTGGCGTTCGCCACTTCGTCGCTGTCGGACTCCCGGGTCATCCTCGACCAGCCCGGGGCGGAGAAGCTCATCGGCCGCGGCGACGCGCTGTTCCTGCCGATGGGCGCCTCGAAGCCCATCCGGGTGCAGGGCGCGTGGGTGAGCGAGGCCGAGATCGCCGCGGTGGTGCAGCACTGCAAGCAGCAGCGGGAGCCGGAGTTCCGGCCCGACGTGGTCGACTCGGCCGCGCAGGCGCGCAAGCGCCTCGACGAGGAGATCGGCGAGGACGCGGCGCTGCTGCGTCAGGCGATCGAGCTCGTGGTCACCTCCCAGTTCGGCTCCACGTCGATGTTGCAGCGTAAGCTGCGCGTCGGCTTCGCAAAGGCGGGAAGGTTGATGGATCTCATGGAGACGCGCGGCATCGTGGGACCGTCGGAGGGCTCGAAGGCGCGCGAGGTGCTGGTCCGCCCGGAGGAGCTGGACGACGTGTTGGAAGGCCTGCGGTGAGCCGTACGTCCGTCGCCGTCCGGGTGCGCGCGCCGGAGGAGTCCGGGGTCCGGGTCGGCCCGCTGGAGCTGTTCTTCGATCTGGTCTTCGTGCTGACGGTCATCCAGCTCACCGCGCTGCTCGCCGACCACCTCGCCTGGGCCCAGGGCGCGCGGGTCGCGCTGCTGCTCAGCCTGCTCATGTGGATGTACGGCGGGTACGCGTGGCTGACCAACGCGGTCACCCCGAACAGCGCGGTTCGCCGGGTCCTCATGGTCACCGGGATGACCGGGTTCCTCGTGATCACGCTGGCCATTCCCGACGCCTTCGGGGACACCGGATGGGCGTTCGGCGTCGGCTACTTCGTGGTCAACGCCGTCCACACCGGACTGTTCACGGTGGCCGGTGGCGCTGGCGTCGTCCGAGCGTTTCGCCGGCTCGGGCCGCTCAACCTGATCTCCGCCACGCTGATCCTGGTCGGTGGGTTCCTCCCCGGTCATGCGCGGGTGGCGCTGTGGGCCGCGGCCGCGCTGGTCCAGATCGCCTCGCCATACCTCAACCCGATCGGTGAGTTCCGCATCGCACCGGCCCACTTCGTGGAGCGACACAGCCTGCTGCTCCTGGTGGTGCTGGGCGAGTCGCTCATCTCGCTCGGCATCGGTGCCGCTGGGCTGGAGATCGACGCGGTGCTGTTGCTCACCGCGGTGCTCGCCCTCGTCACCGCCGCCCTGATGTGGTGGACGTACTTCGGGGTCGGCATGCAGATTGTCGAGCGGGCGCTGGCCGCGATCGAGCCGAGCCGGCGCAGCCTCGCCGCCATCCACGCCTTCGGTTGGGCCCACCTGGCGATGTTCGGCGGCATCATCGCGTTCGCGGCCGGGGTGAAGAAGGCGATCAGCCACGCCGACAGCCACCTGGTGCTGGCCGAGGCCGCCGCGCTGGGTCTCGGCATCGCGCTCTTCCTCGCCGGTGATGTGGCCTTCCGGCTCGTGCTGCGGCTGCCGGGCGCGCTGCACCGGGCCGCCGCTGGGGTGGCGGCGGTCGCGGTGATCCCGGCCGGGATGGTGGCCGGGGTGCTCGGCCTGGCCACCGCGGTCGTGGTGCTCGGGGCGATGGCCTTCCTCGAGCACCGGGTCCGCGGCCTGACCTGGGGCGACCGCGCCGCCTGGAGCACTCCGGCGGGGTCATGACCCGGCCACGCCCGCTACCGGTGGGTGGGAGCACCGGCCGGTCGGCGGGGTCGGCGAGCGTCGGGCCGGTACCCTCGGTGGGTGTCCCTGGCCGTCAGCAGCACACCCGCATCGGAAGCGTCCCCCCGCGACCCGCGTCCGGGCCGGCGGGTCGCCCTGCTGACCCTGGGATGCGCGCGTAACGAGGTCGACTCCGAGGAGCTCGCGGCCCGTCTCGACGCCGGCGGCTGGGAGCTGGTCTCCGACGCGGACGGCGCCGACGTGGTCATCGTCAACACCTGCGGCTTCATCGAGAAGGCGAAGCGCGACTCGATCGACACCCTGTTCGCCGCCGCGGCCACCGGCGCCAAGGTGGTCGCCACCGGGTGCCTGGCCCAGCGGTACGGCCGCGAGCTGGCCGAGTCGCTGCCCGAGGCGCACGCGGTCCTGAGCTTCGACGACTACCCGGAGATCTCCGCCCGGCTGGAGGACGTGCTGGCCGGGCGGCGGCTGGAGGCCCACACGCCGAGCGACCGGCGGCGCCTGCTGCCGATCACCCCGGTGCAGCGGCGCGCGGCCGCGGTGGTGACCCCCGGTCACGGTCGGACGGCGGCGGACGCGCCGGTTCCGGCCCACCTGCGGGGTGTGCTGCGCCGCCGCCTGGACCAGGGGCCCGTCGCCTCGCTGAAGCTCGCCTCCGGCTGCGACCGGCGGTGCTCGTTCTGCGCCATCCCGTCGTTCCGGGGGGCGTTCGTCTCCCGCCCGCCGGACGAGGTGCTGGCCGAGGCCGAGTGGCTGGCCGGCCAGGGGGTCCGGGAGATCATCCTGGTCAGCGAGAACTCGACGTCCTACGGCAAGGACCTGGGTGACCCGCGGGCGCTGGAGAAGCTGCTGCCCCAGCTCGCGGCCGTCCCGGGCATCCTGCGCGTGCGGGTGAGCTACCTGCAGCCGGCCGAGGTCCGGCCCGGGTTGGTGGAGGCGATCGCCACCACGCCCGGGGTCGCGCCCTACTTCGACCTGTCGTTCCAGCACGCGAGCGAGCCCGTGCTGCGGCGGATGCGCCGCTTCGGCTCGACCGAGCGGTTCCTCGACCTGCTCGCCTCCGTGCGCGCCCACGACCCGTGGGCCGGGGCCCGCAGCAACGTCATCGTCGGTTTCCCCGGCGAGACCCGGGCCGACGTCGCCGAGCTGGAGCGGTTCCTCACCGCGGCGAGCCTCGACGCCATCGGGGTGTTCGACTACTCCGACGAGGAGGGGACCGAGGCGGCCACCCTGCCGGGGAAGGTCAGCCGGGCCACGATCCGCCGGCGGTACGAGCGCATCAGTGCCCTGGCCGACGAGCTGTGCAACCAGCGGGCCGAGGACCGCATCGGCACCGAGGTCGAGGTCCTGGTCGAGTCGGTGTCGCCCGCGGACGGGCGCGGGGCCGACGCGGTGGTGGCGGAGGGCCGGGCCGCGCACCAGGGACCGGAGGACGGCTCGACCCGCCTCGTGCTCCCGGCCGACCGCCCGGCGCCGGGCGGGGCGACCGCGGCGCCGGATGGGGACGTGTCGGTGGGTGACATCCGGGTCGGCGACCTGGTGCGGGCCCGGGTCACGGCGACGGACGGCGTGGATCTGGTGGCCGTACCCGTCGTGGTCCTGGCGGGACGGCCGTGAACGGGCCGGCGGTCATGGGAGCATCGCCGACCCGGTCGCCGGCCAGCCGCCGCCTGGCCACGGCCGCCAACGCGCTGACGCTGCTGCGGATCGTGCTGGTCCCGGTCTTCGCGGTGCTGGTGGTCACCTCCGGGATGGCCTCGCTCGGGCTGCGGATCGGGGCGGCCCTGGCCTTCGGCATAGCCTCGCTGACCGATTTCGCCGACGGCCGGCTCGCGCGGGCGATGAACCAGGTCACGGCGTTCGGGCAGGTGGCGGACCCCATCGCCGACAAGGCGCTCACCGGCACCGCCCTGGTCCTGCTGTCGATCTACGACCGGCTGCCGTGGTGGGTGACCATTGTGATCATGGTCCGGGAGGTCGGGGTCACGCTGCTGCGGTTGTGGGTCATACGGCACGGGGTGATTCCGGCCAGCCGGGGCGGCAAGCTGAAGACGGCGCTGCTGGTGGCCGCGATCACCTGGTACCTCCTCCCGTTCCCGACCCCCCTGGCCGCGGCCGGTCCCTGGCTGATAGGGCTGGCCACCGCGGTGACCGTGATCACCGGCGTCGACTACGTGGCCCGGGCCGTACGGCTGCGGGCCGCGGCCCGGGGATGACCGGGTCGCCGGCCGCGACGGCGGCCCAGACCCCCGATGACCGGACTGTGGCGGCCCGGACGGTGGCGGCCCAGATTCTCGACGCCCTCGTGGCGCGCGGGCAGACGCTGGCGGTCGCCGAGTCGCTCACCGGCGGGCTGCTCGCGGCCACCCTCGTGGACGTGCCCGGGGCGAGCCGGGCGTTCCGGGGCGGCCTGGTCGTCTACGCCACGGACCTGAAGGCGTCGCTGGCCGGGGTCGCCGACGAGTTGCTGCGGGCGGTGGGGCCCGTGGACCCCCAGGTCGCCCTCGCCCTGGCCCGGGGAGCGCGGAGCCGCTGCGGGGCGGACTGGGGTCTGGCCACGACCGGCGTGGCCGGGCCCGACCCGCAGGACGGCATCCCGGTCGGCACGGTGTATGTGGCCATCGCCGGCCCGGCGCCCTCGGCCGGTCCGGCCGGCCCGGCGGCCTCAGTCGCTCCGGCCGGCCCCACGCCGGAGGGCGGTCCGCCCCGTCCGGTGCCTGAGGCCGGCCCGGTGCCTGAGGCCGGCGCGGCGGTGGAGGCCGTCCAGCGGCTCGACCTGACCGGCTCCCGGGCGGCGATCCGGGCCGGTGCCGTCGCCGCGGCGCTCGATCTGCTCGCCATCGCCCTCCGGCAGGCCGCTGCGCCCGATCTGGAATAGATTGGGATGATTATCGGCAACTGATACGATTGTTGGGGTGTCTCTGGGGGCGGGCGCCGGCGGGTGACGTGGGACGGCAGCGTCTGGCGCCTGTGAATGTCGAATCCGGCGGATGCGGGTAGCCTTGCAGCGACCGGTGCTGCTCGTGAAGCGGCCGGTCGAAGGGGGTGGCTGTGGTTCTTCTGCGCAAGGTCATCGGTGACGTCCTGCGGGCGCGTCGGCAGGCGCAGCACCGGACGCTGCGCGACGTGTCGACGGCGGCCAACGTGAGCCTGGGCTACCTGTCCGAGATCGAGCGCGGCCACAAGGAGGCGTCCAGCGAGTTGCTCGCCTCGATCTGCGAGGCGCTGGGCACGGGGCTGTCCGACGTGATGGCCGAGGTCGCCGCCACGTTCGCGCTCGCCGAACAGATGCAGGAAGCCCTGGCCGGTGCGCCGGGCTCGGCACCGGCCCCCGCGCCGGCTCAGGAGCCCGCGGTCGTCACCGACTCCGTCACCGATGGGGAGATCACGGTGAGCGTGCGCAGCGACGGTCCGCTGCGTCACACGCTCACGGCCCGGCGGACGCCGGGTCCGCGCTCGGAGCTGCTCGTCGGCTGAGCGCTGCCCATCTCGCTGGCGGTGCAATGCGTCGCTGGCGGCTGGCCCGTGGCTGGCTCCGGCCTGCCAAGATGGGGGTCGGTGGCCACCGCGGTGCCGTCAGGACCCGGGCTGATTGTGGAGAGGACGCGAGATGGCGAACCCGTTCGTCAAGGGCTGGAAGTACCTCATGGCGCTGTTCGGGGCCAAGATCGACGAGTATGCCGACCCGAAGGTGCAGATCCAGCAGGCGATCGAGGAGGCCCAGCGTCAGCACCAGGCCCTGGTGCAGCAGGCCGCCGCGGTGATCGGCAACCAGCGCCAGCTCGAGATGAAGCTCTCCCGCCAGCTCACCGAGGTCGAGCAGCTCACCAACAACGCCCGCCAGGCGCTGCTGCTGGCCGAGAAGGCCCGCGCCGCCGGGGACGAGAAGAAGGCGGCCGAGTACGAGGCCACCGCGCAGACCTTCGCGACCCAGCTCGTCGCGGCCGAGGCCGCGGTGGAAGACCTCAAGACGTTGCACGACCAGGCGCTGGCCGCCGCGACCCAGGCCCGCCAGGCGGTCGAGAACAACGCGATGCTCCTGCAGCAGAAGCTCGCGGAGCGCACCAAGCTGCTCAGCCAGCTCGAGCAGGCCAAGATGCAGGAGACCGTGGCCCGGTCACTGGAGTCGATGAGCTCATTGACCGCTCCGGGCACCACACCGTCGCTGGACGAGGTCCGCGAGAAGATCGAGCGCCGCTACGCCACCGCCCTGGGCCGGGCCGATCTCGCCTCGACGTCCATCGAGGCGCGTCGGCTCGAGGTGCAAAAGGCGACCCTGGACCTGGCCGGCGCGTCGCGCCTGGAGGAGATCCGTCGCTCCATGGCCGGCTCGGTCGAGGCCGGGCCGGCGGCGTCCGCCGTCGAGGCAGCGAAGCCGGCGCCCGCGGTCGAGTCCGCGCCGGCCGCGCCGGCCGTCGAGGCGCCCGAGCCGTCGCCGGCGATCGAGTCCGCCGGCGCCGCCGAGAAGCGCGAGCAGGCCTGAGCTCGTCAGGCGGCGGTGGTCGCCTGCTGAGCGGTCCGCGCGGGCTGGCAGGACGGGCACCAGAACGTCACGCGCTCGCCGACCGAGTCGCGTTCGATGAGCGTGCCGCACCGGCGGCAGGGGGCTCCGGCGCGGCCGTAGACGTACGACTCCTCACCCCGGCGGACCGATCCGGTGGTCGCCTGGGTCCACCGGCCGCGGTTGGCCATCAGCAGCCGGTGCGCAAGATCGACCACGGCCTCCAGATCGGCGACCTCCCCCACCGGCGTGAGCGGATGGATCCCGCGCAGGAACAGCACCTCGGCCTTGTACAGGTTGCCGAGGCCGGCGAGGTTGCGCTGGTCGAGCAGGGCGTCGGCGATGGCCCGCTCGGGCCGGGCCCGCAGCCGCCGCACCGCCTCCTCGGGATCCCAGCCGCCCACCTCGTCGGGCGAGCCGAGCAGGTCGGGACCGAGGTGCCCGACGAGCGTCTCCTCCTGGTCGGTGGGAACCAGGGCGAGATCGTGCAGGTGGTAGCCGACGGCCACCGTCGTGAGCGTGCGCAGGATGACCCGGATCTCATGGGCCGGCCGGCCCCGCCATGGCTCGCCCTGGCCGTACACGCGCCACGCCCCGTCCATGCGCAGGTGGGAGTGCAGCGTCATGAGCCGGCTGTCACCGGGGCCGGCCAGGCGCAGCAACAGGTGTTTGCCGCGGCTCACGCAGCCCCGCACCCGCCACTTGGCGAGGTCGACGGTGGCGAGCGAGGGCACCCGGAAGTCGCTGCGCCGGATCACCGACCCTGCCAGCGCACGATCGAGGACCCGCGCGGTGTTCCAGACGGTGTCGCCCTCGGGCATGTGCCTAATACTGCCGGAACCGCTCGTCCAGCAAGACCCCTACCTGATACAAGCTTGTAAACTTCTTTCTCTACGGCCACCGATCGTACGTGAGCTGCCACTGACCGTACCTGGACGTTCACTCTCCCGGGTGATCTCCGTATCGGCGGTCACCGCCGCGGACCGCGTCCTCCGCGGCGCCGGTCCGGCCCCGGGCCGCACGGGAGAATGGGGCCCATGCGACTGACGATCTTCACCGAGCCGCAGCAGGGCGCCTCGTACGAGGACCTGCTCCGGGTCGCCCGCCACGCCGAGGCGTGCGGGTTCGACGGGTTCTTCCGGTCCGACCACTACCTGGCGATCGGCGGCGCCGGCCGGGATGAGTCGGGCACGTTCGGGCTCCCCGGTCCCACCGACGCCTGGGTGACGCTCGCCGGCCTGGCGCGGGAGACCCGGAGCATCCGACTGGGGACCATGCTGACCTGCGCCACGTTCCGGCTGCCCGGTCCACTCGCCATCACCGTGGCCCAGGTGGACGCGATGAGCGGGGGACGGGTCGAGCTGGGCCTGGGCGCCGGGTGGTTCGAGGCGGAGCACCGCGCGTACGGGGTGCCGTTCCCGCCGACGGGGGAGCGGTTCGATCGCCTCGCGGAGCAACTGGAGATCGTGACCGGGCTGTGGACGACGCCGGTGGGCGGCCGGTACACCTTCCACGGCAAGTACTACGAGCTGGTCGACTCGCCGGCGCTGCCGAAGCCGGTGCAGACCCCGCGCCCGCCGGTGATCGTGGGGGGCAAGGGCACCCGGCGTACGCCCGGTCTGGCCGCTCGGTTCGCCGACGAGTTCAACGTGCCGTTCTGCTCGCTGGAGCAGACCCGGACGCTGTTTGCGGCCGCGGCGGCCGCCTGCGAGGCGGCGGGGCGCGAGCCGGCGAGCCTGCGCCTGTCGGCCGCCCAGACGATCTGTTGCGGGCGTACCGACGCGGAGGTCCGGCGCCGGGCCGAGGCGATCGGCAGTGACATCGACGCGCTGAAGGCCACGGGCCTGTGCGGCACCCCGGCGGAGATCGTCGACAAGATCGGTCAGCTCAGCCAGATCGGCGCCTCGCGGCTGCACCTGCAGGTGCTCGACCTGACCGATCTCGACCATCTGGACCTGATCGCCGACCAGGTGAAGGCTCAGGTCGCCTGAGCGGGCGGGCCGGTCGAGTCGCTGGGAACCGTCACCGTCGGCGGTCGGCGGGCGGCGAGGACCTCCCGCACCAGGATGGCCACCAGCACCACCGCCGTGAGGTAGAAGCCGACCGCGGGCGTCGTGTGCGTGGCGAGCGTGGGGTCGGGAAGCGCCCGGGCGAGCTCCTCGGCGGCCTCCGCCGGGGCGACCGCGAGCACCTCCACGACCAGGAGCGTGAGGGCGGCGAGGGCGAGCGCTCCGGCGACCCGCCCGCGGAGCGCGACCGGGAGCACGAACCCGGTGATGAGCCCGGCCACCAGGATCAGGGCGGCGGTGACGGCCAGTGGCTGCACCGGCCGCCCGACCTGCTCGGCGAACCACCCGTCGTCGGAGGCGCCGCTGACCGTCATCGGCGAACCGTCGTCGTCCGGGAGCACACCGCTGATCTCGGGCGGCCCGCCGGTCACGAGGTCCAGCCCGGTGAAGGTGTACTCGACGGTGAACGGCGACGCGCCCGTCGGGGCGTCGCAGGAGACGGTCACGAAGGGCAGCAGGAACAGCAGCAGGGCCAGCCCGAAGCCGGCCGGGCTGAGCAGGCGGCTGGCCAACGATTGCGGCGTCATCGTGCTCCCTCCTGCCGGCGCCGTCGTGGTCGGGCTCGGTCCCTACGAGTCGGTGGGCCCTGGGTGCGGGCCCGGTCAGTCTGTGCCCGGCGAGCCGGTCGGTCCCGGGGCTCGGTCGGGTCGTGGGCCGGTCGGCCCCCCGGAGGCCTCGGCCCATGAGTTTGTCGGACCCCACGTGTCTCATGGGTCCCGTCAGGGTCCGGTCGGACGCGACCCGCGTGCGGGTCGGTCGGCCATGTATCTGACCACATCCGGTCCTGACCCGCTGCCCGTGGTCGCTGATCGGTATCGGTCTGGCTATCGGAATCGGACAACACTGTCCGATGTAGATGATCGTTGTCGGGTCAGGCGGCCGAGCCTTGGAGGAGCATCAGCCGGGCCCGGCTCTTGGGCCGCGTCGGGCCGGCGAAGGCCCCCTCGGAGTCGCTCACAAGCACCGGTCGGGCCAGCCCGGCCCGCCGACGTGGCGCCGCGACGCGGTGGGCGCGAGCCGGCCGCGGGGTCGCGGTGGACTCGGCGAGGGCAGCGCACTCCTGGGCGAGAGTCGGCGCGTGGAGCAGTTGCGCCACGACCTCGGCGACGACGCTGAAGGCGAGGCTGCGCCGCCAGGCCGGCAGCCGGCGCTGCTGCGCGAGCGCGGATTCCAGTAGTGACAAGGCTTTTCCGTGCTGGCCGAGCTGCACATGCACCAGGGCCACCTCGGCGGCGACCTCGTGGCGGCGCTGGGGGTTGAGCGCGGCGATGCGCTCCAGCACCGGGATCATCTCCGCCCAGCGGCGGGTCGCCCGGCAGGCGGCCTTCAAGGTGTCGAGATGCTCATCGATCTCCGCGTCGCTGCGGACCCGGCGGTCGGTGAGGGCGGAGACGAGGAGGTCGACGACGCCATGGGCGCCCTGGGTGCGGCGGGCCGCCTCGATCGCGGCGGGCAGGTCGAGCGGAGCGAACAGCGGTGCTGGCAACATGTGTTCGATTGTGCATGGGGGGTGCGACAAAAGCGAGACCGGGGTCGAAAAGATCTTGAGAGGAAATCCGACACAGCGTGTCGGCTCGCGGACAGGCGCGGGTTCGGGGCGGGGCCCGCGGGGCGCGACCCGCCGGAAGGGCGTGATCCTACGCGGGGCACGGGGCGGTTTCGGCGGCTTTCCCGTATCCCCACGAATGCCGTAAATCCGTCCCGGTCGGGCGTTACGGTGGCCATGACCGGCCCGCCGGCAGAGCGCCCGGGTACGGGCGGCTTACCGGCCCCTCGACCGAACCGTCGGTCCCAAGCCGTACGGGAGCCACCACCATGCGCCGCACCACCTCACCTCGTCGTCACTCACCTCGTCCCTACTCACCTCGTTCCCACTCGCGCCGTCTTCGCTCACTGATCGGTCTCGCGGTCGTGCTGACCAGCGCCGCGCTCGTCGGCTGCAGTGGCCGCAGCGACGCCCAGGAGATCACCGTTCAGCGGGAGCCCGTCTCGTCGTTCCCGGGCGGTACCCCGTTCACCGCGTCCGTGGGCACCGATCAGCCGGACGTCACGCCGCCACCGGGAGCAGGCGGCGCCTTCCCCGGCAACACCGTGGGTCTGTTCGGCGGCACCCAGAACGAGGCCACCTGCGACAAGGCGCAGCTGGTCGCCTTCCTGCAGCAGGACCGGGTCAAGGCGGAGGCCTGGGCGGGCGTCGTCGGCATCACGGTCGACGACATCCCGGCGTTCGTCGCCTCGCTGACGCCCGTGCTGCTGCGGTCGGACACCCAGGTGATCAACCACGGGTTCCAGGACGGCAAGGCCGTCGAGATCCCGGCGGTGCTGCAGGCCGGCACCGCGGTGCTGGTGGACGTCCACGGAGCGCCCGTGGCCAAGTGTTTCTGCGGCAACCCGCTCAAGCCGCCCAAGCAGACCACGTCGGTGAAGTTCGTCGGTCCGCAGTGGCCGAACTTCTCGCCGGACCAGGTCACGGTCATCGTGCCGGTCACCCAGACGGTGCAGCAGTTCGTGCTGGTCGAGCCGGACAGCGGCCAGTCGTTCCAGCGCCCGGCCGGCACGGCGGGCCGCCAGGACGCCCCGGCCCCCTCGCCGGCCCCGTCGACGCTCGTGCCGCCCTCCTCGCCGCCGCCACCCCCGCCGACCAGCGGCACGATCACGCCCGGCTCGCCGCCGCCCCCGCCCGGCGTCGTCCCGACCGCCACGCCGACGATCTCGCCGTCGCCTCCGCCCTCCCCGACCGGGGTGACCACGTCGCCGACGCCCACGACGTCGCCCACGGGGTCGCCGTCGCCGACCGCGAGCCCGACGACCTCGCCGCCGACCTCGCCCACGGCGTCGCCGACCACGTCGCCAACGACGTCACCGGCGCCGACCGGGTCGCCCACGGCCACCCCGTCGCCCACCGCGACGTCGCCGGAGATCGTGCGGGCCTCGTGGGCCGTCGGTAACTGCTTCGTCCAGGCCGGCCGGGCGCACGCCACGGTGCTGGTGCGGCAGGACGGAACGGTGCCGCACACCTTCACCCTGCGCGTCGCCCTCGGGGACCGGAACGCCCCGATCGCGGTCGAGACCGTCCAGGTCCCCGCGGCGCCGCGCGAGGTCGCCCAGGCCGAGGTCGACGTGCCGACCAACACGCCGGACGGCCGGGTGCAGTGCGCGATTCTGTCCATCGTGGACGAGAACAACGTGGCGCCGGTCGCGGGCGACCCGTTGCCGCCGCCGTCGGACTCGATCCCGATGCCCGCCCAGCCGACGTCGGGCCAGACCACCGGCCCGCTGCCGTCGCCGCCCACGCCGGTGGTGCCCACGTCGACGTGAGGCCGGCATCATGACGCCGGCGTCATGATGCCGGCGCCGTAAGGCCGCGATCGTGAGCCAGGCGTCGTGAGCCTGGCGTCGCGAGCCGTGCCCGGGTCGCCGACCCGGGCACGGTGTCGTGTTGGAACCTGACCGCCCGACCGAATCTGACGTCCGGACTCAGCCCGACGACCCGTCCACGTCGGATGGCCGACCGGGGCGACGGCTCGTCGGCCGGGTCAGAAGCCGGCGGCGACGTCAGAAGCCGGCGGCGACCGGGATGACCTCGCGGCCGATGACCTCGAGCGGACGCAGGGTGTGCACGTCGGGGACGTACCCCAGCACGGCCTGGATGCCGAGATCGGCGAGGCCCCGGAGCCGGTCCAGCAGCTCGGGCACCCCGCGGCCGTCCGCGCCCACGTCCAGCCTCAGGTGGGCGGTCCGGTAGATGCTGTCGTAGTCGCGCCCCAGCTGCTCGCAGTGCTGGCGGAGCACCTCGAGCTTGCGGGGCAGCTCCGGGCCGACGAACAGGTTGCAGGCGTCGCCGTACCGGGCGACCAGGCGCAGGGTCTTCTTCTCGCCCCCGCCGCCGATCATGATGGGCGGCCGGGGCCGGGTCAGCGGGGCCGGCGAGTTCACCGGACGCGTGAGCTGGTAGTGCTTGCCGACGAAGGGCTCGGCGTCGCCGGCGAACATCCGCGTCACGATCTGCAGCGTCTCCTCGAGCCGCTCGAAGCGCTCGGCCACCGGCGGGAACGGGATGCCGAGCCCCGCCGCCTCCTCCTGGTACCACCCGGCTCCGATGCCGAGCCAGGCCCGGCCGCCGGAGAGGACGTCCAGGGTCGTCACCTGCTTGGCGAGCACGCCCGGGTGACGGTAGACGGCGCCGGTGACCAGGGTGAGCAGCTTGACGCGTGAGGTGTGGGCGGCCAGGTACCCCAGCGTGGTGTAGGCCTCGAGCATCGGGTCCTCGGGCGGCCCGATCATGCCGATCTGGAAGAAGTGGTCCATCACGGCGAGGAACTCGAACCCGGCCTCGTCGGCCGTGCGGGCGATCGCGGCGAGGTCGGCGCCGAGGCTGTCGCTTCCGCCCGGCCACGCGAAGTCTGGTACCTGCAGTCCAATCCTCATGGTCAGCGATTCTGCTCGCCCCGGCCGGCCGGCGGGGCCCGACCGGGGCGGACGGGGTGGGCCGGGTCCCGAAGCAAGAATCGTTCGTTGAAGCCCCGATCTCCGCAACGAATCGGCCGTGGAATGCAAGTTCCAGCAATGGATGGGGCATGATCCGGCGCCTAGGGTTGATCTCGACGGTGGTTTTCGCGTCCCACCACGAGCCGACGACGACGCGCGAGGTGCGGAGGACTTCGACAATGACGTCGCGTGAGGCGACTCCCCGTCGCTACCTGATGTGCCGGCCCACGTACTTCACCGTCGAGTACCAGATCAACCCCTGGATGCACCCGACGGTACCCACGGACAATGCGCTCGCCGTGGCGCAGTGGACGAACCTGCGTGACGCCTACCTGTCGCTGGGCCACACGGTGGAGGAGATCGATCCGCTCCCGGGCCTGCCGGACATGGTCTTCGCCGCCAACGGCGCCACCGTCATCGACGGGATCGCCTACGGCGCGCAGTTCCGCTATCCCCAGCGGGCCGCGGAGGCCCCGGCCTACGCCGCCCGGCTGGCCGAGCTGGGCTTCGAGGTCAGCGCGCCGAAGTGGATCAACGAGGGCGAGGGGGACTTCCTGCTCACCGACCGGTACCTGCTCGCCGGGACGGGTTTCCGGACCGACTACGCCGCCCACGCCGAGGCGCAGGAGGTCCTCGGCCGCCCCGTGGTGAGCCTGCAGCTCATCGATCCACGCTTCTACCACCTGGACACGGCGCTGGCGGTCCTGGGCGACACCATCGCCTTCCTGCCGGAGGCCTTCAGCCCGGGCAGCGTCCGCGTGTTGCGCCGGCTCTTCCCGGACGCCATCGAGGCGGATCTCGCCGACGCCGAATGGCTGGGCCTCAACGCCGTCTGTGACGGCAAGCATGTCGTGCTGCCCGCCCAGGCCACCGGGCTGGCCGAGCAGGTGCGCGCCCGCGGCTTCGAGCCGGTCCCGGTCGACGTCTCCGAGTTCCTGAAGGCCGGCGGGGGCCCGAAGTGCTGCACCCTCGAGCTGCGGGAGGCTGGGAGGTCGGCATGAACAACGCTCCACTGAGGACCGAGGCCGCGGTGGCCGAGGCCGAACGGCACACCGCGCACAACTACCACCCCCTGCCCGTCGTCCTCACCGAGGGCGACGGCGCGTGGGTGACCGATGTGGACGGTCGCCGTTACCTGGACTGCCTGGCCGGATACTCCGCGCTGAACTTCGGTCACCGGCACCCGGCCCTCATCGACGCCGCGCGCAAGCAGCTCGAGGCGGTGACCCTCACCAGCCGGGCCTTCCTGCACGACCAGCTCGGCCCCTTCACCAAGGCGCTGGCCGAGCTGTGCGGCAAGGACCTGGTGCTGCCGATGAACACCGGGGCCGAGGCGGTCGAGTCGGCCATCAAGGTGGCCCGCAAGTGGGGGTACCGGGTCAAGGGCGTGCCGGACGGCCAGGCGTCCATTGTGGTCGCCGCCAACAACTTCCACGGCCGGACCACCACGATCGTCAGCTTCTCCACCGACCCGGTGGCGCGCGCCGACTACGGCCCCTACACGCCCGGTTTCCGCATCGTCCCCTACGGCGACCTCGAGGCGATGCGGTCGGCCATCGACGAGACCACGGTGGCGGTGCTCATCGAGCCGATCCAGGGCGAGGCGGGCGTCATCGTGCCGCCGGACGGCTACCTGCGCGGCGTCCGCGACCTGTGCACCGCGGCGAACGTGCTGTTCGTAGCCGACGAGATCCAGTCGGGCCTCGGGCGTACCGGCTACACCTTCGCCTGTGACTACGAGGGCGTGGTGCCGGACATGTACGTGCTCGGCAAGGCGCTCGGCGGCGGCATCGTGCCCGTCTCGGCCGTGGTGGCGAACGTCGACGTGCTCGGCGTGCTGCGCCCGGGCGAGCACGGGTCGACGTTCGGCGGGAACCCGCTGGCCTGCGCGGTCGGTCTCGCCGTGGTCGAGCTGCTGCGCACGGGCGAGTACCAGGCGCGGGCCCGGGAGCTGGGCGCGGTCCTGCACGAGGGGTTGCGCTCGCTGGTCGGCCGCGGCGTGACGGAGGTCCGCGGGCGGGGCCTGTGGGCGGGCGTCGACATCGACCCTGACCTCATGACGGGGCGCGAGGCCTGCGAGCGGCTCATGGCCCGCGGGGTCCTCGCCAAGGACACCCACGGCTCCACGATCCGCCTGGCGCCGCCGCTGGTCGTCACCGAGGGCGACCTGCACTTCGCCATCGGCCGGCTCGCCGAGGTGCTCGCCGGCTGACGCCGACCGGCCGTCCGGCCAGGCGGCACCCGGCTCGGGGAGAGCTTGTCGCGGCCCGCTAGGCGGTGGAGCGGGTCGCGGCGGCCTCGGCACCGGCGGCCGAGCCGAACCGGCTGAGCGCCCACCCGCCGTCGGAGTCGACGAGCACGAGGGTCTGCCACCCGCCGCCGAGGCACAGGTACGGCGTGAACAGGGACCGCACGAGCTCCCGCCAGGTGTCGAGGTCCTCGTGGCACAGCAGGTCGGCCGCGTCGGCCACGACCACCACCTCCCGGCGGCTCGTCGCCCGGTCGTCCAGGGCCTCGATCAGGTCGGACCAGCCGCGGCTGGCGACGTACGGAAGCTGAAACGCCGCCACGAGGTGCGGCACGGCCTGGTGGACGGTGCGGCAGGCCCGGCCCAGCACCAGCCGGACCCGCACCTCGCGGTGGCCATCGCTGAGATCCAGCGCCCTGTCCCGGATGGCGTCGACGAGCGGGTCCGGCTCGTCGTCGAGCGTCACGGCCAAAAGCCCGCCGCGGACGGCGAGCACCCGGTCGGCGAGGTCGACGGTCACGGGGCCATTGTGGCGAATATCCGGCTCCGCCGCCGACCCACGGCCGTCCCGGCGTCACCGGGGCGCCGGCGTCAGCGCGACAGGCCGTCCATTGTCGACATCTCCGCCTCGGTCAGCTCGAACCCGAAGAGGTTGAAGTTCTCGTCGATCCGTTCGGGCCGGGCCGACTTGGGGATGACCACGATGTCGTGCTGCAGGTGCCAGCGCAGCACCACCTGGGCCGGGGTGACCCCGTGCGCCTGCGCGATCGAGGTCAGGACGGGTGAGCGCAGGTCGCTGCGCTTCAGCGGGCTGTAGCCCTCCAGCACCACGCCGCGCTGCCGGTGCTGGTCCAGGACCGACGGGTTGTGCTCGAACGGGCTCCACGGCACCTGGTTCACCTCCGGCGCCTGGCCGGTCGCCGCGGTGATCTGCTCGATCTGGTCGAGGCTGAAGTTGCTCACGCCGACCGCCCGGGCCAGGCCGTCGGCCCGGGCCGCCAGCAGCGCCTCCCAGGTCGGCACAAGGTCCCGGGCGGCGGTCGGCCAGTGGATGAGCCACAGGTCTACGGCGTCCACGCCCAGCGCCTCCAGGCTCGCCTCGAGGGTCTGGCGGGCGCGGCCGGCTCGCTCCGACGGCAGCTTCGTCGTGATGAACACCTCGGACCGGGGCAGGCCGCTGTCGCGCACCGCCCGCCCGACCTCGGCCTCGTTGCCGTACATCGTCGCGGTATCGATGTGGCGGTATCCGGCATCGAGGGCGTACCGGACCGCGTCGTACGCCTGCCGCCCCCGCAGCTGCCAGGTGCCCAGCCCGACCCGCGGCATCTGCGCCCCGCCGGCCAGCGTCACCGTTCTCGTCTCACCCATGCGGCCGATTCTGCCCGCCGGCGGGCCGGCGCGGTGGGTAACCCCTTGTGCGGGTGAACCAATGCGTGGGCGCCGACCCCCGCCCTACACTGCCTGCCATGTCTCGGGGCCGCCCTGAATCCCAGCGGGGCCCCACGTCCACGGGCCGTCGCTGGCCGCGATCGCCGTTCACGACCGGGAGTGCGCGTGTCTGACCATCCGAGAGTCGCCATCGTCACCGGAGCGAGCCGGGGCATCGGTCTGGCCATCGCCCAGACCCTGGTGGAGCGAGGCGTCCGGGTCTGCCTCACCGGCCGCAACGAGGAGCCGCTCGCCGCCGCCGTGGCCCAGCTCGGCGCCGACCGGGCCACCTTCGTCGCGGGGCGGGCCCACGACCCGGCCCACCAGGACCAGGTCATCGACACGGTGATGCAGAACTATGGCCGCGTCGATTACCTGGTGAACAACGTGGGCACCAACCCCGTGGCCGCGGCGGCCATCGACACGGGCCTCGACGCGGTGCGGAAGGTCTTCGACATCAACGTCTTCGCGGCGCTGGAGTGGACGCGCAAGGTGCACCGGGCGTGGATGGGTGAGCACGGCGGCGCCATCGTCAACGTGACCTCGGTCGCCGGACTCCGGCCCACCCCGGGGATCGGCATCTACGGCATGTCGAAGGCGGCGTTGAAGTACCTCACCGAGCTGCTCGCCGTGGAGCTCGCCCCGAAGATCCGGGTCAACGCGGTCGCTCCGGCGGTGGTGAAGACCGTCTTCGCCCGGGCGCTGTACGAAGGGCGGGAGGAGCAGACCGCCGCCGGCTACCCGTTGCGCCGCCTGGGCGTTCCGTCCGATGTGGCCGGTGCCGTGGCGTACCTGCTGTCGGACGAGGCCTCCTGGGTCACCGGCCAGACCCTGGTTCTCGACGGCGGGGTGACGCTCACCGGCGGCCTGGCCTGACGACCGCCGCCGGGCCGGCGGGTGACGGACCAACCGTACGCCCGCCGGCCCGGCGCATGTCTTGTCAGCCGGCCGCGACCTTCGCGCCCAGCAGCTCCCGGAACATGTCGAGGTAGAAGTCGCCCTTGATCTGGGCGGTCGCCTCGGGGCCCAACAAGCCTTCGTCCACCCCGTAGGTGACGCCGCCGTCGGGGCCGAGCGGAAGCACGATCTCGTCCCCGCGCGGCTCGTAGGTGGCCAGGTCGTCGCGTCCCTCGATCAGCGCCCGGATGTTGGCGACCACCACGTCCGCGTGCAAGCCGGCCAGGTACGCCTGCTTCATCTCGGCCAGGTCCGTGATGTCCCCGGCGGCGAAGACCCGGTCCTGGCCGACGACGCGGAGGTGGTTGGTGACCGCCACCTGGCCGTTCGGCCGCCGGGCCGTGGGCAGGTCGCCGGCGAGGTAGTCGGTGTTGACGGTCAGGCCGTAGCAGGGGAACCAGATGTCGGCGGCGATGGGGACGCCCGAGGTGGTCGTGACGGCGAACGGCCGGCACAGGCCGGGTTCCACCGGGGGTGGCTCGGCCAGGGCGGTGCCCAGCAGCACGCGGACTCCGAGCTTGTCGAGCTGGGCGCGCACCTCGGCGCGCAGGGCGTCGGGGAACCGGCCGGAGAGCAGGTCCGGCGCGGGATCCGCGATCGTCACCTCCGTGCCCGGCCACGCCGCCCGGATCTCGCCGGCGAACTCCAGGCCGACCGGCCCGGCGCCGAGCAGGAGCACGTGGGAGGCGCGCGTCAGCTGGTCGTGGACGGCGTCGAGGCGGGCCGCCGCGGTGGCCCGGTCGGTCACGTCGATCTTCGCTGGAAACGGATACGTCGATCCCGTGGCGAGCACGATGTAGTCGGCCGCCAGCACGGTGCCGGAGGCCAGCTCGACCCGGTCCGGGTGGACGGCCACGGCGCGGTCGCGCAGGACCCGGCCGTGCGTCAGCAGGCCGTCGTACGGGATGAACAGCCGGTCCACCCACTCCGGCACGGCCACGGCCCGGAGCGCGGCGACGTTGTGGAAGAACGTCTCGCGCGGTTCGACCAGGGTGACGGCGGCCGTCTCGTCGAGATTCTTGGCTACCTGGATTCCTGCGTACCCGCCGCCCACGACGACGACGGTCGGCTTGCGGCCGGCGACGGCCGGATCGACGCCGATGAGAGTCGAATTGGTGTCAGTCCCAGTTGGATTCATGCCCGCGACTCTGGCCGGTTCGGGATCGGCCAGGAAGGCCGGCGTGAGGGTGGTCAGGGCGAGGGGTGGCCGGCCCGAGGGTGGCCGGCCCGAGGGTGGCCGGCGCGAGGGTGGCCGGCGCGAGGGTGGCCGGCGCGAGGGTGGCCGGCGCGAGGGTGGCCGGCTCAAGGGTGGTAGCGGCAGGGACACCTTGGCGGCGTGACCGCTTGGTACGGTCGACCGGTGAGCCAGAACGAGCTCGGGCTGTTCCTGCGGACGCGCCGGCAGGCGCTCAGCCCCGCCGAGGCCGGGCTGCCGGCCGGCCCGCGCCGGCGCACGCCGGGCCTGCGCCGCTCGGAGGTGGCGGCGCTCGCCGGGGTGAGCGTGGAGTACCTGACCCGGTTGGAGCAGGGGCGCGACCGGCGGCCGTCGCTTCAGGTGCTGAACGCCCTCGCCGACGCGCTGCGGCTGACCGCGGCCGAACGGGCCCGGCTGTACCAGCTCACCAAGGCGGCCAACCCGGGCTTCTCCTGCCTCGGCCAGCGCCCGCCGCAGCGGGCGCTGCGGCCGACCGTCCGGGCGTTGCTCAACCGTCTCGAGCCCACGCCGGCCGTGCTGCTCAACGAGATCACCGACCTCGTCGCGTACACCGAGGGCTACGAGCGCCTGGTCGGCCCGATCGGCCTGCTCGCCGCCACGTCACCGGCGACCGCCGCGGACGGCCAGGCCGGCCCGCCGAACCTCGCCCGCTACGTGTTCACCGACGAGCGGGCCCGGGCCGCCTTCCTGGACTGGGACCGCGTCGCCGACGAGCTGGTCGCCGCGCTGAAACACGGTCCGTTCCGGGCTCATCCGGCCACGGCCGCGCTCGCCGACGAGCTGGCCGCGGTCGCGGGCGACGCGTTCACCCGGCGGGTGGAGGCCATTCCCGGGCTGGCGCCGGCCACCGGGATCCTGCGCCTGGCCCACCCGGCGGCGGGCGTGCTGCGGCTGGCGTACGAGGCGCTGGAGTTGTCGCCCGACGACGGCCTGCGCCTGCTCGTGTACCTGCCCGCCGATGCGGCGACCGACGCCGCGCTGGACCGGGTCACCCGGCCGGCCCGGTCGCTGCAGCTCGTGGCGGGCTGACCCCGCTCCGTCCACGGCATCTCGACCCGCGTCCGTACGGCGGCGCGGTGTCCGGGCCGGAAGGCGGCCTTCCGTCAGGGCCGGAAGGCGGCGTAGAGCCCGCGCAGGTCGTCGACGAGCGCGCGACCGCCCAGCCGGGGGTCCGGGGTCGGGAGCTGCCGCAGCACGAGATCGACGTCGGTGGTGAGCGTGGGCGGCCGGGCCGGCAGTGGGACCGGCGACACCCAGAACCGGGCCACGCTGTGGGCCAGGTCGGCGCTCTCCGCCGGGGCAGCGCCGGCCGCCTCGGCCAGGGCGGCCGCGGCCCCGATGGGCGGTCGGTCCCGCCGGTCGGCCGCCGGTCGCGCCGGGGTACGCCGGCGCCCGGCCCGGGCCGGGGCCCCGCGCCGCGCGCGGAGGTTCGCCAGCAGCGTCGCCCGGTCCCGCCCCCGCCACTGCAGGATCTGGAACGGGTCGTCGTCGAACGCCTCGGCGAGCAGATAGAAGGTGGCCGCGATGTGCTTGCACGGCACCGTGGCGTCCGGGCAGGAGCAGGACATCCGCAGGTCCTGGGCGCTGGTGGGGAACAGCGGCGCGTCGGCGGCGGCGAAGGCCTCCTCGATCGGCGGGGGCATCTCGCCGGCCAGCAGCCGGGCCGCGAACAGCGCCTGTCCCGCCATGGCCTGCTCGATCCGGGTCCACGTGGCATCGTCGTAGGCGGACAGTCCAATCTGGACCTGGTACGGCTGGTCGACGGAGCCCTGCACCCGCGCGTGCACCGTGCCCGGCTCGACGGTCAGGCTCAGCACCTGCCCGGCCCGGGCGTAGTTGCGTCCCCGGGCGAGCCGCCCACCCAGCCCGGGGAACGACTCGAGCACGGTGATGAACCGCTTCGACCACCACGACTCACCGATGTCGCCGCGGGTGCTCCGGGCGCGGATGCCACCGTCGACGCGCTTCGGCCGGCCGTAGCGGGCCAGCTCCTCCCGGGATGGTCGGGTCATTCGACCACCGCCCCGGACTCGAGCGCGAAGAGCTCGCGCAGCTGCTCGGTCGACAGCTCGGTGATCCAGTTCTCGCTCGTGCCGACGATGCGCGCGGCCAGCCCGCGCTTGGCCTGGATCATGTCCGAGATCTTCTGCTCGACCGTGCCGGCGCAGACGAACTTGTGCACCTGCACGTTGCGGGTCTGTCCAATGCGGAACGCCCGGTCGGTCGCCTGGTCCTCCACGGCCGGATTCCACCAGCGATCGACGTGAATGACGTGGTTCGCCGCGGTCAGCGTGAGCCCGGTGCCGCCGGCCTTGAGCGAGAGGACGAACAGCGGCGGCGAGGCGGGGTCGTCCGACTGGAAGCGGGCCACCATCGCGTCGCGCTCGGCCTTGGGGACGCCGCCGTGCAGGAACAGCACCTCCCGGCCGAACCGGGCCGACAGGAACGCGCGCAGCATGCCGCCGAACTCCGCGAACTGCGTGAACAGCAGCGCCTTCTCCCCGGCCGCGAGCACCTCGTCGAGGATGCCCTCCAGCCGGGCCAGCTTGCCCGAGCGCCCCGGCAGCCGGGAGCCGTCCCGCAGCAGGTGGGCGGGGTGGTTGCAGACCTGCTTGAGCTTGGTCATCGTGGCCAGCACCAGCCCGCGCCGCTCGATGCCCTCGCTCGCGGCGATGCGGGCCATCATGTCGTCGACGATCGCCTGGTAGAGCGAGGCCTGCTCCGCGGTGAGGTTGCAGACGACCTCCATCTCGACCTTCTCGGGGAGATCGGCGATGATCGACTTGTCGGTCTTGACCCGGCGGAGCACGAAGGGGCCGGTGAGCCGGCGCAGGCGCTCGGCCGCGGCCTCGTCCGCCCACCGCTCGATCGGCTCGGCGAAGCGGGTCCGAAACGCGCTCGCGCTGCCCAGCAGCCCCGGGTTGGCGAACTCCATGATGGACCACAGGTCGGCCAGGCGGTTCTCCACCGGCGTGCCGGTGACCGCGATCCGGTGCCGGGCCGGCAGGCTGCGCACCGCGACCGCCTGCCGGGTCGCCGCGTTCTTGATGGCCTGGGCCTCGTCGACGACGATGCGATGCCAGTGGATGCTGGCGAGCGCGGCCGCGTCCCGGGCCGCGAGCGCGTACGTGGTGATGACGAGGTCGGCCTGGGCGACGGCCCGGGCGAAGGCGGGGCCGCGGGCCCGTTCCGCGCCGTGGTGGACGTGGACCTTCAGCTGCGGTGCGAACTTCGCCACCTCCCGCTGCCAGTTGCCGACGAGCGACATGGGGCAGACGAGCAGGGTGGGCGCGTCGGCCCGCCGGTGCAGCAGCAGGGCCAGGATGGTGGCCGACTTGCCCAGCCCCATGTCGTCGGCCAGGATCGCGCCCAGCCCGAGCTGCTCGAGGAAGGCGAGCCAGGCCAGGCCGCGCTGCTGGTACGGCCGCAGGGTGCCGGTGAAGCCTTCGGGCGTCGGCACCGGCGCCAGGCGCCGGTCGACCTGCCCGGCGAGCAGCTCGCCCAGCGCGCCCTCCGCCGTGACCGAGACGACGGGCAGCCCGGCCGGTCCGCCCTCGGCGTGCAGCCCGGCGTGCAGCAGCTCGGCCACGGTCATCTGGCCCTTGGTGGCGATCAGCTTCAGGCCCGCCGCGAGGCGTTTCGGATCGATCTCGACCCACTGGCCGCGCAGCCGGACGAGCGGCGTCGTGAGCGAGGCCAGTCGGCGCAGCTCCGCCTCGGTGAGCGGCTCGTCGCCCAGCGCGAGCTGCCACTCGTAGTCCACAAGGGACTGCAGGCCGAGGCCGGCCGCCCCGGCGACCGTGCCGGGGGCCGTCGGGGACGAGGCGGCCAGCCGGACGCCCAGCCGCGCCCGGGGCCGGCTCCACCAGGTCGGCAGCAGCACGCCGAAGCCGGCCCCGGCGAGCAGGGGCGCGCCCCGCTGGAGGAACCGGTGGGCGCCCGCGGTGTCCAGGTCGAGGCCGGTGGGCATGGCCGCGCGCAGGGCGTCGTCGAGGTCGGGGTAGAGCCGGCTGGCCCGACCCAGCTCGGCGAGCAGCGCCTCCTGGGGGTCGTCCACATAGGACGACAGGACGTCGGCGTCGGACCAGACGCGTTCCGCGTCGACCACCACGCTGGGCGCGTCGGTCGCCTGCAGCGCCACGTCGAGCCGCCACCGCGCGGCCGGGTCGTCCTCGCTCGGCTCGGTGAGCCGGAACAGCGCGCGGACACGGCCGGCGGTCGCGTCCCGCTGCCACTGGGCCAGCGCGGCGGCCAGGTCGGCCACCTCGTCCTCGGTGGCCGCGAAGGTCCGGTCGGGACCGACGAGCGCGGCCCGCCACCGCGCGGTCACCGGGGCCACGGCGGTGCCGCGGTCCGCCCCGGTGCCGGACCCGGTTGGCCGGCGGGCCCGGTCGGCGGCGCGTCCGGACGGGCCGGCCGAGGCGGCCGCGTGCCCGTCGATGGCCAGCCGGGCGGCCGCGTCGACCAGGTCGTCCAGCGCGGCCGCGATCACCTCGGTCGCGGTGCCACCGGCGGCGCGGCCGGCCGGCGGGAGGGCCAGCGCCAGCGACTGCGCCCACGCCAGGTCGGCGCCGGTCAGCAGGGGTCGCCAGACGGCCCGGGGCGGGGGAGTGTCCACTGTGGGCAGCAGTCGGCCGCGGCTGACCAGGTCGGCGGCGAACGCGGCCACCTGCATCAGGTGCCGGGTGGCGGCCCCGAGGATCACGTCGCCGGCCTTCTCGTCCACGATGGACAGATCGGTGAGCGCGAGGAGGGCGTCGTCGGCGTCGTACCGCAGGGCGGGTACGCGCCAGGCCGCCAGGGTCAGCGCCCCGCGCTCGGCCCCCGGCTCCTCGCGGACCAGCTCAGGCGAGTCGACCGGCACGCCGCCCCGGGTCGGCAGCATCAGCTCGGTCGTCTCCGCCCGGCCCGCGGGCAGGACCTCGGCGAGGACCTCCGCCGGGGCGGCGAACGGATGGTCGGCCGCGCCCCGCGCGGCCCGGCCGGGACGCGGGGCCGACCGCGGTCGGGTCGAGTCCTCGCCCCACAGCAGGAGACCCTCCCGCCACAGAGCGTGGATCACGAGCACCGGACGCACACCTCCCGCGTCAGCATAGGCCGGTGCGGGCGCCGACCCGCCGCTGCGCAACGCCCGGCGTGGCCGGCGTCGCGTCCGGTGCTCAGCCCAGCGGCACGGTCAGCTCGCCGGGCTTGACGCGGCCGGCCCGCACCATGGCCAGCACGACCAGGCCCGCCACCACGAAGAACCCGGCGGCCCAGAAGAGCGCGACCTGATAGCTGTGCACCTTGACCTGGTTGACGAAGTCGGCGGTCAGCAGGGCGGGCGAGGTGAGGTGGCGGGAGACGTACGCCGTGGCGGCCTGCAGGGCCACGGCGCTCAGCGCGGCCACGCCGAGCGAGGCGCCCACCTGCTGGCTCGCGTTGACCACCGCGCTGGCCACCCCGGCGTCGCGCGGGTGTACGCCGTGCAGCGCCACGGCGCCGAGGGGTACGAAGATCAGGCCGATGCCCAGGCCGAGCACCAGCTCGCCGGGCAGCACGGTGCCCCAGAAGTCGCCCGTGGTGTCGATGCGCGAAAGCAGCAGCAGGCCACCGGCCCCGATGAACGCGCCGGCGGCCATGATCGGGGTGGCGCCCCAGCGGGTGAGCAGCAGCGTCGCCAGCGGGTAGGCCAGGAAGATGCCGGCGGTCACGGGCAGCGCCGCGAGCCCGGCGGTGAGCGGCGAGTAGGCGAGGACCTCCTGGAAGTAGAGGACCATGAACAGCGCGACCCCGATCAGGCCGGCCCCGGCGAGCATCGACACCAGGTAGGCCCCGCCGCGGGTGCGCGCGAGCACGACGCGCAGCGGCAGCAGGGGACGGTCGACGAAGGCCTCGACCGCGACGAACCCGGCGATCAGCAGCAGCGATGCGCCGATGAATGCCCATGTGTACACGTGGTCCCAGCCGTACGCCGGGTCGGCCGCGGCCGTGAAGCCGTACACCAGGCCGGCCAGGCCGAGGGTGATCAGGACGGCGCCCCCGATGTCGTAGCGGCGCCAGCGCCCGGCCGGGGCGGTCCCGCCGGATGTCCGGCTCTCCCGGAGGGCCCAGAGGCCGATGAGCCCGGCCACCACGGCGATGGGGACGTTCACCCACATGCACCAGCGCCAGTCCAGGTACTGGGTGAGCACGCCACCCACCAGCAGCCCGACCGCCGCGCCGCCGCCGATGATGGCGCCGTACACGCCGAAGGCCCGGGCGCGTTCCCGTGACTCGAGGAACGCCACGCTCAGCAGCGCGAGCGCGGCGGGGGCGAGCAGGGCGCCGAACGCGCCCTGGCACGCCCGGGCGGCGAAGAGCGTCTCGCCGTTGGGCGCGAAGCCACCGACGGCGCTGGCCGCGGCGAAGCCGGTCAGCCCGAGCAGGAACGTCCGCTTGCGGCCCCAGTAGTCGGCGATGCGCCCACCGAGCAGCAGCAGTCCGCCGAAGGCCAGCGTGTAGGCGGTGATCACCCACGACCGCTCGGTGTCCGGGATCGCCAGCTGGGCCTGGGCGTGGGGTAGCGCGATGTTCACGATCGTCGCATCGAGCACCACCATGAGCTGGGCGAGCGCGATGGCGATGAGCGCAACCCAGCGGCGTCGATCGAACAGCGGCCCGACGGTGAGCGGTGCCTCGTGTTCCGCGAGTGCTGCCCCGTTCATGGATGCCCCCTGCCCGCTCCGCTGTCCCCTGTGCGGGTGCGGGTTCAGCCTACGCGGAACTGGCACTGCCTGCCACTTGATCTTTAGTGACACTTGATCTTCAGTGCCACATGGCATCCGTGCCACATGGGTGTTACGGATTGTGGCCATGTGACCACAGGTAGTTGTCTTACGATCGTCACCAACGTCCGCTTTAGGGGAGATTTACCCATCATGAACGGAAGAGGAGGTGACGGGAGCACATGAGCGCAATCCAGATACCGGCCGAGCCCATCGGGACCGCCTTCGGCCGGGAGGTCAACACCCACACGCTGATCGGGCTGGGGATGATCGCCTGTGCGCTGTTCGTGGTGTGGCTCATCCGCCGCTCCCGCGCCTGAGCCCCGTCGGCGCGTGCCCGCGCGAAGCCCGTCGGCGCGTGCCCGCGCGAAGCCCGTCGGCGTGCCCGCGCGAAGCCCGGCGGAGCGTGTCCGGGTCGCCGGACCCGAGCGTCGGCCCGCCCGGGCGGCGGTGGTCGTCGGGACGTTCGCGGCCGGGGTCGTCGGGAAATCCAGCGTGTTGATCCTCGCTCCGGACCGGTCGGTGCGGTAGACCAACCGTGCGCACCTGCGCCGACCGGGAGGATTGATGAGTACCGCGACAAACGTCAGCCTGACGCAGAAGCTCAGCCTGACGCAGATCGCCGTGCTCTCCGCACTCATGGTCGAGGCCCGCGAGCTGAGCAACGCCGAGCTGGCCGAGCTCGCCGGCACCCCGCTCACCGGGGAGGACCGGGTTCGGCTGGTGGCGGGCGGGCTGGTCGAGGAGCGCCGGGTCGGTCGGTCGTACGCCTTTCAGCTTTCCCAACAGGGGTGGTCCCAGGGCTTGGCCGTGCTCGCCGAGCAGGCGCAGGGCAAGGGCGCCGCGGCGACCACGGTGCGGACGCTGCTGCACGGGCTGCAGCGGGCGCTCGCCGCGCGTGGGGTCGACGCCCGGACGTTCTTCGCCGGATCGACGGACTCCGTTGGGTCGGCAAACTCCGCTGGGTCGACGGACTCCGTTGGGTCGACGAACTCCGCTGGGTCGACGAACTCCGCTGGGTCGACGAACTCCGCTGGGTCGACGGCGGCCGCGTCGGCTGAGCCGACCAGATTCGCCGCGGCCAACGGGGCCGCGGCCCCCAGGCAGCCGGCCGGAGGCTCGAGCGGCGGCGTGCCGCGGGTGGACACGATCGAGCAGCGCATCCGGGCCGCCTACGCCAAGCTCGCGACCGAGCCGGCCGGCTGGGTGAGCCTGGCCGACCTGCGCGACCAGCTCGCCGACATCCCCAGGGCCGAGCTCGACACCGCCCTGAAGTGGATGGCCGTTCAGCCTGGCGTCCGGCTCATACCGGTCGCCAACCAGAAGTCACTGTCCACGAGGGACCGTGAGGCCGCCCTGCGCTTCGGCGGCGAAGACAACCACGCGTTTGCGATCGAGGAATCATGACCACAGTTGAATACTCCGAAGTCGGTCTGCCTGGCACGTCGGCGGCTCGGCCCCTGTCGGACGCGCAGCGCCGCGCTCTCGCCGCGCTCAAGTTCGACCTCGCGCCGACCCCGGACGACGTGTGGCGCCCCTCACCGTTCAACGTGGCCGACCTGCACCGCGACGTGGTGGAGAGCATCTTCGAAGGGGTGAGCCAGGCGCGGGCCGTGGACGACAGCAGCCCGCTCGGAGTGGTGGTCCAAGGGCCGGCGGGCTCGGGCAAGACGCACCTGCTCGGCATGGTGCGCAGCCGCATCCAGAACGACGGCGGCTACTTCTTCCTGGTGAGCCTGCTGTCGGGCACCCAGTTCTGGGAGAGCACCGCGCTGTGCATGGTCGACGGGCTGCTCCGCGAGACGGTCGGCGGCGGCACCCAGCTCAAGGCGTTCCTGCGGCGACTGGCCACGGTGCTCGGCCTGCCGCCGGGCCTGCGGGACACGCTCGCCGGTGACGCGGCGCTCAAGCCCGGCGACCTCACCGCGCTGGTCACCGCGCTGCGCGAGAAGGACCGCGCGCTCGGCATGGAGGCCCAGCACACGGCGCGGGCCCTGGTGCTCTACGGCGCGCGGGACCACGTGCTGCAGGACCTGGGCTACGCCTTCCTCACCTCGGTGGGCCTGGCCGACTTCGAGGAGCGCGGCGAGTGGGGCCTGCCCACCGAGCCGCGGACCGCGTCGCTGATCGTGCGGGACATCTCCCGCCTGCTCGCCCTCACCGGGTGCCCCACGGTGATCGCCTACGACCAGCTCGACACGCTGTTCGCCCAGTCGGGCGGGTCGGCGATCTCGACAGGCGAGGCGCTGACGCCGGAGGCGGCGGCGACGATCGGCCAGGTGGCCAACGGGCTCATGGCGTTGCGCGAGGTGACCCGCAAGGCGGTCATCGTGGTGGCGTGCATCCCCGACACCTGGAAGATCATCCGCCGCGAGGCGGTCGGGTCGGTGCCCGACCGGTTCCGCGAGGCGCCGTTCCTGGGCCGGGTCTCCAACGCCAAGGTCGGCATGGCGATCGTGCGCAAGCGCCTGGAGGGCCGGTACGGCGACGTGGGGTTCCGGCCGCCGTACCCGACCTGGCCGATCCGGGAGCTCGCCTTCGCCGAGGCGGCCCACTTCACGCCCCGGGCGTTGCTGAAGCGGGTGGAGCGGCACGCGCTGGCGTGCCTGCGCCGGGGCGTGGTCGTGGAGCTGGAGAACCTCGAGGACGACGGGCCGTTCGCGCTCGCCGACCTGCCGCCCGTACGGTCGGAGGGGTCGAGCTTCGAGGAGCTGGACGCGCGCTTCGCCGCCCTGGTGCGGCAGGCCGACGTGCGGGACGCGCTGGACCGCTACACCGAGGACGCGCGCGTGCCGGAGCTGCTCGCCGCCGGCTTGAACGCGCTGCTCATCGAGCTGGGTGACCCGTCCTACAAGGTCGACCCGATGCCCAGTACCAAGCCACCGCTGCACGCGCGGCTGCGCCGCACCCTCGACGAGGGCATCGACGACGAGGAGCACTGGGCGTTCCGCGCCATCGCCAGCGGGCATCCGGGCGCCGTGATGAGCCGGATCAGGGCGGCGTCCACTGTGGCCGGTCTCGCCCCCGACGTGCCGAAGCGGCGGCTGTTCCTGCTGCGCAACGACCGCTGGCCGTCGGGTCCGAAGACCACGGAGACGGTCAACACGTTCCACGCCCGCGGTGGTCGCACCCTGCCGCTGAACCTCGACGACCTGCGGACGTTCGAGGCGCTGCGCATCATGCTGGCCGAGCGCGACGCCCGGTTCGAGGCCTGGCTCGTCGACCGTCGCCCCGCGAGCTCGACCGCCCTGTTCCGGATGGCGCTGGGCCTGGGCCCCGCGGTCTCTGAGGGCGCGGACGCGCACCGGCCGGTGATCCCCGGCACCGCGGGGCCGGCCGAGTCGCCGGCGGCGGCCGAGCCGTCGCTGGCCGGTCACGGGCCGGCCGCCGCCGGAGGCTGACGGCTACCGCTGGCTTGTCGTCGGGGCCACGACGGCCCCGACCAGCCGCGCCGCCACGGCCTTGATCCGCCTCGGCGAGGCGCCCGTGCGCGTCAGGTTCTCCTGGGCGTACCAGAGCGTCGATCCGTCCACCCACGACCCGTCCGGGTACTCGCGGAACGTCGCGGGCGCCGGCAGCTGGACCTGCCAGACGGTCTGGGGGCGGTCTTCCGTGCGGGGCCGGCGCCGCACGCGGTCGAAGACCGTGACCTGCTGGCCGTTGATCGTGAAGGTGACGACGGACCGACCGGTGGTCGTGGCGGCCGACGGGGGCACGCTCAGCAGCCGGCCGGCCGTGGCCCGGCTGGGCACGGCGATCTCCTGGCGGCGGCGGTAGCGCCAGCCGTGGGTGAGCGCGTAGAGGCGCCGTCGCGCCGCCCCGAGGATGGGCATCACGGCGGCGTTGACCCGCAGGAGCAGCCGCACGATGAGCACCTCGACAGCGAACGCCCCGGCGGCGACGACCCAGCCGTTGACCGACGGCAGCAGGTCACGCGCCTCCCAGATCAGGATCAGGCCCCCGACGACGGTGAAGAACCCGCCCACGACCTGGTAGAAGCGCCAGGCCTGCCCGACCACCCAGGTGGGCAGGCCCACCGCGAGGAAGCCGCTGGCCAGGGCGAGGCCCGCGTCCAGCCCGGCGTCGAGCAGGAAATGGTTGATGACGAACGTGACGACGAAGCCGGCCAGGACCACCAGGACGATCAGCCCCCGCGGCGGCACGTCGTCGTCCTTGGCGTCCCGGGGGAGGTGGACGATCGGACGACCGAGGCGACGGGCGATGTCGAGGAACGCCTCCACCAGCCGCTTGTCCAGGTCGTCGTTCACGTGGGTGTTCGTCTCCACCTCCCACCGGCGTCCGTCGAAGAAGCGGACGTAGAGGATGTTTTCGGCCAGCACCCCCACCAGGTACTTCCGGTCGGCGATCTCGTCCAACTGGTCCCAGGTGGCGACGCTGAGCCGCCGGTTGCGGGTCTGGATCGCGCCCCGCTCGTAGAGGTAGTGCGCGCTGAACCCCTTGAGCAGCTCGCGGACGCCGAGCACGGCCGCGGCCACGATCGCGACGATGGCCAGGACCAGCAGCGCGCCCAGGCTGGCCCGAAGTTGGTCGATCAGCCGCGACAGCACCCACACCACGGCGTAGAGGAGGGCACTGCCCAGCGCCGCCATCAGGGCGTAGGTGATGAACCGTGCCACCGGGTTGGGGCCCTTACGCCAGATCACCAGCGAGCCGAGGTCGTGCTGCTCCGCCGCCCGCGCGACGTAGGCCGGTACTTCAGACATGATCACCTATTTCTATGTCCCCGTTGCTGACGGCAGCGATGCTAGTGACTTCGCCCGGTCTCGGTGGGTCCCCCGACCTCGCGGATACGCGTTGAGCGGAACTCCACCAATGCCCACAAAGCTGGGCAAAGAGTCAGAAAAACTCGCCCGAGCTGGCACCCCCACCGGGGTAGCGTGGGGCCGTGGCGCTGACACACGAGGTCCCGGCGGTGCCGGAGCACCTGCCCCGCACGCTGGGAGAGCTGCGCGCGGCGGGCTACCGCTACCGGTCGGTCAAGGAAGAGATCCGGGCCAACCTGCTGGCCCTGATGCGCGACGGTGCGGAGCGTTTTCCCGGCATCGTCGGCTACGACGACACGGTGCTGCCCGAGGTGGAGCGGGCCCTGCTCGCCGGCCACGACATCGTCCTGCTCGGGGAGCGGGGCCAGGGCAAGACCCGCCTCATCCGGACGCTGGTCGGCCTGCTCGACGAGTGGACGCCGGTGCTGCCCGGCTCCGAGCTCAACGAGCATCCGCTGCACCCCATCACCCCGGCGTCGCGGCGCCTGGTCGCCGAGCGCGGCGACGACACGCCGGTCACCTGGCGGCACCGGTCCCTCCGCTACGGCGAGAAGCTGGCGACGCCCGACACCAGCGTGGGCGACCTCATCGGCGACGTGGACCCCATCCGGGTCGCGCAGGGGCGGACGCTCGGGGACCCCGAGACCATCCACTTCGGACTGGTACCGCGCACCAACCGGGGCATCTTCGCGATCAACGAGCTGCCCGACCTGGCCGAGCGCATCCAGGTGAGCCTGCTCAACGTGCTCGAGGAGCGCGACATCCAGATTCGCGGATACCAGCTCCGGCTGCCGTTGGACCTGCTGCTGGTCGCCAGCGCCAACCCCGAGGACTACACGAACCGGGGCCGGATCATCACGCCGCTGAAGGACCGCTTCGGCGCCGAGATCCGCACGCACTACCCCCGCGACCTGCGGCAGGAGATGGCGCTCGTGCGGCAGGAGGCCTCCCTGGTCGCGACGGTGCCCGACCACGTGATCGAGGTGCTGGTCCGGTTCACCCGGGCCGTGCGGGAGTCGCCGGCCGTGGACGCTCGCAGCGGCGTCTCCGCCCGGTTCGCGATCGCCGCCGCGGAGACCGTCGCCGCGGCCGCGCTGCGGCGCTCCAGCCTGATCGGGGAGGCCGACCCGGTGGCCCGCGTCGGCGACACGGTGTCGGTGACGAGCACGCTGCGCGGCAAGGTCGAGTTCGACAGCGACGAGGAGGGGCGGGAGGTCGAGATCCTCGCGCACCTGCTGCGCACCGCCACCGCGGAGACGTTCCGGGCCCGGCTGGCCGGCCTCGACCTGTCGGGATTCATCGATCTGGTCGCCGACGGCCACGTGGTGGAGACCGGCGACCTGGTGGGCGCCGACGAGGTGCTGGCCCAGGTCGGGACCGTGCCCGGGCTGGCCAAGGTGCTGGACCGGCTGGGCCTCGGCGACGCGCCGTCCAAGGGCGAGGCGGCGGCGGCCGTCGAGTTCGTGCTCGAAGGACTGCACCTGACGCGCCGGATGTCGAAGGAGCTCTCCGTCGAGGGCAGGACCCGCTACCGGGGCGGGTCCACGACGCGCCGCCCCGACCAGCCGGACGGAGGCTAGGCGTGGCCCAGCGTCACCGGTACGGCCAGTGGCAGGGCGGGCCCGATCCGCTCGCGCCGCCGTACGACGTGCGGGCGGCGGTGGACGCGATCGGCCGCGACGTGCTCGGTGGGGCCCGGTTGCGCGACGCGCTGCGCGCCCTGTTCCGGCGCGGTCCGCTCGGCTCGCGCGGGCTCGACGACCTGCTCGCCCGGGCCCGGCGGCTGCGCCGCGAGGCGATGCGCCGGGGGCGCCTGGACGGGGCGGTGCTTCGAGCCCAGCAGCTGCTCGACCAGGCGCTGGCGGCCGAACGGGACGAGCTGGCCCGGCGCGACGACGAGCAGGCACGCTTTCAGCAGTCCATTCTGGACAGCCTGCCCCGCTCGACGTCGCGGGCGATCGCCGAGCTGGCCGACTACCCGTGGGCCAGCGCCGAGGCGCGGGCGCTGTACCAGCAGATCCTCGACCAGCTCCGGCAGGAGGTCGTCGAGTCGCGCTTCCGGGGGCTGCGGCAGGCCCTGACGGACCCAGCGGCCCAGCAGGAGGTCGCCCAGATGATGCGCGACCTGGGCGACCTGCTGGAGCGGCACGCCCGGGGTGAGGACACCACCGACCAGTTCCGCCAGTTCATGGCCCGGCACGGCCACCACTTCCCGGAGAATCCGTCCACTGTCGACGAGCTCGTCGACATCCTGGCACGACGGTTCGCGACCGGGGAGCGCCTGCTGCGCTCGTTGTCGCCGCAGCAGCGCGAGGAGCTGGAGTCGTTGCTGGCTCAGGCGTTGGGCAACAGCGACCTGGCCGAGCAGATGAGCCGCCTCGGCGCCGCGCTGCGCTCGCTGCGCCCCGACCTGGCCTGGGGCCGCGGCCACCGGACCACCGGGCGTGGGGGCGCGCTGGGGTACGGCGAGGCGGTCAGCGCGGTGGAGGAGATCGGCGAGCTCGACGAGCTGGTCGAGGCGTTCGCGCAGGAGTCGCCGTGGTCCACATTGGACGACATCGACGTCGAGGCGGTGGAGCGCAACCTCGGTCGGGACGCCGCCGACGACGTCCGGCGGCTGCGGGAGCTGGAGCGCGAGCTGCACCGGCAGGGCTTCCTCATGCGGGGGGCGGACGGGTTGATGCTCAGCCCCAAGGCGCTGCACCGCCTCGGTCGGTCGGCCCTGCGGCAGGTCTTCGCCGACCTCGAGCCGGGCCGCCGCGGCGAGCACGACGCGGGGGACGCCGGCGCCGCCGGCGAGCTGACCGGCGCCTCGCGGCCCTGGACGTTCGGCGACGAGCAGCCGCTGGACGTGGTGCGGACCGTCTCGCGGGCCGTGCTGCGGGCCGGGCCCGGCACCCCGGTGCAGCTGTCGGTGGAGGACTTCGAGGTGGTCGAGACCGAGCGCCGGGCGTCCGCCGCCGTGGCGCTGCTCGTGGACACCTCGTACTCCATGTGGCGGCAGCAACGGTGGGGGCCGATGAAGCAGACCGCGCTGGCGCTCGCCCACCTCGTGGCCACGAAGTACCCGCAGGACGCGTTGCAGATCATCGGCTTTGGCCTGACCGCGGCGCCGCTGTCACCGCGCGACCTCATCGCGCTCGACGCGGTCGACGAGCAGGGCACGAACCTGCAGCACGCGCTGCGTCTGGCCGGCCGCCACCTGCGCAAGCACTCCGACGCCGAGCCCGTGGTGCTCATCGTCACCGACGGCGAGCCGACCGCCCACCTCACCCCGGACGGCCCGTTCTTCTGGTGGCCGCCGCGGCCGGAGACCGTACGGTCGACGCTCGCCGAGGTCGACCACCTGACCCGGTACGGGGCCCGCTTGAACTTCTTCATGCTGGGCGACGATCCCGGCCTGGTCCGCTTCGTCAACGCGGTGGCCCGGCGCAACGGCGGTCGCGTCTTCGCGCCCTCGGTCGACGAACTGGGCCGCTACGTCGTCGCCGACTACCTGCGCGCCCGCCAACCGCGGGCTCGCGGGCGTCGGCGTTGATGCCCCGGATTGTCCGATCTGGTCACTCGGCTCGGTCACGCTGCGCGACGAGGGCTGACCGTACGGTCGCCAATGTCCTGATCGTACGGTCGCCATAGCGACAGAGGCATCCGTCTGCCCGCGTCCCCGCTCGCGCCTGGTGCATAATGACGGCCTGCGCTGGTGCATACTCGGCATGCACTCATCACGGTCGTCGTATCTCTCTTTCCCGAACGGGGGTCGAGCCGGTGCGGTCACGATTGGGCATTGGCGTTCTGGCGGTGCTGGTGCTCGCGCTGAGCGGATGCACCGGCGACAGCACGGACCCGGTCAATCCCGGACTGGATGAGCGGGGAACGATCAGCACGACGGTGACGCCGACCCGGCAGGACCTCACCGACCGGGTGAGCCTCGCCGGGAAGGTGGTCATCAACCCGGTCTTCGGCCTGGTGGCACCGACCGACGGCGAGGTGCACTTCTACGACATTCCCTGGCCGCGCTCGACACCCACGGAGCCCGTCTGGGCGGCGAACGTCTGGCTCAACGGGAACAAGACCCGGGTCGACATCCCGGCCGGCGCGACGTTCGCCGGTCGGCTGGTGCCGGACTACTCGCGGGTGACGCAGGGCATGCCGATCGTGTCGGCGCGCTGGATGGGGTACGGCATCGTGGCCGAGATCCCGCCGGCTGACGCGTACCGCATCTCCGACAGCCTCACGACCGTGCGCGTCCAGATCGCCAACGGCCCCGGCCCGTTCGACTGCACCGTGCTCGGCACGATCGCGGCGCTGCCGGCGGGCACCATCCCCGAGCCGCGGCCGTTCATCCCCGACCCCAACGACCCGCCGGAGGTCCAGGAGCAGAAGCGGGCGCAGTACGAGCGGGCGGCCGCTGACGCCGCGCCTTACCGGCCGGTGCCGTCGGAGCAGACCGGCCCGCGCGTGGTCTGCGTCCCGCCCGCCGACGTCCGGCTGATCAACGGCGCCGACGCCACGGTCGAGGTGGTCACGGCCTCGGCCACCAACGCGCTGGTGCTGCCGGTGGCGGCGGTCGCGGGCCGGCAGGGCACCGGCAAGGTCACGGTGGTGCATCCGGACGGCTCGACCGAGATCCGGGACGTGGTGCTGGGCCTCACCGACGGCGAGTTCATCGAGATCAAGGAGGGCCTCACCGGCGACGAGACCATCGCCGTGCCGGGGCCGAACCTGCCGGAGGCGCCGCAGCAGGGCAACGACGGGCCGCCCGGGCCGGTGGTCGTCAAATGACCACTCCACTGGTCCAGCTCATCGGCGTGACCAAGACGTTGCGGGGGCAGGAGCAGCCCCGACCGATCCTCACCGGGGTGGACCTGACGCTCCACAGTGGTGAGAGCGTGGCGATCCTCGGCCGGTCCGGCTCGGGCAAGAGCACGCTGCTCAGCCTGATCGGGCTCTTCGACCGGGCGGACAGCGGACAGTACCTGTTGGACGGTCAGGACATCACGCGGATCTCGGACAGCAAGGCGGCCGCCCTGCGCAGCGCGCAGTTCGGTTTCGTGTTCCAGCGCTTCTTCCTGCTCAAGCACCTGACCGCGGCCCAGAACGTCGCCATGGCCCTGGTGAACGGGCAGGGCTGGCTGTCGCGCCGGCAGCGCCGGGAGAAGGTGCTCGCCGCCCTCGACCAGGTCGGCATTGCCCACCTGGCCAAGCATCGGCCGGCCCGCCTCTCCGGCGGCGAGCAGCAACGGGTGGCGATCGCCCGCGCGTTGGTGCGCGAGCCGCGCATCATCCTCGCCGACGAGCCGACCGGCGCGCTGGACACCGAGACGGGCAACCTGGTCGTCGATACGCTGCGCGCCGCCACCGAGCGCGGCTGCGCGCTCGTGCTGGTCACCCACGACCCCGACCATGCGGCCCGCATGGGACGGGTGCTGCGGCTGCGGGACGGGGTGCTGCACCCGGAGGCGGTGACCGCCCCGTCCCGTCCGCCCGAGCCGGTCGGAGCGCTTCCGGATCGGGTCGGGGAAGCGACGCACGTGCCGCGGCACGCGCGGCCGGCCGAGAACGAGGGGGTTCGGGCGTGATCCGTCTGTCCGGGCGGTTGCGTTCTGCGGTGATCATCGGCCTGCAGGGCATCCGGGCCCGCAAGACCCGCACCCTGCTGTCGATGGTCAGCCTGTTCCTCGGCGTGCTGTCGGTGACCGTCGTCCAGGCCGCGTCGCAGATGGCCCAACGGGCGGCCCTGGCTGACATCGAGCTCATTGAGGGCATCGATGGCACGCTCCGCATGTACATCGACGGCACGCCGGAGGCGGCCGACGCGACGATCCGGTCGCTGGAGGGGCGGTCGGACGCGGTGGCCCTCACCTCGGTCCAGGCGATCATCGGCGAGCCGAACGTCCGGCCGGTGAACGAGGGCGGGGTGCCCTTCGACCAGGAGTGGTGGGGTGGCGGCTGGGGCTGGGGCGGCCACGTCCGGATCGAGTGCGATCCGACCGGCTACTGCTACGAGGTCATCGACGAGGATTACCTGCAGACGCCGGTCGGGGCGGCGATCGAGCTGAAGGTGGTCGCGATGAGCGGGGACATCCGGCAGTTCCGGCCCTTCCGGCCGGTCGCCGGCGAGTGGCTCGACTTCACGACCGACCCCTCGTACTCCCCTGGTCTGGTGCTCAACCGGGAGGCGGCCAAGGGCCTCGAGCGGTACCGGGTCCCGGCCGAGATGCGGATCATGGGCGGATCGAAGAATCCGACGCCCCGCATCCTGGGCGTGGTCGAGGACGGGCAGTCCTGGCCGACCGCCTACGTCCGGCTGGACGAGCTGCTCAACTGGGTGAGCTTCGAGGCGTCCGCGAACGGCTACTACGGAGGCCTCGGCCTGGAGGTATTCCTCGCGCCGCACGCCACCGAGACACTGCAGGTGCTGCGGGCCAACCTCGCGGCCGCGGGCATCGGGGAGGATCGGCTCTTCGTCGACGTCATCGACAGCCGTAAAGAGGTGGAGCAGTCGCTGCTCGTCCTGCGGATCGTCTTCTTCGGCATGGCCGGGCTGGTGCTGCTCATCGGCGTCGCCGGCATCCTCAACGTCACCCTCGCCACCGTGGGCGAACGGATCGAGGAGTTCGCGCTGCGTAGGGCCGTCGGCACACCCCGGACGCTGCTGGCCGGCATCGTGCTCGCCGAGACGATGATCACCGGCCTGTTCACCGCCGCGGCGGCGATCGGCTTCGCCGCCCTCGTGTTCCAGGTGGCCGCGCCCCTCCTGGCCCAACTCCACTACTCGCTCGCGGTGGGCCCGTTCCCGTGGGAGGCGGCGCTCGCGGGCGTGATCGCGGGACTGTTCGCCGGTCTCCTCGGTGGACTGATTCCCGCCGTCCGGGCGGCCCGCATCCCCATCGCCTCGGTCATGCGCGCCTGATCGGCCCCGACTCGCCGCCCGACGGCTCCGCCGGAGACGCCGGGCGGCCGGGTGAGACTCCGGCGGAGCCACCGGAAACCTCGGGGAGTACCCGCGGCGGCCCGCCCGTGCTTTCCTTATGGGCGTGACGAGGGAGCGGACCAGGATCACCGACGCCGCCGTGATGCGGGCGCTCGCGCACCCGGTGCGGCTCGAGCTGCTGGACCACCTGTCGAACGTGCCAGGTGGGGCGACCGCCACGGAGTGCGCCGCGGTCGTGGGGCTCAGCCCGAGCGCGACCAGCTACCACCTGCGGGCGTTGGCCAAGGTCGGCATGATCCACGAGGCCCCGGGGCGGGGTGACGCGCGGGAACGGGTCTGGCGCGCCACCCACGACAAGTTCGAGATCAGCAACGAGCCGGGTGCGAGCGACGAGGACGTCGCGGCGGAGATGGCCCTCGTGGAGACCCACCTCGCCCGGCAGAACGACCGGGTCCGGCGGTTCATGGCCGCCGCCCGCACCGAGCCACGGGACTGGTACGAGGCGGCCACGATCTCCGACAGCACGCTGGTCGTCACGTCGCGCGAGCTCAAGCGCCTGATCGGCCAGATCGAGGAACTCCTCGGACCGCTGAAGAAGCGCAACCGGGAGCGCGTACCGCGGTCGGCCCGGACGGTCTCGTTCCAACTGCGCGCCGTGCCCATCGACCGCCCGGAGGAGTGACCCCGGCTCCGGCGGCGAACGGGATCGCGCGGCCGACCGTGATCAGAGCTACGCCGGGACGTCGGTTGCGCTCGTCCGATGTGAAGTGAATACTGCGAAGCATGCCCTTCGCATCTAGGCGGTCCCGGTGGACCGACGTCGCGGTCATCGCGGCCGCCCAGCTCGTGAGCGCGCTGGGCACGCTCCTGGTGATGACGACCCAGCTTTTGAGGTTCGAGGAGCGCGGCGCGGCGGGCGTCGAGGTGGCCGCGCTGATCGTCTGCGAGTCGCTGCCCATGGTGGTGCTCGGCAAGCCGATCGGCCGGCTGGTCGACCGGGTGGACAGCCGCGTGCTGCTCGTCGCCGCTGGCGTCGCGCAGGCGCTGGCCTGCCTGGTGCTGGCCCAGGCGGAGAGCCTGCCCACCGTGCTGGGTACGGTGCTCGCGCTCTCGGTGGCCAGTGCCGTGGCCCTGCCGACGCGGAGCGCGCTGCTGCCGGCGATGGTGCACCGGGATGACCTGCCCCGCGCGAGTGCGATCGGGCAGACGGCCACCTCCCTGGGCCTGATGGGCGGCCCGGCGTTGGCCGGTCTCCTGTTCGGCACCATTGGTCCACAGTCGACGGTCCGGGTCGCCGCCGTCGGCTTCCTCGTCACCGTGGCGGCCGCCGTTGCGGTGCGCACCCGCCGGGGCGGCCGCGACGTTTCGGTGGCCGGGGGCGGAGCCGCGACCGAGAAACCGGCGGCGGCCGGGGACCGCGGCTGGTCGCTGCGGCAGGACGCGTTGCTGCGGGCGTGCGTGTGGAGTGTGGCCGCCGTCATCGGCAGCGTCTCGGTGGTGAACGTGGTGCTCGTGTTCTTCGTCATGGGCACGCTCGGCAGTTCGCCGCAGGCGTACGGTCTCATCGATGCCATGTGGATGGTCGGCCTGCTGCTCGGCTCCTGGCTGTGTGGCCTGGCCGTGCGGCCGCGGACGACGGACGCGGTCCTGGGCCGTTCGGTGGTGTTCGCGGTGGGGCTGGTCTGCCTGGCGGTGATCGCCACCGGGGCCGCCCCGAGCCCGTGGTGGGTCGTGCCGTGCTTCCTGGCCGGGGGCGTGGGCAACGGCTCGATGCAGGTGCTCCAATCCACGCTGATCGGCCGTCGGGTGCCGGGGACCGCGTTGGGTCGGGCCAGCACGGCGCTCACGGTGCGCGTGCAGGGCGCGATGCTGCTCGGTTTCATCGCGGGTGGCCTGCTGCTCGCCGTGGCGTCACCGCGGTGGATCGTGCTGGGGTGCGGCGTTCTCGGCCTGCTCACCGCGCTCACGCTGCTGCCGCTGATCGTCCGGGCCGGCGCCGCCGCGCCAGCCGATGACCAGGCGGAAAGCGTGAGCCGGACGGCCCCGTCGCCGGCCCCCTCGGCGTGATCCCGGGCCTGACCACCCCCTGACTGACCACCCGGCCGGACCAACGGGCCGGCCTGCGTAGGGTGAGGGTGTGGCGGGTCGTGACCGGAGCGGGCGGGACGAGATCCGGTGGGACGACTGGGACGAGAGACCGGGTCCCGATGGTGACCGCGGCCAGGGCGCGCCCGTCCGGGATTCCGGTGAGCATGAGTGGGATCCCCAGGATGTGGTCCGTCCGCCGGCCTCGGGGGGCAACAAGACGACCGCGCTCGTGATGCTCGCGGTCTTTCTCGCCACGGTCGTGCTGTGCTGTGTCGCGGCGAGGGAGGCGGGCCAGCTGCTCTGGCTCGAGCCTCCCCCGCCGTGACCCACCCGCCGCGGTTGGCCCCGAGAAGACCCGGGGAGGACGACTCAGCGCCGGGGACGGATCAGCGCTGGGGGCGACGGGCTGCCTCGCCGTCCGTGAGCGACCTGAGCCGCCAACCAGCGCGGAGGAGTATGACGGCGCCACCGCTCACCATCACCAGGCCCATGCCGGGCAGGACCTGCCCCCAGGCGCCGGTGGTCGCGCTGATGTGAAGCAGGCGGGCCACCTGCCACGCCGCGATGACGCCGACGGCCAGGCCGGGCACCAGGCAGTGAGCAATGGCGATCTTCCGATGCGGCATGAGCGCGCCGGCGATCGCGATGAACCCCGCGCACAGCGTCCACAGGCCCGGGCCGACCATGCCCGACAGGGAGCCGAACGGCGTCGTCACCCAGGGGAGCAGCGAGCCGACCACGGTGATGATTCCGCCGACGAGCATGGCAGCGCTTCCGGCGTGCAGGACCCGGCGGCGAGCCACCACGGTGCCGGCGTTGGGCTGTGACGACATGGCCAGATCGTAGGCGCGTTCCGGCCGGCCCCGGCCGGGCCAATCGGCCAGCGGTCGCCGGGGGACTGCGAACGGTCGGTGCTGGGCGACATCGAGCCAAATCGCCCGGCCAACGGTCGATTTCGGCCTGCGAACGGCGGTGTCGGGTCCGCGAACGGTCAAGCGGTCGCGATCGGGGAACCGCTCAACCGTTCGCGGAGCCGGACGCGCCGCCCGTCGATCCATCCCTTGCGCGCGGATGCGTACTCCCGTGGCATCACCTGTACCCCCCGCACGCCGGACCCGGCGGGTCAGGCGTGAGTGCGCCCAGGGGCAGACACAGGAAGGAGGAGCCATGGCCGAGGCGACGCAGACGAGCCCGCCGGGCAGCGGATCACCGCCCCCGGAGAAAGGCTCGTCGGGCGACAACGGCTGGCGTAAGGAGTACTGGCGGAGAAACCTCCGGCTGATGGTGGTGCTGCTCACCATCTGGTTCGTGGTCTCGTTCGTCTGCGGCATCCTGCTGATCGAGCCGCTCAACGAGATCGTGATCTTCGGGTTCCCGCTCGGTCTCTGGTTCGCCCAGCAGGGTTCCATCTACACGTTTGTCATTCTCATTCTGGTCTACGCCAAGCTCATGGACCGGCTGGACGACGAGTACGGCGTGAGCGAGCGTGACGAGGAGGGCCGGCGGGTATGAGCTCGATCCAGCTGTGGACGTCGATCGCGGTCGGCGGGTCGTTCCTCGTCTATGTCATCATCGCCTGGCGCAGCCGGGTGAAGGAGACCTCCGGGTTCTACGTCGCCGACCGGGGCATCCCCACCGTGGCCAACGGGGCGGCGGTGGCCGCCGACTGGATGTCGGCCGCGTCGTTCATCTCGATGGCCGGCCTGATCGCCTTCCTGGGTTCGGACGGATCGATCTACCTCATGGGCTGGACGGGCGGCTACGTGCTGCTCGCCCTGCTGCTGGCGCCGTACCTGCGCAAGTGGGGCAAGTACACGGTGCCGGAGTTCGTCGGTGACCGGTACTCCGAGGGCGTTCGGATCGTCGCCGCGGTCGCGGCCATCATCGTCTCGTTCACCTACGTCGCCGGCCAGATGCGTGGCGGCGGCATCGTCTTCAGCCGCTTCCTCGAGCTGTCGGTCTCCGGCGGCGTCTGGGTGGCGGCCGGCGTCATCTTCCTCTACGCGGTGCTCGGCGGCATGAAGGGCATCACCTGGACCCAGGTGGCCCAGTACACGGTGCTGATCATCGCGTACCTGATCCCGGCGTTCGCCGTGGCCCAGAAGCTCACGGGCATCCCGATTCCGCAGATCTCGTTCGGCCAGATCCTGGCCGAGCTCGACGCGCTCTCCGTCGAGATGGGGCTCAAGGCCTACACCGAGGCCTTCGCGTCCCGGCCCCAGATCGACGTGTTCCTGGTGACGATGTCGCTGATGATCGGTACCGCGGGCCTGCCCCACGTGATCATCCGCTTCTACACCACCAAGAGCGTGCGGGGCGCCCGTTACTCGGCGTTCTGGGCGCTGCTGTTCATCGCCCTGCTCTACACCACCGCGCCGGCCGTCGGCGCGTTCACGAAGTTCAACATGCTCAGCGAGGTGCAGGGCAAGGCGGTGGACGCGCTGCCGTCCTGGGTCGCCAACTGGCAGGCGACGCAGTTGGTCAGCATTCGGCCGGATGCGACGGTCATCAATACGGTGAGCAACAATCCCGCCTCCGGCGCGGACCTGATCCTCAACAACGACATCCTGGTGCTGGCCAGCCCGGAGATCGCCGGCCTGCCCGCCCCGATCGTCGGCCTCGTGGCCGCCGGTGGCCTGGCCGCCGCCATGTCGACCGCCGCCGGCCTGCTGCTGGTCATCTCGTCGTCGTTCTCGCACGACCTGTTCTTCCGCCTGGTCAAGCGGGACGCGTCGGACCGGCAGCGCCTGCTGGCCGGCCGCGTCGCCATGGCGATCGCCGTGCTCATCTCGGTCTACGCCGGCATCAACCCGCCGGCCTACGTCGCCCAAGTGGTGGCGTTCGCCTTCGGCCTGGCCGCGTCGACCTTCTTCCCGATCATCGTGCTCGGCATCTTCTGGAAGCGGACGACCGCGGCCGGGGCCGCGGCCGGCATGATCACCGGCCTGGTGTTCACGCTCTTCTACATGATCTGGACGCTGGGCCTGTTCGGGGTGGCCAGGCACGACCACATCTTCGACATCAGCCCCGAGGGCATCGGCACCATCGGCGCGATCGTGAACTTCATCGTCACGATCGTGGTGTCGAAGCTGACCCGGCCGCCGGCCGACCGCATCGTCGAGATGGTGGAGAGCATCCGCTATCCGGCGGAACGCGCAGCCGCGAAGTGACGGCCGAGCGCGTGGTCGCCTACTGACCCGGGCGTCAGGAAGGGCGTCCCTGCGGCGGAATGCCCAGGTGGCGTCCTTCCTGCGCCCGGGCCTCGCTCAGCAGGGCCCGCGGCCGCAGTGGCTCGGGCGCGTGCAGGCGCAGCATGATCAGCCCGATGTTGCTCGGCACGCGCCGTCGGGTCACCAGCGAGACGCCGACCATGACGGCGAAGGCCAGGGGGACGGTCCACGCGCCCGGATAGTTCAGCAGGGTGGCGAGCGGGCCGGTCCCCGTGTAGCCCAGGAAGGTCAGCAGGACCGCCATCGCGGCCCCACCCCCGCCCACGAGGATGCCGGCCATCGCGCCCAGGTCGGTGAGCCCGCGCCACCAGATGCCGAGCACCAGCAGCGGGCAGAACGACGAGGCGGCCACCGCGAAGGCAAGACCGACCACAATGGACACATCGAGCGCGGCCACGGTCAGCGACAGGACGCACGGCACCAGCCCGCCGATCAGGGCGCCGCGGCGGAAGTCCACGACCGATCCCTTGCCGAGCACGTCGGTGGAGAAGACGCCCGCGACCGAGGTGAGCAGGCCCGAGGAGCTGGACAGGAAGGCCGCGAACGCCCCGGCCGCGACCAGCGCGCCGAGCAGCTGTCCGGCGAGGCCCGGGCCGAGCGCGAGCCCGGGCAGCACGAGCACGACCGCGTCGGTGTCGCCGGTGAGCATGAGGGCGGGCGCGTAGACCCGGCCGAGCACGCCGTACAGGGTGGGGAACAGGTAGAACAGGCCCACCAGGCCGAGCACCACGAGCGTGGTCCGGCGCGCGGCCGCACCGTCGGGGTTGGTGTAGAAGCGGACCAGCACGTGGGGCAGCCCCATGGTGCCGAGGAACGTCGCGAAGATCAGGGAGTAGATCGCGAAGAGCCCGCCCGGAACGGTGCCGGGGGCCAGCCACCCGGCGGCATCGAGCGTGCCCGACACCTGGGGGACGGAGGCGCCGGCCGGAAAGGTCACCTCGCTGCCCGCGGCGAACGTGTGCTCGCCCGGCGCCAAGGTTTGCGGCGTCGCCGAGGGCGCCACGGTGACCGTGGTCGGCGTGGTCACGGTCAGCACCGCTGGGGAGTCGAAGTGGACGGTGGTGGTGGCCTGGAACGTGTTCCCCGTGGGTGGGGTGATCTCCGGCCGCCCCTGGGCCTGCCAGTGCAGCAGCAGGAAGATGACCGGCACCGCCAGCGCGGTGAGCTTGAGCCAGTACTGGAAGGCCTGGACGAAGGTGATGGCCCGCATGCCGCCGAGGGCGACGTTGCCGGTCACCACGGCCGCCACCAGCAGTGAGCCGACGTAGTACGGCCAGCCGGTGACGGTCTGCAGGGTCAGCCCGGCCCCCTGGAACTGGGGTACCAGGTAGAGCCAGCCGATGAAGATGACGAAGACGGCCGACAGCTTGCGCATCCGGGTGGAGCCGAGCCGCAGCTCGCAGAAGTCCGGCAGGGTGAACGCTCCCGAGCGCCGCAGCGGCGCGGCCACGAACAGCAGCAGGGCGAGGTAGCCGGCGGCGAAGCCGACCGGGTACCAGAGCATGTCGACGCCCTCTTTGAGCACCAGCCCGGCCACGCCGAGGAACGAGGCGGCCGAGAGGTACTCGCCGCCGATGGCCGCGGCGTTCCAGCGTGGGCTGACCGTGCGTGAGGCGACGAGCAGGTCGGAGGTGCTGCGGGCCAGCCGGAGACCGTAGGCCCCGATGACCACGGTGACGGCGGTGACGGCGAGGACGGCGGGTAGGGCGTACGGGTTGGCCATCAGCGTTCGGGACGGGTCACTGTTCGGGGCGTTCGACGAGGTCGGTGAACTCCTGCTCGGTGCGTTCGGCGATCCGGACGTAGAGCGCGCCGACGCCGTAGAGGAACGGGAACGCCGCCACGCCCAGCAGCAGCCACGGCAGGCCGATGCCGAGGGGACGGGCATGGGCGGCCGACGGCACCAGCGCGAAGAGCAGCGGCAGGCCGCCGAGCCCGACCAGGACGACCGCGGTGAAGCGCAGCGCGTGCGCGAGCTGGGTCCGCACCAGGCCGCGCAGGAGCGCGTCCCCGACCGGGCTCTGCTCGGCGAACTCCGTCGACGCCCGGCGGCGGCGGGTCACCTCGGCCAGCACGATGCGGACTCGCCCCGGGGCGGGTGGCGGTAGGTGTGTCATCGGGCCCAGGCCTGCTTCGCCGCGCGGACCAGGCGGTCCTTGAGTTCCCGGGTGTGCCGGCGGGCGACCGGCAGCGCGCGGCCGTCGATGACGACGACGTAGCCGTTGTTGGTGACCCGCAGCTCGTCGATCAGGTGCAGAGCCACCAGGTAGGAGCGGTGGATCCGCACGAACCCCGCGTCGGCCCAGCGCTCGGCGAGCGTGGCCAGCGGAATCCGGACCAGGTGCGAGCCGTCCGCCGTGTGCAGGCGCGCGTAGTCGCCCTGGGCCTCCACCCACCGCACGGCCGAGCGCGGCAGCAGCCGGGTCGTGCCGGCGAGCTCGACCGGGATCGTCGGGTCCTCCTCCCGGGCGAGGTGGCTGGCCACGGCGGGGTGGCTGGGCACGAGGCGGTTGGCCAGCACCCGGCGCAGCGACTCGCTGATCTGCTCGGGCTGGACCGGCTTACGGACGTAGTCGGCCACCCCGAGGTCGAACGCCTCGGCCGCCCGGTCGTCGTAGGCGGTGACGAAGACGACCTCGGGCGGGCGGGCGAACCGGCGCAGCACGCGCGCCAGCTCCATCCCGTCCAAGCCAGGCATGCGGATATCGAGAAAGACCGCGTCAATGTCGGCGTCCCGCAGGACGCGTAACGCCCCGGCCACGTCGCTGGCCGTGCTCACCGTCGCCACCCGCGGGTCACGGCGTAACAGGTAGGCGAGCTCGTCCAGCGCCGGCGGCTCGTCGTCGACGGCGAGGACCCGTAGGAAGGCGTTTCCGACGGGTGTCGCGGTGGCCGCGCCCGCACCGGCGGTTCTGTCGCTCATGTCAGTACCTCCGCCCGGAACTTCGGGATGCGCATGCTCACCTTCGTGCCGGCGTTCGGGCCGGTCTCGACGACCAGCCCGAACTCCTCGCCGAACGCGGCGCGCAGTCGTTCGTCCACATTGGTCAGACCGAGGTGAGGCTCGGTCTCCCCGTGTCGCGACGACTCGCCGGAGAGCGAGCCGTTGGCGAAGACGGCGGGGTCCATGCCGACCCCGTTGTCCTCCACGGTGATGGCGCACTCGGCGCCGGCGTCGTGCGCGATGATCGTCACCGTGCCCACCCCGGGCTTGCGGGACAGCCCGTGCCGCACCGCGTTCTCCACCAGCGGCTGCAGGCACAGGTAGGGCAGGGTCACCGGCAGCACCTCGGGGGCGATCTCCAGCCGGACCTGCAGTCGGTCCCCGAAGCGGGCGCGCTCGATGGTGAGGTACCGGTCGATCGACCGCAGTTCCTCGGCGAGCGTCGTGTACTCGCCGTGGGCCTGGAACGAGTACCGGGTGAACTCGGCGAAGTCCAGGATCAGCTCCCGGGCCCGCTCGGGGTCGGTGCGGACGAAGGAAGCGATCGCGGTGAGCGCGTTGTAGATGAAGTGCGGACTGATCTGTGCCCGCAACGCCCGGACCTCCGCCCGGGCGAGCCGGGCCCGCGACGAGTCCAGCTCGGCGAGCGCGAGCTGGCCCGCGATGAACTGGGCCGTGGAGAGCGTGACCTGGACCAGGCCCGGCGTCGGGTCGTGGTCGGTGAGCGCGATGAGGCCGCCGCCGGGAAAGGACGCCGCGACCGCGCCGCGGATGGGGCAGTCGGGCTCGTCGCAGGCGATCTCCCGGCCCCGCAGTACGGCCGAGCCCTGGGAGTCGACGACCCGGCGCAGCGCCCCCTCGAGTTGGTCGCGATGGTGTTCGCCCGGGCCGTCGATGGCGAGGAGCCGGGTGTTGTCGCCGATCGCCAGCCCCACGGAGCCGACCAGGGCGCGCAGGTGGCGGACCGCCTTGCCGGCCGAGGCGACGTCAAGACCGTTCCACAACGGCCGGGCCGCGAGCAAGGCGCGCTGCAGCACGATGTACGTGGCCCGCTGATCGGGTGTCGCGATCCCCCGCCGACCGCGGGCGCTCATGATGAGGTACAGGGCACCACCGACACCGAGTACCAGGACGCCGATGGCGATGGTCGCGGTCGGGTCCACCAGCGCATCCTCACCGGACTTGCATCATATGTCCAGAGATCGCAAGCCTGCTGCGACCGCGCGTGCCTGACCCGTCGCCCAACGTACGCCTCCGTGCGCCGGACGGTCCAGATCGCCGGGGAACCGATCCGTGCGGCGACATGGGCGGGCCCGGGTGTCGCCGCGTGACCCCGACCGGAGATCCGCCCGTCCCGCGGAACGCCACCGGATTTGTCGGGCTTTCCGGCGATTCTGGAATATCTTCGCGGGACGTATGCCAATGGAGCAAGGGGTCGTGGGCGTTCGGCCCGGACACCGCGGCGGCCGTCCTCCTCGTGCGGCGCCGCCGCCCGGTCGAGGCGGCCGGGAGCTCAGCCGGCGACGGGTATGCGCTGGGTGCTGCGCACGTACTGGATGAGCGTGAGCAGCACCTGCTTGCTCGACTCGCGGTCGCGGGCGTCGCAGAGCACGATCGGCACGCTTGGATCGAGGTCGAGGGCCTCGCGCACCTTCTCCACGCTGTGCCGCTGCTCCCCGAAGAAGCAGTTCACCGCCACCAGAAACGGGGTCCCGCGGTTCTCGAAGTAGTCCAGGGACGGGAAGCAGTCGGCCAGCCGCCGCGTGTCGGCCATGACGACGGCCCCGAGCGCGCCGATGACCAGCTCATCCCAGAGGAACCAGAACCGCTCCTGGCCGGGCGTACCGAACAGGTAGAGAACGACGTCGTCGTTGATCCGGATGCGCCCGAAGTCCATGACCACGGTCGTCGTGGTCTTGCCCTCGACCCCGGTGAGATCGTCGGTGCCGATGCTCGCGGTGGTGATGTGCTCCTCCGTACGCAGCGGCAGGACCTCGCTGCAGGAGCTGACCAGCGTGGTCTTGCCGACGCCGAAGCCGCCGGCGATGAGCACCTTGAGCGCGACCGGCCGTCGCCGGCTAGAGGGCGCGGAGTCCATCGATCACCGCCTGCAGGATGTCGTCGCCCGGGGCGCGGACCGCCGCATCGGCTTCGAATGTGGAGACCAGGTTCGCCTGGATCAGGTCACCCACGAGGACGCGCACCACACCCACTGGCAGGTCCAGGCGCGCGGCCAGCTCGACGACGGTGGTGGCGGTACGGGTCATCTCCAGGATCGCCCGCTGCTCCGGCTGGAGCCCCACGAGGTCGGCGTCCGGGGCGTAGAGCGCCTCGACGTACGTGAGCATGTTCAGGCCGCTGGTGAACGGGCGGGACCGCCCGCCGGTCAGCGTGTACGGCCGCACCACCGGCCCGGCCTCCTCATCGAGCCAGGTGTGCTCCTCGGCCGCGGGGACGGCGGAGTCGACCGGGACCCGGGGGTTGGGCACGGTGGGGACCGCGACGGCGGGGACCGCGGCCTTGCCGACCGCGCGCGTCCGGCGCGCCACCGGTGCGCTGGTCGTCGCGGGCACGGCGCCGGCCGGAGACACGCTGGCGGTCGAGGGCACCCTGGGGGCGCCCGGTTTGCGGGGGGCCGGCGGCGTGCCGGGGGCGACCCGGGCGCGGGCCGTCCCGGGCGCCTCGCCGGTGGCTGGACTGGGGGGCGCCGGGTCGCCCGTCTCCCCGGGACGGTCGCCCGCCACAGCCGCGGCCGCATCAACGGTGGCCGTATCGGCTGAAGCCTTGTCGACTGGGGCCTTGTCGACTGGGGCCTTGTCGGCTGGGGCTTTGTCGGCTGGGGCTTTGTCGGCTGGGGCTTTGTCGGCTGGGGCCTTGTCGACGGTTGCCGTATCGGCTGTGGTCACGTCAACGGAAGCTGCTTCGACGGTGGCTGCATCGACCGGGGTTTCGTCGCTCGCCCGCGAACTCGAGGCGGTGGCGCCTCGCGCGGTGTCAGCCGGGGCGGCGCCACCGGTGGCCGCGTCGACGGTGGATGCGCCACCAGTGGACGGGTCGTGGGTGGGTGCGGTCGAGGCCTCGGGTGCCCGTTCGGTCGCCTCGGCCACCGGCTCCGCGGCGGGTGGGCGCCGTCGCCGGGGGCGCGGTCGCCCGCGCCCGGTACCTGACCGGTGCCGCGGCCCGGTCCACGCGGAGTCCTCCGGGGTGGGCCCGACGGCGCGTCGCTCGTCATCGCCCATGAGTGATCACCCTGCGTCGACCGGTGCCGTCGGGCGTGACGGGGACGTCATGGTCTGGCCGACCCGCTTGACCAGCATGGCCATCTCGTACGCGATGAGCCCGATGTCGGACGTGGCGTCGGCGAGCACCGCCAGGCCGGCGCCTTCGCCCGCGGCGGTGACGAAGAGGAAGGCGCCCTCCATCTCCACGATCGTCTGGCGGACCGCGCCCGCGTGGAAGTGCCGGCTGGCTCCCCGGGCGAGGCTGGAGAACCCGGACGCGATCGCGGCCATGTGCTCGGCGTCGGCCTCGGTGATGTTCGAGGAGGCGGCGACGAGGAGACCGTCGACGGAGAGCACGATCGCCTGGCGTGCGGTCGGCACCCGTTCGATGAGGTCATCGAGCAGCCAGCCGAGCCCATCGGGTGCCTGGGTCGTCATGTCGCCTCCGTCGCCTCGCCATCCGCATCGTCGCCGGCCTGCCGGCGACGGCTGGCCCGGTCGCCGCTTCCGGCATCCGAGCCCTGCGCACCAGACTGCTCCCCGCCGTCAAGTCCGCCCGGCGTGGCCGCCGGGGCCGGTTGGTCGCCGCTGACCGCTGCGGGCACCCCGGGGTCGGCGGTGGGACGGTCACCGGCTCCGGGAGCGTCGTTGGCCCGGACCGGCGCAATCGACTCCGCCGCCTCCCGGCCGCGGGCCAACCCTGCCTGGAACGACGACATCATCGCCCGAATCTGCTCCGGCGAGCGAGCACCGCCCGGTTGTGTCGCGGCCGGTTCTCCCGTCGCTGGTGTTGTTCGTCCGGAATGGTGGGGTTCGTCGGCGGGGCGGGGGATGTCACGGCGCCGGACCCGTCGGGGCAGGTCGTCGGGTCCCTCCGGCTCGATGACGTCGTGCCGGGCGTGCCGGCCCAGCGGCTTCCCGGTCGTGGCGACGATGACCTCCCTGGGGCGGCGCTCGTCGCCCGAGCCGGTGTCGGCTGTCCGGTCCGCCGCCGGACGGCGAGACGGCAGCGGGCCGCCCGGGGCCGGGACCGGGGTGAAGCCCGCGGCCGAGCGGGGCGCCGTGGGCGAGGCCGAGGAGAGGGGCACCAGTCCGCGGGGCGTCGGCTCGATCGCGGCCGCCGATCGCTCGGCCCGCCGGGTCCCGGGCCGGTCCTCGCCGGGGGCTCCGGCGGGAAGCGCCGGCGGTTCGCCCGGCCGCGCCAGCAGGGCGGTGGGCAGGAGCACGACGGCGGTCGTGCCCCCGTAGGCGGACCGGCGCAGCTGCACCTGGATGCCGTGCCGGCTGGCGAGCCGGGCGACCACGAAGAGGCCGAGCTGGCCGCCGGCCCCCGGGTCGGTCGCGTCGGCGCCCGAGTTCCCGGAACTGGCGTCGGGTCGGCGGCTGGCGAACTCGGCGAAGGCCGGCGGATCGGCCAGGCGGGCGTTGAGCTGCTCGAGGGTCGGCGCCGGAATGCCGATGCCGCGGTCCTCGATCTCCACGGCGACGCCGTGCGTCACCGGCTCCGCCCCGACCGTCACCTTGGTGGTCGGGGGTGAGAACGCGGTCGCGTTCTCGATCAGCTCGGCGAGCAGGTGGATGACGTCGCCGACGGCGCGACCGGTCACGGCGACGTCGGGCACCGGCCGTACGGTCACCCGGGCGTAGTCCTCGACCTCGCTCACCGCGCCGCGCAGCACGTCCACCAGGGCGACCGGCATCCGCCAGCCCCGGGCCGGGGCGGCCCCGGCCAGGATCACCAGGTCCTCGGCGTGGCGGCGCATCCGGGTGGCCAGGTGGTCCACGCGGAACAGGTCCTCCAGCTCGACCGGGTCCTC
>Ga0310831_100213_pt1 | contig 56048 bp, 64 predicted proteins | sample WT_ome_6_FD_201307 | JGI IMG/M metagenome (GOLD analysis project Ga0310831, IMG submission 201307) | Sorghum-adapted microbial communities enriched on wild type (WT) sorghum from Joint BioEnergy Institute, Emeryville, California, United... ... | reverse complement strand
GATCGTCGAGGCGGCTGATCGTCGAGGCGGCTGATCGTCGAGGCGGCTGATCGTCGAGGCGGCTGATCGTCGAGGCGGCTGATCGTCGAGGCGGCTGATCGTCGAGGCGGCTGATCGTCGAGGCGGCTGATCGTCGAGGCGGCAGAACGGCAGCCGCGTCGAGGCAGAACTATTTTGAGTTGTTTCTACAACCCTCCCGAATTCTCGCCCGTCCGATAGCAATATAGCCCTACCGCGCTCGCCCGAGAGCTTACCTTGGAGCTTCAAAATAGAGTCTGGCTTGGGCTTACCTTGGAACTCCAGAATAGAGTCTGGCCATCGGCCGCTCGACCGCTCGCGCGAGAGTGATGGGGCTTACCTTGGAGCTTCAAAATAGAGTCTGGCTTGGGCTTACCTTGGAACTCCAGAATAGAGTCTGCGCGCCTGCCGCCGACTGTGGGCTCGGGCTCGCGCTCCTGAGCGGGCTTACCTTGAAGCTCCAGAATAGAATCTGGCGTGGGCTTACCTTGGAACTCCAGAATAGAGTCTGCCCTTGCGCGCGTGAGCGAGGGTGTGGGCATTCGCGGGTGTGCGGCGGCCGGTGGCGCGGGCAGTGAGGGCGAGCTGCGGGCGCACGAACAGTCACCGGAGCCGACATCGAACATCGAGTTGCCCAGGCTCCGATCACCGACACGCAGCCCCACAGGTTGAAACTAACTTTCAACGGTCGCAGGTGGGCGACAGCACGCATGGGTGAGGCCCGTTCACCTGCGACCGCCGTCGAACACCCGCAGGCAACGTGCCGATAATTTGAGCGTCGAGTGAGCCGAATCCACACCCTACATTCGCTTTCGTTCCTACGACGCCGGAGACAAACAGCTCGCACACCGATGGGCGCAAAGAGACGATCCGTCTTACACAGTCAGTTATATGACTAACATCTATGGTTAGCGATCTGTTACTAATTCTCAATTGCAGCATATTGATTTCAACCCTTCCTTAACCCTGGTCGCCCGCCCATCCGAGCACCCCGGTGATCCAGACGCGCAAAATGAATCTCGTCGAATGAATTTGCTTTTACGAAATTAAATTTTGCTGAGCGAATTTCATTGAGCGGATTTGCCATTTGCTGAGCGACTATGCATCAAGCGAAATGAATTTCGCCGAACGAATCCGTCCAGGTGAAAATGAATTTTGCTGAGCGGATTCGTTTGAGCGACAACTCCAAATGTTGAGCGATTTTCGTCACAACATAGTTGACAGTCCCCGCCGACCGTGCTCTAGTGTCACTCAAGACGGTGCGATCTGAAAGGAAGTTGACGTGCTAAAGGTGAATCCGTTGTACGGTTACGAGGAAGAAATTCAGCGAATGATGCGCGAGAAAATCGCGCCGAACAAGATCGTCGAGATCATGAGCCACGTCGCCTCTAAGGCGACAATCATCCGCTACCTCAAGGAGCAGAACTACGTTCGGCGCTCCCTCTATGCCAACAGCAACCTTTTCCTTGAGGATCACTACGACGAGCTGCTGGAGCTGGTCGAGGCCGGTAAGAGCGCTCGTGCCATCTCACTTCATTTCGGCGGTGCCGTTTCGCGCAATGCGGTTATCGGCTTCTGCAACCGGCGAGGGATCAGACTCAGGAACGGGCCAACACCACCGCAAAAAAAGAAATCCACGAAGGTTTGGCACACCTTCGCGCCGAAGCTCAAAACGCGAAATGTCGATCCGTTTGTGAAAAATATTGAGTACATCCCGCCCATTCCCGAGGACGGCGGTAAAACACTGGAGCAATTGACTTCAAAGGATTGTCACCATCCACTGTGGCGCGCCGAGGAGCCCATTGGGAAATACTGCGGTCGCCCGGTTCTACCAGGAACTCAATACTGCCCCACTTGCTACAATCACGTGTACGAGCCTGTGCTATGATGATGTCTGATTTCAAGCCTATGCTCGCGGTCAACGTCGAGTGGGATCGACTGAGCTTCCCGCTCATTGCTCAGCCGAAGCACGACGGCATCCGGTGCGTCGTGGTGCCGGGTAAGGGTGCCTTGAACCGGAGCCTCAAGCCGATCCCGAACCTCTACATTCGGCAAATTCTCAGTGATCCGAAGTATCACTATCACGACGGGGAAATCATCACGTACACAAACGGTAAGCCCGACGAGCTGAGCACAATCCAGTCGAAGGTACAGAGCCGCGACGGTGAGCCCGAGTTTGTGTTTCACAGCTTCGACCATTTCGAGAATCCACACTTGCCCTACAAGCTGCGTTACGAGGAAATCCGAGCGGGCGAGCGTGTCGAGTCCACGGTTGTCCATGACCTCGACGAGCTGGCCGACTATGAAAAGTTCCTTTCAGATGGCGGCCTTACGGAGAAGGGCCTCGACGGTGTGATCCTGCGTTGCCCTGATGGCAAATACAAGTTCGGCCGCTCGACTGTGCGTGAGGGCTACCTGCTGCGGATCAAGCCCTTCAACGACGATGAGGCGCGCATTGTCGGCTTCGTCGAGCAGATGTCCAACACGAACGAGCAAACCCGTGACGAGCGCGGCTATGCCAAGCGGTCGAAGGCCAAAGCTGGACTTGTTCCTACCGGAAAGCTCGGGGCGCTGATATTGAATTGGAAGGGTGTGCATTTCGAGCTTGGCACGGGATTTACCGACACCCAGCGCAAGCGTTTTTGGCGTGAGCGAGAGTCACTGTTAGGGAAACTCGTCACATTCAAGTATCAGCGCGTCGGGTCACAAGGCCGCCCGTTGCTGCCAGTCTTCAAATCGTTCCGGGATGAGGAGGAGCTGATCTGATGTTGATGCACTTCATTATTGCCTTCGGAATTATCGTTCTCGGGGCGATGCAAATGTACTGTCTTGGCCGCGACTACGATAATTTGAGCATTGGATCAACATTCATCGGCTCACTGAGCGGTTTCTTCATTCTGACCGTTGGCGCGCTGTTCCTATGATCGAATGGCTTTGGGAAATCGGATGGTACGGGAGCGCTGTTTGGCTGGGATGGGCTCTCAATACCTTCTGGCAGGCTTTTAAGCGGCGCATCCGGTTTCGCGTGAATATCGGCGAGCACATCGCCGAAGATACTGAGCAACTGAGGCGCATGATGACGGCCCTCAGAGTCAACAATGAAAGCCTCCGCGCGATTATTCAGAGAAAGGACCGTGAAATTGCAAGACTCCGCCGAAACCTCCAAGAAAGAAATTCTTGATGCGATTGAAGTCGATCTGAAATCGATCGTAAGTCGCATCAACGATCTGATGGACGCGTGCAAGAGCAATCCGCTGCATCGGCAAATGGGTGAGCAAATGGCGCAAGCGGCCGTCGTCATCAAAATGGGAATCGACGCGATGCGTGCATACGAGAGGCTAGTAAATGAAGGAGGAAGTAGAGCCGAAGCATGACCCCCATTGGTATCTGAAAGACTTGGAGGAGCCACGAACACTTGTCGAGTCATACATTCTCAGCGAGACGCGACGACGGAAGGCGATGCGCTACAATTACGAGAAGTACAAAAACACAAACAGGAACTATTACCGCAAGCTCGTAAAATGAGGGGCATTGAAAAAATCGACGACGATCTGAGGGATGCAATCAGAAGGTTAGGTGAGGAGCTGGAATACCTCAACGTGGCAATGGAGGAGGCTAACGCGAAAATAGATAAGCTGGCCAATACTGTTTTGGCGCTCACGGTGGGAATCGTTGTGCTCGTAGCCGTTGCTTATTTTTCTGGAGCGGAGTTGCTAAAATGCTGGGGGATGATGGCGCAACAAACAACTCCATCACTCACATCGTCGCTGCACACCCAGGCTTCAAGATGATTGAGGCCATTGTGAAGGAGGGAGACAACAAGCTTGGTTGTGAAATCACGATAATCAGGCGTCCGATCGTGGCCTGGGACGTGAACCCGGTGCGAACAAGGAGGAATCAGCTTTTCAACGATGCTTATTACATCCATCCGATCAGCGTTGATGGTGAGGCGAATTCCCGTTTCGATAAGATTGAAGGGCTTGGCGACTGCTGCACGTTTTGGGCGGTGGAGGACTACAACGGCGTGATCTACGTCGAAGGGGAGAAGCCATTCGAGAATGAAAGCGCCTTTAAGGTGTACTGCGCGAGGCATTTCGATATGTGGCTCGATCGTGTGAGCGGATAGTTTCGATAAAGCGTCACGTTGACATTGACGCACCACGAAAAATGAGTCTAACTTGAGGATGCTATGAGCACGGAGCAAACCGTGATGTTCGATCGCCCGAGTAAAGATGAGTATTTCATGGGTTTTGCGCGCCACGCAGCAACGCGGTCGAAGGATACCACGAAAGTCGGCGCGTGCCTTGTTGGTCCTGCCGGTGAGGTTCGTCTCACCGGCTATAACGGGCCTCCGATAGGAGTGCATGACTTACCGAAGCGTTTCGAGCGGCCGCAAAAATACCTTTTTGCCAGTCACGCAGAGGCGAACGTCATCGCCTTCGCTGCACGCCAGGGAATCCGTACAGAGGGTTGCACGCTGTACGTGACGCATCACCCGTGCGCAGCATGTACCCGCACGATCATCCAGGCGGGAATCGTTGAAATCGTCTACGGGCCTGGAAAGTTCATGGCGCTCGCCGAGGAGATAACGGCAGCGAGCGACATGTTGAGCGAGGCTGGCGTCAAGGTCCGATTTTTCAATCCACCGGATCGGATGGGTTGGCTCGAAACCGAATACATTCGGCTTCGGGCTCTACTCGATACACGACCGGCAATCAACGCAGAAATGCCGGAGCGATACATTGAATGGTCTCGTGCCGTTTATCGCTCCGACGCTGAGGCTTTTGGAAAAGGAATGTATGTGCGTAGCCATGAAAAAGAAAGTCATAGTGTGTAGTCAAATCGAACGTCTCGATCGAGCTGCGCTCAGAGGCTTGAGGGGCAAGAGTAAATTTCGATTAACCGCTTCACACTATTAGGCGTCCCTGAAAGGAGGTCTGGCATGATGAGATTCTTGATCCCCGCTGCAATCATTATTGGCTTGGGAGCTGCGGTAGCCTTTCACGCGATTGAGGCAAAGCACGTTCGTGAGGGAGTTGCTTCCCCGAAGCCAATGAAATTGGAGGTCGCGGACAAGAATGTGAAAGAGACCTACGATCCGCGATACGATCTGGTTGCTACCGTGCTTGCCCAGCGCGGCTGGATTTGCGGTAAGGTCATCAATGTCAAGCCCCTTAAGGGAGATCGCCACGACGTTATCAGCTTCTCTGTCTCATGCTTGGAAGTCAGAGAGCGCAAGGGTGAGAAGGAAGGAACGCTTCGCGTATACGTTGTCACGACGGATCGCGAAGTTGTTCAGTCGATCCTCGACAACCGTATGCCGGACCGCAAGAAGTTTGTTCACGTCACGCCTGTCAAGCGCGAGGAGTACACCCGCTGAAAGTCACTTTACACATAACTTGAATCATCTTGGTAGTCTATGTATAATAGACGCAACGCAACAAGGAGAACGCCTTACCACGTTATGACACGTCGAGTGTGCGCTATAATCCTTGAGGATGGTCGTGTTCAGGATTTTGAGTTCGTTGGTTCCGAACCTTCGTTGGAGGAGCTGCAACAAGCGGTCGGCGGGTTCATAGAACTTGTTCCAACACCTACACTGCCAGGGCACATCATGGTTGTGGATGAAGAGGGTTTGCTCAAGGGTCGGCCCTTAAATCAGAAGGCAACTCTGATAGCCTTCCGCAACATTGTTGGACCTGCTGTTGTGCTGCCAAACGATCTACTCCGATGACTAACAGGGAACGCCTCATTCTCCTTGCCGAAGCTGTGTTCGGGCCTCGATGGCAGAATGCCACGGCACGCGCCCTCGGTCTCAACACCCGCCAAATTCACCGCTGGGTAAAGGAAGAATATCAGCCTTCGGATGAAATCATAGAGCGTATGGTCGCGATTGCTAAGGAACACCGGAGGCAGGTGGAAAGGGCTATCGAGAAGGCGACGCTGATCTGATGAAGTACGGTCAGTACAAGAGTGATGATCCGCACGATAACGAATATTCTCGCTTCGTCAGTTGAAAGGTGGAGGGTGTGATGAAAAAGTTCTATATCAGCAATCAAGTCTCCGGTGTTTTCCTCGGCGTCTATGAGGGCGAGACCAAAGAAGATGCGTTGAACGCCCTTGCTCGGGATGCGGGCTACAAGGATTACGCCCATTACCTTGAGATGGTGGGTGCCAAAAACGTCCTCCTCGTTGAGGAAGTGACAGATGAATCCGGTGTAGAGTAAAGTCGGTTAAAGTGAGGAGATCGTTGAAGTGAGTGAGCCTGTTGATCTGCCGGAAATCGGCTCTCTTTGGGAGCACCGTGACGGCAACATTTATCGCGTGATGCTCATTACAAACGCGAGTAGCGATAACCAGAATTTTCCCACGACGGTCGTTTACCGCAACGTCGTCAACGGCCACATTTACAGCCGACCGGCGAGCGACTGGCATCGCTCGATGCGCTTCATTGGCAAAGCCGGTGATCCCGAGCCTAACAGTGACATCGAATGGATGAGGGAGGCCGTCAATCGGCTCGCCAAGGAAATCCATCAACGCAACGTCCTCGCCGGATGGTGGACCGATCTCAAGACAGGTGAGGATCTACACGGCAAACGCAACGTCGGAGAGCTGTTGTGCCTCATCCATTCCGAGATCAGCGAGGCGGCTGAGGCGAAGAAATGGGACGCGTTCACCCTTTACAACATTGAGGAAGCGGTTGATGCCGCCTGGAAATCGGTCGGTTTCGAGCAAAAGGCGCTTCTTGAGCTGCACGCGTCCATCAGCCGTGCGATGGAGGGTCACCGAAAGTCGGCCGTTGACGATAAGCTGCCGCATCGTCCTGCCTTCCGCGTTGAGTTATGTGACGCCATGATCCGGATTCTCGATCTCCTCGGAAGCGACAACGAGGAGCATCCCGCAGGCGATGTCTTCGCCGACAAGGTGACCTATAACGCAAACCGACCCGATCACAAGCCCGAAAACCGGCTCAAAGCAGGCGGCAAGGCTTACTGATCTGTCACTTTAGACGAGCCTTCGCACGCTAATATGGTGTGCGAAAGTCACTTTCGGAGGCGTCAATGAAGCGATGCGGAACTTGCCGGTGGTTCGTCCCCGTCGTTGAGGTCTACAACCGAGACGATGAGAAAGCCCGCGTAGCCGGGAAATGCGATTGGGCCGAGCACGTCGAGTTCCCATACGCCCTGCGTTTTGCGAAGCAGCGGGCAGTAACGGTCTATGCGGATCAGGGCGAAGACTGCCCGTGTCATCTCCAATGCGGCGCGGAGACATTCAGGCAATACGGTTTCACACGCTATTCCGACGAAAACGGAAGCGCCTGGATGCGGCGCATCCAGAATACCGAGTACATGATCGTCATAAGCAATTCCGAGGGAGATTCCGCGGAATTGAATTTTGACGGGGACTTTTGGGTTGTTGGCATCCACCTTGAGGATCATGTCGTTTTGGATGCCGCCGAGACGCCGGAGGAAGCCGTGACGATGGCAGAGAAATTTGAGGCCGATGTGTCACGTATTCATTGACAAGTCACAGTAAGCGAGTCATTATCGCGACCGTCGGGTGACGAGTGAGGATGAAAATGGACGCTTATGAAACAGCCACTTTCATCGCAGCTTGTTTCGCCGTTGTCATGATTGTTTGGTCAGTCCGCTGACTGTTTTGCGTAAACGGGAGAACACAATGGCTTCAATCAAGGAAATTGCGAAGGGTCGGAGCGACCTCTATCGGGTCAGCATCAACGACCTGTGCGTGAAAGACGGCTGGAATAGCCGGATTCTCGATGATCCCGAGAACGTCGAGCACATCGACATGCTCGCCAAGTCGATCGCCGAGGAAGGCGTAAAGCAGCCGCTCACGGTCTACATGGAGGACGGCAAGCTCTACATCGAGGATGGGCACTGTCGCTATTTCGCCGCGCAAAAGGCCATCTCGGAATATGGCGCGTCGGCCGACATGCTCTTGCCGGTGCGGATGGGCGATAAGGACGCGAGCGAGGCCGATCGCATATTCGGGCAGATCCTCCGTAACTCCGGCAAGCCCCTGTCACCACTTGAGATGGCGACCGTGTTCAAGCGGCTTGTCGATCTTGGCTGGTCCGATTCAGACATCGCCCGTAAGGCCGGTGTGACCCGCGTCTATGTCGGGCATCTCATCACGCTCATCGAAGCGCCGAAAGAGATCATCGCGCTCGTGCGTGCCGGGCTCATCTCGGCAACGCTCGCGATCGAGACCGTCAAGGAGTACGGCGACCGGGCTGCCGAGTTGCTGAAAGCAGCGGTCGCCCTGGCGATCGAGAAGGGCAAGACACGGGCGACGAAAAAGCACGTCAAGGAGGCCGCTGGCGAGGACAAGAAGGCCGAGCCCCAGGATGACGACGTGGAGGATGACGCCGACGCTGACGAAACGGAGCCCGTGGCCGAGCCCAAGGAAAAGCGCCCCAATCTGAAAAAGGAGCTGCGCTCCATTTTCGAGAATGCTGAGGTTCACGTGAACTGGAAAGGTGAGAAGGGGCTCGTGGGACTGTTCATCTCGGAAAAGGAATACGAGCGGATCGTCGAATTGCTCGGGATTGAAGAGGAGGAACTGATTTGACCACGATCTCGGCCACCACGGTTCTTCGGTCGCGCAACGCCGCACGGCCGGATAAAATTCTCACGACGCTGTTGTTGCGTTATCCGCGCTGGATTCATGCCGAGCTGATGACGCACCGAGTATTCTCGCGCAACGCGGCCAGCTCACGGGCCATCCCCGTCGAAAAGCTCATCGACGACATCCTTCGCGATCCCGCCATGCCGATTTATTGGGGGAAGAATCAGCGCGGGATGCAGGCCCTTGAGGAGTGCAATGCTCCGGTGGAGCTGGGCGAGGAAATGGCCGTAACTGGTATCGGGGAGTATCCCGTTCCGAAGACGCTCACCCGCGAGGAAGCGTGGCTGGAGGCTCGCGATCGCGCCATCGAAGTGGCCCGAGCCTTCGACGCAGCGGGCTACCACAAACAGGTGGTCAACAGGCTCTTGGAGCCTTTCGCCCACATCACAGTCGTGGTCAGCTCCACGGAGTGGGATAACTTTCTGGAGCTTAGGGATCATCCCGACGCTGAGCCCCACATCCGTATGCTCGCCCGCGAGATCCGCAAGTGCCTGGAGGACGAGAGCACGGTGCAAACCCTTATGCCGGGCGAATGGCACCTGCCGTTCGTGCGGGATGAGGATCGATTCATCGAAGTCGCCGAGCAGGATGTTGACCATTATCCGCACGAACAGGAGATTGTCGTAACTAACTTTGTGAATCGAGAGGTTGCCATTGGTGACCTTATCAAGCTCTCCGTCGCCCGGTGTGCCTCCACCAGCTACAAAACGGTCGAGGGTTTTGACATGACCCTGGAGCGGGCAAAGAAGCTGCACGACAAGCTGCTGGCGGCCGAGCCCATACACGCCTCACCGGCAGAGCACGTTGCTCGCGCCGACGATTGGGAGCCGATTATCGGTTGGTTGTGCCCTGAGCATCACGGCAACTTCGTCGGATTCTGTCAATACAGAAAGCAGATTGAGAGTGATAATCGACATCTCGACTTAGCTGCGGAGTGAGGTAATGGCCGCGTGTTTGTACGAGAGTGTTGTCCTCTCACTACAAGAGGACGCGCATTCCCGGTGGATTGAGGAGGCTCGTCAGGTCGCGGTCAGGCTCGCCAGAGAGCGCGGCGAGGTCACAATCGACGACGTGCGGGAGGTCTTACCGCCGCCGGTCTGTGTTGATCCTCGGATCAACGGCGTGGTTTTCCGACCGTCGAAGTATTGGCGCTGCGTCGGCTATCGCAAAAGCGCACGAGAGGAAAATCACAACCGGCCCATCGGGGTTTGGGAATACATTGGACCGTAAGAGATCGCCATGAAGTCGCTCGAAATCCAACACGGCGGGAGCCATTACAAGAAGCTCGCAATTCAGCCCGTTGAATTCATCGCCGCGAACGATTGGGATTATTTCGCTGGCAATGCGTTGAAGTACCTTACGCGGTGGCGCGACAAGGGCGGCGCTGTCGATCTAAGGAAAGCAAGGCACTATATCGATTTGCGCTTTGAGCTGCACGTACCTGTGATGCGCAGCTCCGTATGGCGCACATTCGAGCGGATCTTCTCTCTGAGAAAGTCGAAGCTCCAGTCCATTTCGATGGAGGAGTATGTCAGCAAGAATCTCATTCCCAGCGAGGAGCACCATCTGTTCTATCACCTTGACGAATGGGTTCGGGGCCTGAGCGATGAGAGTCGGCTGATCGCTTCCATGGACGCGTTCATCAATCGTAAAACATCTCTGAGAGTCACTTTTGACGTGTAAGAGGACGTTATGCTTGACAACGACGATCTGATCGGTACGGGTGATGGTCGCCGCGTCACCAAGGCCGACAATCTCAATCCGACCGGCGAGCGCCTTCTCAGGTTCATCGAGCGTATCGAGCGCCTGGAGGAAGAAAAGAAGGCGGTTATGGACGACATCAAGGAGGTCTATCAGGAGGCCAAGGTGAACGGCTTCGATACGAAAGCCATTCGTCAGATCATCAAGCTCCGAAAGATGTCGCGAGAAAAGCGCGAGGAAGAGCGGGCGATTCTCGACACGTATCTGCACGCAATCGGAATGTTGGACGACTGATGGCACCGCTTATGCTCCGCACAATTCCACGCGTGATTGTTGAAACGCCGTTTCGCGGCGATCCGCAGCGCAATCTAGATTACCTCAAAGCTGCGCTGAAGGACTGCATCCAGCGCGGAGAGGCACCGTTTGCAAGTCATGCGCTTTATACGCAGGTGCTTGACGACAAAAACCCGACAGAGCGTGAAGTCGGGATGAGGCTCGGTTTCGTGTGGATGGCTCAGGCGGATTTCGTTGCCGTCTACACCGACCTCGGCATTTCCGAGGGAATGAGAAAAGGAATCGAGCACGCCAAAAAGCTCGGAATCCCCGTCGAGTATCGTGTTTTGCCGGAGTGGTGAGTTGGAGAAATGAAGCGAGAAACGTAGCAGGGGCAAATGAGAAATGACTGATCGTGAGCGACTGCCAAACCGGCGCTATGCCGAAACCTTCACGTTTTGGCATGGAAATTTCCAGTACGACGCGACGGTCGGGCTCTATCCCGATGGGCGGATTGGCGAAGTTTTTCTTTCGGCGGGTAAAGCTGGAACCGAGCTGGATATTGCGACCCGAGACAGCGCCATCGCCTTGTCGTTCGCTCTTCAATACGGATGTCGCCCTGAGACAATCCGGGCCGCAATGACGCGCAACAGCGAAGGAAAGCCAGAAGGCGCGCTGGGAGTGCTCATCGATCGGATCTGTGAACTACAAGAGGAGTATCTTAGCCATGGCGAGACCATCGAAAACGACGAAGGTGAAAATACATCCGAACGAGGTTCGACAGATCAAGCTCCTGATAGAGGCGATTTGTGAGGCGATCGTTGATCTGAAAAAGGTGAGAGAAGACATGTTCGATGTCTCAATTCACGGTCGTTACATCGTCGATGTGTTGAGTGAGTCTGATCGGAATCGAGTGAAGGAAGCCCTTGAGCACCACCTGCAATCGGAAGTGCGCCGACTCGAGGCTGATCTGGCGAAATACGGCGTGAACTTCACGGTCGATCTGAAACAAGTCGAGGGTGAGAATGTCGAAGCCGCGTGATTTGGAATCGGTCATCCGGGCGCTCGCGGCGAAGGGTGAGCTGAACTACTTCTCCGTGTCGGAGAGTCAGGGTGAATTCCTCGCCATCTATCGTGATGCGACGGGCATGGCTCCGCACCACTCGGCGCGCGCATCAGATCCGGTGAAGGCTCTCATGGAAGTGTTTAGCAAGCCAGGTCCAATCGGAGCGCGGCCGAGGAAGTATCCGAGGCCCCGCGTCGAAGACGATGACTTGATATGAGCGGCGTCTACTACAACGAGATCGACAAAAACGCTGTTGCATGGCTTTCCGAGTTGATTGCCGCTGGACATCTACCTTCCGGGGATGTTGACACAAGGGACATTCGGGATGTCAGACCGGACGATCTACGAGGCTATACTCATTGCCATTTCTTCGCAGGCATCGGAGGATGGCCCCTCGCTCTCAAACTGGCGGGTTGGCCAGAAGATCGACCGGTCTGGACCGGAAGCTGCCCGTGTCAACCTTTCAGCTCGGCAGGCCGCCGAGATGGGTTTGCTGACGAGCGGCACTTGTGGCCCCACTGGTTTCATCTCATCGAGCAGTGCCAGCCTGACACGATCTTTGGTGAGCAGGTTGCAAGCAAGGACGGCCTTGCTTGGCTCGACCTTGTATCAGATGACTTGGAGGGAGCGGGTTACGCCCTCGGGGCGGTCGATATTTGCGCTGCGGGCGTCGGTGCCCCGCACATCAGGCAACGCCTCTACTTCGTCGCGGAAAGGCTGGAACACGCCGAGAGCGACGGACGGGACGAACGGTGGACCGAACCAAGCCGGTGGGGCGCTGCCAGCGGATGCGGCGTTGTCGGGCTGGCCCACGCCGATGGCAGGCAATCCGGGCAAGCCTGGGCAATACAATCCAGCAGGGAACACAGACAGCAGTCGCAGGACGGTTGCTCTTCTGGCAGGCTGGCCGACTCCGAACGCAACGGATCACATAGAACGAGACGGAATGCGGCCGAGTCGGGCAGCAACGGGTCGAAATACGGGTTACCTGAGCGAGGCGGTGAAGAGCTATGCGGAACCCGGCCCAGCCCGACTAACGGCTTCCTTGGCGGGATGGCCGACGCCGAAAACAACGGAAATCGACGTTCAACGCAAATCCATGCCGGATCGGAAGCGGTCGAGCTTGTCACACGACGGCTTGGGGGCGTTGGCCCTGTGGATGGACAACGCGCCCGCCCGACTAACGGTTTCTGGCGAGATGCTGACTGGCTCTTCTGCCGGGATGGAAAGTGGCGGCCAGTTGAACCCGGCACATTCCCGTTGGCTGATGGGGTTCCCGCCCGAGTGGGACGATTGCGCGGTTACGGCAATGCAATCGTCATCCCGGTCGCCCAGGCGTTCATCGAAGCCTATCTCGAATCCCATAACGCTGATAGAGGTTTTCGTTCGGTCTCTCTGTCACGTTTAACGTTCCATGAGAAGTTCCAGAAATAAAGATGAGCACGGTCACCCTCATTCATGACGACTGTAAAGTTGCTTTACGCCGCCTCATCGATGAGGGCGTTCGGGTCCATTCGATCGTCACCGATCCGCCTTACGGCCTCATCAGCATTCGCAAGCGGTTCGGCGGCAATCAGGCCCCAGCGCGCACCGAGGGCAACGACGGCAGCTTTGCACGCCTGTCGGGAGGTTTCATGGGCAAAGCCTGGGATGCGACCGGCATAGAGCACGATGTCGAGTTTTGGCGTCTCTGCCTCGAAATCCTGCTGCCCGGAGGTTATCTGCTCGCCTTCTCGTCGCCGCGTACCGGGCATCGCATGGCGTGTGCCATCGAGGACGCGGGATTCATCATACATCCGTTCATCGGCTGGGCGTATGGTTCCGGCTTTCCGAAGTCACATGCCGCTGACAAGGCCATCGACAAGGCGCTCGGGAAGAAGGGTCGTCTAGGGGCACCGAAGCCCGGTCACGAAGGCTTTATCGGCAGAGATAATATGCGATCCCTTCGTGAGAGCGGCACGATGAGTCAGAAGGGCGGGTTTTCGCGTCCTTGGATGTTTGATCCTGAAAAGGTAGAGGCATCACATTATAGCTACGTTCCTGCGACCGAGGAAGCCGCCCGCTGGTCGGGTTGGGCCTATGGTGGGCAGGCGCGAAAACCCGCCCTGGAGCCGATCTACGTGGCCCAGCGCCCATTCTCAGAGAAGAACGGCGCGCTCAACATCCTCAAGCACGGCGTCGGGGCCGTGAACATTGATGGATGCAGGGTACCAGCGTCAGAGGATGATATAGAGGCAGCAAGAGTCCCCCAGCCTGAATTCAACAGCCCAACAGGGCTCGTCTACAACATGAAGACAGGAAAGGGTCGGAACGGGCAAGTTTTCGATATGAGTAAAGGCCGTCACCCCGCAAACCTCATTCACGACGGCTCGTCCGAGGTCGTCGCTCAGTTTCCCGAGGACAAGAAAGGATCGGCCGCCCGATTTTTCGAGTGTTACCCATTCGAGGATCAAAAGATCTTCTATCACTCGAAAGCCACTCGCGCCGATCGCGCCGGGAGCCGTCATCCGACCGTTAAGCCGATTGGCCTTCTCAGAGCGCTCGTGCGCCACGTGACGCCGCCAGGAGGCATCGTGCTCGATCCTTTCGCCGGGACAGGAACGACGGGAGAAGCGGCTTGTCTGGAGGGCTGTGACAGCATCCTCATCGAATTCGAGCCCGAGTATGTGGCCGACATCGAACGGCGATTCGGGATCGAAACACCGGCCTATGAGTATCTGAGGCTGTTGGGATGGTTAGAGTGAGGAGCCGTTCAGCTCCCCACTTTAGCCTCCATACGGAGACCCCGTGGGCTAGGCCCAGCAATCGTTTAAGGAGTCTACTGTGGACAGTCAATCCTCGAATTGGGAGAACCTTGAGCCCAAGCTCGAATGGAAGGATTTGGGCAACAACCACTACTGCGCGAAGCTAGGTGGTGGTCTGGAGCTGTATGCGATCTACGAGAGCATTCAACGCCTGGACCCCGGCGAGCCTCGGTGGAACGTGTTCGTTTTCGGCCGCAAGATCAAGGGTCGTATGGCTACCCTGGAGCAAGCCAAGGTGCGGGCCGAGGTCGTTGCGCTCCGCTATCTCACTGAGGCCAGGGCGAAGCTCGCTTGACTTATCTGACCGTCAACTATATCGTGACTAAGCACGGACCAGTTGAATCACCGGAGTTGGGAACAAACAAGGAGGTTTGTATGAAATAGTCCAGAATTAGACGATCCTCGTTACATCCGCGACGACAGAGGGGGAGGGGCATCGAGTTCTTCCCCCTTTAACCTCGAATCAATATTAAATTATGACAAGAAGCGATTCGCAGCGTCCATTTCAAGAAGGGTCATCAATACCTACGGGTATTCAGCTAGGCGATGGGATCGTCGGCGTGAGAGAATTACCCGACTCTAGTGTCCACCTTATCGCTAGCGACATACCTTATGGAATCGGAACTGATGATTGGGACGTATTGCACAGGAATACCAACTCAGCACTGTTAGGCAGCAGTCCTGCACAGAAGCGCGCCGGTGCAATATTTAGGAAGCGGGGTAAGCCAATCAACGGTTGGTCAAAGGCAGATAGACTTATACCCAAGCAATATTACGAATGGTGCGCCACATGGGCGAAAGATTGGTTTCGAGTGCTTAAGCCCGGTGGCACGGTTTTCATTTTTGCCGGTCGAAGGTATGCGCATCGCTGTATTTGTGCGCTTGAAGATGCTGGCTTCTCTTTCAAAGACATGCTCGCATGGCTGCGTGATCGCGCTCCACATCGAGCACAGCGCCTTAGCGTAGTCTTTGAAAGACGCGGGGACATTGAAGAAGCCGAAAGGTGGCGGGGTTGGCGTGTTGGCAATCTTAGGCCCGTCTTTGAGCCAATACTGTGGTTTATTAAGCCTTATAGAATTGGTACCACAATCGCCGATAATGCTTTGATCCACGGCATCGGACCATATAATGAGGTAGCTCTCAGACGCTATGTAAAGAGACCGGATAACGTTCTCGACATCGGCTTTATGCCTTCAGAGTTAGGCTTACACCCCACGCAGAAACCCGTTCGCTTAATGCAAGCACTTATCGAAATTGCGACGCAGCCCAAGCAACTTGTGCTCGATCCCTTCGCGGGAAGTGGGACGACTCTTGTTGCCGCAAAGAATACTGATCGACGCGCTCTTGGGTTTGAAGTAAATCCTGATTATGTACGAATAGCAGAGCAGCGTCTGAGTTTCTGCTGAAAGGTGAGGGAGGGGCCTTGCGCCCCTCATTTCGTTAGCCGTGCGGATCGAGCGGAGGCAATTTCTCGAATTTCCATAACGACCGCCTCAGACGCTCCCGAGGAGCTTTTGCAGCTTTTCCCAATAGTGGGACAAGAACGATGCGAAGGCCGCCCCTATCCCCGTTCCAACCATACCTGCGGCAGCCAGGAAGCCGATTCCACGTTGCTCCCAAATTTTGACCTTCTCGATGGTCGGCATGACATCCTCGGCGATGTCACGCTTCACGGCGGAGATCTTCGTCTCGACGGTCGCCATACGCTCGGATAGGTCATTGAGCCGCTGGCGCACGATGAGCCGGTTCTCAGACGACTCCTGATCGAACTTCTCGAAATCGCGACGGAGCCCGTTCACTGCCTCCGTCAGCGAGCCGATCGCCTCGAAGATCTTCGCCGTGTCGCTCATGTCAGGGCTTCCATCCGCAGTGTTTTTGTCCGAATCGGTTGTGAGCGGCCATCTTTACCTTGTCCGCCCGCGAGAACGCTTTGTACTGTTCGACTGAGGGACGAAGAGGGGTATTCGTGGCGCACCACGTCGCGTTACTTCCCCCACTAGTCGTGCCGCAGCCACTGACGGTTAAAGCGATCAAGCTCATCATCAGAGCTGCGCTCAGCATCTTGAAGGTGCTTGCGATAGTCATCGACGAACTCCTTGTCTTGGCGCTTCTGTTTGTCTTCTCGGGCTTTCCAGCCCTTCTGTTTTCCGCGTCGATCAATGAGGAAGGCCGCAAGGGCGAGAGCCAGCGCAAAAGTGGCTTTGCGGCCGAAGTAGGCATAGACGAGACCTGCGGCGATTGTCCCGAGGATAAGCCACACCCACCACGGCACGATGTATCCGATGAATTCCATCATTCGTGGTCCTCACGATTGCGCAGCTTGCGGATCAGCGGCCAAAGGATGAGGGCAATGCCTACGATCATGAGCACGGAGAAGGCTGCCGTGAGGATCACGGTGCCCTGTGACAATTCCTGACCTCGCGTGGCCACATCGACGATCTTCTCACCAGCCGCGCCGACGCCGAGGACGCCGGAGCCGCTGCCTACGAGAGTGCCGTCAGAAACCTGACTATCCCCATCGACCTCCTTGCGGTCGGATTCCAGCCGTTGCTTAATTGCAGCTTTCGTAACGGGGCCAGCGATGCCATCGACCTTGAGACCGGCGCTACGCTGGAATTTCTTGACGGCTGCACGCGTCTTGGGGCCATAAAGGCCGTCCTCGACCAGATTGTACCCGAGCTGATTGAGCTGTTGCTGGAGCTTCAAGGTCTCCTTATCAGGCTCAGCCTCCTGCCACGACGGCACACCCTCGCCGATGAGTTTCCAAATTTTGTGGAACCAGCGAACGCGATCGTCGAAGCCGTTGTAGCCGCCGTTGATCCGCTTCGTGATCTCGCGAATATTGTTGCTATCGGCGAGGGCGTTGAGCCCTTTACGCTTCCAAACGTCGATGGCTCCCAGGAGCGCATACTCGGGCTTGAGCAGCAGCTCGGGATTGGCGACCATATCGACGCCCGTGACCTTGCTCAGATGCTCGAATTGCCAGCGGCCCGTGGCTTGCGGAAGTCCTGTGCCGCGATATTTCCATCCGTCGCCGGGATATTTGTTACCGAGCTTCTTGGCCATCTTCGGGTTGCCAAGGCCGTAGACGCGCTCGGCGAGCTTTCGCGGATTGCGAGCGAGCGTTTTTGCTTCTGCGGCCGTGATCGCAGCGGAATGTTTTCCGACACCGAAAACCTGCGTTATCCGCTTTGCGGAATAGGACATGCTCTCACGGGCAATCGTGAATCCGCCCGTTTCGTGAGCCCATTGCGCCAAGAAGTGAGCGAGGCGCAGACGATTGGCGGTGACGCCCGCCTCGGCTAGCTGCTCGTCGCCGCGCTCGAAAGCAGCGACGTATTCGGGCCTCGCTTTCGGCGCTATCTTGCGAACGATGTCTACAGCGCGCATCGGATGACTCCGAATCGTTTTCCGTGTTCTATCACGTAAAACGTGACATTTCCAGATAAAGGAAAAGGCCAGTGGCGATATACCACCAGCCTTTTTCCTGCCTCCGGTCTGAGGCTTACGAGTCCATCCAACAAGTCACCTTATACGTGAATCGCCAATGACGGTCAAGCGGTCCGCAACGAAGCGAGCTGATTGACTACGCGTGCCCAACGCCGCGCCTCAATCTTTTGCCGAGGACGGAGTTCAACGACATTTGCGGGTAGCACACGGCGCTGGCGAGATGTTTTGACCTTACGCTGTTTGGTCGTATCAACCTTCTGTTCGACAGCCGGTTGAGCTTCTTGCGCCGGAGCTTCAACCTGCACGCGCTTGTGCCCGAGCCCGAACCCGAAGAACACAGACGTTCCGATCTCAAGAAAAAGCGCCTTTACGAATGGCAGGATGAGCCCGAGCCAACGTTCAATCTGTTCGGCTCCGACCGCGACTCCAGGGATGGCCGCGAGGACGGTCGCCGCGTGACGGAGGCCGTCACCCTCTGGCCTCGGAGGCGGTAGCGAATTGAGATAAGCCTCGGCCGCTTGCTTCTCGGCAAGACGTTGAGCGCTTATGTTCCGCTTGGCTTCGCACCGAGTACCGATGCCAGTTCCACACTCCTCGGTCTCCTTTTGTAGAGCCTCATCGTAGCGTTTCTCAGCTTTATCGAAAGCTTCTTTCGCCCGTTTGTAGACTCCGTTGGCGTGCTCGATTGCGACTTTCTCCGCAGCGGTAACCTCAGCGTTTCGCGCCGCAGATGTGACCACGCAATAGAGTGTTCCGCCTACGAAGAGGATGCCTAAGCCGAGCGCCGATACGATTCGGCGATCCTCAAGGGCTAGCCATAAGAGATGGCCCGCCGCGATGGTGCCAAGGAGCACCAGGGCGGTCATCATATGGTCTATCGTCACGTCAGACGGTGACTGCACGTCCTTCAACAGGACCCGAGCAGTCCCTAACGCAAAGATGACCCCCAGCCCGATTGCAGCCGGGGAGCGTACTGTGATATTGATGCGCATTGTGAGTCTCCACTCTCTGCCACAAAAGGGGGGATTCACACCAAGGAAGGCCCGCGTGTCCCTACCACGTCGGGCCTTCGCCGTTTCATCTCACTACAAACGTTAAAGAGTGTCAAGTTAAATTTGACACTTTTCAAACGTATTGCGCGCCGCTCGAAAGGGCTCCAGGCTGATCGCCAGGGAAGTAATCCGGCCCTGCCAAGTTGACGTTGATGACGCCATTCATGGTGCCCTGATAACGCGGTCCGGTTGCGCTTCCGTCGAAGTACATATTGATCGACGTAATCAAGCCGGTCGCTTGTGCATAGGCGAAGCCGTAGATGAAATTGGGATTCCCAACAATGTGCGTCGTGCCATGCGAGTAATAGATGTGGCCGTTAGCGTCGGCGTAGAGATGGTGGGGGGAGTCACCCTCAATCCAAATTTCTCCGCCCAACATCTCGATAAAGCCGTTGTTGTCCGCAGCGATCTGACGGAAAGCGCACGCACCGAATGCGTTCTTATTGGTAAGGAACACCATACCACCAAAACGCGCCCAAATACCGATGTCTCCGCTAAACTTGATCCCTTCGACGCGGACCCTTGCACCTGTGCCGTCAACGAGAAGGGCGTTGCCTCCGACAGCATTGATGACAACGTTCTGCGGTGTCGCCCAATTACCCATGAGAACGAGCATTCCGCCATCGAACATTGGGCGGTTGACCCTAACGGCCTCGTTGTAAACGCCATCGGCCAACTGGATAGTCACCGTATAGCCGTTGGGATCGAGGTTGAGGGCTGTATCGACTGCCTTCTGGATGGTTTTGAAAGCTGTCGCTGGCGTGAAGCCATCGTTGTTATCGTCCCCGTTGACGGGATCGACGTTGTACCACCTATCGCCGCTCAGAACCTCGCGCATGGGCGTCGATGGCAACCGAACTCGCCCGCTGTTGTGGTCAATGGTAATGGCTTCGTACCATGATGAGCCGTCAGGGCTAACCTTGAAACGAAAATCATCGTCTCCGGTGAGGCCAATTTCGGCACGACCCGACCAGTTGCTCTGAAAGAGCAATGAAACGGTGTTCCACGAGGACTCTTTGTTGAGCTTGTAGCGAAGATCGCCCGTACCACCTTCGCCCGTGCCTTTCGCGGCCCACAGCGCATCATTGAGCTTTGCCGCGAACACGTTGGTATTGTCTGCGGAAGTGCCGACGCCAAGTTTTGCAAGGTTGTGGAACTCGGTGGGAATGAAGGGAATCCAGGCCGAACCGTCGAATACGACGTGCCGCCCTTCGTCCACCACGAAGGCAATGAAGCCCGGTAGCGGTGCGATATATTCCCAATCCTCGCCCCGAGGTAGGGCGAGCTTGTTGCCGTTTGTCACATCGTCGGCGGGAACAATGTAGAGCGTGATCCCGTCCTCGGGCGAAGCTGGTAGCTCGGTCGTGCGGCTGGCAACAGCGCATTGCACGAAGCAAGAGAGCTTGAGAAGGTTGGAGTCCATTCCATCCTTCCAACCGTCTTCGCCGAGGTCCCATTCCCCGTAAAGTCCAAGGCCAGGAAGTTGTTTTGCGACCATTACAGACCCCCGTAATTCATCCCGTAAGAATAGCCGTATCCAGAATCGACAATCACTTCGATCTCGTGACCTTGAAGCGATTCCAGACCGTCGCGTTTGCTGGTGACTTTGACGATGCCTCGGGAGCGGCCCGCGAACGATGAGATCGGCAGCGTGAATGACTCCCCGGTAAGCCCGTCATGGGACGTAAGTAACTTTCCAGAGAGGTCGTAGACGGCCACCGTCGTTGTTTGTCCGTCCTCTGGCTGAACCGAAGGGGCATCCCAAGGCAGAAAAACGCTGTCTTCTGTGAGACGATTGCGCGTCGCCCACGTGATCTCGAATGACGTGAGGTTGAGCTGCCGGTTGTCGAACGTCCCGAAAGACATACCCTCGAATTTCACATTCGCCGGTCGCAACGGCAGCCATGGCCGATCAGAAAGCGTTTCCTCGATAGGTGAGGCTTCCGAAGGATCAAGCGTGTCACGTGACGTGCGAGGTAGGAGAAGATATTTGACCGTGATCCCCGCAGCCAAGTCGGAGTCGTCGTCGATTACCTGATCCTCACCGACAAACCAGATTTCTGTCCCGACAGGCCAAGAGCGCGGAACGGTATCAAGGAGGCCGCGTTGCAGCGTAACCGTGCCGGAGCCGACCCCGGTGACAAGGGCCATCTCCATCCCATAGTCACCGCCCGAACCGATAACAACGAAGGTGCCGACCCCGATCTCCGTTCCGAGCGTGATCGAAGCGATCTCAACGTCAACTGACGTGACCTCTGCGGGAAGGTCGTTCGTCAAAACGCCGCGAGAAACTGGACTCAACGTCTTGAGCAACTGCTCAGACTCGGCGTCAAGCAAGTCAATTTCGATCGTATCCCGCCCTTGCTGGGCAGCAAGTATGGCCGCTGAGACCTGCGGATATTCCGCCTCGTTGAAGTATTGAGGCTCGGTCAATCGCTTCTGAATTGCGTAAGGGAGGGTGAAAATTTTCCAGAAGTCGATGGGCCTCGGGTCCTCTCCATCCTCCTCCCATTGTGAGCCTGGAGGCATCGAATAGGCCATCGTCGAGTAGCCAAAGACATCTTCGACCAAGCTCACCTTGATCGCGGAGTCCGTTGACTTACCGTAATCGACCGAGGCCACGCGCATGATGACCTCGTACATCTGATGCTCAGGCCACGTGACCTTTACGACATCCCCCGGAAGGATGTCCCAAAAACTCCGATCTAGTGTTGCTTCGCACGTGGCAAGGGGAGCGGATGCGACCCGAAGATCACGCGCAGCAAGCCTCATCGCCAGCTCGGCATTGCGAACGCCGTAGTAGTTGCGCGAGTCGCTGACGATGCCGCCCTGCATCGCGATATTGGCGTTATCCTGTAGGATAACAGTTTCCTCCTCCTCATTTTCAGGATTGGTCCATGTGACCTGAATTTCGTTGACCGTCTCGCCCAACAGCTTGCGTTGGAAGCTCCCGAGCGTCGCGTTCGTCGGATCGATGATCCTCAGCGAATTGACATCGTAATCGCCACGAATGAGGCGTAGGGTGATGAGCCCGGTGCGAGGGTTGATGAATAGCGTGCCCTCGATATGGTCGATGACCTCGCTAATGAAGTCCTGAATCTTGGCCTGCTGCGTCCAGATCATCGACAGGCCGAACCCTTCCTCCTTGAGCGTCTTGGCCGCCTTCACGAAGGATTCGTTGTCGATCATCGTCGTGCTTGCGCCCATTCCCCATTCGGTATTGGTCAAGCACTCGTAGATGATGGCTGCGGGATTGGCGTCATGAATGGGTGCCCCGCCATTCGGCGGATAGTAGGTAATTGTCGCGAGATCGCTTGGCAGGCCGACCGGAACACGGCGCACCTTCGCGCGCACAGTCTGAATGTACGGGGTGTTCGCCGACCAGTAAAAGCCGTCGTTTGATCCGCCACCAGTGAACCACACATGCGCGATGCCACGAAAGCCAGGGCAGTTGTGCTCTTCGCGTCCAAGCCTCTGCGCGAGCTTTAGCGGCAACGTTTGCGTGTAGGAGCCCGGAAAGAAGTGCATGTAGCCTTGAACGCCACCTTCTTTCTTGATGCCGCCGAACAGATCAGGCTTGTTGATATAGACCTCGGCATAGTCGGTCAGAGACCCCGACCAAGCCACCTTGTCACCGACCGTTATCGAGAGCAGTTCATCTACGCGCCCGAGACAGATGCCGAATTGAATCGACATCCGATACTCGGCGACCTCGATTTTTGCCGACTTGGATTTACTGCCCACCTTGATCCACCTTCATCCGAACAATGCGCTCAGCATAGGCACACCCGGTCGCGAGAAATTTCTCAGCCGAGATGCCGTTTTTCAGAAAGTCGCGAAAATCAAGGTTTTGCCTTGAGAACCAAGCCCGCGTGCCGCTAACGCAATGACCGGCACGACGGATGTCCTCAATCGTGATAATCAAACCTTGACTTTGCGCTTTGAGATCGACTTGTTGCCGTACCATAGGACGTTCAATCCCGAGACGTTGATTGTGCCGAAAACGACGGGAATTGGTCGCCCCGCATCCGCAGTCGGGTCCTGAAAGTCGCGAGCCGCTTCATGCCGACCCACCTTCGGTTTCGGCATGATGAGATACGCAACGACGTTGAGCGCGAGCGCGAAGATCAAACCTAGCCAGAAACCCACGGTCGTTCTCCCTTTTCAGTTGGAAATACACGATAAACGTGACATTGTTAATAAAAATTGTTTACGAAGCCCATCGGGTTCTTTTTCGGAATCCACGGGCAGCCGCCGAAGTTGTGAATGTTGTAATGAAGGTTCATGCAATCATCCATTTGGTGATTGCAGCCGAGAATGACCTCGATCGTGTCACCTGGAGCCAGGTCTGGAATGGCCGAGGTCAAATGAAGCTCGCGGCCGTTAGTGACATTCAGGATTGTCCGCATGGTCACGATGCCACTCGGCGTCGTCCTTCTCACCATACCTGAAATGTACTTTGGTGCCCGCTCTGGCGTCGTCCATCCATTAGGTAGCTTGACGATGCTCCCCGACACAGATTCGACGGTCACCGGAGTTGTCGCGAGTATCATGTTCGCATTGCATTGCGGGCCGTAGAGCGCGTGCGGGCAACCGTGCTGATAATTACGCCGCAAGCCTGGGCGGGCGAGGGAGGTCGAAACCGGCTCACACTGCAAAGTCACTTCTTGCTCTGTGCGGGATGCCCCGACAACGCGACCTGTCCACACGACAGGGAACTCGGTCTCACCCAAGTGGCCCTGACGAATGACGAGCGTGACAACGTGCGAGGGCGGATAAACCCGGAACAGCTCGGCGACCTCGGTAGACGAAGGAAGCTGAATCTCAAGGGTCGCGTTATCGAGCGTTCCCGAGGCGACGATACGACCCTGGTTTACGGGGATTGGCTTATAGGTCACGCCGTTCACAGTCACCGGCCTCTCGGCGTTCGTGTAGTGGTAGGTCTGTTCACTGGTTATCGTAGGAGACGTCATGAGAAGACGCCCGGTGAGCCAGTGCCCCGTGTACCAGTTTGAACCGTCACCCCAAAAGTCGATTCGATTGGGGAATGCTGGGTAGGGGCGAGCATCCCATGTCCAGATCGAAATGGTTCGCCAGTCGATCATTGGCCCTCCGTAGACCGACGAAATGGGATTGCGCCCATCCTCGGGTCTCCAGTAGGATAGCCACGCCTCAAGAAAGACGCGCTGCATCAAGTCATCACGTGCTCCCGATGAATAGTGCGGGACGACGCTTTCAGCGCTCTTGGGATCAAGGAACTTGTTGGGCTCGTTCGCCCCCTTGTCAATGGCACCGCATCCAATCTCGGTAAATACGATGGGCTTCGACTGCGGAACCCATTCAGTTGGTGTCGCCGCCTCGACGCCGCTTGGTCGATTGAAGTGCTGATTGAGCCACCAGTTGCGGATGTCCTTATTACGGAAAACCCAGGGCTTCCCCAAGCCATCCGTAATCGGCGTTCGCACCTGATTGTCGCGTGCACTCTTGTTGACGTAGTACCAGTCGTAATACTCACCACCTTCGATGTTCGATTTCAGGTACTCGTGGTCGTAAATCGACTTCCATCCATTCAGGTAATCGAGATGGTTTGTGCCATCCCGCCAGTCTGCGGTCGGCAGATAATTGTCGATCCCAACGAAGTCGATGTTGGGATCGGCCCAAAGAGGATCGAGATGGAAATAAACGTCACCGCTGCCATCCGCAGGTCGATGAGAATGATATTCCGACCAGTCAGCGGCATATGAGATGCGCGTGCTCGGTCCAACAATCGAGCGCACATCGGCGGCCAGTTGCTTAAACTGAGCGACGGCGGGGTACTCGGATTCTGAGGATCGGATTGTCGTTAGCCCGAGCATTTCCGATCCGATGAGAAAATCATCGACGCCGCCAGCGGCAACCGCGATCGTCGCGAGATGCAAGATCAAACGACGGAAGGACCATTCGTTAGCTGGCCCGGAATAATTCACGTGAAGGCTGCTCGTGTTCCATGAGAAATGGGACGGCTGCACCGAGCCGAAAAATGCCGCAACTTGTTCTGCCGCTGCCGGTGTCTTATCGACCGTTCCTGCGACGCCGGGGGCGGGATCACATGTGATGCGGCCGCGCCAAGGATAGGCTGGTTGACCCGTTCCGCCGTATGGATTGGGAAGCGAGTTCCCGTGCGGAATGTCCATCGTGATGAACGGATAAAGGGTGACCCGAAGACCCTTGTATTTTAGGAGCTTGATCGCCTCGTAAACCGACCGATCATCTGGAGCCCCGCCAATGGCAGGTTTTCCGTTGTAATAGGAAACCTCCGGGGCAGAGGATCGCGTGAGATTACCAACGCGCCATGACCAGGGATGCGTTTGCTTACTTTTCAAATCGACCTTGGGAATAATCTGACAATGCGCGAGACGAAGATCGGTCCCATGCCAGCTCACGACCAAAGAAACATGCTCAATGTATGGAGCGCGCCGCATCAAATCTTGAATCGACGCCTCGAAATCCGAGTAATAACTCATCGTGAGAAAATTCTCAGGCACAACCTGAAAGTTGAAATACTTGTAGACGCGCGTTTGCGCGTAGCCGAACTCGGTTGCCCCTGGGATGATGGTGACGCTGCGGATCAAATGCTCAAGCGAACGCCCGGCTTCTGTCACGTTGTCCGATCCGCCTCCGAAAGAGTAGAGGGTGATCGGCTGCGCTTTGTATCGACTTCTTTCACGACTATCGAACGTCATTTCATTCTCCCGAAAGGTCCTCAAGAGTACGGATCGTGACTGCGAATTGCGTCACTGCATCCGTCAGCCATTCGACCGTGAGCTTGTCCGAAGCGAAGCGCCAGACTGGCAGCCAACAGACCATTGAAATGTTCGACAGGGGAACGGTGCGATCCCATCCACCAGCAATTTCAAGGATGCTGCCCATCCCAAACGGATCGGGATAAATGTCAGTCACCTTGCGAGCGAGGATTGAACCATCGCTGAGGACAACCGCAATCGCCTTGTGAACGGTATCACCGGAGTAATCGTCAGCTAGGCGTGCATCGGCGACCCTGAGTACCGGATCGGCGGGCGAAATACCGGCCGTTGCCGACAGGTCCTCGGTCCATGTTGGCATGTAGAACTCGCCCTGTTGACCTCTCATGCGGTCGAAGAAATCCAGCATTTGGACGGCCTCTGAGGGCGAGCGGCCGACGAACACGAACTGCTCATCACGCGTGTTGAACGGCACTGGATTGGTATGAATGACCGTGCCATACCCGTAATCGAGCGTTTCCCGAGACGTTCCGAAGGTGACCTCGACGGTCTGAGCCCAATTGGGGCGCTTGAGAAACAGCTCGCGCCCATTAAGAAGCTGGCTGGGCTCGGGAGGAATAGGTAGTGGCTCCGAACCCGGTTCGACAGAGAAGGTGACATTAAGCTCACCAGCTCGGCTCGTGCGCTGACGATGGCGCAACGTCGTATCGAGACGTGCATAAAGGCCGGGATAGAGCTTAGACCCGGAAGGCCAGTTGCGTTTGGCGGTCGTCGAAAAGGTCAGCCTGTTATCAGAAATGGCGTCGATGACAAAGGTATCGAAAGCCCCGGCGAAGCCAATGACGACCGTGGCTCCGGTGGTAGCCCATGCGGGAACGGTATCGACGGCAACCGAGGAGCCATTGTTCGCAAGAGGCTCCACCGTCAGCACAGAACGCACATAGTCGGGCACAATGAAGCTCTTGTCCTGTGCCGACGCCATGTCGCGAACCAGGGATCGAAACGATGCCGAGCTGACCATCGCCGTGAAAGAGAGCGTTTTGCGCGGCGATTGACGGATCGCTCGGCGCTGCTCTCTCCCGGCCCGAGACGTAATAATCTCGGTTCGATACTCGTATTCGACAGTGAAGCCATGCCGCCAATCAGGCGGGTATTCCCAAAGTCGCGAATCTGTATCGAACGCCATTTCAGTTATCCATTCAAAGCGGACCTGAAAGCGCCAGCGTTGGCGCGGACAAAGTTCAGGATGACCTTCTCGCCGACCTTGGTGCTCAAGGCTTCACTAAGGAAGCTCGCCGCATCGAACATGTTCACGACGCGCGCGTTGAGCTGAACCTGTCCACCGCCGTTGCGGATGTGGCGCGGATCATCCTCGGTCAGAACTTCCTCACCGACCTTGAGAATTGCGGGGACCTCACCTGGGCGGAGCCCCGCAATACCGCCGTTGTGATAACGGAGCGCGTTACGGAACCAGAGAGGGCTGATCTCTCGCTTCGGCGTTCCGACCGAACCGACAACACCACCGCTATGGAACAAGCCTCCAAGAGCACCAAATGCGCCAGCGAAGCCCATCCGTTGAAGCGCATTGAGGATGGACTGCTGCATAATCATTTTGGCGATCTGTAACAGGAACTCGCCCGCGAACTGACGGAAGGCTTGCCCGAGAGACTTGATCGCGTTCTCACCGTTGGCGACAGAGCGGGCAAAGTTGTCGAAGGCATCGACTAGGCCGCTCGCAAAGTTCTGCGTGATACGTTGCCCGTTGATGATCGACTGCTCACCGACCTCCCTGATGCCGAGCGCAGTAGCCTCCAGCTTGGCAATAGCCGCGCTGGCCTGCGGGCCGCCGATCGACTCCCAAAATGCAATAGCGTTGCGAATAGCGTTCCGCAGTTCCTCGTTGACGATCTTGAGCTGCTGATCGACCTGCTGCATCCCGCCCAGGTCGCCGCGCTGCTCGTAATACGAACGCTGTTCCAACAGCGCATTGCGCTCTTGCTCAAGGTAACGAATTTGCTCGTTGATCTGGCGAATTCGTTCCTTGATCTGCTCCTCACGGGTGAGCGCCTGCTGACGCTCCCAAAGCAGAGCCGCTTGATCGCGGATGAGTTGAAGCTCCTCGGGTGTGATGTTTGGGTTCTGCTGCCGAGCCCTGCGGATTTGCTCCTCGATAAACGCCTCTTTCTGTTTGCCAGCGAGGCGCCGTTCCTCCTGCTCGATAGCGAACTTGTTATCGTCGATGAGGCGTTGTGTGGATTCTTGCTGCTTTCGCCGCTCCTCGTTTTGCTTCTGGAGTTCGGCCGTAATCCGCTTGTAGACCTCAAGCTCGGCCTTGCTCATGGGCTGGATGCCCGGAGGAACGCGACCCGTCCACTCAAAGTGCATCGGGTCCTTCACGTTGCGCCAGTCACCGCCCCACGAGAGGCCGTATTTCGCGGCGATGCGCCCGATCTCCTTGGGGAGATTCGTGCGCAACTCCTGCATCATTGGGTTCAAATCCCAATTGATGTCGATTGCGTTTCCGAACGCGTGCTCGGAAAGCGTCTTCCCGTCCCTCTTGAGGCGATAATTGAAGCCGCTGATCTGCTTTATGGCGTAGCCAAATTCCGCTTCAAGCTCATTCAAGAAGCCCTGGAAATATGGTGCCGCAGCCTTGTGAACGACGGCGGAAAGTCCCCCAGGCGTCGTAACCGTTGTGAGATTCGCCTCACGCCAAGCCTTGCTGCTCGGGTCACCCCACTTCTCCATGTTCCGCGACATGAGGTTAGCGCTGCCGCGGATTTCGTTATAGAAGTTGCGGAGTTCCTGACTGTTAATGTCGATTGAATTTTTGAGAGGCGTGAGGTCCATAAACTTGACCTCAACCTCCTGCCTTGCAAGGTCGCGAAGGCGAAACGCCTCCTGCACGAATTCGTGCGCTTCGGGCAGTTGGGTTGCGGCTTTTAGTGCCGCTTGGAAATTCGCCTCGATTTCATTCAGCTCCTTGAGCTTTTCCATCTCACGGGAAAGCTCAGGGATTTTCTCTTTGATCTTATCGAGAGCGTTTGCGTACTGCGTGAGCGCATCCGTACCGGAGCTAGCATTATTGTTCACATCACCCATCGAGCCGCTGAGAGTCTTCATACCCTCGGCGGAACGTTGCGCGTGCTCCTCCAGCTCCTTGAGCTTGCTACCAAGCTCCTTGGCTACGACGGCGGCCTCACTGGCGCGCTGCGAAGCCGTCTGGAATTCCTTGGCGAGATCACGGATTTCATTGAGGAACTTCTTAGCCTCAATGTCCGAAATCTCACGATCAAGCTCATTGAGCTTGCGAATGAACTTGTCGATGTTTTGGGCGTTGACCTCACCAAACTCTCTTACGGCATCGCGAACGCGCGTAAGCTCCGCAGTCTCAAAGATGCGGAGCCTGAAACCGCCAATCTTGGCTTGAAGCTTGTTAAGCGCGTCGTCGTAAAGCTCAAGTTGCTTGATAAAGTTACTTTCAGCCGCTTGGCGGAGCCCTTCGTCAACAGCCCTCGTCCAATCGCCGCCCTTGCGCTGCGCTTCCTCGTAAGCGCGCACTGCCTCATTAACAACACGCCTGTGCTCATCCACGGCTTGCGTGGCATCATCAACTTTGCTGAGCCAAGAGCCGAGGAGTTCCATGAGGCCGTAGGAAACCCCGGCGATGATAATGCCGATCAGGAATCGCTTGGCTACCGCGTCCAAGGCCAAGAATGCGCCCTGGAGAGCAGCGACGGCTCCTCGCAACGTGGTCACTTCCGCCGTAACTACGGCAGCGCTGGCACCGGCCGCCTTGAGAGCCGTGGCAAACTTGTAGGCATCTGTCACGATGCCGATGATCCACTGGCTCACCTTGACGGCGATGAGCGCTTTGAAAGCGAAGCTCAAATAGTCAATGTTCTCGACGACAAGAGCGACCAGATCCATGAACCGCCCGAGGGCCGCGCCGATAGCCAAAAAGAAATCTCGTCCCTCGCGCGAGCGGAAAAATGCGATCATCCGCTCCAGCGCTCTATTCAAGCCGTCGATAAATCCACCTTCCGCCACGCGGAGTTGGGCCTGGAATAGCTCGTTCGTGAACTGCCCGAGCAAGGTGGTTGTCGAGCGCAGAGATTCCGCCAACTGCGGGCCGAACCTCTTGTTCAGCTCATCTGCGAAGCGCAGGAGGTTCGTCTCATCTGCCAAAACCTCACCTTTTCTCATCATCTCGTCGAGCTGCGCGGTGGAAATACCAAGCGCGTCGGCGAAGATGTTGAAGGCACCTGTCAGACGGTCGCCCAACTGACGGCGAAGTTCTTCGGAGCTGACCTTGCCTTTCGAGATCATCTGCTGGAGCGCCAAAAAGACGCCCGACATCTGATCCATCGAAAGCTTGTTCACGCGGGCAGCTTCCGCGACGGCGAGGAATATCCTCCTGATATTCTCGCTCTCGAAATTGGCTGCCTTGGCCGCAACGGCGAATTTCGAGTATTCGTCGGCGAGGACGCCAAACTCGATACCGAGGCGAGCAGCTTGGCGATTGAGCCATTCCATCTCACGATTGGCCGCCGTCATGTTCTGCTGAAAGACGACGCCCAAGCGGTTCTGAACGGCCTCAAGCTTCTGGTAGGAGTTTATGACGTTCCCGGTCTGTCGGATCACGTTATAGAGGCCGAGATAGGCGGTCGCGAGCGAGAGAACTTCGCCGCGAATACGCTGAAACATCGACATCGCTTTGCGCGACTCGCCGTAAATCTCGCCGAAGAAACCCCGGAAGCCGTTCAGACGATTGAACGATCCCGGCATTTCATTGAGGATGGCGAGCTGGCGCTGGTACTCCTGAGCTGCGACGCGAGCTGCCGCAGCCATCTCGCGAGCCGCACGTGCTTGCTCAGAGGACGGAGATACGACGGCGCGCATATTTTGGGCGAGACGTTGAGCCTCGGCATTCAAGAGCTGATAGGCTTGCCGCGCCTTCTCAACTTCCTCGCGCTGCTTACGGAGCTTGGCAGCGGTCTCGGGATCGGCGAACTCACCGGGCACGCCGGTTGAAAAACGCTGCATGGCCGCGAAAACGGCATGAGAACGCTGCAATTGCGCCGTGACTTGCTCTGAGCGCTTGGCGATCTCAGCTTGGCTAATTCCTACCCTGCCGATGGCGTCGGCAGCGCTCCTAGCAACGCTCTGAATCTGCGCAAGCTCCGCTCGGGCAGCGGCGAGGGCTTCTTGGTTCTTACGATTCGCTTGCGCCGCCTTCTCAGCCTCGGCCGCGAGCTGCATTTCAGCGGCGACGGCCGCCTTGATCTGCTGATTGAGGTCAGCGCGGCTGCGCGCCAGGGCATCTTGCTCATCACGAAGGCGTGCAAATGCCGCCGATGCCCTCTCGGCGTTCTGTCTGGCCCGCGTAACTTCTGCCGCTGCAAATACCTTGGCAGACTCAGCCGCATTCGACCAAGGAGACTGCGACGTGTGACGACGCGCTGCCGCCTCAACGCGCCGTTGTAGTGCCTCGGCCTTCCTCAGCTCATCGTTAGCTGCCGACTGCTCTTTACGGGCCTCGCGAACGGCAGCCTTTTGCTGATTATAGGCATTCGTCAGCGCCTCGGCTTGGGCCTTGAGACGCGCGGTGGCCGAGGCAGCTTGGTCGGTATCGGCCTTCAAACGCTCGAAATCGGCCGAGCTGCTGCGCGCCGCTTCCTCAAGACGCTTTACGGCCGCCGTGGCCCTATCCAGCTCAGACGAAATCCTGCCAAGCGCGCTGAGCGCGGCAGCTTCCTTGGTAAGCCTCTGGAATTCTGCCCCGAGGGCGCTAAGCAGAGATTCCATCTGCTTTGCGCTTTGGCCGGTTTTCTTCTGGCTCTCAGAAAGCTGTTTGAGGGCGTCGGCGACAGAATCGATCGCTTTGGTGGCTTCGTTCCGCGCCTTAATGACGAGCCTTACGTCCTTATCGGCGGCCATATCGGAAACGTCCCTTGTGTCACGTTATTGGGGCAGTGTTACCATAAACGTGACACAAGGGCTAGTCTACTCGCTCAATTGCTTGATGTACTTTGCGAAGTGATTCGCACCCTTTTTCGAGAAAAGTGACGAGACCGCCATCTGCAAAAGGAGGGCTCGGGTCACTTCAAGCTGATTAAGCCGCTTCTCGACGAATTGCGCTTCGACGAAAACCATCCCGATTGGGTAATTCCAAGCATGAGGATGGCCATGATCGAGTAACAGGCTTACCTGGGCTCGAATTCCGGCAAGCCACTCGTCGAGCTTCGGAGGTCGGCCATGAAGTTTGTCGTGCCCTGGAGCACCCTGATGACGGTCTCCAACACTTTTTTTGGGCCGCCCTCCGCCTCAAAGGTCAGCCTCCCGATTTTCTCGATTGCATCAAGCTGAACGGGAAACGGAAGGCGAGCCGCGACATCGGCAGCATCGGGATCACCGCTCGCGTGAGCGATCACGTCGGCAGCAACGTCAGGAGCCGCCTCCAAAAGCTCACGACCGACCTCGCTGACCCCTTGCCCCTCAATGACGCTCGCGTACCGATCGAACAGTGCCGAAACGGTCGCACGGTGCTTGCGGACAATACTCATGATGTCCGCGAGCGAAAGGCCCCTGACGGCGAACTTGTCGCCGCCAGGAACCTTAACTTCCTCATGGGGGAGCTTCAAATCTTTCAGACTCATTACGGTTCTCCCTTAGTGTCTAACCGGAAACTCGCGATTAAACCGCGAGCGGCTGACCATCGATGTAGATGGCCTCCATGTTCGACTTCTTGAGAATTTCGAGCGAGAACGGAATCTGTTGCCACTCGTCACCCTTGAGCGCGTAGTCGCCGTTCGGGCTGACTTTTACGTAAGGCATGTACCAGATTTTGTTCTTACCGACCGGGTTGTACTCGATGTAGCGGAGCGCACCCTCAATGGCCGACGAACCCGAGATAATGCGAGGACGCGTGCCCGCCTTCGTCTTGTAGCTTACGAGTAGTTTCTTACCCTTGGTGATCGAACCGCCTTCAAGGATCGTCAGACGACCGAGCCTGTAATCGATCGTATAATCGGTTCCCGCCACATACACGTTCGGATCGGGGGTCGTATCATCCTTGACCTCAACAGGATCGCTCTCGTCGAGATCGAAAGCACCGACCGGGTTTGTCGGGCTCATGCCAAGCTGATAGGTGAGACCGGGCTCAACGTCGGCGATCTCCTCATCGCTCACACTTCCGCCCGCCTCGGTGAAATTCGACACGCTGCCAAGGAAGAACAGCGCGATGTTGTGCGGATCGATGTTATCCGTGATGAACGAGCCGGTGCGATTCGTCGAAAGAACGATCGACGCGTCCTTTTCATTGATTCCACGGTCGCTGTTGAAGTGGTCCAGCGTCTCGGATTCGATTGTAAAGTTAATTTCAGGGGTATTCCCGAAATAGCGCTCGCCACCGGGCTCCTGAGTTCCAGGCTTGTACTTCGCGAACCACAGCTCGCCACGACCAAGGGTGTAGTTGTTCGCCATTTCACCATCTCCTAGCTAGGCTGCAACGCACGTTGCGCGTGCTTTAATACCTCAAAAGTGACAATCTTGCCAAGTCTTACGCGTAAGGGTCCTCCAAATTCTCGGATAGCTTGAGCGTGAGTGTAAGCCAGAAAAACGTATACGCGGACGTATCATCGCCTGGGCGCACAGAGCCTTGTCCGATCTCCATATCGACAATGGCACTGCCGCCGCTTCCGTAGCCGATACCGAAGATATTGCGACCACGATCCCGCTTCTTTTCCTTCGCGAGAACCGACTTGACCTCGGCCATCAGAATATGCGCTGGATCGCTCGGATTAGCGGGATCATCGGGAACGAAGCCCTGAATGAGCAATTCCCAATCGCCGGTAGAATTGGGATTGGATTCCCGAGAAAGCATAACCTCCAGGGGAATGGGAGGCTCCATGATCGACACCATCGGTAGAGGGTCGTTGTCGTCGTAAACCGCCCGACCGCGAAACACCTTGCCGCGAAGATCGTTCTCATAGCCATTATCGGGGTTTACACCCTCGATAACCTCCGTGAGCGCCCGAAGGACGCGCAACCTGAAAGGAACTTTCATAACTACCTCACGATGTCGAGATTGAGTAATCGCGCGAATTCCCGAGCAAGGAATTCCTGCGTATCTGGCGCGATGTCCTCACGCACAGTCTTGAAAACCTGATCGACGCTCGGGCCGTAGAGCAGCCACAACCCCTCGGCGATTTTCACCGGCTTGTAGGCATTCCTCGGCCGAGCCCCGCGCTTGGTACGAACAGCGAGACCAACGTTGCCCAATTCGTCGCGACCTGCGCGCAGGGGCATGAGAAACGAGCGACCAATGAAGCGGCTACGACCCGGTTTGACGGTGACATAGACGCCGCCTCCACGGCCCTTGCGAGAGCCCGTCGCGAAACGGGCGAGAGATGTCGGTCGCCTGCGACCCGTGATGATGGCAACCGGGTCATCAGGCTTCGCGCGTTTCGTCACGCGCAGACGACTGTTTTGACCCTCCAGGTAGCGTGCCGGGAAATTGACTTGCCGCCGCATTTCCTTTGCGGCGCGAACCCTAGCCCTGTCGGCGGCCTTGTTGACGGCCATCGACGCCGCTTTCAGGATCTCGGGCTTGAGTTCACGAAGGTCCCCGAGATCGCTTAATCCCTCAATGAATATAACGTAATCCTTAATCATTCTCGGGGAAGGGCATTCCGACCGTTTCCTCTGGACGAATACGCGTCAGATTCGCCGTGATCGTAATTTCATCTGGCGGTTCAACACTGTCGATCCGGTAGGCAATTCCCGGCTCAACAGTGAGGATCATCTTTCTTTGCGGAGTAATTTCATCCCGCATGAAAATGGCGCGTGGGACGTAATCGTATCTCTCGGCGTAATGGAAATTCGTTCCCTTGAGGTCGCCGACGATGGTGATTTTGTCGTGAATTCGCACAGAAACCCGCTTCGGCTCCTCACCGTCTGGCAAGGGCCAATTAAAGCAGAGCGCCGGGACACTCATGTAGTCATGAAGTGCCCGACGCGCCTCGCGGATATGTTGCCTAAAAGGCCCCATTACACCACGTCATCATCCTTGTTGGAGTCGTCACCTTCCTCGGCGCGACGACGGCCACGACGCTTCGGCTGCTCCTCGCCTTCCTTTTCAACCTTGGTATCCTTTGAGATCTGGATCTTACCGGCGCGAAGGGCCTCAAGAGCCAGCTCGGCATCATCTGGATCGCGGGCAGCACCCATCTTCTTGAGACGCGCACCAGTCTCATCATCAACCTCGAAAAGGTGACCAGGGCGCGCGGCGTGCCGCTTCCTGTTTAGGCAGTATTCGATCTCATGAATGGCAATCAACTTCATTGGTGTCTCCCTTTGGGATGGGCTGGCGACCGGAATGGTCGCCAGCTCTTGAAGGTTCTGACGGAAACCGTCAGACGCACGCTCAGTTCGACGGAACGACCGTCGCCTTAAGCGTAGCGTTCGGATTGACCGGCACCATGAGCGGCGCGCTCTGGTGCATCATGTACTCGACGGCAGGATCGCCTTGCTCGATCCAGTTGCGCGGGAAAATCGGCATGGCCTGATACCGCGAGTACGGATCAATGATCGCGCCGAAGCACTGGTAGCCCATGATCTGATCGGGGCTTGCCGTGAGCACGATGTCAGTTGGCTCAAGGAACGGCCGCTCAACGCCTTTCTCATCAACGTAGGTGTCGCTGTAGAGATAGACCTCGATAGCCGCGCCAGAGGAACCACCGACGATCAGTTCACCAACCTTGACGACCTTTTCGGGCGAGATCAGACCGCGTTCGACGGTTGCGCGAGGTTCGCGAACTGTCATGTCCATGTGCTTCTGAATCTCAGGGTCCTTACGGAAAACCTTCCAGACCTTCGATCCAATCGTCAACCGAGTTGGGAAGCCTCCGAACGGGGCATTGAACATCCGATCGATCCACGTCTGGAGTTCATCGAAGATGCTCACACCCTCGTCACCCCAGTAGGTGCCCTGCGTGGACTTGACGATCGTATGATTGGAAGCACGGCGGAAATCCAACTCAACGGCAGGATATTCCTCGCCCTCAATCGTGACCTTGCCGTCAATAATGGCGCGAGCGCACATCCACTCCCAACGACGCTCGATCGACGCAACGTGTTGCTGAGTCATCGCGAGACGCAGCAACTCGCGGCGCTGCATCGGCGTGAGGTCAGCCTCATTGAGCATGGAGCGATCAACACCCGGCCGCTTCACGAGCGGAGCGAGCGGATCGATCGCATCCTTGACCTTGATGTACGCTGGCTTAAACCGGAAGCCGGTCGAACTGTCCTGATAGATCGGCTTACCGGCACCAAGCGGCCGCACGAACGGAGCGAGCTTGCGCACCTGGGCGGGCAGCTTCTCGAAATCGATCCACTCGTCCGTGCTCGTGATGCTATTGGGGAAAAATTGCCGCCAATAGCTCGGCGTCGGCTTCAAATCGCGGAAAACGCCGAGGCTCTTACGGGTATCCCAAACCTCGTAGGGGTTGCTGTTCGCCATCGCTTTTCACCCTCAATCTCGAATGTGGCCAATCAAACGCCGCCACCTGAACGGTGACGGCAGCTTTCTCACCCGCGCTTACGGAGTACGATCTGTGTCGGAGTCGGCGATCCGACGAAGGCGTTGAGCTTCTTTTCGTCGGTGTCGAACGAGTCGTCCCAAACGAGCATGTCGGGATTGAAGCAGCCTGAGTAGATGACCGGCACCGTCGTACCGCCACCGGAATCGCCCTTGACCGCCTGGGTGCAAATGCCGATCGGCTTGATGGCGGCACTAGGATCGTCGTCATAAGTCGCCATCACGAGCTTGCCGTCAGAATCGAGCCCGACCACGGCGAACTGCGGCAGCTCCTCGTCAGCCTTAACCTCCAACGGATAACCTGGAGAAAGCGGAGGCCAGTTGCCAGAAATCAGCAGCCCTGCCTCGTAGCTATCCAAAGCCTCGAAGGCCGCGAGCCCCGCCTCGGGGTAGGGAATTTTCACGTCAGCCATTGTCGCATCCTCAAATCTATTGCGTTAGCCTTGCCACGGCCCGTTTAACGTGACGCGCAGCTAAAATCAAAACCCTTGGAGGCCAAACGCCCGCGCCAGCGCAATAGGATCGTCGTCCTTGCTGGCCTCAACGTCAGACCCCACATCGGGCCGGTCCTGATTCATGGCAGCGTCGAACTTCTGCTTATTGTCGGCAGACGCCTGAACCGGAACCTGAGCTGCGACCTGAACCTTTTCCTCGGGCAGATCAGCGAGGAACGCACGAGCCTGATCGACCGTCATATCCGTCTTGAGGGCAGCGGAAAGAGCGGCCTTCGGATGAGCCTTTCCTTCCTCAGAGGAGATAATCGCGTTAATGCGCTCGCGCTCAGCCTTGGCACCCTCCGCGATGCCAGCATCCTCGCCCTTGGCGTAGCCCGCCTTGTAACCCTCGGCGTAGCCCACCTCGTAACCCTCATCACGCGCGGCTTGGACAGCAGCCGCGTTGTCCTTTTCCTTCGTCGTCATGTCAACCTCTCCATTTGCTCCAAAAAGCTCGGCTGCATACGCTGCCAACGCGTCGTCGAGAGGGCCAATAGAGTCGGCCAACGCGATCGACACGGCTTCTGCCGCAGAGAATGTCAAAGCCTTCGTATCCCGAATGGCTTTTTCATCCATGCTGCGGTTTCGGGCGACAGTCGCCACGAAAAGGTCATAAAGCTCGTTTGCCCTCTTTTGCAGACGAGACCTCACTTCCGGTTTCAACGGCTCAAATGGGTTGCCATCCGTCTTATGGCCGCCCTCGGGAGCCGAGATGAAAGTAATTTTGAAACCAGCCTGATCGAGAGCTTTACTCATATCGACGTGCGCCATCACGACGCCGATTGAGCCAACTCCGCCCGTGCGAGAAACAGCAATGTGATCCGCCACCGAGGCAATAGAATAAGCCGCCGAATAGGCATATTCATGCGCAAATGCCCTCACAGGCTTCTTTCCGCGCGCCGCGTACATCTTATCGACGAGATCGAAATTACCGGCAACCTCGCCACCAGGGGAGTTGATAAGAAGCGCGATTGCGCGAACATCGTCATCGGCCATTCCGCGTTCAAACGCGCGTCGAATGTATTCGTAGCCTGTCGCCAGACCGCGAACGAACCAGGGGAAATCGTGCAGCAGAACGCCCTGAATGGGAATTTGCAGAATGCCGCCCTTCACAACGTAAGGACGGTGGTAAGTACGCCAGTCACCCTCATCAGGCCAAAAATCGTCATCCTCATCTTGGGCGGCAGCCATGAGGCGCTGGCAATCCTCGAAATTCCCGAGAGCTTTAATGTGCCCCTCAAAAAGCCGTTGATGTGCCGCCGAGACAAGCAAGAGAGAATCGGCGAAGCGGGCGATCAATGCCTCATTCATCGGTGTCATCCCTCTCATTCACGTCAGTGTCGCCCTCTTTCTCGCGCGGAGCGCCGCTGGCAGCATTCATCATGTTGTCGCTCTCGGTAAACACGAGTCCGCGCCGCTTGGCCTCATCCTGCTCGCGCTGAACTTGCTCGAATACGCGCCGCCAATCCTTGCCCAAACGGCCCAACTCCTCTTCACGAGTCGAAAGGCCATACTTGATCCTGAGCACGGCGGCCTGCGTCTCTTTCAGCTCGTCGATCTGACCGCGAGACGCGCCAATCCATTCACAACGGCCGTAAGCCTCGCGATTGAGTCCTTCCCAAAAATTGGGGGCATTGCGCGGAAGGCTTTCAATGTCTCCGTTAGCAAAGGCTTCCTCCAACCACAGCATGTAAATGTGTGTGGCTAAGGTATCGGCGGTATGACGCTTACGCGCCTGCATACCCTTATACGTCTCGTTCAAGGCGGCCTTGGTCGAGCTGTAATTGACCTTGGAATAGTCGCGTGAAAGCTGCTCGTAGCTAATCCCGAGATTCGCCGCGATGTAGCGCAGAAGCGAAGCCTCGAAATCGGTTCCGAGCGGGCCGCCCTGACCCGCAGGCCGAAGTTGAAGCTTCGTACCAGGGAAAAAGTGCGGGATGCGTATGCCGTTAAGCGTGACGTGCTTGGCATCCGCGAGGTAATTTTTCAGCGCCCCGAGATAGCCGCCGACGTATTTCGTAATGAGTGTACCGAAATCGTCATCACCCTTACCGGCACCGAGCGCCGCGAAAACCTCAGCAGTCGGCAGATCGGACTCGATGGAAGCCGCGTAGGTCGCATTGACGACGGCGTTCTGCAAGACGACATCACGGAACTTGCGAGCAATGCGCGTCTCCTTGAGCGCGGAAACCATTGCAGAAACGCCCCGCGACTGATCGGGACGAAATTGCTCGTAGATATGAATGACCTGTTGACGACCCCAGGGCTTACGCGCCGGAACATACCGCCATTGATAAGCGCTGAGATCGGTCCAGTCTTGCGGGTGCGCCTTGCGAATCCAGTACCCGAGCGGAGCCCCGCGCTTGTCACGATGAATGCCACCACGAAGGCGCGGAGTTTCCCGCACAAACGGGGGATTGCCCAGGCGGTCGGGATCAATCATCTGAATGGCCGTTTTGTACGGACGGATCGGATCGTTGATCCATTCGGCAACGGCCAAAACCTCGCCGACCATCAGCTCCATGCCGACTGCGAGACGGATAAGACCTGTAAAGTTATTTACACGGGAAGCATCAGGCCAATTGCTGATGCTCTCGGCCCATAGCGTGAATTTGGTCTCAACTTCCTTCTGGAATTCCTCTGCCCACACCTCATCAAGCCCGAGCACTTCATATGCGGGCTTGGAATTGAGTAGGTACATCGCGCCGACGATGTTATCCTTGTGAACATCAACTCCAGCGCGAACGTAGGCATCATTCCGAACGGTGTCCCGAGCCCGAGCGTCGAGAATTTCTTTCTCGGGCAAAATATCTTGGTCGGCTGAGCCCATCGAAGGCTGCCAAAGGGCAACCTCGCGGTCGAATAGGCTCGCGCTCTCGTAAGCACCACCGGCAACGGCAAGGGGTTGTGCGCCCGCGTCGGCCGGGAGAACTTCAACCGACGCGGGCGCTTTCACTTGGTCGTCGAGACCAAGTAACCGTTGCATCTCTGCGTCGTGTGCGAGGTAGCTTTTCAAAACAAGAACCTCAGTGGCCCCGAAACCGTCTTCTTGCCGCCGCAGTGATCCGCAATCTGCGAACGCAACTGCTCAATATACGCTGCCAACTTGTTGGCGTTAGCAGGCGTAAATTCGACACGCTCACCGGATTGATCGACAAGCACCCGGATCGACTTGCCAATCATCAAGTCTTCGTATGCCTGCTCAGCGCGAGAAAGACGCTGGCGCAAGGCATCGCATTGTTCCGGTGTCATCTTTCAACCCACTCCTCTGTCATCGTGCGATTATCACGTTTCATGACAAGATACAAGTTTTAAGTGACACTTACGCCAATAGAGAACCCAGCTCGCGAAGATCGTATTCAGCATTCGATTTCTCAACGAACGGGCGCTCTTGTTCCTCGGGCAAGAATACGAGATCGTTCTCGTTCCAATCGCGCGCCCATCTCGGCGGATCATCCCAATCGATCTTTTCAATCCCTGCGAATTTCGGATGCAGCGCAATTGCGATCGCGTAGCACAGCAGGTCCCACGCCTCGTTTCGGAGCTTCTTGGGATTTTCCCAAATACCTTTTGAGTTACGCGTTTCGGCCGTGAGTTCCGAATAGAACCAGTCATCAAGCCAGTCTGGAAAATTGACCATTCCACCGCCCGGTTCATCGCGACCGAGCATCTGAAATACTTGGTCCTTAATCAAATTGACATTGATCTCAAGGACCGGAACCTCGCCGCGAGCTGCCGCACGCCGGTCGCGTCGATCGGAATCGGGATAAGCGATCTTGACGCGCGGCGCGTTGAGATTGGGGATACCCTTGATAAGCTGGAAACGCCGATGGTGATTAGCTGGATGGTCATTCTTAAGCCAACGCCAGAAATTGTACGCGTTGGCCGTGACGCCCTCACGACCGCCTGAGTCACAACCGATGGCGCGTATAGCCATGTGCCGCCCGCTGCCGTCGTCCAGCGGATACGTGCGCTCAATCACTTCCTCGACCAGCAATTGCCAGTCTTCAAGATGTGTGCCAGGGCTTACCCAAAGCGCCAACTCGGGATGGTCCTCATCGTGGCGCTTCGACTTCTTGATGCTGAAACGGTCGATGATCGTGATGTCATTGCCGGGGGAAAAACCGTGAACTTGCACGACGAAGGAGTTCTTTTGCACGTCGATGGTGGCAATGAGAAAACGCACGCCCTCGGGAACGACGCGATGGCCGAGATCACGCGCCCGAGCCTTCAAGTCCTCGGGCAGCCGCTCACCTGCGATAGACGGCGGTAGGAAAGGCAGCCCTTGATCTGTATTGATGGTGGCCTTGAGCGCGGCGGCATCACCAGTGCGCTCGAATTCCTCCGTGGCCTTGAGATACTTGAAAACAAGGTCCTTCCAAGTCGTAAAGGCCGCAGCGGTACCTTTGAGCCAGAAGCTCGCGATGTCGGAACGCACAATGGGTGTGCCGACGATCTTGCCGTCGTCATCCCAGGACTGACCGTCTTTGATCCAACGACCGTTGAGATTGAGTTCGTGCTTCCCAGGCTGACCTGGGCCAGCATCATGCGTGTGCTGGAATCCGCAGTGTGGGCATTCCAGGGTCGCTGCCTCCGCTGCCTCCAGGTGATCCTTGCTGTCTGGCCACCGGAGGAGCTTGAAGTCGCCCTCGAAGGGCTTCTTGCAACCGGCGCAACGCCAATACCATCGCCGACGATCGCCGCGATTGTAGAGCGCGAGAATTCCCTGCGTCGGCGGAGCCTCGTGCGGTGTTGACGGCACCCAACGGGGATTTTCGATCTCGTAACCGGGCGAGGACTCCGCGACGGTCATTCCGTAGCGACCAAAGGTCTGCGTTCGCTTTCGCCCAAGATCGAACGGAGGCCCTTCCTTATCAACGTCCTGGGGCATCCGATCATAGTCCATGAGCCACACGCGTGGCACGGTCTTTCCCGAAAGCTCGGTAATCGTCGGCCATTTCACGAGCAGTCGCATACCGCTCAGGAAGCGGATGTCATGAACGTTCATATTGTGCCGACCAGGGATCACTTTCTCACCAAGCGCGGGCGAGTGGCGAAAGGCACGTCGGAGATCACCGATCGACCAGTCACGCGCTGTCCCCTGCGTCATGTGGACTAGCAACATGTCGGCGGGATCGCAGATGGCGGTGTGCGTTAACCAATTGAAGAACAGGTCCGATTTGCCACATCGCGCGGGTCCAGCGAAGATGAGCCCGGTGAACTCGTGCGAAGTCAGCTCACCCATGATTTCCGTCAGGTAGGGCGCGATGCTGTTATCCCATGGTCCGACGTAGGAGCCAGGGTTGTTGAGCTTGCGATATTTCTCGGCGGCCTCGGGAACCGTCAGGCGCTCCGGTGGACGGATCGCCTCGGCTGTGGCCACGAGCATTTCCTCAAGGGAACTGTAACGCAGCATCACACGAAATCCTCAACTTCCTCGGATTCCTCACCCAACTGATTCGGCGTGTAGCTCCGATCCTTGAGGCTCAGGATGTACTGATAGATGTCGTCCTGAACCTCATCGACGATCCTCGAAAGTGACTTTAACTGCTGAGATGTTAGGCCCGTCTCACGATCCACACGATCGGGAATGATCTGCAACTTGACCCGGATTTCCTGTAGGACCTCTGAGAACAGAGCGATCACCCGGTCTGTGCGCCACAGGTGGCCCGCGCGTTCCTCGTAACGCTGTTGCTTGAGCTTGGCATTCCAGTACGCCTCACGCAGCTTCTCGGGCAACTCGTCAGGCTTGAGGCTCGCGAGTAGCTGTTCAATGGTGGCGCGAGGCTTCACCAGATAGGCTGCCGCCTCGGGCAAGTCATAAAGCGGCGTGCCGTGCTTACCTTGGCCGATCGGACGACACCCCGCGAGCTTGCGCTCAACAGTTTGACGCCCCATGCGGAAGGCTTTCATCAGCCAGGGCACAGAAACGCCACCGAGGACGGAGTGAACGTCAGACGTACGGAGGCTGATCCGCTCGTCTTGCTCCTCATCAGGGACATCGCCGATCAGGTCATCATCGTCATATCCGAACCGCATCAGATGATGTCCTCCTCTCCATCATCTGCTCGGAACGGCTTACATCGCCGCTTCACGCGGCTGACCCAATTCTGGACTTCGGAATAGGGCCACACCGACAGGGAGCCGATGTGGATCGGTGCCGGGAACTCCCCCTGCTTTATCATTCGATAGAGTGTCGCCCTGCTGACAGGGACGACCTCTAGCACCTGTTCGACCCGAAGAAGTCTAATGTCGTCTATAGACTGCACGATGAAACTCATACCGTCTCAAGTTGTATCGTGAGACGGTTATAGTCACGTTTCACGTGCCGCGCAACTCCATTATCATGTTGGCCCAATCATGCATCAACTGTACGCGCTGTTCCCAATACTCAGCGCGATTGTAGGCACGACGCACTTGATTCTTCTCAAGGTGTGCGAGCTGAAACTCGATCACATCCTTGTCGTACTTCTTGCTCTCGTTGAGTAGTGTCGAGGCACTGGATCGGAACCCATGAGAGCAGTGTCGTCCCTTGTAGCCCAACGCCCATAGATTCTTGTTTAGGGTATTCTCCGATATGGGTTTGTTGGGGTTCTGCGGCGAGTGGAAAATGAAGCCGTGTGACCTACCAGTGTACTTACGAACCTCCCTCAAAATCTGCCGAGTTGCTGGAACCAGCGGAACATCGTGAGGCCGCCGCATCTTCATGCGTTCAGCCGGGATGCTCCAAACAGACGTTTCGAGGTCGATTTCGTCCCAGGTGGCAAAGCGCAACTCCACAGGCCGAACGAACGTGAACGCCTGAAACTCCAGAGCGAGACGTATGATGGTACTCCGAATGGTGGAGATGCGCCGCATCAGCTCGCCAAACTCGTCAGGGCGAACAATAGCCGGATAGTTTGTCACCTTCGGCGGCTTGATCTGTCCCCTAAGCACGGGCGTTGGATCGCCGGGGGCACGGTCTGTGAGAGCAGCCAAACGGAACACCGCCCCAATTGTCTGCCGTACCCGCTTCGCTGTCTCAAGCCGACCACTGGCCTCTATGTCTGCCAGGAGTTCTAGGATCTCGGCAGGTCGTATCTCCGCGATAGGACGATGCCCTATGACGGGGATGACAAGATCGTTCAGAATCCACTTCTTCTTGTCCAAGGTCGCCTCGGCATAGCCCTTCTTCTCGCACTTGACCAGGAACTCCTTGGCGAGCGCCTTGAAGGTCTGCCCCGAAGCCAGCTTTGCGGCGCGTATCTGGTCCTTCTTGTGCTCTGAAGGATCAATGCCTTGAGCCAACAACTTGCGGGCCTCAGCAACCCTCTCGCGGGCCTCCTGTAGACTGATCTCGGGGTAAGCTCCGATCGCGAGCGTCTTTTGCTTGCCGAGGAAGCGGTAGTTCATCCGCCACAGCTTCGAACCACTTGGATGAACGACCAGATAGAGCCAGTTGGCATCGCTGATCTTGTACGCCTTGTTCCCCGGCTTGGCGGTGCGAATTCGCGTGTCGGTCAGCGCCATGACCCACCTCCCGATACCATCAAAAATACCATCAAATTTTTGCGCTGCACGGAGACGCGCTGAGACGCCCTGAGACGACGTATCAGGGATTTTCGTTGATTTTCAGTAACTTGTGAGACGGCCTGAGATGGTGGGAGATGGCCTGAGATGCCAAACTGGCGCCCCGTAGGGGACTCTTGAATTCTCTCTAACACGTTGAAACTCCTGAGTAATTTCAAATGACCGAAATTGTGATACCATCAAATATACCATCAAGGCGTGAAGTTCACCCCTCCCGCGACAGGTCGGCGTTGAAATCGGTGATGAGATGGACGGGCGTGCGCCCAATCATCCATCCCTTCTCGCGCTTTGTCGCTGTTACATCGACATGTGGCCCAAGGCGATCGCCGTAGCTCTTGATCTGAGCATGAGACAGGAGGAGAAGGTCAAAGCTCGCAAAGCCCGTTCTCACGACGCCGATATTGACGCACTGCTCATACTCATTTGGAACCGAGAATTTGAACTTCCCCGGTGCAACCTCAACGCCGAGACACACAGAGATCATACGCTGCCGCCGATCGACGATGGCGTAGAGATCGACGAAATCGTTCTTATCCTTCTCCTCGCGCAAAGCGCAGGTGCCACCGTCCATCTGAATGAGACCGGCAACAAGGCTGACCACACCACTATCGGCGAGGATCTTTTTCGGAGTCACCTTTTTATTGACTTCCGATGTGATGCCGAATGCCAGCCAGCCCTCATCGACATCGAACAGCTTGGCGAGCGCTTTCAGCTTCTCGTTCCTGGGGATTGTCTCTCCCCATACCCACTTACGCACAGTCTCGCGGGTGACCTCAACGCCGAACTGTTTGCGGAGCTGTTCGGAAATCCAGGTGTACCGGCCCTGATTATAGGGCGGCAGCAGGTCCGACTCTTCGATGACCTGATTTAGACGCCGCGCGAACGCAGCATGGGGCGCATCATCCTTGACCCTGATTGTAACCATCGTTCCGCATTCTCCCTTTCACGTCACTGACACTCATCATGCAACCATGACAAGCTGAAGGTGACATAAACGGCGGAACGTGTCAATATTAAATTGTCAAGCCAGCACTTCGTCTTTCCAACAACCTAAGCTTAACGCTTCGTATAATCTCGTTCTGAGTCACATCACGCTTCGTTAAAAGCGGCAGAATGTCCTCATCGTATGTTCCGCGAGCGACGATGTGATGATTGAATACGGGTTTGGTCTGACCCGAGCGATGGAGCCTCTTGTTGAACTGAAGGTACAACTCAAGATCGGGTGTTAGGCCGTACCAAACGCTGATATTCCCACCGTACTGCAAATTCTGACCGTGACCGACCGAGGCAGGATGCGCGAGAAGTAGCTGAATCTCTCCACGATTCCAGCGTTCCTTTGTTTTCCGCACGTCACCCTCGCCGAACACGACAGCGTGCTTGAATCGTTTGCGGATGCGGTCCAGGTCAAATTTGAACATGTAGGCGACGAGTACCGGAGCCCCGTTGGCTTCATCGATGATATTTTCCAGGGCCTCCAACTTCTCGTCGTGAATCCAAACGTCCTTGCCGTCCTCCTGATACATGCTGCCGTTCGCGAACTGCAACAGCTTCATATGCAGCACGCCGCGATTGACGGCTTCCACGTCATACAGCTCTGAGACAAGAGTCTTCTCAAAGCGGCGGTACTCATCCATGACCCGCTTCGGTAAAGTAACTTTCACTTCTATGTTGTTGATCGGCGGGAGATCGACGCAATCCCCCTCCTCCAGTGAGAACATGATGTCGCTCAGGCGCTCCATGATCTCAGTCTGAGCGTTGGGCCTGGGCTCCCAATTCCAGCCCATATAATCCTTCATGAACCACCGCTGGAGGAACCAATACTTGCTGGAGCCAAGGCGCTCGCCGCCATCCGCGACCTTGGCGAGACCCCATAGATTCTGGAGACCCTTGGGTGCCGGGGTGCCGGTAAGAAGAACGACGCGCTTCGCATACTTACGAGCTTTGACGGCGACCCCGAAACGGGTAATGCCCTTCTTGGCCGTACGCATCTTACCATTCTTGAACATACTGGCCTCATCGACGATCAGCATGTCGTAAGGCCAGTGCTTACCTTGACCGAAGAATTCCCAAAGCCAGGGTAGCGCCTCTTTGTTGATGATATGGACCTCAGCATCGCTACGAGCGAGCTTGGCGCGTTTCCAGCTCTTGAAGACTGTCGCGCGCTTACCAGCCCAATTCCGCGCCTCCCTGGCGTCCATACCGATAAGATCGCGAGCCGTGTCGTAGGCTTCCTTCCGCGCCTTGATTACGTCCTCATCATCGTCAGTTGCCCGCACAAGCGTCCACGTCAGAAGACTCGTGTGCTCCCAACTCATGATCTCATCGGGCCACGTCGCCTCGGCCACGAGGCGCGGCGCGACGATCAAGACTTTCTTGACCTTCTTATCGTCGAGAAGGTCGAGGACCGCCGTGAGGGTCGTGGCCGTTTTTCCCGCTCCCATCGGTAGGGCGAGAATAATGCCTGGAATTTTCTTGATCTTATTGACGAAGATCCGCTGATAGCTACGCAGTTCCCCGCGCTTACGAAGTGGCGTACTCATCGTTCAAAAAGGCAATTCCATCCTCAACATTGTCGATCACGGCGACAGTCGCGCCGTATTGCCGGAGCCGCTTGATTTCGAGGCGCTGGGAAGGGCGAGGCTTTTGACCTGGGCGCTTGAACTCGATCAAAACGAAACGACCCGCTTTTAGAAACAGACGATCAGGGGCTCCTTCTCTGCCGATCCATTGAAGCTTGCGAACGAGCCAGCCGTTTTTCTTCGCCCACTCGCAAACTTTGTTCTCGATGTAGGATTCCTGCATTTATAGCCCCCAGCCACTATAAACGGCTAAATTCACGTATAAAGTGACGTATAGTTCAAATTAAGGACTCCTCAAAGCCGATCTCTTGAAGGATGGAGCGCGCCTCGCGGATATACCAGCCGTAATCCACATCATCGGGGAACTTGTCAGGAAGCTCCATGAGAGGTTTTGCCCCCTCCGTCCTCGGCACAAGGTTGTGAGTTCCATATCTGTTAGGAGTCTTGTAAAAAATTCCGATCTCGCCGTTTGTAGAATAATACCAACGAATCGCCTTGCCGAGATACTGCGCATTCGAGAAGTCAAGTATTTCCTCGGGCTTCAAGAGCTGACCACGCTTGCCGTAGCGATCCCGGTAATACTTCTCAGCACCACAAATCGCACCACCTTGAACCTGCCGCACCGTCACGAACTTGGTGATGTCACGACACTCGCGAATTGTCGCCGACAGTGACTTTCCCTCCGTAATGTGCGCAATTACAGCGTCAATGCAAATTTCGTTCTGAGGGTTTTTCATGAAGCCCGCTTTGGCATAAGCACCCTTGAGCTTCACCCCACCACCTTTCTTGACTGCGATATAGTTGTTCACATCACGACTGTAGAGAGCGCTGTACTCCGTCGCCTCAGTCCCGAATCCTGTGTCGTGTTCCCATTCCTCCACAACCTCTCTCATCACGTGCTCATGCTTCCTATCGCAGAGCATCACGATGCCATCCGTGTTGGCGCTCACCACGCGGATACCGGCACGCTCCAGGCGCTCGATGAACATGAGGAGGGACAGTTGGCCGGTGATGGTGGTCCTGATGAGAAGGTCGGGCGAGTACAGGGCCGACCAGGGCGAGCCAAACTTGCCGAACGATCCGTTGATCGTGATTTTCAGGGAGTTCGCAACGACTGTGTTGCCCTCGGCCTTGGCTTTGAGGCGACGATTCACGATCTCCCGATAGACCTTGAGAAATGCCTTACCCATGTGCTTCGGATAAAGCCCCAAGCGGAGGATAATCATGGGGTAGTAAGAGGTAACGTCCCTGTCTACGAGAATTTGATCATCTCTTGCGACGATGGCCTGACACTTCTCTGAGCTGTGGAGGCCACCGATACCCATACGATAAATCCCATTGCCGATCTTAATGTTCGCATCGGCCAATGCGCGAGGCATTATGATTTTTCCGGTTTTATCGACCCGAAACGATGAACGCTCGATTTCCGCGAGAATATCGCGCAAATCTGGATGCTTGAACCGGATGAAATCGGGCACGATGTAGCTATATCTGGTCCCCGGTGGAATCTCTGGACGCTTCGGCTTCTCGCCAAGGAGCTTGCCAACTTCACTACGGATCACAGCCTCGGCGATCTGAGCGTCTGACTTGGACCGCAAATCTTGACGATACTCGGTGCTCATAGAAGCACGGAGGTCCAACTGCTCTTTCAGCTTGTTGTAAAGAAGGATCGTAGCGTCTAGGTCGTTTTTCCAGTAGTCGTATACAACCTCAATCTCCTCATCGGTGAGCACGGCGTCAGGATCGATCGGTAAGTCCTGCATCCGCTTACCGTGAAGGCGGCCGTTGTAGATTTTGAGGCTGGCCTTTCCAGGTGCAACTTCGATGAGGTCGATATGGTCGAGCCTGAGCGGAACTTCTATACCGTAGTCCCGCTCAATATCCCAGGACTTGCGGCCACCTAGTATTATATCATCGGCAATTTTCTTGAGGTCGATAACCCGGAGACCGGAGAGAGCCGAATAGAGAATTGGAAGGTCGAAATGCCGGGTGTTGAATCCGACCGTGCGATACTTCCGCATGAACTCGCGGATCTCATCAATATCGTCGTCGCTCAAGTACCCCTTTGATCCGACGACTTCCCACGAAACGACCTTTCCTGTATCGACCCGCTTAAAGCCGATCAGAAGGTAATTCCGATAAATCTCAATGTCGTGAACCCAGGTTATCTTTTCCTTCGTGTAGGCGACCAATTTCAGCCCCCCCGTTAGACGGCAATCCCCGGCGCTAGGCCGGGGATCTGTAAAGTAACTTTCGGATCAATCAGACCACATCATCGTCGTCGCGCCGCTTGCGAGCCCGACTGTTCCGAGACGGCCGGTCCTCATCGTCCTCATCCTCATCGTCCTCATCGTCTTCGTCCCGACGCTTGCGACGGCGAGGCCGATCATCGTCCTCATCCTCATCGTCCTCATCGCGACTCTTACGATGGCGAGGCCGATCGTCTTCGTCCTCATCTTCGTCCCGGCGCTTTCGACGCGGGCGATCCTCCTCATCCTCCTCATCCTCGTCGTCGAGATCATCGAACTCATCGGGATCAGGTGGAGCTGCACCGAACGCCTCACCGTCGCGGCGGAAACGAACAGCCTCAAGCGAAGCGTTGATCCGCTTACCGTACTTGTTATCCTGCGCCCAAATGCGAATGATGGCGTCAACGTAACAGCCCGAATAAATCACGCCATCCTCCTCATTAAGCGGAGTCTTATCCCGATCCAGAACGAGAGGACGACGGGCATTCGACGCGGACACGTACATCATATCCTCGTAGCCGTCGTACTCCGTGTTGTTCCCATCACGGAGGCAGATCTTACCCTCGCTGAGCTTGGGCGCACCCTTCGGCCATTTCTCCTTTTTCACGTATTCGATCGCGTCCTCGATGGCGCGAAGATTGGCCTTGCCTTCCTTGGTGCTCGGATCAATCAAGAAATTGCAGTTGTACTTCGGTTCACCCTCACCATCCCCGAATGCTTGGGGACGGAAAAGATGTGCGAAGGACAACCGCACATTCTTCAATTTCACCCGAGCTGGGTCCTCTTTCTTTGCCATTTCTCGTTTCTCCACACGTTAAAGGTGACTCTTAGTCGTCAAAAAGGTCGGTAATTGGTGGGATTGGTGGTCTCGCGTCGTCCTCCGAAACCAACACCGGCTTTGGCGAGCCTTTTTCGATTAAATGGTCATATCTGGCGAAAATTTTCGGCGGCAGCTCCTTTTCAATTTGAGTCGGTGTTTTGAGTTTCAGATTATAGGCGTCGTTCCCGAGAAGTCGTCTGAGCGCCGTTTCGGCCGCCTCACGGTCCTTCCATTTACGGGGAGGCGTGCGCCCGTACACAGCCTTAAGACCCGGCGTCGGCCGACCGGCAAGCGCATCCTCAAGGACTTGCGCCTGGAGACGATCGAAGAATTTATCGATCATCGGTCGGTGCTTAAGCAGATAGCTCCGACGCTCTGGCGTGAGAGCTGTAGGTGAAAGGCTTGGAGGGGTATCATCCTCGATGTCTTTGTCGAGTTCGTCGAAATCCTCGAAAACCATCCGCATGTTGAATTCGACGTACTCAGGGCACTTCAAGCTTTTCGCGCCCTCGCAATACTGACACTGGATAAGGCCGGGGATACGCGGAGCGTCCTTATCGTAGGTTGCTTCCGCGCTCTTTTTCAGCTTCTTTCCGAAGGCGAGGAGATCGTCGAGAGTAACGTCCCATTCACCACCGCCACCGGGCGCTCTAGGTTGCCAGATGACCAGACGGAATTTCTCGGCATCCGTGATTTCTCGGGCGACGTTATCCCAAAAGCCCAGCGCATAGCACATGAGCTGCGTATTTTCTATCGGCGAAACGGGCTGCATTCCCCATTTCCAATCGAAAATGGTAATTAGCCGTTTTCCGCAAATTCCAACGTCGAGAGTGCCGAATTGCCCCGGCATCCAACGGCTGAGGTCAACACGATACTCGACGAATAGCTTACCTGGGATCGAATCGATGTATTCGAGCCCTTCCTGCATCATCTCGGCGAGTTCTTCGTCGAATTCTAGCTTGTAGCCATCATGCTCGCGGACCTCGCCGATGTAGGAGTACGCGTCCTTTCCTGTTTTCAGGGCATCTTCACAAAAGGAATGGAGGATCGTCCCCTCAGCAGCATGTGTGCCCTCGGTCAAATCTTCCTCGATTTTCTCAAGGAAGTTCACGCTACCGGGGCACCGGAGCCAGCGATAGGACGCGGATGGCGACAGACGGGCGTGCGCCTTCACACATTCTCTCCTTGTGAGAGGGCCTTATGACGTGGAGCGGGTTTCGCGAAGCGACTCACCCCGCAAGAGCCGCACGGGCGATAAGCGCCCCCAGGTTGGGAAAGACACCTGGGCGATGGACCCCCTCTATCACCCGCTCCACTTCATAAGGCCCTCGGGAACTTCGCCCAAACCCGAGGGACTTACGGGCGGTGCCCCGGCTTCGGTAGGTGGTGGGGCTAGCAGGACACCGCCAAGGTGACGATACTCCCCGTTTATCGTGGCAATGAGGAGTATCGCCGGGGACGATTAAACTACGTCGTCCTCCTCCTCTCCGTCGCCGTCACCCTCACCGTTCAACATGGCGAGGGCTTCAGCGCGATGCTCCTCGGCAATCTCGGTAAAGCGCTCGACCCCGAACTTCTCGACGATCTTCTTGATGGTCGCGCGGCGGGCCTTGTAGTCGTCCTCATCATCAGCCGCGTCGAGATACGCCTTAGCAGCATCCTTCATGTCAGAAACGCTCGGAATCTTGGCCGCCTTGGGCTTACGACCGCGACGGCGAGGTGCTTCCTCGGCATCGTCGGCCTTTGCCTTGGTCTCCTCGGCCTCAACCTCAACCTTAGCAGCCTTCGGGGCAGAAGCCTCAACTTTAGCCTGCGCTTTGCTGATAAGCGTACTCAGAAGTTCGTTGTTTTTCGTAATGGCTTCGGTTAGTGCCGAGATGCGATCCTCAAGGCTCATCACTGTTCTCCCGTTTTTCACCAGAACTCGTCGCTTCGTTGATCGTGGCCCTTATAAAGCACGTTCTAAGTGACACGTCAAGTAGGTATTGTCCCTTTGGGCGTGACGATGTAGAGTCCCTCGCGATCGTTAGGTTTGTGGGACTCGGAAATGCCGGAAAAGAATGAAGAATTGCTGCGTTTGCTGACGGAAAATCTTCCAAAGCACCGTAGAAAGAACGGTACAATCAGCCTCAGAAAGATAGCAATTTCCCTCGGAATTTCGCGTCAAGCTGTAAGCCAGTGGCCGATTCGTGGCCGCATCCCGTCGAAGCGGGTGAACGCACTTATCAACCTCCCAGGCTCAACTCTGACCAAGGAGAAATTGGACCCCTTCATCGACTTCGGTTGATCGCTGATTCGAGTCGTAATTCAGAAGGGGACCCTCCGTTATGCTTGATGACTTAAAGCGCGGGGTCCGCGAGGGCTTCGCTTTCGTCAAACTCCGCAAACGCTCGAAAGCGCCGGTTGCACCAGATTGGACGAGTGCTCCGATTCCTGACTTCGCCCAGGTCAAGCGTTGGTGGGAGACGGGCTTTAATATCGGCGTGCGCCTCGGTAAGCCATCGAAGCTCGTTGACGGCAATTATCTGCACGTCATCGATATAGATATTCGCGACTCTGACGATCCCGAGGAAGCGTTCGCCGAGGCGGTCGAGACGCTGAGAAAGCTGTTCGTCGGGATCAACTGGAAACGATTTCCGACCGTGCAAAGCGGCTCCGGTGGCAAGTCGCGGCACGTCTATTTCGCGACACAGAAGCCGTTCCGCTCGCGAAAGCTCGCCAGGAGCGAAGAAACGATCGAACTCGACGGCAAGAAGACACGCCGTTGGGAGATCGAGCTGTTCGGCACCGGCAAGCAAGTCGCCTGCCCGCCAAGCAAGCACCCCTCGGGCAAGAGGTACCGCTGGGTAATTGAGCCCGATTGGGAGCTGGGCATTCCCGTTATCGACGCCGAGCAGATTGAGGAAGTGCTCGGTGACGATGAGGAGATCGAGCGCGATCCAGAGACGAAAGAGCCTGTCGAGGACATTGATGTAGACGAGATTCGCGAAATGCTCGACGAGCTGGTGGACTTGGCCGAGTCTCGCGACGATTGGCTCAAGGTCGGAATGGCCCTTCACCATCAGCTCGGGCCAGAGAAGGGATGGCCGCTTTTCGACGAATGGTCGAAGCGGCAACCGGAGAAGTACAATCGGAAACGAAACCTCACCGACTGGCGGAGCTTCAAGCGGAATCATCCGAACCCGCGCACGCTCCGGTCACTGATTAAAGATTTCAGAGCGCGCCAGAACAGCGTCGATTACGACGACGTGATTCGCTGGTTCGAGGAGATCGACGCGGAAGACGAGCTGATCGGCGATGTCCCCGAGACAAAGAGCACGTCCGCAAAAGATGCCGATCCCTTCGCGAAGATCCCGAAGCATCTGCTGAGCATCCCTGGCAAGCTGCAACACGTCGTCGATTACTACAACGCCACGGCGATTATGCCTCAGCCGCAGTTCGCGGTGCAGACGGCGCTCGCCATTGGATCGGTCGTTCTCGGGCGGAACTACGTCACCGACCGGAACAACTTCACGTCCCTTTATTTCGTCTGCGTCGGCGAAACCGGATGCGGTAAGGAGCATACGCGCCGCGTCATCATGAAGGTGCTCAAGGAGGCCGACCGATTCGAGTTCGTCGGGCCTCGCGAGTACACCAGCGAAGCGGCCATTGCCGGTGAGTTGTTGTTCCGACCTCGCCATATCGCGATCATCGACGAGCTTGGCCGATACTTAAGCTCAAACCGCAAGGCGGGGAACGCTCTCTACGAGCAAGCGCAATCGTTCCTAATGAGCCTATTCGGCGCATTGGACGAAACTATATCGCCCAAGTCCTACAGCACGCACGGCCTCAGCAAACAACAAGTGGAGGAAATGCGGAAGGCCCTGATTGATAGACCAGCTCTTTCAATCTTGGGAATGAGCGCACCTACCCACTTCTATGGCGCTCTTGGCTTGAACGACGTGAATGACGGCTTCCTGAACCGCTTCATTATCGTTCAGACGCCGGTTGACGAGCAGTTGAGCCGTAAGGACATCGATTATGACGCTCCGGTGCCAGAGGAGCTTATCGAGTGGATTCAGAAGATGAGCTATGCCTCGGCCGATGAGGATGATTTCGACACCATCGACTATGCCACGAAGGCACCGAAGCCGATTCTCGTACCTTTCACGGAGAGCGCACGGGAGCTGACAGACGAGATTGAGGTCGAGCTTCTGGAGCGTTCCCGCAAAATGAAAGAATTCGGCCTCCAGAACCTCTACAAGCGCACCCGCGAGATCATCATGCGCGTGTCGCTGATCGTAGCGCTGAGCTGCGAAAGCGACCGTGTTAAGCGCGAGCACGTCGAATGGGCGCGGGATTACGTGTACCACTACGCCTTTGAGATGGGCGAAATCTTCAAGATTCGCCTGGGTACGACGAAGTACGCCGATGTCGCCGAAATCCTTTATCGGATGCTCCGTGAGGCAGGTCGAGAAGGTATGACCGAGCGCGACTTCTCCCGCCACAACACGCAATTCAAAAACTTCACACGACGCGAACGTGACGAAGTGCTGTCGCGCCTGGAGACCGATTACCACGTCGTCAAGTCACTCAGCAAAGGCAGCCGAGGACCGAAGACGTGGATTTATTTCGCAGTGAAGGAGAGTGAGTAATGATGAACGACAAAGAGATCATTGCAGGTTGGATGTTGGACGTTCACTTCAAGAGCATTGAAGAAATCAAACGTGAGCGGGATCGTGTACGTCGTGCAGCACAGCTTTTGCTGGACGACATCATTCATGAGATGTGGTGGTATGATTATGATCCCAGTGAATACAAAATCTATGTCGAAAATTACACCCTGCTATCGCCCATCTTGGATGCTTACATTTGGGAAGCCTTCGCCGTACTGCACAATGATGGATGGTTGAAGCCACTATGCGACGAACCTTACTGCTTCCAGGCCACGCAGAAATTTATAGACAAGTTCAAAGAAGAAATACCACCACGCTCAGAAGACGAATGATCTGAGACGCAAATCATAGACAAAGCCCCGCTTCGGCGGGGTTTTTTGTTGATCCGAACCTACATCTGACAGGTTTCAACCGGATTCTGACAGGTTTCTGACAGGTTTCTGGAGAAAAAACCTCGACGGCACAATGACTTAGCCAATTTTACCCCGAAACTTGGCAACTTGTCAGAGGGGGTACACCCCCTACGACCCGAAGGGTCAGAATCCCCGAAATCTCAAGAGGGGGTATACCCCCCTCGAATGGCTGACAAGTTTAGGGAGGAGAGGGGGGGGGGGGGGGTGAATCTATAGAAAAATCAGGCATTTCTCGCGTTCAAAAACTTGTCAGGAAACCCGTCAGAAACCCGTCAGTCCGACTGACAAGTTTGCCCCTGAAAAATTCTGAAAAAATTTCCGAAAATTCTCGCCCGCCGGGGTCAGCGGCCCCCCGCGGTTCGCGCGTCGAGGAGGAAGGACCCGAAGCGTCTCACTTCGTCGCATATACAAGCGACGCGGCGCAACGCGTCTCATCCAGTCTCAATCAGTCTCATAAGCTCATTCCACGTTCGACGCGAAAATTCAGAACATGGAATATTCTCATTCGGTATCAATTCGTCTCGTCCAATCGCACTTAAGCGCTACGCGTCTCATCCAGTATCAGCGCTGATATCACGTTCTATGTACAACTCAAATCAACGCGTAAAGGTCGCACCAAACGAATCCGCACTAAAACGACTGCACGGCAGCACGTCAGCCGCCTCGACGCGGCTGGACGACGGAGGCGGCTGGACGACGGAGGCGACGGTCTATCGAGGCGGCTGGACGGCTGGACGGCTGGACGGCAGCACGGCAGCCGCCTCGACGCGGCTGGACGACGGAGGCGGTTGGACGGCTGGACGGCAGCACGGTAGCACGGCAGCACGTTAGCCGCGTCGAGGCGGCTGGACGACGGAGGCGACGGTCTATCGAGGCGGCTGGACGGCAGCACGGCAGCACGGCAGCCGCGTCGAGG